>Ga0187878_1000767_pt1 | contig 34348 bp, 26 predicted proteins | sample June2016WEW_17_1_FD_132979 | JGI IMG/M metagenome (GOLD analysis project Ga0187878, IMG submission 132979) | Peatland microbial communities from SPRUCE experiment site at the Marcell Experimental Forest, Minnesota, USA - June2016WEW_17_150 | ecosystem: Environmental > Terrestrial > Soil >... | reverse complement strand
GGCCTGACATCTCCAGCGGTGAAATCATTAGCGACAAATTCGTCTGATGTTGTATTTGCGGGAACAGATTCAAATGGTGTGTTCTGTTCGACAAACTATGGAGTGAGTTGGGAGTCGTTGAATGCCGGGTTAGCCGACACGGCGATTACGGCTCTCTACTGCGATGCGGATGGTTACCTCTTTGCAGGAACCTACAACAAGGGAATCTTCAGGACTGTTAAAAGAACAACTCCAGTGGACCATCAGATAGACCTGTCTCCCATCACTTTTTCTCTGCACCAGAACTATCCCAACCCCTTCAACCCGAGCACAAGAATCAGATTCCAGATTCCTCATTCCGCGTTAGTCACACTCAAAGTCTTCGACCTCCTTGGAAGAGAGGTCGCAACGCTCGTCAATGAGAAGTTGAGTTCTGGGAACTATGAGAAAACCCTGGACGCACGCGGGTTAGCAAGTGGAGTCTATTTGTATAGGCTCACCGCTGGAACTCTCGCGCAGACAAGAAAACTATTGTTACTCAGGTGATATGCTGCACCATGACCAGTCGCTCAAGGTGACCTCATGGGCGAAGGTGCATTGAGCAGGGCTGATAAGGGTCCTGTGCAGAATTGAAGACGTGGCAATACGGCGGCATTACTTTGACACCTTCGCGTGAGCAGCTTTCTGCTTCCCCGCCAAAGGCTTTTTCGCCGTGGCCGAGCGCGATTTCGACCGCTGCTCCTCGACCGCAAGCTGCCCGCAGGCGGCTTCAATATCCTCACCCGAACTGCTTCGAACCATGACCGTAATATTCGCCTTCCGCAGGGCCTGAGCGAACCGTTCCATTTTCTCCTTCGGCGTCGGTCTCAGAGTAGCTCCAAGCCCCGAGATCCCAGTGAACGCAATCGAGTGAAAAGGAATGAGATTCACTTTGCACGGTATCCGTTTCGAGAGCTTTACAAATCTTTTGATATCATCAGCCGTGTCGTTGTATCCGTCAAACGGAATATACTCAAACGTCGGACGACGGCGTGTCTTCTGATAGTAGTATTCGAGTGCTTCGATAAGCTCATCAACGCTGAATTTTTTGGTGATGGGCATCAGGTTTGTGCGTTTTTCGCTGTCAAGAGAATGCAGCGAAAGCGCGAGCTTCACCTTCCTCCCTTCGTCCGCCATCTGCCTGATTTTATCAGCGTAGCCTGCGGTCGAGACGGTAATATGCCTGGCGCCGATGTTGAGGGACCGGTCATCGGTAATGATATCGATGGATTTCATGACGTCATCATAATTGAGCATCGGCTCACCCATTCCCATATACACAAGATTTGTGATGCGGCGATCGGCAAGTCGTTGCGCCTGGATGACCTGATCGACAATTTCCCCTGCCGTCAGGTTGCGCAGAAACCCCATTGTCCCCGTCGCACAGAATTTGCAATCAAGCGGGCATCCGACCTGTGTCGAGACGCACAGGGTCAGGCGCTTGTCGGAGGCCGGAGAGACGTCGGGTTCATCCTCGTCCGGCTCCGAGCTATCAGGATCCGGAGCCGGGATCAGCACACTTTCGATCATTAATCCATCGTTCAAACGGAACAAGAATTTCGTGGTTCCATCGGTCGGAGAGACACTTTTTCGTTCCAGCTCCAGACTATCCAGGCGGGCACTGGAAGCGAGCACCTCGCGGAACTCCTTCGAAATATCCGTCATTTCATCAAAGGATTCGGCCCCCTTAGCGTACATCCATGAAAAGAGCTGGGCGGCGCGATATCTCTTCTCGCCGAGGGACTCGACGAACTCCTGTAACTCCTTCAGCGCTAATCCTTTGATACTCTGCTTCTTCAAGGGTCTTTTCGTAAGAGATTCCGTGACTACTCAGTGACAAGGGTACGACTCAATTAAGGTATCTCCGTTGTGCCTTTGGGTCTTCGTGTCTGCACGCTGAAGCGTTTCGGCCTCTCTGCCGAAGCAGCATAAGCTGGCGCGCAAACGTGGCGGATGTGCCGGGACATGGGACACAAAAGTACGCAAAACTGTCAAGGGGAGCAAGGACGATTGCCGAAAACTTGCCGAGAGACACGACGGTTTCTATGCGAAATGCAGGAGGAATATGGAATTGAAAACCATCGCCACTTCCGCTATATTCAATTGGCTGTCCCACTTCCTCCCTACTCAAGAACGGAGCTTACCATGAAACGCCTCTTTGGTCTCCTGCTGATTTTTGTTTCGACACTCTATGCCGGCGGTGATGATCCACGGCTGAAGAACGCCTCCCGCGAAAATAAGAACGGGTGGATCTATCTACACCTCGAAGGAACACCTGCCGAAATCGGTTTCCAGCATGGCTACCTCCTGGCACCAGAGATTGACGATTGCATCAGGATGTTCGCATTCTATTTCGAGAAGGGATCGACGCAGAAGGACTGGAAGTTCTTCCGTGAAGCGACAGAACGCATCTTCTGGCCGAGGATCGAAAAGGAATATCAGGAGGAGCTCCAGGGAATTGCCGAAGGAATGGCGGCCCGCGGATACAAGTACGACAAGATCGATATCACAGCGCTCAACGCGAACATCGAGCTGGCGTCGTACTATGTGCCATGGCTTGCGAACAAGATCAAGGCCGACTCACTGAACAACAAGGCCCCTGGCAAGTGCAGCGCATTCATCGCCACAGGCAGCTACACAAAGGACGGAAAGATTGTTATCGCTCATAACAACTGGAGCGACTATGTCGTGGGCGAGCGATGGAACGTGATTGCTGATATCGTCCCCGCCAAGGGATATCGCATATTGATGGATTGCATGCCGGGATTGATACACAGCGGCGACGATTTTGCCATCAACAGTGCCGGGATCTTGTATACCGAGACGACGATCACCGGCTTCAAAGGATTCGACGAGGATGGCACTCCGGAGTTCATGCGAGCCCGCAAGGCAGCTCAATACGCAAGCTCGATCGACGAGTACGTGAAGATCATGACGACGAACAACACCGGTGCGTACGCGAACGATTGGCTCGTCGGCGATACCAAGACGAACGAGATAGCGCGACTCGAACTTGGCTTGAAGAACTACAGAGTGTGGAGGTCGTTTGATAGCATGTATGTGGGTTCTAATTTCCCATGTGACCCGAAGCTCACGGCAGAAGAAACGAATTTTGATCCGAATGACATGACAAATTCCGCCAACAGCCGGAAATGCCGCTGGGCTCAGCTCTCTTTTGAAAAGAAGGGGAAGATTGACGTCGAGCTTGCCAAGACCATGGAAGGAGATCACCACGATCCAATTACCGGCAAAGAATCGACAGGCGCCGGCGTTCTCTGCGGCCACATCGATACCGATCCCAAAGGGGCTCCGGAATGGAGCAACCCGCCCTTCTATCCGACGGGAGCAGTCCAGGGGAAAGTGACAACCGCTGCGCTAGCAAAGGAGATGAAGATCTGGGCAAGGATGGGGCATCCTTGCGGCGAGGATTTTCTCGCAGCGCCATTTTTCAAGAACCACCCGGAGTACACCTGGCAGGAGAAATTCCTGGTTGATATGAAGGGGAATCCGTGGACGCTGTTTGGAGCGAAGAAATAGGAGGGCACTCGTTCTCATCTTGGATCAGCCAATGACGTGGAGAGGACAAACCCCGAGCGGCTAACGCAACTCGGGGTGTTCTATTTCAAGGGCGAGAGCTGCGGTAATACACCAATGGCGGGGGCGATCTATTTTGGCGAATCGGCTATCTAATCACTGCTGTTTGACCCCATTTTAACATACGGAAGTGCCACGTTCAAAGAGGGAAACTATCCAGTCCATTGGCACGTTGTGCTGTGACAGAAGATGCCGTGATCATATGCGGAAACTGTATAATCAATAGTTCTGCGCAGTACTCATAAGCTAGGAGGAGACAATGCCAGGCGAAGCAGTCATAGCAACATTCAAGGCTAGCCTTCGTGGAGAGTTGATTCAACCTACCGATACGGGCTACGATGAAGCCCGCAAGGTCTACAATGCAATGATTAACCGACGGCCCGCCTTAATTGCACGCTGCACAGATGTGGCGGACGTGATAACCGCAGTTCAGTTCGCCCGCGAAAACAAGATGCTCCTTTCTATCCGTGGCGGCGGTCATAATGCCGGAGGCCTCGGTGTATGCGACGACGGATTGGTCATAGATCTCTCCCACATGAAGGGCATTCGAGTTGATCCCGTGGAGCGTACGGCGCGGGTCGAAGGTGGCTGCACGTGGGGTGACGTAGACCATGCAACTCATGCCTTTGGCCTGGCTGCACCTACTGGCATTATTTCCACCACTGGTGTCGGCGGACTCACCCTGGGCGGCGGTCTTGGTCACCTAACGCGCAGGTGCGGCCTCACTATCGACAATCTCCTGTCCGCGGACGTGGTGCTTGCGGATGGGCGTTTCGTCACTGCCAACGCCGACAAGAACCAGGATCTCTTTTGGGCAATCCGCGGAGGCGGGGGGAACTTTGGCGTCGTCACCTCATTCCTGTTTCGGCTTCATCCCGTCCACACTGATTATGGCGGGCCGATGCTCTACGAAATGTCCGAGGCTCCCAAGATGATGGCGTGGTACCGTGAGTTCATCCGCAAAGCTCCGGAAGACCTCACCGGCTTTTTCGCCTTCCTGATTGTGCCACCGGGGCCACCGTTCCCTGTCCCTCTCCACAAAAAAACGATGTGTGGTATCGTGTGGTGCTACAGTGGACCCATGGAGAAGGCAGAGGAGATTTTCAAACCCATCCGGAGCTTTAGCCCACCGGCCTGCGATCTCGTCGGCCCGATCCCTCACACGGCGCTTCAGAGCATGTTCGATGGTCTGTATCCAACAGGTCACCAGTGGTACTGGAAAGCCGACTTCGTCAACGAATTAAGTGACGAAGCCATCGCGCTCCACATCAAATATTGCTCGAAGATTCCAACTATGCAATCGAGCATGCACCTCTACCCAATCAACGGAGCAGCACACCGCGTTGGCAAGAGCGACACACCGTGGAGCTACCGCGACGCTACCTGGGCTCAGGTAATCGTTGGTGTGGATCCAAATCCCGCCAACAAGGACAAGATAAGCGCGTGGGCAAAAGAGTATTGGGATGCGGTGCATCCTTACTCGGCAGGGGGTGCGTACGTGAATTTTATGATGGACGAAGGTGAGGATCGGGTGAAGGCATCCTACAAGGGGAACTATGACCGGCTCGTCGCCGTCAAGACCAAGTACGATCCGAACAACCTTTTCCGCGTGAACCAAAACATCAAACCTACTGTGTGAGAGCATCTCAAAGTACAGCATTCGAACGTCCGGAACGCGAATCTTTGGGAAAGATCCACAAGGCGCCTAACAAGACGTTTCACCCTTTCGCACAAAGCAAAAGAAACCCCGAGTTGTTCTCACGGCTCGGGGTTTCTTCTTGTGTCCCTCTCAGATAGCAGCGAGGAGTCACTTACGGTGTCCTTCTTCGAGAAACATCCCGAGTGGAAGCGGCAGGAAAGGCTTCTGAAGGATATGAAGGGAAATCCGTGGGCCCTGTTTGGAGGGAAAAAGATAGCGTCCATCATTCTTTGTTCGATGTTCTCGGCCGGGCTAATGCGCCTCTGGCGCAGGTGTTCAAGATTCCATCGGAATGTGTCGGAAAACACAGCGTAAATATCCGATATCGATTAAGTGATAATGAATCTCGAATTGTTGGTCAACGCAACCCTTCCCTCTGTCAAACGTAGAATTTGGGACAGAAAGTCCATGCAGGCGCCTGGAATTGAAGTGAACTCGAACATAAAGGTCTCGGGCACCGCACAGGCTTCGTCTCGCACCGTAGATGTAAAGCTGTTTGTTGCAAGGTTCACACCCAGGGAGGACATATGCCGCACCGAATTCAGGCCAGAGAATTGTTCTGGCTTCTCGCTATTCCGCTTCTTCTTCTCATTCCCAGCTGTCAGATCAACGACTACGACGCTCCCCCCAACTTCGAATATCGTGAGAGTTTTCTGTACACGAGAACTGTGACAGGTAAGACCGATTTCTTCATCACCAACGTCAACGGGACTGTCACAGTGATCGGGGTCGACACACTCAGCGAGGCGCGGATCTCCGGGACCAAAATCGTCAAGGATCAGAGCGAAGATGCGGCAACGCGCCACATGTCCGACATTACGATCGATGTACAGGAATCCCCGACTGCTCTCACCATCAATACTCTTCAGCCCAATTCAAGCGAAGGACGAACGTACGAGGTAGACTACGAAGTGTTAGTCCCCAGTTCCTGGAAAGTCACCGTGAACAACGTCAATGGAAATGTCGCTATTCAGAATTTCCGCAACACTGTGACTTCCTCTGTCGTCAACGGCAACGTGAACGTGACAGACATAACCGGTAGCGTCAACGTTACCGCCACCAACGGAACGATCAATGGAAAGGTGAACCTGCCGGAGAACGGATCGTGCGTTCTGACTCTGGTGAACGGCAACATCTCATTACTCGTCCCCCGCTCGCTCTCGGCAGCCGTGTCTGCATCGGTGACGCTTGGAACGGTGTCCGTCACAAATCTTTCTATCGCCTACACGACGAACACCCGTACGAGTGTGATGGGTATTGCTGGTGGAGGGAAGGGAACTGTGAGACTTTCATCGGTAAATGGGGTTGTGCAGCTGATAGGATTCTAAGAATCGATGAGTGCCCGGTGCATCATCAGGCGGGGCACTCTAGGTCCACAGAGAAGGGCTTTATCATTTAGGCAATTGCGGAGCACATCCCCGTCGATCCCACCAAAAAAGAAATCCCGTTCCGAATTGCTTCGGAACGGGACTGGAAATAAAATCCTGGCATCGTCCTACTCTCCCATACAGTCACCCATATAGTACCATCGGCTCCGAGGGGCTTAACTTCTCTGTTCGGAATGGGAAGAGGTGTTACACCCTCGACATAGACACCAGAAAAAAATTCAATTGAGAAGAGTGCATAACCTGTACTGCTGTATTTGAGCGCACTCGACCAAAACAATATTGATGCACCGTTGATCTGTATCTGTGATCAATAAAAATAATGGTTAAGTCGCACGACCTATTAGTACCACTCGACTCGAGCATTACTGCTCTTACATCTGTGGCCTATCAACCAAGTCATCTCCTTGGGGTCTTTAGGGGATAAATCCCGGGAAACCTAATCTTAGGGCGGGTTTCGCACTTAGATGCTTTCAGTGCTTATCCCATCCGGACATGGCTACCGAGCAATGCCATTGGCATGACAACTCGTACACCGTCGGTCCGTTCACTCTGGTCCTCTCGTACTAGGAGCGACACCCTTCAAGTTTCCTCCGCCCGCACAGGATAGGGACCGAACTGTCTCACGACGTTCTGAACCCAGTTCACGTACCGCTTTAATTGGCGAACAGCCAAACCCTTGGGACCTTCTCCAGCCCCAGGATGCGATGAACCGACATCGAGGTGCCAAACCTTGCCGTCGATATGAACTCTTGGGCAAGATCAGCCTGTTATCCCCGGCGTACCTTTTATCCTTTGAGCGTTGGCTCTTCCACTCGAAGCCAACGGATCACTAAGTCCTGCTTTCGCATCTGCTCGACTTGTAGGTCTCGCAGTTAAGCTCCCTTATGCTTTTACACTCGACGCATGATTACCAACCATGCTGAGGGAACCTTTGAGAGCCTCCGTTACAATTTAGGAGGCGACCGCCCCAGTCAAACTACCCGCCTAACACTGTTCCTCCACCGGATTCACGGCAGTAGGTTAGAATTCAATCAGAACAAGGGTGGTATTTCACTGACGACTCCACCGAAGCTAGCGCCCCGGCTTCACAGTCTCCCACCTATGCTACACATGCTTTGACCGAACCCAATGCTAGGGTGCAGTAAAGGTGCACGGGGTCTTTCCGTCCATGTGCGGGTAACCGGCGTCTTCACCGGTACCACAATTTCACCGAGCCCGTGGTTGAGACAGTGACCAAATCGTTACACCATTCGTGCAGGTCGGAACTTACCCGACAAGGAATTTCGCTACCTTAGGACCGTTATAGTTACGGCCGCCGTTTACCGGGGCTTCGGTCGCGAGCTTTGCCTTGCGGCTAACCCGCTTCCTTAACCTTCCGGCACCGGGCAGGTGTCAGTCTATATACGTCGCCTTCACGGCTTAGCATAGACATGTGTTTTTGTTAAACAGTCGCTTGGCCCATTTCACTGCGGCCCTGTTCTGCCAGCGTTGTACACGCCATCATACTTAGGGCACCCCTTATCCCGAAGTTACGGGGTCAATTTGCCGAGTTCCTTAACCACGGCTCACTCGAGCACCTTAGAATATTCTTCTCATCTACCTGTGTCGGTTTGCGGTACGGACTGTCTACAGTCTCCTATACGAGGTTTTTCTAGGCAGCATGGTTACGTGGAGTTGTGGCCCATACGGGCACCCTGTTCACCTCTCGGCGATGACTCCCGGGCGGATTTGCCTACCCGAGACGCCTACGGGCTTAAACCAGCTAAGCCAACAGCTGGCCCCACTTCACTTCTGCGTCACCCCTTATAGTCAAACGACTGCAAACAGGTACAGGAATATTCAACCTGTTTTCCATCGCTTACGCCTTTCGGCCTCAGCTTAGGGTCCGACTAACCCTGAGACGATTAACGTTGCTCAGGAAACCTTAGACTTTCGGTGGGAAAGTTTTTCACTTTCCTTATCGTTACTTATGCCTACATCTTCTTTTCCATCAACTCCAGCATGGCTCACGCCACACCTTCGATGTCGATGGAATGCTCCCCTACCATAGTATTGCTACTATCCGCAGCTTCGGTACTGGGTTTAGTCCCGAGTATTATCGGCGCTGAGTCGCTTGACTAGTGAGCTATTACGCACTCTTTAAATGAATGGCTGCTTCTAAGCCAACATCCTAGTTGTCTGAGCAACTCAACATCCTTTCTCTGTTAACCCTGATTTAGGGACCTTAGCTGGCGGTCTGGGTTATTCCCCTCTCGGCGTCGAAGCTTATCCCTCGTCGCCTGACTCCTGTGGAACATATTAACGCAATTCGGAGTTTGTCTGGGTTTGGTATCGTTGTGACGACCCTAGCCCAATCAGTGCTCTACCTGCGTAATACTATATCACAAGGCTAGCCCTAAAGCTATTTCGGGGAGTACGAGCTATCTCCGAGTTTGATTGGTCTTTCGCTCCTACCCTCAGTTCATCCGAGCGGTTTTCAACCCACATCAGTTCGGGCCTCCATGAGGTTTTACCCTCACTTCACCCTGACCAAGGGTAGATCACACGGGTTCGCGTCTGCCGCACGTTACTGGATCGCCCAGTTAGGACTTGCTTTCGCTACGGCTACAGTTCTGAGAACTTTAACCTTGCAACGTACGAGCAACTCGTAGGCTCATTAAGCAAAAGGCACGCTGTCACTCCTCTTCCGCCGAAGCGGAAGATTTGCTCCAACCGTTTGTAAGCATATGGTTTCAGGTACTATTTCACCCCCTTCTTAAGGGTGCTTTTCACCTTTCCCTCACGGTACTTGTTCACTATCGGTCACCAAAGAGTATTTAGCCTTACCAGATGGTTCTGGCAGATTCTCACAGAATTCCACTTACTCCGTGATACTTGGGAGGCTCTCGGGAGTCAATTCGCTTTCGCTTACGGGACTATCACCCTCTGTGGTCCAGCGTTCCAGAAAATTCAGCTAACGAATTGATTTGTAACTCCCCGACTTATCGACGATTCAGTCTAAGAGTCCCACAACACCACTGATACAAGGGTCGTCGCCTTGAACGTATCAGATGGTTTAGGCTATTTCCTTTTCGCTCGCCGCTACTAGGGAAATCACTATTGTTTTTTCTTCCTGAGGTTACTGAGATGTTTCACTTCTCCTCGTTCGCTCTACCCTGCCTATGAATTCAGCAGGGAGTTCCGAGACATAACTCTCGGAGGGTTGCCCCATTCGGACATCGTCGGGTCAAAGGCTGTTTCCGCCTCTCCGACGCTTATCGCAGGTAGCCGCGTCCTTCTTCGCCTTTTGGTGCCAAGGCATCCACCATATGCTCTTAGTAACTTAACCAAAAATCTTTATTGAATCACAGACAGATCCCGTCTTGCGACGGGTCGGTGCATCAATAATATTTTGGACGAGAAAACTTTACATTAGGTTATGCTTGAATTCCGCTTCCGTCATTGGTCCCACCGCGAGGCAGGACTACTAGCCCGGATGCTTCATTCAATCTTCTCAATTGTCAAAGAACAGAACCATTACGAATTGCGGATTATCAATTTCGAATTTCACAATTCGAAATTCGCAATCCCTTTGTGGAGCTGATCGGGATCGAACCGACGACCTCCTGGTTGCAAACCAGGCGCTCTCCCAAACTGAGCTACAGCCCCGCAGCTGTCATTCGGCGCACAGCCTAGTGGGCCTGAGTGGAGTTGAACCACTGACCTCACGCTTATCAGGCGTGCGCTCTAACCACCTGAGCTACAGGCCCATGGTGTTGAACCGCTGCTGGACTTTCTGTAAGCGATTAAAAAATGAAAAGTGTGTGCAGTCGAATCAATCGAACAAGGAATATTCCTTGAGTTATCTTGCCGATTGCTCGGAAGATATCTCCTTAGAAAGGAGGTGATCCAGCCGCACCTTCCGGTACGGCTACCTTGTTACGACTTAGCCCCAGTCACTGATTTTACCTTAGGCGTCCCCCTCCTTGCGGTTGGGAAGACGATTTCGGGTACCCCCAGCTTCCATGGCTTGACGGGCGGTGTGTACAAGGCCCGGGAACGTATTCACCGCGGCGTGCTGATCCGCGATTACTAGCAATTCCAGCTTCATGAGGGCGAGTTGCAGCCCTCAATCCGAACTGAGGCCACTTTTAAGGGATTAGCTCCACCTTGCGGTCTTGCAGCCCATTGTAGTGGCCATTGTAGCACGTGTGTGGCCCTGGGTGTAAGGGCCATGAGGACTTGACGTCATCCCCGCCTTCCTCGCTACTTGCGTAGGCAGTCCACTTAGAGTGCCCAGCTTGACCTGATGGCAACTAAGTGCAGGGGTTGCGCTCGTTGCAGGACTTAACCTAACACCTCACGGCACGAGCTGACGACAGCCATGCAGCACCTGTACAAGTGTCCCTTGCGGGAAGACCGACTTTCATCGGTTGTCACTTGCCTTTCAAACCCAGGTAAGGTTCTTCGCGTTGCATCGAATTGAACCACATGCTCCACTGCTTGTGCGGGCCCCCGTCAATTCCTTTGAGTTTCAACCTTGCGATCGTACTCCCCAGGTGGGATACTTAACGCGTTAGCTTGGACACCGGGCCTTGCGACCCGACATCGAGTATCCATCGTTTAGGGCGTGGACTACCAGGGTATCTAATCCTGTTTGCTCCCCACGCTTTCGAGCATGAGCGTCAGTTACAGACCAGAAGACCGCCTTCGCCACCGGTGTTCTTCCTGATATCTACGCATTTCACCGCTACACCAGGAATTCCGTCTTCCTCTTCTGCACTCAAGATCGGAAGTATCATTGGCAGTCCTGAGGTTAAGCCTCCGGATTTCACCAATGACTTGCCGACCCGCCTGCGCTCCCTTTACACCCAGTGATTCCGGACAACGCTCGCACCCTACGTATTACCGCGGCTGCTGGCACGTAGTTAGCCGGTGCTTTTTCTAGGGGTACCGTCAAATCCCAGTATATGGGACTATTCTTCCCCCTCAAAAGGAGTTTACGACCCATAGGGCCTTCATCCTCCACGCGGCGTCGCTGCGTCACCCTTTCGGACATTGCGCAATATTCCTCACTGCTGCCTCCCGTAGGAGTCTGGACCGTGTCTCAGTTCCAGTGTGGCTGATCATCCTCTCAGACCAGCTACCCATCGTCGGCTTGGTGGGCCGTTACCTCACCAACTACCTAATGGGACGCAGGCCCATCTTTAGGCACCCTTTTGGGGCTTTTAACAACTGTCACCATGCGGTGCCGCTGCATTATCGAGTATTAGCCCCGATTTCTCGGAGTTATCCTCGTCCTAAAGGCAGGTTGCCTACGTGTTACTCACCCTTGCGCCGGTTTACTAAAGATATTGCTACCTCTTTCTCCCAAGACTTGCATGTGTTAGGCACGCCGCCAGCGTTCGTCCTGAGCCAGGATCAAACTCTCCGTTGTAGTTTTTTCCAACTTCAAGTTTGAACCTTGGCGTCTTGTATCACTGCTACATATTCGATACAATTGCCAGGTTACAAAACCCTGTGCAATTGACTCGAGGCATACACACACTTTTCAAAGAACATTTTCCCCATCCGCCACACTGTGGCCAGACGATAAAAATGCCCATGTTCCATGGGCATTGAGGGATTTCACAATCAAAGAATTCAGGCGCTTATCTACGCCTCCCCATCATTTGCGGGGCTTACAATATACCAAACCCTTCACCGAAAGTCAACAGTTTTTTTCGGATTGTTTCACTTTTTTTGTCCAGTGCAAAGAAGACAATCGCTCATCCCGGGCATGGAGAATAGTGCAAAATATTGGGATTTCGTCGATTTCACGATGCTCCTGTAAGTGTCCCGGACCCATGACACAACATCGTTGATATTCAAAGCGATTTGCTCTAACTTCCGTCCGTTCAGTAGCAAAAGGAGGCTCCTGTATGTACATATTCTTTCTATTTATCGCGGCCGTTGCGCTTCTCATGGTATGGGTCATCGCAAAGTACAATACACTTATCACACTGCGCAACCAGGTAACGAACGGCTGGAAACAAATTGACGTCCAGCTGAAAAGACGTCATGACCTCATTCCAAATCTCGTCAACACAGTACGCGGACAAATGCAGTTCGAGCAGGAGACACTTGAAAAAGTGATCCAGGCCCGCAACTCGGCCATCTCGGCAAAGGGGGTAGCCGACTCCGCTGCGAAAGAGGATGTCTTGAGTTCCGCTTTGACGAAACTTTTCGCTCTTGTCGAAAATTATCCGACACTGAAGTCAAACGAAAACGTGAAACAGCTGCAGGAAGAACTCACCAGTACCGAGAACAAAATCTCATTCGCACGACAATTCTACAACGACATCGCCACGAAATTCAATATTGCACAACAAGTCTTTCCGGCGAACTTCATCGCCTCAATGTTTAATTTCAAGGTCGCCGAGTTGTTCGAGATTCAGGTGGCAGCTGAACGGGAAGTACCCAACGTCGATCTGTCGCTGAAGAAGTAGGATCATCGATCGTGGTCCCCGGCAAGAACATCTACGAGCAGCAAGAGCATAACAAACGAGTGACGCTGCTCGTCATGCTCGGTTTTATTCTCTTCCTCGCATTTATAGGATTCGGATTCGACTATTTCTTCCTCGGACTGAACGAGGACGGGGTGATGCTGCCAGTCGGCACGATCATTGCGGTCGTCGTCGGTACGGCGATGGCGATTGGGAGTCTTCAGTCCGGTGCGAACTCCGTGCTACAATCCACAGGGGCGATCCCAGCGGATCCTACCAACCCCTCCCATCAGCAACTCATCAACGTCGTGGAAGAAATGGCCATCGCATCGGGAATGCCGAAACCGCAGGTGTTCGTCGTTCCCGATCCGGACCCCAACGCCTTTGCAGCCGGAAAAGATCCCCAACACAGCTACGTGGCCGTCACGGAAGGATTGCTCGACACGCTCAACCGGGAAGAACTCCAGGGGGTCATCGCCCACGAAATGAGCCACGTCCGCAATTACGACATCAGGCTAATGACTGTGGTTGCTGCATTCGTCGGATCGATTGTACTCCTCTCGGATGGTGCGCGGCGCGGGGTGAGATTTGGCGGGCTTGGGGGGCGCGGCAGCAAGGTACGCAGCAGCGGATCGCTCGGCATCATCATCCTGATCCTCTGGCTCATCAGCATCATCCTCGCACCACTCATTGCCCAGATCATGGCCATGCTCGTTTCACGCAGGAGGGAATATCTCGCCGATGCTTCGGGGGCGGAGCTGACACGGAATCCCCTCGGCCTCGCAAGCGCGCTACGAAAGATCGACCAAGCTGTCGCTCCGACGGAATCTATCAAACGCGGCGCGGCTCACCTGTGCATTGTCGACCCGTTGGGGAGACCATTGAATTCGAAAGAGGGGTTTACTGCGGAGTTGCTCGGCACGCATCCGCCCATCGAGAAACGCATTCTCGCTCTGGACGCGATGGCATATCAGTACAAGACTGTTAAGCTTTCTGCTTGAGGATTTCCTTTCGAACCTGCTTTTCCAACCGCATATGTTCTTCCGCTGAAATGTTGAATTGTTCGCGCAGCTGATCGAGTCGCTCGGAATCCTGCGGCGTAATGACTCCATCTTGCCAGACATCTGCAACCGCCTGAAGGTATATTTCGATTTGTACCTCTTGCTGCAAGAGTTCGTGATCTTTTTCAGAAAGTCCGAATCGCTCACGCAAGAGAGCAAGAATATCTGCTTCTTCGTTGCTGATTTTGGCATCCCGCCAGGCAAGCTTCAACACCTGCGCGTATGTCTGGCGTGATTCGTCGCCGACTTTGGACGGCCCACCCGAGGACTGCTTGCTCAGGGCTTCAGCCGATTTCCTGGCATCTTCGGAAGCTTTTTTCTGTTCCTCCTCCGCTTTTTTCCGCTCCTCTTCCGCCTTCCTCCGCTCTTCCTCAGCCTTCTTCTTCAACTCTTCTGCACGCCTTCTTGCGTCTTCCTGCCTCTTCTTTTCTTCCTCCTCACGACGCTGGCGTTCCACCTCTTCAAGATGACGTCGCGCCTCTTCTTCTGCTTTCTTCTTCGCGACCAACTCAGTCTGACGCTGCGCCTCCAGAACCGCTTTCTTTCGCTCGTTCTCTTCACGCACCCGCGCTGCTTCTTCCGCTTTTTTCCTCGCCTCCTCTTCAGCTTTCCTCATCGCCTCTTCCTGGGCTTTTCGTCGCTCCTCCTCTTCCTCACGCCTCCGGGCCTCTTCTTCGGCATGACGCTTCGACTCTTCGGCCTGCTGTTTCGCTTCTTCCTCTGTCTTGCGCTTCGTTTCTTCTTCTGCACGCTTTGCCTCTTCTTCGGCTTTTCTCTTGGTTTCCACTTCAGCTTCAAGGCGCGCGCTTTCCTCTGCAGTCTTCTGAGTTGACGCAGCCCTCTTCTGTTCGAGGATTTTTCGTTTCAATTCCTCTACTTTTCTGCGTTGTTCCTCAAGGTCGGTCATGGTATTCTATCTGATTGAAGGAACTTCGGTCACCGTATTCTACCCCTCCGGCGCCAAGAGGCGGTACAAGCAGATACACCACTTGCACTTGTGGGCTGCTGACAGTTGGCGGGAGCAATATATCTTTTTCATTATGGAATGTCAACGAAGGATCCCCATCTTCATTTTACGATTGGAAAATACGCATTTGTCAATTAACTTGGAGTGCACTGGAGCACATCCCCACAAATCGGAGGAAATCATGGAAGAACAAGCACCATCTGCGCCCACCATTTCGTTTAGCGATATTATAATGAACGTTTTCGCGGCTCCTGGGGATGCGTATGAGGGCATTCGTACATCTCCTACACGCGCGAGCATCTGGGTCGTTCCACTGATTATCGTGCTGCTACTCACCTGCTGCTTCACTTGGCTGATGTTCACCAACGAATCCATGAAGAATCAAATCATGGATACTCAGCGCACACGCATGGAAGAACAGGTGCAAGCGGGAAAAATGTCGCAGGAACAAGCTGACAGGGCATCTGAGCAGATGGAGAAAGCGGGAGGCATGATGATTGCGTTCGGCATGGTGTTTGGCGTCGTGACGGTCAGCCTCATGTTCTTCCTCGCTACATTGGTATTCTGGCTGGTGGGGAAATTTGGACTCAAGGCAGAAGGAGGATATGGCAAGTACCTCGAATTATATGGTGCAGCCCAGTGGATTGGAATATTGGGCTTCATTGTTACAATCTTGCTTGCCGTTGCCTATGGATCGATGTATGCATCCCCCAGCGGCGGGCTCGCGGTGCTGAGCAACTTCAATCCAAAGAACACTACTCACCGCCTGCTTTCATCGCTTAACATTTTCACGATCTGGCAGATGATTGTCGTCGGCATTGGTATGGCCAAGTACGCGGGCAAGTCAAGTGGAACCGGCATCGGTGTCGGTGTCGGCCTGATGATTGTATGGGTCCTGATTTCTGTTTACGGGATGTCCGCACTCGGCATGTAGGCCAGCGATTTCCTCGGGGGTAATGTTCCTGGCGAGCTCGTGCGTGTACGTCAGACGCGGGCAGTGATCGGTGGCCGCCCGTTGGGTTTCACTCTTATTCCGGATGTTCTGATGTGGAAGATATTGCCTGAGGAGGCGAGGAGAGTATCCTCGCCTCTTGCTTTTGAGGGGGCCCCTCCGACAGAAAAACGAATCTATTCTCTTCCATTCCTTGATATTCCCCCCGTTTGTTCCTACTTTCTTCCTGCAACTGCACTTCTATGAGAATCCTGCACGTCCTCTCACAATTTGAAGTCACCGGAGCCGAAGCCTATGCCGCCTCGTTGATTGAGGGACAGATCGCTGACGGCCATCGTGTGATTGTAGTCTCCGATACCTTCACGTTTCCGACACAGGCAACCTATATCTCGCTCCCCATCGGCATCCGTTCCTACTCACGCCGCGTGAGGAACATTGCATCCCTTGTACGCCTGATCCGACGACACTCGATCAATCTCGTGCACGCCCATTCACGAGCAGCCAGCTGGGTCTCTCTCTTTGCGACACGACTCACAGGGACTCCACTGGTATCGACTGTCCACGGCAGACAGCACGTGCACATCTCGAGTAAAGCATTCAGCATCTACGGCAACGATATCATTGCAGTATCGGCCGCGCTGAAAAAGCATTTGATCGAGGATCTTGGATTCAATGCAGAGGCCATTGTCGTTATTCCGAATTGCATCTCTCTGGAGAAATTGCGATCTGAACAGTTGGCCTGCTCAGAGGCGCGCGACACCCGATCAGAACAAGAGAGCTTGATCCTCTTCGTCGGGCGTCTGACGGGACCGAAAGGGGATGTTGTGCGTCTCCTGTTAACGAAAATCCTCCCCGGGCTCCTGCAACACAAAAAGCTGCAATTCAAGGCGATCGGCGGGATGATCACACCCGAGGATATACCGCAGCTCATATCGAGTCTGAATGCTCAGTTTGACCACCCAGTCGTTGAGCTGCGTGGTTTTCAGAAAGGAATTGCGCAATTCATGCTCCAGGCCGATCTCATTGTGGGTTCGGGCCGGGTTGTGCCCGAATCACTAGTGCTGCACAGGCCTGTAATCGCCTTCGGGGAGTCCGAGTACGTTGGGCCCATTCGCCCAGCCTCATTTGAGAGCGCCATGGCCACGAATTTTGGCGACACCGGAGTCGCTGTAACGCCGGACCTGGAACGCATTTCGAGAGACATCCTGGAGATGCTGGACCATCCCCCCTCCGATTCCGAGCGAGAAGAGCTCAGCAACAGGGCGTTTCAACGATTCGACACCAAAAACGTGGACGCGAAAATTCAACAAGTGTATGAGCGAGCATACGCCAGGGCTCATTCACCGGCTTCGATTCCTGTTCTTATGTACCATCGTGTTCTCGAGACCGCGATGACGAATTCTTCCCATGGCATCTGGGTATCCGCACAACAATTTGCCAGCCATCTCGCTTCTCTCCGACGCCGTGGATTTCAGACTATTACGTTTCGTGACTACGCTGGATTTCTGCAGGGAAAAGGAAAGCTCCCCCGCAAACCCATCATCCTTACATTTGATGATGGATATGAAGACAACTACCGGACAGCGTTTCCGCTGCTTCAGAAATTTGGGTTCAACGCCGTGATCTATGTCGTGACGGATAGAGACCGGCGTACCAATTTCTGGGACAAGGATGAACCACCGGCACCGTTACTGTCAGCCTCACAGATGATGGAACTTCATCGATCGGGAATAGAGATTGGATCGCACACTGTGACTCACGCGCGACTTTCGATTGCGTCGCCCGAGAGCGCCCACCGCGAAATCCGGGATTCCAAAGACGCGCTCGAACAACTACTTGGATCAAGTGTCCTATCCTTTGCGTACCCATATGGCGAGCTGTCGCCGACTACAAAAGATTGTGTAGAAGAGGCAGGATACAAGTTTGCCGTCGCTGCAGATTCAGGTCCCCTCAACTTCTATCAGGACTTCCTCGAGATCCGTCGTACACAGGTGTTCCCCTGGACGGATCAGATTGGATTCTGGAAGAAAACCCTTCCGATATACATCCGCTACAAAGCATTCAAATCTTGATAATCAGGAATCGGGATTGAGTTCTTGGCGGAAAGTCAAGATCGATCCATTCCAACCAGTAACGCGGACATTCCTTCACCAATTGGTACGATCAGATGTGTGTTGAGACGATTGACAACGGTCAGCAAAAGAAAGATGATACCATTGAGGAGGGGCTTAAGAGAACCAGAGGCCGCCCAGCAAGTGTCGTCGGCGGGCAGGTCGAGCTACATTTTGGGCAGCCTCCACAGGCAGAGAACAGGATCCTATCGCAGGCGAGGGGCAAAGGAAACGCCGATCGCCGCAGACGTGAGACCTTCGAATTTCGGACCTGACATATCGAGGAGATTCGGCACGCCAAACATTCGGCGGACTTCAGCAAATCCGGATAGCGAATTGCTGAGGTTAATATTGAGCCCTGCTTTGGCATCCGGCGCAACGGTGCCGCTGAATCGGCTCGAGTAGGTCCAGAGAGCGAGAGATCCTCCAAACCCTACGTACGGCCGCACCTCCCCCTCAAGCATGTAGAATGTGACATCGGCTCCAAGGAATCCCATTCCGATGCTGAAGTTCGGCATCCTGTAGAAGTTGTCATTACGGTAGTTTGAATACGGCGAGTAATACGGGGCATAGTAGGACGCAAGTGGAATGTAGTCCTGTCCGTTAACTGGTCCGGAAGTTCCGGTCTGAAGAAGAATTCCCCCGAAGAAATCGATTGCAGGACCGGAGTATCTCCGCGGACTGTATTGAAGTATGAACATCGGTCCAAACCGATCTTCTCCTCCGACCGAAAAGCTGCCATAGGCAATCATCGAGCTCAATGTCTGGTTTCCATTGGTCCGATAGTCTGTCTGTTTTGCAGCCTGTCCTGTCGTGACCTGACCTGAGCCGGTTGTCGCCGGAGCGATTCCTATGTCCTGGGACGCTGCGATGCCAAAGGCTCCGACGAGTAACAAACCAATCAAGAGAGTTTTCATTTTCGTTCTCCTTCCTCAGCTCTTATTCGTGTCCGGCTTCGAACTTCTTCCATTGCTCAGCATAATACTTGAGTTTCTCATCTACCAAACCAAACACTGTTCCGGGTAAAAACGATCCGTTTTCACGCCGGTTGCCGGCTCGTACGCCGGTCAGGATTTCGATTCCCTGATTGATTGTTTTGACAGCATAAATGCGGAATTTCCCTTTCCTGACGGCTTCCAGCACATCCTCCCGAAGCATCAAATCGGGCACGTTCGTCTCCGGAATCATAACCGCCTGCGTCCCCGACAAACCCCGATCCCTGCAGACATCGAAGAACCCTTCGATTTTGAGGTTGACACCGCCGATCGGCTGGATCTCCCCTTTCTGGTTGACAGATCCCGTGACAGCAATGTCCTGCCGAATCGGAATTTCAGCGAGACTCGAAAGGATTGCATAGACCTCCGTCGATGATGCGCTGTCGCCATCCACCCCGCTGTATGACTGTTCGAAGGTGACGCTGGCGCTCATGATGAGAGGCTTGTTCTGTGCAAAAGTGCCGCGCAGGAACCCGCTGAGAATTGCTACCCCTTTATTGTGGGTTGGTCCGCTCATCTCCGACTCCCGCTCGATATTGATGACGCCAGCCCTCCCGAGCGAGGTCTTGACGGTGATGCGTGACGGTTTCCCAAATGCATGCTCGCCGGTGTCGTAGACGGACAAGCCGTTCACCTGTCCGACCACCGCACCTTCCGTATCGATCATGATTACGCCATCGTTGATCATCTCCTGAAGTTTCTCTTCAATCAACTTGACGCGATAGACGCGTTCCTCGACCGCTTTTCGAACGTACTGCACGCGAACGATTTGCGCCAGTTCCTCCCCTGCCCAGTAGTTCGCTTCGCGGACAACGTCCGCCAGAATGTTGAACCTGGTGGAGAGTTTCTTCTGACTTCCGGCTAGACGAACACCGAATTCCACCAGAGCCGCAAGAGCTTCCCTGTCGAACGCTTTCAGATTTTCGTCGTCGCAGACCATCTTGACGAATCGGAGATACTGCCCCACCGCGCTCGTGTCCCGGGCCATTTCATAATCGAAGTCAGCCCGGATCTTGAAGATCTTCTTGAAATCATCATCGCGCTGATAGAGGAACTGGTAAATGTCGGCATCGCCGATCATGATGACTTTGATGTTGAGTTCAATTGCCTCCGGCTTCATGCCTGTCGGTGCAAAACCATAGAGTGGCTCATTGGCAAGGATTTCAGCTTTACCGGTGCGAAGCGTGCGCTTCAGATCCTGCCACACGCCTGGCTCGAGCAGAACATCAAGAGCGTTGAGGACGAGGTAGCCTCCATCGGCCTGGTGCAGGGCGCCGGGTTTGATCTGGGTGAAGTCGGTTCGCCAGACGCCTCCGCGTTCCATCACGCGCTCAGCCGTACCGAAAAGGTTTTTGTATCTCGGGTTCGTCTCAATGATGACCGGCGTATGTTCTGTTTCAGAATTATCCACCAGAAGATTTACCTGGTATTCGAGGAATTCATCTTCTTCTTCTTCCTCCTCTTCCTCCTGTCCGTTTGCGGGAGGTGGCGACGGTTTGTGGAACCGGTCGAGATGGGCTTTGATGTGTCCGCGGACATCCTCGAGATACGAATGAACCTTCAGGTTGTCGTACGTTGTTTTGAGAATCTCAATGCTCTCATCCACCAGCGGCATCACCAATCGATCTTCGAGTTCGGTGAGAGACTGCTGGACTTTCTTTTCTATATTTCGCAATTCGCGAAACACTGTCGCCATTTGTTTTTCGAGGACGGTCTGCGTTTCTCTCATCTTCTCGAACTGCTCGCGGGTGAGTTCTCCCTTCGCCACCATGGAATCGACTTCATCGAAGTTCGTGGCTTTTTCGCCCACGACGGGGACGATATCAGGCCGCATCAGGTTTCCAACCTGCACCTGAACCAGCTCAAAATCCTTCTCTTTCACCCTCTTTTCGAAGTCCAGCAAGACACTACGTTGTCGTTCCTGAAAGTGAGAAACCACTTCCTTTCTGGCCTGCTGGAAGCGCTGGCTTTCGTAAAGAGCCGGGAGGTCGCGCGCGAGATCACGGATCAGATTCCCCATGTCGTCCTTCAGGCTTTTGCCCTGTCCTGCCGGCAATGAAAGAGCGATGGGGAGGTCGGGATGCTTGAAGTTGTAAACGTAGCAGTGGTCACGGAAGCCGTCCTTCTCACCTTCGAAGGTCTTGAGAAGCCGCTTGATGGTGGTTGTCCGGCCGGTACCGGAGATTCCTGTGACGAAGATGTTATAGCCGAAATGATTCATGGCCAGCCCAACTCGGAGAGACCGAAGGGCCCTTTCCTGTCCTATGATCTCGCGGGTTGGTTTGATCTCAGCGCTGGTGTGTACCTTCAGCGACTTCGGATCACAACGCCAGCGAAGTTTATTGAGTGGCAGAGGTTTGTAGGAGGAAGCCTGTTTGAGATGAGTGCGGGAGGCGCGTTTGTTTTTCATAAGTCTCTGGGCGTTCAAAGATAGATATGTTTCCTGGCGACTGGAGTGGCTGAGAGCGATGATACAGAAAAGTGGACGCAGCCGCAAGCTTGTACTGCAAGAGTCATTGACAACTCGACGCCAACTTGCTATGAAGGAGAGAGGGCCCGGTGCAGGCGTGCCGACTGCACCGGTGCCTTCTTATTGGTTTCTGATGTCCAGCCTACATCCGGCTTCCGGGCGCGGGTCTATGCCGCTCCCATCAATGCGTTGATTCCGACGACATTCACGATATCCTGTACACTACAGCCTCGGGAAAGATCGAATGCAGGCTTCTTGAGCCCCTGCACGATGGGCCCAAGTGCTTCGGCACCTCCGAGACGCTGCGCAATCTTATATGCTATGTTTCCCGCATTGAGATCGGGAAACACAAGAACGTTGGCTTTACCGGCAACCGTGCTGCCAGGAGCCTTGCGTTCCCCAACCGACGGAACAATTGCGGCGTCGACTTGAAGCTCTCCATCCACCTGAAGCTGAGGCTTTTTCTTCTTCACGATTTCAGTGGCCTGCTGCACCTTCTGAACAAACGGATGCTCAGCACTCCCTTTGGTCGAGAACGAGAGCATTGCGACTCTTGGTTCTTCGCCGGTGAGTTTCCGATGATTCTCTGCGGAAGCGATGGCGATATCCGCCAGTTGCTCAACAGTCGGATCCGGAACTACCGCGCAGTCTGCGAAGGTGTACACCTTATCCGGAAAGATCATGAGAAAGAAACTTGAAACGATGCTGATCCCTTCTGCCACGCCGATCACCTGAATGCCCGCCCGGAGTACGTCACCAGTCGTGGAGATTGAACCGGCAACGCTGCCGTGCGCATCTCCTTCCCTGACCATCATCGCACCGAAGAACAGTGGACGTTTCATCGTTGCGAGAGCTTGTTCCGGAGTCATGCCTTTTGATTTACGCAGTTCGAGGTAGATATCTGTGTAGCGTTTCAGCTTCTCGGACTTCTCGGGATCAACCAGATTCACGCCATCCAACTTTGTATTGCACTGGGCCGCTTTTGCTTTGATCTCATGTTCGTTGCCGATGAGTGAAATGATGGCAGAGCCTTCATCGACACAAATTCTCGACGCTTTGATCGCGCGTTCGTCCGTAGCATCAGGCAGCACGATGTGCCTTTTGATCTGTTTTGCCTTGGTTTTTATTTGCTGCAATAATGGGGTCATGTGAGAACTTCCTTTGCTAGAGAGGTACGGAATAAAGCGGGACATCAGATCCGGCATCAGAATCGAACGTCTGATTGAGAACGCCGAACCTCAGGTCACCGACGTCGTTCAATTCGCCAGAATATACCGTACGTTCGGCGGTCAATCAACGGATAGTTCATCGACGTGAGGACTGACTATTTGTCAATGCAGGAAATGAGAAAAATCGGCTCTAGTTGTTAATGTTATTAAGATTAAAAGTACTTAATCGCGTTCCACCGATTGATTGTCTGTCATTCTTTCACTATCTTTTGTGTCCAATCCGGATGCCCTGAAATCGTGAATCCAAGGCAAATTTACATAGAAACATACGGCTGCCAGATGAATCTGGCGGACACCGAGGTAGTCCTGAGCATTCTGACTCAGGCGGGGTTCAGCCAGACGAACAACCTGCGGACCGCGGATGTTGTTTTTGTCAACACTTGCGCTGTGCGCGAGAACGCAGAGCAGCGCATATTCGGTCGACTCGGAGATTTCAAGCGATACAAAAAAGAGAATCCGGGGATGCTGATCGGCGTGCTGGGCTGTATGGCCGAGCGGCTTCGCAAAGACCTTATGGAATCTGAAAGCCATGTCGATCTCGTGGTCGGACCCGATGAATATCGAAGGCTCCCCGAGCTGATCGAAGGAGCATTGACGGGCCAACGAGGTATCGCCGTTCGCCTTTCGCGGGTTGAGAACTACGACGATATTCTTCCCCTCCGCACGGACGGCATCAGTGCCTGGATTTCCGTCATGCGGGGTTGCGACAAGTTTTGCACGTTTTGTGTGGTCCCATTTACACGAGGACGTGAGCGGAGCCGGTCGCTTGACAGCATTGTCCGTGAAGTGGAACACCTGGCGGCGAGAGGATTCAAAGAGGTTACGCTCCTTGGACAGAATGTCAACTCGTACAATGACGGAACGAATGATTTTGCGGACCTTATGGCAGCCGCGGCACAGGTCGACACCACGATGAGGATACGCTTCACCACTTCTCATCCGCAGGACATGTCAGACAAGCTCGTTCGGACGATTGCTGAGAACGAAAACATCTGTAAGTACATCCATCTTCCTGTTCAGTCCGGGTCCGATCGAATCCTCGAGTTGATGAATCGATCCTACACCAGTGAGCATTATCTCTCCCTGGTAAACAAGATCAGGGCGAGCATCCCCGAAGTCAGCCTCTCAACGGACATCATCGCCGGATTCCCAACCGAGACCGACGACGATCACCGGCAGACGCTCGACATGATTCGCCACGTAGGGTATGACGGTGCATTCACCTTCAAGTACTCTCCGCGCGAGAACACAAAATCGTGGCACATGGGTGATGATGTCACGGAGGAAGTCAAGCTCGAGCGACTCAACCAGATTATTGACCTTCAACGAGAAATCTCGCTGAAGAAAAACCACGAGACGGTGGGACAGGTTGTCGAGATACTCGTGGAAGGGGAAAGCACAAAATCGCCCAACGATTTCTGCGGGCGTACCGATACGAACAAGATGGTTGTGTTCCCCAGGGGAAGCGCCGAGATCGGGCAGTATCTCACTGTGCGCATCGAGCGCGCAAACTCGGCCACACTTTTCGGAACCATCCTCGGAGCATCCAGACGTTTGGCGGACGATTCGAGATTGGCCGCGAACGCCTAAGGAGACTTGCTGCTGTGATGAGAAATTTTGCCGTCATAGTTTTTGCCCTTGCCCTGACCATCGCCCTTTCCCCTGCTGCGACTGCTCAAAGCCAGGGAACGGGTGAACCGGATATTCTGAAACGTCTTGAGCTGATCGAAAAAGGGGAGGGGGATGTCGTACGAGCCGAATTGCCGACACTCATGACGAATTTCCAGAATCATCCGGGTGTCCTGTATTTGCAGGGAGTCTTAACCACCGATGGTTCGGAAGCTGCGAAGATTTTCCAGAGTATCGTGGACAATTTCCCGAAGAGTGAATGGGCCGATGACGCCTTGTACAAGCTCTACCAGTACTACTATTCGGTCGGATTGTATAAGACCGCCGATCAGAAGATGGAACAGCTGAAGCGTGACTATCCCTTCTCAACCTACGCCACCGACCAGAAGGTTTCAGAGGAGCCAAAAGTAACGCCGCCCCCGGAAACCCCGGCGAAGGTGAGTCAGCCTAGCAAAGGCAAGAAATCGACGGTCGTTTACACCGTGCAGGCCGGAACTTTTCGAGAGCTTCAGAACGCAGAAGAGCTCAAGTCACGATTTGAACGGGATGGATATGCTTCCCATATTTTCACGATCGTGAACAGCGGAAAAAAATTCCACAAAGTGTGGGTGGGCGAATTCACCACACAAGACGAAGCTAAACGCTTCAGCGGCGAGATCAAAAAGAAATATCATCTCGAGACGATTGTTGTCCCTCGTTGACGAGGGACGTGTACGGCTGGTTGGACGGTGAGGAAGACGGTGTATGGATCGCGTGGAGTTTCAACAGCAGCATGGAATCATCGGGCAGTCTCTTGAAATTCAAGAGATCGTTGATGTCGTTCAGCAGGTAGCTCCGACAGACATCACTGTGTTGATCACAGGCGAGAGCGGAGTGGGCAAAGAGGTCATTGCCCGTGCACTGCACAATGCCAGCAAGCGGGTCAAAAACCAGCTTGTGACGGTGAACTGCGGGGCAATTCCGGAAGGATTGATTGAGAGCGAGCTTTTCGGGCATGAGAAGGGGTCCTTCACGAGCGCCATTGAAAGCCGCAAGGGGTATTTTGAGATTGCTGATGGCGGGACAATCTTTCTCGATGAGATCGGCGAAACCCCGCTGGCTACGCAGGTGAAGCTGCTGAGGGTGCTTGAGAGCGGCGAATTTATGCGGGTCGGCTCGTCGACAGCACGAAAGTCTGACGTCAGGGTCATTGCCGCAACCAACAAGGAACTTCAGTACGAGGTTCAGCAGAAGCGGTTCCGGCCGGATCTTTACTTCCGGCTACGGTCCGTGAACATCGCTATTCCGCCGCTCAGAAACCGGCGCGAAGACATCCCGCTCCTCATTGAGCAGTTTGTGAAAGAGGTGTCAGAACGAAACGGAATCAAGTTCGAAGGCTTCACAGACGAGGCAACCGAGCTTATCATGAACTATCGATGGCCGGGAAACGTGCGGGAATTGAAAAACACCATTGAGAGCATGTTGATCCTGGAGAACGGCAGGCGGCTGACGGGAGACGATCTTCGGAAGCATCTGAAGGAATATCAGGGACAGGTCGTCGACAGAAACCTCCCGGTGGTGGCAAACAGGACTGTCGAGCAGGCGGAGCGTGAACTGATTTATCGCGCGCTTGTCGATCTGAAGGGCTCGATTCTGGAGCTCCGTGATGTCATTATGCACGGCGTGTTCCCATCCGACGTTCCCGAACAGGTGAAATCCGGTCACGCAGGGGGTAATGGCGTGCTCTCGCTCGATGAAATGGAACGCAAGATGATTGTGAGCTCGCTCGATCGACACAAAGGGAACCGGCGGCTCGCAGCGAAAGAACTGAATATCAGTGAACGCACCCTTTACCGGAAGATCAAAGAGTTTGGACTCCAGGAGTAATGTGACCACGGATCGGTCTGTCGTGCACCGCGTGCTCTTCTCGTTCCTCATTGTTGTGTCGTTATCAGGATGTGCGGGTTGTCCCTACTCATTCACAGGTGCATCCGTTCCGCCACACCTGAAGACGATTGCAATCCCGATCGCGGAAGATCAGAGCGGTTTCGGTGATGCAACGCTGCGGGACCAGTTTTCCCAACAACTGTTGCAGCGGTTTGTCAACGACGCCACTCTTCAACCCTCGGACCGATCGAACGCCGATTCGATTCTCGAAGGAGTCATCACCGGAGTGAAGGATGCACCGGTTGTCGTCGAGGGGGGCGACCAGGTATCGAAGCGCAGAGTCACTGTCACGGTTCACATGACATTCCGTGATCTGAAGCTCCGCAAAAAGGTTTGGGACAAGGACTTTACTCAATGGGGCGACTACCAGTCTGGTGGTGGCTTGACACAACGCAACGACGGAATTTCGGAAGCTCTACGAAAAATCACAGAAGATATTCTCAACGAAACAGTCGCAGGATGGTGAGATTGTTATGATCATTGCATCGATGTTTTTCCGGCAGGAAATCCTTCATAGTCCCTTCTTCACGGATTTGGTCCTGTATCTCTATTTCTTTTCACTCCTGATCTTGTTCACTTTCGGGGCACACGGGTTTGTGATGGTCTATCATTATCTCAAGACCCGGGGAAAGGAAGCCGCCCTTCCTCCACTGGACCATATCCCGGTTGTGACAATCCAGTTGCCGGTCTTCAACGAATTCTATGTTGTCGATCGTTTGATCGAGGCTGTCTGCGCCTTTGAGTATCCGAAGGATAAACTCGAGATCCAGGTCCTCGACGATTCGACAGACGAGACGGTTGAGGTTGTTGCCAAAACCGTGCGACGATTCCAGGGGCTGGGATACGATATCAAGCACGTGTACCGCAACAACCGGAAGGGGTACAAGGCCGGCGCGCTCAAGCATGGTCTTGAAACCGCCCGCGGTGAATTCGTTGCCATCTTTGACGCAGATTTTGTCCCGAACACGACCTTCCTGCTGAGCACGCTTCCGTATTTTTACCAGGATGAGAAGCTGGCCCTGGTTCAGACGCGCTGGGAGCATCTGAACAGTGATTATTCCCTGCTGACCCGCACGCAGGCAATGGCTCTCGACGCTCATTTCGTAATGGAGCAGGGGGTCCGAAACAAGGTTGGCTTCTTCATTAACTTTAATGGCACCGGCGGCATCTGGCGGAAGTCGGCAATCTTCGATGCCGGGAACTGGCATTCGGACACGTTGACGGAAGATCTCGACCTGAGTTACCGTGCACAACTCAGGGGCTGGAAGTTCAAGTATCTCAACGACGTCACATCTCCCGCAGAACTGCCCGCAGAAGTGAATGCCCTGAAGTCGCAGCAATTCAGGTGGACGAAGGGGGCAATCGAAACAGCACGGAAGATTTTGCCGGAAGTCTGGAAGTCCAACATCCCGCTCCGGGTGAAGATCCATTGCACCTTCCATCTTACGAACAATCTTGCATTTCCCTTTATCCTCCTGGCTGGCATTCTGAACGTGCCCCTGATGTTCATCAAACAGCAAGGGGGGCATGATCTTTATTTTGCGATGATGTCCGTGTTCGTGCTGGCATTCATCGGCTCATTCCTGTTCTACATGTTTTCACAAAAAGCCGTTTATCTTGATTGGCGGCGCAGGCTCCTGCTGTTTCCCCTCTTCATGGCGGGAAGTATGGGATTTGCGGTGAACAACTCCCGAGCAGTATTTGAGGGATTGTTCAAGAAGCGCAGCGAGTTCGTGCGAACCCCGAAATACAAGATCGAAGGGAAAAAAGACTCCTGGCTTCAGAAGAAGTATGTGCCCGTGAAACTCAACTGGGTTGTCTTCGTTGAGATCGCGCTGGCGCTCTATTGCTTCTTCGGCGTAATTTCTTCATTATACTACCTGGAAATTGCTGCGGTCCCGTTCCAGTTATTGTACTTTTTGGGATTTTCGTTCGTCTCGGCGCTTTCGATCAAGCACGCGATTGAAGCGCGCAAGCTCCGTCACCAACAACCATCAGTCTGATGACCGACCCCTCTCTCGAACGAATGAAGTCGCTCGAGCAGCGACTCGCCAAGGAGCCTCAATCCCCCCTTTTCGCACGCCTGGCTGATTACTATCTGCAGGTTGGGCGCGCCAACGATGCGCTTCGCCTGTGCGATGACGGCCTCGCGTTGTATCCGTACTACACGACCGCCCATCTGATCAAGGCAAAAGTACTCGTCCAGCTTGGCATGACGGCTGAAGCCGCGCATGCGTACGAGACCGTCCGCGAGTTCCTTCCGACAAACGAATCTGTACTTCGCCTGACGTCGGTACTCGATCGCGCTCCTTCACAAGAGCAAGGGGTCAGTGAGACCATCGAAGGAATTGACGAGCCGGAACCTCCACAAGCGCCGGTGCAGGAGAGGATCGTTGTCGAAGAAGCTCAACCGACAGCAATCGAAGAACCACCAGCACCTCCCGCCGAAGTTGCTTCAGCGCAAGAACCAATAGCGATTGAAGAACCGCTAATCCAGGCGGAAGAACCGCAGCCGGTTGAGACAGCGGAGGCCGGTCCAGCGACAGACGATTCGTTTGGATTTGGAGAACAGCCGGTTGTAGAGCCGCAACCTGAAGAACCAGGCGCGGGTGAGAAACTGGGACTTGAGATGCAGTCGGAGCCGCAGCAGCCGTATTCCGATTTTGATTTTGGCGCGCCTGCCGAAGAACCTCCCGTTGCGGCAGTCGAAGAAACTCCCTTCGGGTCTCAACCTATCGGGGAGCCCCCTAGGGCAATCGAAGCTGAACCCGAGCCAGAACCGTTGCAGGAAACAACGCACACCGAAACCCCGGCGATGGAAGCCACGCCCGTGACTCCAGAACCAGTGCCGACGGCAACACCCGACACCAGCACCGAAGCGACTCCTGACTGGTTTGAGGCATTCAGCCAACTGCAGCAGCCTGCGGGTGAGTCAGCAGAAACTCCAGCTCCTGCACCAACGGAAGAAGAAAACCCGTTTGCGATCTTTGGAGCAGAGCAACCCTCAACGGCTGTTGAGGGGGAGCCATACGACGAATTCTCTGCGCGCGTGAGGATGGAGTTGTTCGGCACCGAAGACACAATGACGCTGGAAGAGTATTTGGCACAGCTAGGATCCGTCGAGCCGCCCACCGCTCCTTCAGACAACATTGGAGAGCTTGCGGAAAAGCTCAAGACCTCTCAGCGCATTACGCCGCCGGTGATAAATTTCTCAGAGAAAGCTCCCCGGTCAGCAAGCGAAGTTGATGCTGGCGGTGGATCGGGATTTGTCACTCCAACGCTCGCTGAAATCTATGTCAAGCAGGGGTGGTTCGACGACGCGATCAAGGCATACCGGGCCCTCGCTGCCAACAAGCCCGCGGAAAAGGAAAAGTTCGAGCAACGGATAGCAGAGATTGAGGAGATGAAGAAGAAGTAGTGGAGTAGAAAGTAGTGGAGTAAATGAGTATCTGAGTATGAGCAGCCCTGAATTCATTCAAAGTTGAACAAATCAGGAAGTACAGTTTGTCTGGAGACAAAAAACCCCGGCCGTTGGTCGGGGTTTTTGCTTTGTCCCCGGACTCAAGTCCGGGGATATCAACCTTTGTTGCTGGCTATTTCAATGCACTCACAAACTTCGTGAGGCTTGATTTCTGATTCGCTGCCTTATTCTTATGGATCACGCCTTTCGAAGCGAGTTGATCCAGCGCCTTCACTGCGACTTTGAGCGCTGCGGCAGCCTTGTCTTTCTCTTTGGCTGACCGGACGTTCTTGACCAAGGTTTTCATGCGTGAAAGCACTGCCTTGTTGCGGATATGCCGTTTCGCATTCTGACGGGTTCGTTTCTCAGCTGACTTGTGTTGTGCCATCCTCTTCTCCTGTGTGTAACAGCCCTGATTGTTTCTTCTGAAATAAGATAGCGAAGATTCCGCAAATTTACAAAGGAATTTTCATCGGCTTCGCCACCCGGCGTGCATCCCGTCGGCGTTTTATACAGTGAGAGAACGCAAGAAGCCCCGCAGGATTGCAGCAGTAGCTCCCCAGATCTCGTGTTCACCGAATCGGTAGAAATACACGTCAATGACTCTGCCGAGGCGCGTGATTTTCTCCACCCTCTCGTTCCCTTTGTCAAGAAAGATGGAAACCGGCACCTCCAGAATCTGCGCAACTTCCGTTGCATTCGGCGTCAACGGCGGCAGACACCCGGCATAGGCAACCACAGGCGTGATGGCAAAGCCCGACGGGGTTTCATATTCATTCAGCGATCCCAACACCTCAACCGCATTTGGTGAAAGTCCGATTTCTTCTTCGCCTTCCCTCAAGGCTGTGGCAATGAAGTGAGCATCTTCATCGTCGCGAGACCCTCCCGGGAATGAGATCTGCCCTTTGTGGTGTTCGACGTCTTCGGTCCGTTTCGTGAGAAGGACATACAGATCGTCCCCCTTTGGATAGAACAGCATCAACACAGCTGCCTTCTTCAGGTCCGGCTTCCCCAGTTCCCTTCGTTGAAATCCGTTCAGGAATTTTCTGATCTGATCGATGGTGATTCTCATTTTCCCTTCAACTGAAATGGACTAGCCATTGCCTTTGATTGAGATCGTCAATTTTCCTTCAGCGAGATCACGCAGGAGCGTCTCGATACGAGACCTCAATTCTTCCGACTGTAGTGTTGCGTCCGGATGAGACTCGAGCTGGTACAGAATATCAGGCAAGAATCCGATCGAAGTCAGCTTGGAGCGGTCGCTCGACGGATGGAGTACGCGATACCGATCGCGCAACCGATGCAGGAAGAGAAGAAGATTATCGGCCTTCAGGTCCCGCTGGCCCCCGGCATAATCGTGCAGTTCCTTGAGCAAGGACGATGCCTGTAACATCAAATCCTGCTTTTCGTTACGACCCGGTGTCACCGCTGTTTCTTCTTCCAGAGCTTGTTCAGTCTTTCGCGGATCCCCTTCTCCTCTCCAATGTCCGTTGGCTTGTAGTACGTCTTGTCTTTGAGGTTGTCAGGGAGGTATTGCTGCTCAACGAAGTGGTCCTCGAATTGATGACTGTACTTGTAGTCCTTCCCGTATTCCAGATCCTTCATCAACTGCGTAGGAGCATTCCGGATATGAAGCGGGACGGGAAGATTTGGCAGGTTCCGGACATCTTCCATCGCCTGCTCGATGGCCATATAGGATGCATTGCTTTTCGGAGCCGATGCAAGGTAGGTCGCCGTTTGCGACAGGATGATTCTTGCTTCAGGCATGCCAACATAGTTGACAGCTGTGAAGCACGATGTTGCCATCGTCAGCGCCATCGGGTCGGCGTTTCCTACATCTTCAGAGGCCAGTATAACCATCCTGCGTGCTATAAAGAGAGGGTCCTCTCCGCCATCCAGCATCCGGGCCATCCAATAAACTGCGGCGTCAGGATCACTTCCCCTCAAACTCTTGATGAACGCAGAGATGGTGTCGTAGTGCTGGTCCCCCTTCTTGTCGTAGAGTGTATATTTCCGTTGAAACGCTTCTTCGATCTTCGGCTTGCTGATTGTCGCCCCGCCATCACTGTCGGGCTTTGTCAGCTGCAACGCTGTCTCGAGCCCGTTCAGGAGTTTCCGGGCATCGCCACCTGAAAGGAGCATCAGAAAATCCCGGTCTTCGATCGTGATGCGTCGCTTCGAAAGAATTGGATCCACTGAGAGAGCGCGGTCCAGAATTGCGCTCAGTCCTTCCTTGTCGAGCGCCTCAAGCACATAGACGCGAGAACGAGAGAGAAGCGGTGAGATCACTTCAAACGACGGATTCTCCGTCGTGGCACCGATCAGGACGATGCTCCCCTCCTCCACGCTGTGCAGAAGCGCATCCTGCTGTGCTTTGTTGAATCGATGGATTTCATCGATGAAAAGAATCGTGCGCTTCCTGAGCTTGCGGAGATTCGCTTCTCCTTTGGCGATGACTTCCCTGACTTCTTTCACGCCGGATGAAACGGCGTTCAGTTGATGGAAGTCTGCCTTGATGTGATTCGCAAGCAGGCGTGCGAGCGTTGTTTTCCCGACTCCGGGAGGTCCCCAGAGAATCATGGAGAACAACTCCCCCTTCTCGATCATCACACGAATCGGTTTCCCTTCTCCGAGAAGGTGTGCCTGGCCAATGAATTCTTTGAGCGTATGAGGCCTCACGCGCTCTGCGAGGGGAGCATACGATCTTGCTGCAGGACCCGGCGCATCATCGGAGGTAAAAAGATCTGCCATGGGTTTCTTCTTATAAGTTTCCCGAATTCTGTAAAATGGAATAGGAGAGACTTCGGGAATCCGCTCCTCGAAATGAAAAAACCAACACTAGCTTCAACGCACTGTGTTGGTTACGATTGGTTGGCGCCTCGCAAACCCCTACCGCATGCTGCCTAATTCTTCTTCACCTTATACACCGTCTCCCCATCTCTTGCCATCCCGTACTTTTCACGAGCAACTTTCTCAATGGTCTTCTTGTCCCCATCGAGCGCTTTGAGATACGACTGCAGGCGCTTGGTTTCTTCGTCGGCTGCCCTGACCTTCTCGATCATGACCTGCCGCTGATGTTCAAGCCGGATGCGCGTTATGATTCCCCGATTATTGAAGAGGATGTAGGAAACAAGGAGAGTTCCGACGATCACGAACAGGGCACGGCGCCTCGTCTTGAAGACCTTTTTTGTGATGCCCTTGAGCCAGCGGGGCTGCTGAACTCGTCTGAGGAAATCGCCGTCCATTGCTTCGAAGATACTCTTAAATTGACCGTTTTGCAAACTGCCTTACGATTTGAACCAGTCGGATTTGGGCTGGTACTTCGTCTTCAGGTGAGCCCTCGATGCGTGGCGCGCGATCGCGAGTTGAACGAGTTGATCAAGGAGGTCGGCGTACGAAAGTCCTGAAGCCTGCCACAACTTCGGGTACATGCTGATTGACGTGAACCCCGGTATCGTATTCAACTCGTTAAGGAACACGGCGTTGGTCTTTCGGGCCACCAGGAAATCAACGCGCGCCATTCCTGCACAATCGAGAGCACGGAAACTCTCCACCGAATACTTCTGGATTTTCTTGGTGACTGCTTTCGGCAGCGGCGCAGGGATCACGGCCGTCGATTTACCGTCAACGTACTTTGCGTCATAGTCGTAGAACTCGTTCGAGGGCACAATTTCCCCAGGAACAGACGCAATCGGCTGATCATTTCCAAGGACACTGCACTCGATCTCACGAGCATTTTCCACAGACTTCTCTACGAGGATCTTCAGATCATACTCCCCGGCGAGACGAATAGCTTCAACCAACTCCCGCCTGTTGTGCGCCTTGCTGATACCCACACTCGAACCGAGGTTCGCCGGCTTGACGAAGCATGGATATCGCAGCTTCCTTTCGATCGTGTCGATGATCTTCTTAGAATCTTTCGCGAACTCATGCATGAAGAAGCAGACATCGGGCGTAACAGGAATGTCCATCTGGCGGAGAAGCTGTTTCTGGACCACTTTATCCATTCCGACTGCAGAGCCGAGAACGCCCGAGCCAACGTACGGAATGTCGGCGAGCTCGAAGAGTCCCTGGATTGTTCCATCCTCGCCGTACGTCCCGTGAAGAACCGGGAATGCCACGTCGATTCGCTGCGGCGTCAGTTGGGCTGCAGAGTCCTTCAGTTCAACCAAGCCCTGCTTTCGGGGATCGGGTACAAGAATGTGTTCCGGCAAGTGTTCGATGTCGGCGCGTTGTTTCAGCAATTCCAGGGCTTTTTCTGAACTGAGCCAGCGCCCTTCCGAAGTGATGCCGATGGGAAGCACTTCGTATTTCTTTTTGTCGAGAGCGCCGATGACAGACGCTGCAGAGACAATAGAGACCTCATGTTCAGCTGAACGGCCTCC
>Ga0187878_1000766_pt1 | contig 34364 bp, 34 predicted proteins | sample June2016WEW_17_1_FD_132979 | JGI IMG/M metagenome (GOLD analysis project Ga0187878, IMG submission 132979) | Peatland microbial communities from SPRUCE experiment site at the Marcell Experimental Forest, Minnesota, USA - June2016WEW_17_150 | ecosystem: Environmental > Terrestrial > Soil >... | reverse complement strand
AGGGCCGCGTTTCCCGCGAAGCCAACTTGCCTGTGAAAGTGCATTGTTCATTGCTCTGATATAGGCGGGCTTTGAATCAGGGAATGGGTCACGTCCAATGTGGCCTGTAATAATGTGCTTTGCGTTGTAGATCTCCGCATAGTGAGCGGCAACGCCAAGAAAGGTAGTGTTTCGGCCAGGAACGTAACTTGGAGGAAAGGAGCCTACATCAAGCCCTTGATTTGCTAGGCGTTTTCTCAACTCCGACAGTTGCTTGAGGAACCGTACGTCAACCACGAAATGGCGAGCAACTCCTGCTCTCTTGGCGAGCCTCTTCGCTGATCTCACTTCATTCGAGTTCAGCTTTCCGTACTTGAATGTCAGAGCGTAGATCTTCCATTTCTTCCTTGCCCACCAAAGGGCCACGGTAGAATCCAATCCGCCTGAGAGCAAGACAACGGCGCTGTCTATGGTCAAGTCGTCATCAATCTTAGCGCTTCTGCCTTTGTCGACGCGTTAGTGTCAAAGACGCCACGTACCGCACTAGACAGGGTCTCTGCGTCATGAGTTTTTGCACCACGCATCTCCATGCACAAGTGCCTGGCTTTCACTATGACGAATACTCCTCGTGCTCCCAGCTTCTTATGGAGATAGTCCGCAAGTTCCTTTGTGAAGTCTTCTTGGACCTGCAACCGCGCTGAGAAGAACTTCACTATGCGTGGCAGCTTTGACAAACCTACAATCTTCTTGCCCGGAACATAAGCGACCGAGACGTGGCCAAACATCGGTAGAATGTGGTGGGCACACAGTGAATAGAAAGGAATGTCCTTAACAATCAGGATATCCCGATATCCGGAATTCTCAAACAGGGTCAGCTTTGGTTCGTTCTTCTCGTCCATTCCTGCGAGCAGTTCGAAAGCCATTCTAGCGATTCTCTTGGGCGTCTCTCGAAATTGTTCAGCAGTCACATCAACCTTGAGTATCTTGAGGACTTCACGCACGTGGTCCTCAATCGCTGTCTGTCGGTGATCCACTTCGGACTTCATTCCCAATACTCAGCATAGCTCCTTGGGGATTCCCACACACGGACCTTCTCTAATCCATTTATGGACGACGCTTCTAGCTCACGGAATATCGTCATCGAAATGTTCTCTGCAGTTGGGTTCCCGGTCATTATGTCGTTCATGTGCTTGTGATCATACTTTGCTACGATGTCGGCAAGGCTCTTCTTCAGGAGAGTGAAATCTGCACCTTCTAGAATGTCGTTGTTGTCCAGCTTATCGCCTTTCACAAACACCTCGACACGGTATGTGTGGCCGTGAAGATTCTTGCATTTCCCCGGATGACCGGGGATTATGTGCGAAGCATCGAAGTCATCTTCGACTCTTATTCTGAACACAAGATCACCTATCAAAGATGGTTGTCAGAACACCGAGGGGTTGTCTCCCTCCGAGCGTAAAAAGAGTTCTCTTGCGGAATGCTCGTAAAAACAGCAATTGCATCAAGGGTAGGGAATGCGCTCGCTGTCGCATTCATAAAAAGGAGGCGATTCTAGGATGCGTGCTTTCCCGTATGCTACCGTTTAAATATCGTCTGGTCTGCAGATAGCTCACGGTGCGCGCGATGATAGGTGAGCGCTTTAACTCGGACTAGTTCTCGCTCGTTTGAAGTGTTACCCCTACAACCGCGTCCACTCTACAAAGAAGGTGCAATTGTGTGACTGACTTTGTCGTAGTTCGAAAGATCCTTGCTGGAGATACTGATTCCACTCGAGTCAAGCTCAGAGGATGGTTGCACAACAGACGATCGAGTGGAGGAATCCTGTTCCTCATCATCAGAGACGGCACGGGTTTCCTACAGTGCACTGCAAAGAAAGACCAACTTGGGGAGAAGTTCAGCGAAATCGAGGCGCTTCCGCTGGAGTCGACTGTGGAGCTTGAGGGCGAAGTTGTTCGAGACCCGCGAGCCCCCCGAGGATACGAACTCCGCATAACAGATGTGCTGGTGCTTCATCGTTCGCTTGAGGACTTCCCGATTGCCAAGAAATATCATGGCCCCGAGTTCCTACTTGACAATCGACATTTCTGGATCCGTAGCAAGAAGATGCAGACGATTCTCAGAGTGAGAGCTCTTGTGATCGACGAATCCCGACGTTGGCTGAAAGAGCACGGCTACATGGAGGTCCAAGTCCCGATCCTCGTCTCTGCAGCCGTGGAGGGAGGCTCGACGCTATTTGAGGTCAAGTACTTCGATGAGAAGGCTTACCTTACACAGAGCTGGCAACTATATGCTGAAGCGATGATAGCGAGCCTAGGAAAGATCTACACACTCGCACCGTCCTTCCGCGCCGAAAAATCAAGAACGAGACGCCACTTGACGGAATTCTGGCAGCTGGAACTCGAGGAACCGTGGCTAGATCTCGAAGGTCTCATCAAGGTCGAGGAAGGACTCCTCTTGCATATCTGTCATGAGGTGGCAGCTCAGGCCCCCGAAGAACTCAAAGAACTCGGACGTGACCCCGACGAACTGACCAGCCTGAAGCCACCGTTGCCGACAATCACGTATGACAAAGCCATTGAACTGATCCAGAAAGCTGATTCGTCATTCAAATGGGGCACGGACCTCGGATACAACCAAGAAAAGATCCTAACTAAAGACTTCACTACACCGTTCTTTGTCACACACTATCCAAAAGGCGTCAAGGCATTCTATCACATGCCTGACCCGAAACGGCCCGAAGTCACCCTTTCGGTCGACCTACTCGCGCCGGAAGGCTACGGCGAGATCACAGGCGGGGGACAACGCATCCATGACTACGAGCAACTCATGCACCGAATCGATGAGGAGCATTTGAACCCGAAAGATTACTCTTGGTATCTTGACCTGAGAAAATACGGCACAGTACCTCACTCAGGATTCGGAATGGGCATCGAGCGTACGCTCACATGGATATGCAAGCTGAAACATATTCGCGACGCTGCAGCTTTTCCGAGACTCATGAACCGGCTCCGCCCATAGTGAATTGGCGAAAATCTCTTGCTGCGAATTCGACAGGTGAAGACGACTGACTTTCGCTCAATACTCGCGTTAACGGCCGAAGAACGCTGGGGGTTCGGGGCGCGTGACCTGAAGAGAATGATGGCACTTCAACCCAAGGGGTGTCTGGTTGCTACGATGGGCGGCGAACCCATTGGGCTGACGACAACCGTCTCGTACGGTAGCAATGCCGGCTGGATCGGAAATGTTGTGGTCAGCGGAAAACACCGCGGCGCTGGAATAGGAAGCGATTTGGTGCAATCCGCTGTGAAATACCTCCTACGCATACATGTCAAGAGGATTGGCCTGTACTCTTATCCAGAGAACGAAGCGATGTACAAACGACTGGGTTTCGAGACAACAGGCGGTTTCGCCACACTATCAATGCCGGATGGCACACGCGATTTGACGAAGACAACCGAAAAGATCCCACTTCGTCAGATTCTTCGCTTGGATAAGCGCGCCTTTGGAGCCGATAGAAGTAAGCTTCTCACACGACTCCACCGCGAGTTCCCAGAAGGCTGGGCCTGGATCGCCAACGAGGCCGGAGTATCCGGGTACTCAGTTGTCAAGCAGTACCAAGATAGTTCCGAGATAGGCCCCTTGGTCTGTGAAGAGATGAATGAGGAATCCATAGGAGTGCTACTCAGTTCTTCGATCGCTCGAACTGAGAAGTGGCCCCTTGAGATGTCCGCTCCCGCGTCAGGTCCCACCGTCGCGGAGACGGCGGAGCGTCTCGGTTTTAGGCTAGAGAAAAAGGGTGTCGTGATGAGTTACGCGCGACTGGAGCCAATACTGATTGGCCCCGCAATAGGTGCGCTTGGATTCCTTGACAAGGGCTAGGCGTGCGGATTCCTTGTCTGGATTCGGCCAAGATTTCTCTTTTTGGCTTTCACAAAGTCCAGTGCTTCTTGAACCGGAACGAAGACGCTGTGCCTTCTTGCGAAGAACTTCACGAGATTTGAGACATCCCGCGTCAGGAGCTCGTTGGCTCCAGGATCGCTTGTCGCAACGCTCTGAGGCCAATCTATGAACACGAATTGGCCTGACTCAGCCATTAAGATGTTGTACTCGCTCAGGTCACCGTGAACGAGCCGAGCGTCACAGAACAATAGCCTCAACTTGAGCAGAATGCGTCGCAGCGTACTCGCAGGTTCTGGCATGACTTTGATTCGTGAGAGTTCTGATCCTTCGAACATGCCCATTGCAACGAGATGCCGATTCTGACCTATGGGCCTAGGCACCGGAACTCTAGCACGACTCGCGCGCTTCATAGCTGAGAACTCACGTGTTGCCGCCATTCTCGCCTGATATATCCAGGATGTGTGAGCCCTTTCGGCGACATACCCCCTTGTTCGTCTGGTCTGACGGAAACTTATTCTCCCCAAACGATGGAACTTGAGAGCAATCCTAGTATCTCTCCTTCCCTTAGCGTCGTAAACGTCAGATTCCTTTCCTACGCCAAGCGGACTACCGAGTGCTTCCACAATACCCCTTTTGACCAAAGCGTTCAAGGCCAGGCAGTCATAGCCGAGAAAGGTCAGTCGGAAACCTGCGTATCCTAGTGCTCGCATGCTGCCAGATGCAAGGAGACGCTTGTCCACAAGATCGGGCAACCGTTTCCCGACTTCCTCTTCCAGTAGGTTCGCATACCGAACGATGCGCGAGACCGGGACATACTCGCGACTCGCCATCCCCAATTCGGCACCCAGCAGAATTCGCAGGTCTGCCGGCTGAAGTGATCGTATCAGCTCACCTATCTGTTCAGCAGACATGGCCTATGAACCGCTCGGGTTTGGTTTTGGAATCGATCTTGATCAAAGCTACCTCGTGCTTGCCGGGCCACTCGTCAGCTCAAAGCGCGCTCTTCCCAGCTTTTTGTCGAGAGACGCTTTCACAAGCCCATAGTATGGGGGCGATGGTGACATCGGTCTAGAACGAAACTCACCATGGAACTGCGTTGCAACAAAGAAGTAGTGCGAATGTAGCTCTAGGATCTCCATCCGTCGACCATCTAGGGACCTGCCGGAGAAAGTAAGACCGTCCTGTTCAAGCCTCGAGATGTAGTCAGGATTCACCTCGTAGCGGTGTCGGTGTCTTTCCCACACTCTACGACGCCCGTATAGGCGCTCAGCCAACGTGCCCGGTTGTATCCTCACTTCATGCGCTCCCAGCCGCATAGTGGCTCCTTTTGACTCCACATTCCGCTGCTCTGGCATCAGGTCTATTACCGGATGCTGTGTGGCTGGGGCAATCTCCGTGCTGTTAGCATCTTGCAGGCCGAGATTTCTCGCAAATTCCACGATCGCAAGCTGGAATCCAAAGCAGATACCTAGGAACGGGATATTGTTCTCTCGTGCATACCTGACTACGCGGATCTTCCCTTCGGTGCCGCGCTGACCGAACCCACCAGGAATGAGAACACCATCCGCCGACTCAAGTGCGCTCATCTTAGGGTTCTCGCCTTCAAATTGCTCAGTCTCGATCCAATTCAGGTCGACACGTGTGTCTGCTGCAGCCCCTGCATGCCTCAGAGCCTCATTGACGCTCACGTAGGAATCTGCCAGTTCAGCATACTTGCCACAAACGGCTATTGTGACTTCGTTCTTTGGGCTGACGAAGTGTTGCACGGTCCGGCTCCATTCATCCCAATTGGCGGCTTTCTTCTCAAGCCCGAGCCTCTCGCACAGAAAGACTCCCATCCCTTGATCTTCGAGTAAAATCGGAACCTCGTAGACGCTCTTCGAGTCCGGTGATGAGAAAACAGCTGCTTCGTCGACATTGCAGAACAGCGCAATCTTCTTCCGTGGTCCAGGCAGCAATGGTTTGGTGCTCCGGGCAATTATCAGGTCGGGCTGAAGCCCTATCCTTCTCAGCTCTTGTACGCTATGCTGCGTCGGCTTGGTCTTCTGTTCGCCGACGACTCCAACTACCGGAACCAAGGTGACATGTGCGAAAGCTACATTCTTGTAGCCGTCTTCAAGGCGCATTTGCCGAGCTGCTTCGAGAAAAGGGAGGCTCTCGATGTCTCCCACGGTTCCGCCTATTTCGACAAGGAGCAGCTCGGACTTGCTTGACTCTGTTACGCCTCGTATTCTGCGTTTGATCTCGTCAGTGACGTGAGGTATGATTTGGACGCACTGGCCCAGGAATGACCCAGCCCTCTCCATTCCGATAATGGTTTGGTAAATCTGGCCGGTGGTGATATTGTGCATCTTAGAGAGGTTCACGTCGAGGAATCGTTCATAGGTACCGAGGTCCATGTCGGCCTCGCCGCCGTCTTCGGTGACGAAGACCTCTCCGTGCACAATCGGATTCATTGTTCCGGCGTCGACGTTGAGGTATGGATCAATCTTGAGCGCGCTGACTTTCGTGCCTCGCGTCTGCAGGATCCTGCCTATGGAGGCTGCAGCAACTCCCTTGCCCAGGCCGGACATCACTCCGCCAGTAACGAAGACGTACTTGGCCACTTGAGGAACACCGGGACAAGTCAGTCGCTTCGTTGGATGCAGATTAAAGCTTCGGATTGTATCTACCGGTGCCGAGGCAGCGAAATGTGAGAATTCGGCTAGGTGGGTACTGAACTACTCTTTCTTGACCATTCCCTGAAGCTTCTTGATCTCTTGGTTGATGAGTTCAAGTGCTACCTTTGCGGACGCAAGTGTCTGTTGGATAGTCTCGCGCTGTGATCCTCCCCAGATCTTCGAGGCGCCTTGGGCGGTGACGAAGCCCACTTTTGTGAGGTTCAGTTTGTCGCCCTGTGCCTCAATTAGGCCTGCTCCGATTAAGCTCTGTATCGACTCACTTTCGACCTTCGACATCTTCAGTGTTGAAGATTGAACAGCCGTCGACTCGTCAACAGCGTTGAGGCTCTGGAGCTTCACTAGGAGGCCTGCACTGGGCGGTAGCTCCTTCCCAAACTCCTCTCTAGCAATCCTCTCGACTTCTCTAATCTCTTCGATCCTGCCTACCGCGCTTGTCACAGATGAGAGGCCTTTCGTTATGTTCATGAGAGATTGAACGATTGAACTCTGCGGATTCAGGCGGTAGAGTGTGACTGCTCCAACGTGCCGAGAAGGCGCTATGGCCTTCATCTTCTCCAAGTCATCCCAGACTCGGTAGAGGGTCGTCCTGCCGATTCCAGCCTTCTGGGCTATCTCGGTCTTGGTCAGTTCGTCTTGTGGCCGTTCAGCCAAGACGCTGAGCACCTTGAGCTGCGGTGAACGTGTAAGAGCGTCTAGGAAGGCTGCTGTATCTTCGCCTGAAGCCAATTGTATGCGCCTGCACTCATACGGATGGGGTTAGGTATATTAATGTTCGCAGCGCAGTACACCAGAGTTTCGCGCCAAAAACCATGCGAACCTCCACATGGAGGCACCTAGAATGTCCATTGCCATGAATCCGGGTATTTCAAATGATGAGATCCAGGTCCTTAAGGCGATGTGGGAGCTGAAGGCTCTTGGGACCCATACAGTGGCCATGCAAAGTCTCGCTGGTCGCGTGCCAAGTGTTCCGGACACAGAGACGATTGAGATTGTGAAGCGCCTTGAGGCACGGGGATTGGTCACCACAGAAAAGGGAGCTGAAGGTGACCTCCTTGCCTTGAGTCCGCTGGGCGCAGCTTTTATCAGGCAACTCCAGGACAGACAACTGAGCGAATTGAACCGCGGACCCTAAAGGAAGTTCAGATTCGCTCAGAAAACCTTTAGGCCACTCGATGATGAACCGGTGCGTTGATGATGAAGAACAAGTGTCTGAGCGCTCTCAGCCGGCGCGTTGAGGACTTTCGACGGGCGAACTGAATCCTGTTCGCCCCTCGAACCAAATTGGTAACGTGGCTCTGGATTTGGCTTGCTTGGACGTTACGACAAAGGCTTAAGAGCTGTGTTCCTCGCCCATGATGGGGAACGCATGTGGCGTGCACTGTTGTCGTAGGTGGATTCTTCGGAGACGAAGGGAAGGGAAAACTCACTGCGTACCTAGCACTTAGAGACCGCCCAGCAGTTGTCGCTCGAGGCGGCGTCGGGCCCAATGCGGGGCACACTGTCCAAGTGCAGGGGAAGATATACTCGCTGAGAATGGTTCCGAGCGGATTCGTTTGTAGGGAATCGCGGCTCCTCATCGGTCCCGGAGTACTCGTGAACCCAAGCGTTCTTCTAAAGGAAATCGAGATCACGGAGACCAAGAATAGAATCGGCATAGATCGCCAATGCGCCATAATTGAACAGAAACACATCGACGAAGAAAGCAGGTCAGAACATCTTGTGAAGAAGATAGGCGTCACGAAGAGCGGAGTCGGCGCATGCAACGCTGACCGCGTCTTCAGGTCCGCCAAACTGGCGAGAGATGTGCCGGAACTTTCAGGGCTTCTTGCAGATGTTTCGGAAGAGATTAACCAAGCGCTACAGGCGAAACACCATGTCCTGCTTGAGGGATCCCAGGGCACATTCCTATCACTCTTCCATGGGACCTATCCATTCTGTACTAGCAAGGATGTCTGCGCCTCAGCAATCTGCTCAGATGTCGGCATCGGACCGACTGAAGTGGATGATGTCATCGTGGTCTTCAAGTCATTTGTCACCAGAGTGGGCGAAGGACCCTTAGAAGGGCAGCTCAGCGAGGAAGAGACTCGAAAAAGGGGATGGCAAGAGTTCGGCACCGTGACCGGTAGGCTTCGGAGAGCAGCTCCCTTCGATTTCGATTTGGCCAAGAGGGCGGTTCGTCTTAACGGAGCGACGCAGGCAGCAATCACCAAACTAGATGTGCTGTTCCCAGACACGATCAGACTCAAGAAATACGAAGAGCTTCCGCCCAAGGCTAGGAATTTCATAAGTGAAGTGGAGAAGGCGACTGGCATACCGGTTACGTTGATTGGGACAGGCCCATCGAGTGAGGATCTCATCGACCGCATGCCAAGAAAGTCCTGATGAACCAGACCCATGTTGGAAAAGCACGACAAAGGCGATGGAAAATCGGACATCTTTTCGACTACGGTGACTCTTGACAGTTAGTTTGCCTTGCCAAGTATGCGGCCGACAATGTCGCGCCGTTTGATGGCCTCCATGATTACTGCAATTATGCCGAGCTCCACCCAAGCTTTCGCGAGAACCAGAATGACAAATCCCTGAGTCACATACTGTGCGACTTCAGGAAGGAAGAAGGGCACCACCAAAATGAAGAAGGCATACGTGGAAACGCACTCGGGCACATACCCAAGCAAAGTCGCAAACGCCGGTCGTAATTTCTTGCCGAGGAGGCCAGCGGTAATCCCGGTCAATGACTTTAGTGGAATGATGAGGAAACCAACAAGCGGCCCAAACCACCCGGCCACACCAAATCGATAGAACGGTACGATGCTGACCAACGCCCCTGTGATTCCGCCTAACACCGGCCCACAATATAGCGCGACGATCAGTGTGGCAACGTGCGACAAGTCAGGAGCAATCTGGCTTACAGGCGTTGGAATGGTGACTGTGAGTAGAGCTAGGACATTGCCCAAAGCGCCCATTGAAGCGACGAAAGCTACTTGGCGTCCAGCGGTCGGTGTGTAGAGCCCCATGGCGTGGTCGCGGCCGCAATACTGAGCAATCTCTTGATAAGGCTTACGCGAAAAAGCGTATTTACTCAAAATCTGGTAGATACTTGTGGCCACCTCATCCTCAACGCTCTACGATGCAAGTCATGCACATCACAGCGCTCTCTTGTCCAGAGTTCACGCATGGACCAGTCAAGAAACGACTTTAGTAATGATCTATGATCTCCTTGATTGGTTTCGATGTCCTACCTAGTACTCAAAGACAGGCGAGGGGGACAGCCTGTACCGGTGAGGGTTTTCGAGGACCCTAGGCCCGCTCAGACCTTGCTCCAGCCGATGCGTTGGAAGATCCTTCAGGAGCTTGCAACAGTCGAACAATGTGCACAGGAACTCGCAAAGAAACTCAACGCAAGTCAACAGGTCGTGTGCTATCACCTGAAGGCACTCGAGAAGGCTGGATTCATCCAGCTGCAAAGAAGGGAACGACGTCGGGGCGCCGTTGCGAAGTACTATCGAGCCGAGCACACAGCGATTGCTGTGATTGCCTCCAAACTCGAGAAACCAAAATCTGAAACCGAAGAGACTTCGCTCTCGGATGCAAGCACGAAACTGCTTGCGCCATACGTTCTTAATGGTGTCTTCAACGGGCATGTTGTGGTTGGCAGTCCTGATCAGCACGGCATCTTCAGAGAAAGGGACCTGGGCGGCTACTATGCGTCCTATCTCTCCTTTTTCCTAGGATCTCTTCTCCCGCTCGTCAGAACCAACGTAATCAAGCTCGACACAGAGCTCACACAACAGCAGATCTTGAACAATCTGATCTTACTTGGAAATCCGAGGGTAAATACGATCGCAATGATGATGAACGAGTTCCTCCCAATCACATACGAACTCACCGGGCCGGACGTGTTAATGTCCACGATTTCAGAGCGAGCCTACGCCGAACCACAAGACGGCGCAGTCCAGATGATTAGAAACCCGATGAACCCCGACTCCAAACTAATCGTTCTCGCCGGCAACGAGACCTCAGGCACCCAGGCTGCGATCATGGCCTTCGTAAGATACACTGAGGACATAGCTTCCGGGAATGTCTTTAACCGCGAGGTCATCGCGCGCGTGGTGTCTGGAGTCGACGCTAACCAAGACGGCGTGATCGACGACGTAGAGTTCCTAGAATGATGGCGCCGCCTCATAGCGGGACAGGCCACGCTACGAAAGCATTATTATCGCTCCATCATGGACATAGCCGATGTGAAGGTTGGGGTTCTTGGGCGAAGAGAGATGGAATACCTGGACAGTATTCGAATGCTCAAACATCGACAATCACCCGGATGACAGCCAAGTTGGCGTGGCCATTCTCACAAACGGGTTCTATGGGGCGCAGGTAACAAACAGAATGAGTGAGAAGGTTTGCAGTATCTGCGGGGAGCCTTTTCTTGAGGCGTTTACTGAAACCGCTCTTACATTATTCCTCCAGCACGACGTAGAGCGGTTCCGGCGGCTAGGTTATAATGTACTGAAAGACGAAGAAATGCTCTGGAAGTAGCGGAAGCGCCCTTTCCGATTACCTCTTACTTATCGTCTCCCCAATTCTCATCCTAATCAGGCTGGTTACTGCGGCTGGATCTGCTGACCCTCGAACTTCGGTCATAACCAATCCCATGATCTTTCCGTATGCGCCCTCACCTTTCTGTGTTATCAAATCGGCGTTGGACTCGATGGTCTTGTCTATTATCCTCAGGAGTTCCTGTTCAGAGAGCATGCATATCCCTAGCTCTCGTATCGCATCCTCGACCGTGCGAGTGCTGTTCTTTGAAAGCCAGGTTAGGATTGTAGGAGCTGCTTCCTTCGCCACTGTTCCGGCACGGATAGCAGAGAATACTGACTCCAAGTGTTTGGTCGTCAGTTCGCTGACCGGCACCCCTTCTCTACCGAGGCTCTTGAGATTCTCAGTCAGGACTGTCGCTACGAAACTGGGAGCTATCCCTTGCTCTGAACATACGCGCTTGAATACGTCAAGGTAATCCGACTCAATCAACTGACTGGCAAGCTTGCGGTTCAGCTGATATTTCGTCAGAAGCTCCTGCATGACCACCTCCCGAGGTGGCGGTAGTCCTGCTCGGATCTGCGCGAGTTGTTGTGGCGAGATTCCCACGGGAGGCACATCTGTTTCAGGATACATCCTAGATGCGCCGGGACGCGGGCGCATGTAACGCGTCGTCCCATCTGCGACTACTGTTCTAGTTTCCGTGGGTACGCCGAGCAAAGCTTCACGTGCCCTTTCGATAACCGCCGTGAGGGCGTCTACCGCTTTGTCTCTTTGATCGGCAACCAGGACTGCTGTGTCGACTTCTCCGCAGCCTAGAGTTCGCTTGATTGCACGGACCTCATCTTCCGAGATACCGTATGCCGGGAGTTCGTCCGTGTGGAATATTCCTCCGACCCTGCCCCAAAAGCTTGCCCTGCTTGCCATCTCGGTCCCGAGACGAAGCCCTGGTGCCAGCTCTCTCCCTAATAACCCACCAAACCCCGGAATCTTCACTGCGAGCGCGACGCCTCCCGAACCAAGAGCTTCACGAATGAGTTTCGATTTCGTATTGGAGAACAGAGGTGAAACGTCAACGAGCTCGTTGCCAATGTGAGCCTCTTTGATTCCGCGGGAGACCAATTGACTCCTAATCTGGAGCAGTTCCAGTTGCCTGGATACCTCATAGTTGATGACTTTCGAAATCAGGTCAAGCTCTTGAACGCCCTTTATCTCAATCAGGGCTCCGTCTCGAATTGAGACATTGAGGTCCTGCCGTACTGTCCCAAGTCCGCGCTTTACCCGGCCGGTGTCCCTGAGAATGTCTCCAATTGCTTTGGCAACTCGTTCCGTCTCCTCGGGCGAAGTGATGACGGGGCCCGTGGATATTTCGATCAAAGGGATACCGAGCCGGTCTATTCGATAGTTCACGGTAAGCCCAAACTCGCTAGTCTTTCGCGCGGCGTCTTCTTCAAGGGATATCTGCTGAATCGGAATCTTCTTCTCATCAACTGTCACACAGCCGTCCATGGCTACCACACAAGTTCTCTGGAATCCTGTCGTGTTCGAACCGTCGATGACTATCTTCCTCATGACGTGAATCTCGTCAACCGGCTTCGAGTTCGTCAGAACTGAAGCCTCGAGCGCGATCTCGACGGCTTCGGGATTCAGGTCTTTGGGAGGCTCCTCATCCATCTCGACCAAACATGATGTTCGATCATCTGACTCGTAGATTACCGCGCGGCCTTTCTGGAACTCAAAAAGCGCCGCCGGATCGACCTGACCTAGCTCGCTTTGTGTTGGACGAAGCCTCCTCAAGAAACGGACTGACGGATCTGCTTCTGACATCGTCGTTGGACAATCGCAGAAGAGCTTGCTCATGGTGTCCAGCTGCCTATGGATCTCAATCCCTACCTTGAGACCTATGGAGCTGTAGTCAGTGGTCTTCGTCATTTCCCGAGATCTCCAGTCTTCTTGGGCTGATTTCCCCGGCCAGGTTCTTGCGCATCATCTCTGCGACTTCATGAGAATCTTCGGTCTGACCGAGTACCCACATTAGCTTCACAAGCGCTGTCTCCGGCAGCATGTCTTCCAAAGGGTGCACACCGATCTTCTGCAGGTCGATGCCTGTCGAGTAGACGTTCATGTCAACTCTTCCCCACAGGCATTGCGAGGTCATGCCCACGAAGATGCCGTCCTTCACTGCTCTTTCGATGCTAGGATAGCAGCGTGCACTTACGTGACCGAGGCCCGTTCCCTCAAGAATTAGGCCGTGGTACCCATTTGTCACGTGCCAGTCGATGATGCCCGGATCCATGTCTGGATAGAATTTGACGAGCCCGACGCGATCATCAAAGTTCGGCTTGCATACGACTTCTGATGATCCTCGAGCAGGGAGGTCTCTCTCTAGCATCTCCAGTTTTCTACTTTCGACGTGGAAACGAGCTAGAGGAGTCGCCCCTATCGACTTGAAGGCGTCGCGTCTGCTCGTGTGACATTTGCGAACCTTCGTCCCCTTGTGGACCGATAGGGTGTCGTCTGATAGCCACCTGTGCATTACCGCAACGACTCCGCCAAATGGCGCTTTTGCTGCTACGCTCACTGCGCCTATCAGGTTGGTCGCGGCATCTGAACTCGGCCTGTCAGAAGATCTCTGAGCCGCCACGAATACAATTGGGACGGGAGCGGATTGAAGTGCAAAACTCAGCGCCGCTGCACAGTATCCTAGCGTATCGGTACCCTGTGCGATCACTACGCCTGATACTCCGGACCGGATTTCATCGCTGACAGTTGTCGCTATCTCCTTCCAGTGTTTCGTGGTGAAGTTCTCGCTGAATAGGCTGTAGAGGACCTTTGCAGTTACGTTGGCCTCTGATGCCAATTCGGGGACGAAACTGTACAAATCCTCCGCCGATAAGGCAGCTTCAACCGCTCCTGTCCGATAGTCAACTCGACTGGCAATTGTCCCACCGGTGCTGAAGATCGTAACGCGGGGAAGCCCTTTCGTTGCATTCGGCATAGGCGGTCTTGATAGTGTGGGCTTAACACCGGTGCCAAGAACCTGAATTCGAGTCTTTTCACTAATCTTGACGCCCACATTGTAACCCGTCGCGAGTTTCAACACGATGTGGATGTCATCTCCGCCGGCAACTCGGGGCATCAGCAGACCCTCAACGATCTCTCCTTCTCTTGCTAGCTTCAGCTTGTCTCCGATGGAAGCACCAGCGGACTTGATCAAGCCAAGTGCTTGCCCCTTGTATCCGGTCAATTCTTGCATCTGTGGTTCACTCGGAAGTGCCCGGATACGTGACGGCAAGCTGAGAGTTAAAACATGTGTGAATCGCCGCTATCCGAACGAGTATTTGCTCATATATGGTCCGTCTTGCCTGTAGCCGACTCGTGAGTAGTATTCCCTTGTTCCAAGTGCACTGAGAACAAGGATCTTCTTGACATCGTACTCCTCCGCCGCTGTTCGCTCGGCCTCCTTCAGGAGTGAAATCCCGTAACCTTTGTGTTGCCAAGCCTCTGCATCACGTTCTCCGACAGGAACAGCCGGACCGTATACGTGCAGTTCTCTCACGATTGCAGAGGCCTGTGAGCTGACTTCGATCCTGTGTGCTGATGGGGAGGGAATCCTGAGACGTAGATATGCTATCAGTGTATCCGTCTTCGGATCCTCTTTTGAAAGGAAGATCTCCGTTCCGCCTGATGATTCGTAGTATCTTCTGACAAGCATGATATCTTCCGGGTCCGGTTCCACACTTTCCTTAGTCCTGCGATGACCTGCTTCGCGACAACGAATGCATCTGCATCGTCTCCCGTCTTCTCTCAGAACGGCGAGCGCAAGCTCGCGAAGGTTGCCCTTGTTGGGCCCTGCCAGAATGAGTCTTGCCGGTATTTCGCGTTGAACTCTCATGATCCGCATCCAAGGGGGAATGAATTCCTTGACGCCTGCAATCAGGTCGACTGCAGCCTCTACGTCAAGCGGTACGTATGTCCCGCTTCGCCACCAATCATAAGCCTTCGTTCCATGGACAACGAGGCAAGGATAGATCTTCAGCATATCAGGTCGAAAGTCAGGGTCCGAGACTAGTCGTTTGAATCCGTCCAAATCCTGTCTAGGTGATGAGCCTGGTAGCCCAGGCATCATGTGAGCGACTATCTTCAGCCCAGCATCCTTGACGACTTGAAACGATTTGACCACATCAGCTACCGAATGGCCGCGCTCGACAAGTCGAAGCGTGTTGTCATCAAGCGTCTGAACACCGATTTCAACTCGAGTGGCGCCATAGGATAGCATCAGGTCCACATGTTCAGCACGAGCCCAATCTGGGCGTGTCTCGAATGTCAGGCCGACGTTCCTGACCGGACCCGACCATGCTTTGCTTTTCGCTTCGTCAAGAGAAAGGCTCTCGGACCCATTAAGAGCATCCAGACATCGCTCTATGAAGTGCTGTTGGTACGCTGGGGGGCGCGCCAAGAAGGTCCCGCCTTGGATAACGACCTCAACCTTGGACGTTCGATGGCCTATGGCCTTGAGTTGGGCCAGTCTACTTGACAGCTGAGCATATGGATCGAAGTTGTTCTGCTTCGCACGCATTGCAGCCGGCTCATATCCAGTATAGCTTGTCGGCGCATCATTTTCCTGAGGGCAGTATGCGCATCTGCCGTGAGGGCATTGGTGGGGTGCCGACATTACCCCTATCACGTGAACTCCAGAAATACTCCTGACAGGTTTCAACTGCAGCCTACCACGGAGTGTTAGCCGTTCTTCTCCAGAGACGACAGCGAGTATGTCTGAATTCCTTGGGATAGCGGGTAGCTGATAGCTTCGGGCAACGATCAGCTTGAGTTCTTCCGGGCTTTCGGCGCCTCTTGGGTCGAGCAAGAGCCTCCGAGCTATCTCTTGGCATGCCTGCTGCTGACGATCTGACTCGTGTTGTGTGTCAAGCAATGTGGGGTAGGCTCCGTCGACCAAAGTCCCTAAGGTACATCTGACGCTCAAGAGTCTGTTTAGTATTGCTCAATAGCCGGTTATTGAATGCAGGAGACCCAGAGATCGGCTGGCCACCTCAAGAGATGTCGGCTCCTACCGCGACCCGATGGCAAGGCCGTTGCCCATGGCGAGGGATGTACTTGCGGAAAAGGTGTGCCTTCGCGGTCTACTGTCGTGCTTGGTCCACACAGACGTAGAGTATGTTGCTCCCGCGCAGAATCAGGTTGCCGAAATTTGCTGTGGGTGAGTTGCTTCTGTACTCGATGGCTCCGTCCAGGATTATGTTCATGTGACTGTCGCAGTCGATCATCTTCCCTCGGAACTCGATATCGTTCTTCAACCTGATCGTGATGTCGGAGTTCAGCTTCTTGACTAGGAGGTTCAGTGGCTTCCTTGATGGTTCCATGCCGACCACGTGATTCGGATGTGAGACACCTTTGGACTCTATAAAAGACTTGTGAGCCCGTGCTCATACGCGATGTGCAAGACACGAAGATGGAGCTGGCTTAAGCCACTCAGCTATGTCCGCTTTGTTAGGCTGCTATTGACGACACGAAGTACCGCATTCATCATTGTCCGCGTTAGCCTCCCAGTCTGCGTGTTCTGTCTGCTAGGGTGATATGATGCTATTAGAACAGGAACCCTCGGTGGCATTGGATACTTCTGGCCGTGTTTGAATTTCAAGCCCACGGCGCAGTATCCTTGTCGCTTGAGGTGGTCAAGGTAGCCCTTGAAGGCCACTCGGCCAAGCGCTAATACTACTTGCACATGTGACAAGAGTGCAAGTTCTCTGTCAAAGTAGATGCTACAATTGGATAGTTCGCTTGCGAGAGGTTTGTTCTGAGGGGGAGCGCAACGCACTATCGCGGTCATGAATGAATTCATCATCTGCAAGCCATCCCGAACATGAGCCGATGTAGGTTGGTTCGCAAACTCCGCTTCGTGTAGCGCGCGCATGAGGAAGTCTGCGGAGCCGTCTCCTGTAAACATCCGTCCAGTTCGGTTGCCACCATGGGCTGCGGGAGCGAGCCCGATTATCAGAAGTTCCGCTTCTCTATCGCCAAATCCTGGGAGCGGTGCCCCCCAGTACGTCCAGTCAGCGAATTGTCTCTTCTTCTTGCGAGCAACCTCCCTCCGATACTTCACGAGTCTGGGACAGCGGGTGCATGAAATGATCTCCCCACGTAGCTTCTCCCATTCCGCGGGAAGTGGACCTGTCCCCGAATCCAAGATTAACCCCTACTGGCGTGCGGCCTCAGTCATAGCCGAGGTGGAACAGACAGCAGCTCTTCTTCGCATGATCAGGACCAAGGATGCGCAAAGGTAGACCTCGCAGGTCAATTAGATTTGCTGATCGTGCTCTAGACTCGCAATACGCGACAAAACCATCAAGTACAAGATCGTCTCTGCTCACTTCGGGTATGGTGCATTGATTCCGAGCAGACTACAAGTGGCTAGTCGTGCCAGTGAGATCGAATACGCAATCAGGGACATGCTAGCGGTCGCTAAAGAAGTAGAGTTGTCAGGCAAGAAAGTGATTTACCTCAACATCGGGGACCCAGCCAAGTTCGATTTCCAGCCTCCAGCTCACGTCAGAAAGGCGCTTACAAGGGCTGTGGAGAGCGGTTGCAATTACTACGCAGCTTCAGAGGGCATCCCGACTCTCAAGGAGGCAATTGCCGAAAAGGAGAAGAGAACGAATTCAGTGCCGATCTCAAGTGAAGATGTCATAGTGACCTCAGGCATCTCCGAAGGGATCCAATTTCTAATGGGGGCTATAGTCCAGCCCGGCGACGAGATACTGGTGCCAGGACCTACGTATCCCCCGTACATTTCTTTTGTGAAGTATTTCGGCGGAACCCCTGTTGCGTACAGAACGGTCGAAGAGAATGACTGGCTCCCCGACCTTGAAGATTTGCGCAAGAAGATAACGAACAGAACCCGCGCGCTAGTGATCGTGAACCCGAACAACCCAACAGGGTCCTTGTACGATGGACGAACTTTGAAACAGATGCTGGATATTGCTGGCGAGCACAAACTCCTTGTCACCTCGGATGAGATTTACGATAGACTTGTTTATGACTCAAGATTCACGAGCACGGCCTCTCTCGCCAAGGACATCCCTGTGATTGGTTTGAACGGATTCTCCAAGACATACGTAATGACTGGCTGGCGCCTTGGCTACATGTATTTTCACGACCCTGGGAACACCCTGGAAGGACTGAAGGAAGCGATCTTGAAAGAGAGCAGGATCCGGCTATGTACGGCGACTCCCATCCAGTATGCCGGCGTGAAAGCACTCAGAGGATCACAGAAACACATAGCAAAAATGGTGGGCAAGTTGAAAAAGCGGAGGGACCATTTCCTGCGCAGAATTAGATCGATCGGAGGTCTCACCTGCACAACCCCAAAAGCCGCTTTCTACCTCTTTCCTCGTATTTCTCTGAATCATCGCTGGAAGTCTGACAAGGACTTCGCAGTTGACCTGGTCAGGAAAACCGGAGTCTTGGTTGTAAACGGCTCAGGATTCGATCAAACCTACGGGGCGGGGCACTTCAGAACAGTATTCCTGCCGCCGATCAAAGTGATCGACGAAGCCGCGAATAGAATCGAGCAGTTCATGCAATCGTAGATAACCGAAATAATAGAGACGAAAAAAGGGGAAAGAAGCTCCTCCGGATAATCCGTGAGCTTATGTTGTCGAAGACGCGGACTGCGTCTGAGATGGGCCCGATCGAGTTAGCGCCCGCTTCGCTTCAGTCATCGCTTCCGCCAATCTTGCAAGCTTCATGATCAGGTAGAGCACCCCGATGATAAGCGCCGCGCCCAACACAAGACGGACTAGACCGAGTAGAACAAGTCCGGCGCCGGGATGAAAGATCAAAACATTCACCTCCATTCGGATCGAACCACATCGGCGACCAAACGGCGATAAAAGGAAAATGGATGAATCGTCCAATAGAGCTGACTACAATTTTAGCGTGGGAACCTTCCTTCCTGCAGCATCGCGTCCGGAAAATGCTAGAACCGGAATGGCCGAAAGAGAGACGAGCGCCAGAACGAGCAATGCAAAGTCAGGGCCCGCAGTTTGAGCAAGAAAGCCTAAGAGAATAGGTCCGACGGCAAAGCCTACGCCGAAGATCGCTTCGTAGGCACCTATTGCAAAACCCAAGTTCTGAGGTGGAGAGCGTTTGGATACGATTGCCACTGTTTGCGGGTAGATTATGCCGATGAATGCGCCCAAGAAACATGAATCGACAAACAACCCAATGAAACTCCTGTTGAGTGGAATCAGAAGGAGCACGGGTATCATCCCTAAGAAAGCAAACCCAATGCTCTTCCTCTCGCCTATTCTTCCTAATTTGCCAGACAGAGAGAACACCATGGTTCTTGCGAATCCAAAGCCGGAAAGAAGCAGCCCGACCTCTGACGGTGTGAGGCCGGACTCGATTGCGTAGCCAGGAAAGATCGAAACGATGAAAGCAAGTACGATTGCATACGGGACCTGGACTATGAGCATCGGAAGCACTGCGGAGAGTACATGCCACGATGGCCCTGCGGAAGCTTGCTCAGGGCTGCCATGCCGTTCTTGTTCTCCCCGGATTGTGACCACTGATAACCCTGCGGTCATCAGGATGAGCACTCCGGCGACAAAGAAGGTAGACTGAAATCCGGCTAACTGAGCAATGATCCCGCCAGCAAACGGGCCGATCAGAAAACCAACACCCCAAGCAACGGCATACTTCCCGATTGCCGAAACGCGTTCTTGTGCAGACGAGATTTCTGAGACCAATGCCTCTGATATTGGCCAGAATAGTGAGAGTCCAATCCCAAGGATCAGTTGGACAGCAAGTATGCCCTCGATCGTCCCTGTTGCAGCAAGCAGCAATGTTGCGGAGCCAATGGCAAAGATACTAAGAAGATAGAGACGCCGTCTGCCGAACCTGTCCCCAAGATATCCCGCAATCGCCGGAAGAAACGTGTAAGGCAATGATCTGACTGTTCCGATCAATCCCAGATCTAGGTAACCAGCGCCAAGCTGCTCGGCATACGCAGGAATGAGATAGACGTACGCGATTCCGATTGAGGCAAAGAAGACTGAGAAATGAAGACGTCCCATTCTACCGGCGAGGGACCGCCTCTTTCCATTAGTCTCGTGCCACATGTCTGAGGCTAAGCCTGTGCACGCTGGCAGCTTGGACAGAAAGCCATACCAGATTCCATGAGTGCACCACAGAACTTGCATTTGGGCGCTGAGTCCGAGGTTTGGGTAACCAATTCAGCTGTTCTCTGTGCCCTAATTGAGGGTGGCATCACCCTTTGAGAGCCAATCCACGAAATGCATACTAGGAGACCGGCGATCGCTATTATCCCCCCGATAAGCTGCAATATCGCTCCCGTGAGTGCTGGTGATCCGAACAGAGAAAGCAAGGCCGCGCTCAGATCAGGGAGGCCTAGTCCGACCAAGGATGCTTCTAAGTCGCGTAATGTCAAGAAGAGTCCGTATTGGTAAACAAAGAACCCTACAACGATTCCGAGCGCACCGACAATAAACCGTGACCTTCCCATGAATAGTCCTCCAGCAAGCTATCGGCAGCCGTACAAGAGATGTAGCATACTTAGGTCTTGCTAAGATCCACGGGCACAGGAAACCTGTCAGAGTTGTGATTTTCCGCAGCTGTCGCAGAAGGGCTTTCCGGGTTCAAGTTCTGCGCTACAGAACTTGCACCTGTTAACCGCTCTTGTTGGTATCTCAGTGGCCGGCCTAGACTTCTCGAATCTTTTTCCAAAGAATACAGCAAGCTCAGTTAGCGCGGCCATCGGTATGAAAAGCATCACATCGGCAAGCGGGCCTCCGTCAGGCGTCACGAAAGCCGTGATAATGTACATGGCTGCGTAAACGTATTTCCGATTGCTCGTGATCATCGACGTTCGAAGGACACCGAATCTGACAAGTAGAATGAAGAACACTGGCCATGTGAAGATAAGTCCGCTCAGGAGTGTTGAAACGAAGACCATGTTGTAGAAATCCATTATCGAGATTATCCGTGCTGCACCCATCGCTGTGAAGAACGGGAAAAGCCCCCAAATCATGAACGGCATTAGGATTACATAGCCGAAAGCGGCACCAAGGATAAACAACCCTGTGAAGGACAATACGAACGGATAGACCGCTCTTCGCTCATGCGGGTAAAGCGCCGGATCTACGAACCGGTGTATCTCGTACGCGATTACGGGAATGCTCACAATGAATCCCATAACGAATGATGCGATCATATAGAGTTCCAATGGGACTGTCAATTCGTAACCGATGAGCGTTACATTTGGCGGTAGTATCTGTGCTCTAATCTGCCTCAGCACAAGGGCCACTAGGGGATCGTAGAATTGAAGCGGGTTGCTGAGGAAGCTGAGATTTGATGGAAAGACCATGAAGATAATCGTGCTTACAACAAGAACGTACAGCACAACCTTCAGGCGCTTCGCCAGTTCGTTAACATGATCCCAAAACGGCATCACTACATCGTTGTGCTTCTCTTGCTCCGGCGTGCTATCATCCCTCCCCTAGATCGGACTCAAGTCTTTGGGAGAGGGACTAATCACCTATGTCAAGTTCACGCTGAACTGTCCTCTTGGAGACAAGCAGTCAGGGGGAGGAGGGAGGAGGAGACGCCGGTTTTTCCGGTGCCTTCCCTTTTGCCACGATCTCGTCCGATATCTGCGATCTGGTCTTGCCCTCGGTTGAGATACCCAGCTTCTTGGCAGTCTCGACAAGGGGATCAGCCTCAACAGGCGAGGCTGTGGGATTCGATGCTTCGTGGTATGCCTTCTCGATCTCCTTGCGCGCCAATCCTATTGATTTCGCGAACTCAGGCAGCTTCTGAGGACCCCATACAAATAGTACGACTATGATAGCCAATACGATGAGCCATTCGTATCCTACGATTGCCAACTCTTTCGCCGAACGGTTCTCCAATGAACTCGCACTTAAAGGCTTGTCGATCTAGCCGCGAACTCTCTGACACTCGTATGCGACCACTCGTTCGAAAGAGATCTTGCAAATCTAGTGTTTTCGCGTGCGCCCACTATCCAGTCAGCGCTCGACGAAGCGACAGCCAGACTCGGAACGGACTCGAAAGTGCTTGTAATGCCATACGGGGCTGTCACGCATCCGGTTCCTTGAACGATTCGGAGGAGCCTGAGACCGTGAAGCCGGCGTCATGAATTCGAACAGGCATAAGTTAGAGCGCTCAGATCAGTGGCAATGGCGAGCACCGATCAGGGTAATAGGTGGCGATGATGAGCACACGTGCTAGAAGAACTGACAGGTCAAAGAGCTTCTACCAAGAGATCGACTCGATTGTACCTGGAGGCACTCACTCTAACATCAGATTCTTTGACCCACATCCCCTCTGGTTCGCGCGGGGCAAGGGATCAAGGCTGTGGGATGTCAATGGAAACGAGTACATCGATTGCGTCATCAACATGTCAGGCCTTATTCTGGGGCACGGAGACGAACGGGTCACAAAGGCGGTCAATGAACAACTCGAGACGGGTCTGACCTGCGGAGTAGAGACAGAACTCAACATCAGGGCGGCGGAAAAGATCAACGAAATGGTTCCTTGTGCCGAGTCTGTGAAGTTTTCGAACTCTGGCACCGAGGCCGTGATGAAAGCCATGATGATCGCGCGGGGATACACGGGCAGGCAGAAGATTGTCAAGCTTGAGGGCGGATACAACGGCTGGCACGACTCGGCAGCGATCAGCCACAAGCCCAACCTAAGGAAAGCCGGACCTAGAAGCAGACCACGAGGCGTGCCGGAGAATCTTGGTTTACTCAAGACAGCGACGAGATCCACGATTGTGATGCCGTTCAATGATCTTGAAAGCGCTGAGAAGATCATCAAGAAGAATCGAAGAGAACTTGCAGCCGTCATCATAGAACCTATAATGTTCAACGTCGGCTGCGCATGCCCAGAACAAGGCTACCTGAAAGGCCTGAAGGAAATCACGAACGACAATGATGTGCTTCTCATATTTGACGAGATAATCTCGGGTTTTCGGGTTGCACCAGGAGGAGCGCAAGAATACTATGGCATCACCCCTGACATGGCGACGTTTGCCAAAGCGATCGCGAATGGCTTCCCAATGAGTGCTGTCGCCGGGAGAAGAGACGTAATGAGAGTCACCGAGCCCGGGGGCAAGGTTGGTTGGGCAGGTGTATACAACAGCAGCCAAGTCTGCGTTGCTGCGTCACTTGCGACTCTTGATGTTCTCAAGAACGGTGAGATCCAGAGGAAGTTGAATGATCAGTCTGCGGACCTTGAAAAGAAATTCGATAGGCTGGCAGAGGAACTAGGCATCTCGGCTCGATTGCAGGCCCTCGGAGGGCAATTCCAAGTCTACTTCACTGATGAGGAAGTCAGAGACTACAGGTCCGCAGCCAAGGCCGATTATGAACGGTTCAAAGTCTTTCAGGCAGAGATGCTTCGAGAAGGTGTCTATGCTCTCCCGATCACGCTCTTCCATCATGGACTCGTTGCCGCACATTCTCAGGAAGACCTAGTAAGAATCCTCGCTGCAATGCGGAGAGGTCTTCAGAGAGTGAAGAAGGAATTCGGATCCTAACAACCTGACGTTCCTGCTCGATCTTCTTGCGCAGATTCAGGTAACCATGGTGATCTGGAATAGCTCCTCGTCTGGACGTGCCAACACAGCTTCCGCCATTTCAAGAACTTCTTTCTCTGTTGCGTTCCTTAGGCCGTCTAGGAACCAATTGAGTAACTCGGGCTTCACCGTCACTGTGCATGTTCGGTTTCCAGCGTGGAACTCCCCTGCAACGCGATCAGTTGATTCGGATACTCGAATTGTGCCCTTGCCGAGTGTGCAACCTGAGGCTATCTGTACTCCGTCCACTGCACACGACGCTGGAGGTTTGGGGTTGACAAACATGATGGCCGCCAGGTCATTGAGATTCTGAGTTTTCAGCATGGATCGTGCAATCACGCCCATGCGAATTCCAAGGATCAGGAAAGGCCCTAGATGTCCATGGAACTCGACGGCCCGAGCAATCAGAACCCGACCATTTTGTCGGCTGTCATCATCCAATGGTTGCTATCCTCAGTAAGACCTCTGTGTAAGGAGACTATTATGATTGCATCAAATTCGGCTGCGAAGAGACTGCCAAAATGCATGAAAACGTTTGTTGCACAGCTAAGTACGAGCTCTGTCTAGGATACGCTGAACGCTGCCATGAATGCCAAAGAACTAGTCGACGAGCTCTTCGCGCTGGACAAAGGGATACGATGGGTAGGAATTGTCGACCAACGAGGTGACATCTTAGAAAATGCCCAACGTCCCGGAACCAAAAGCTATGTCGATCCGAAAACAGAGGAACGAACACTGAAGGAGTTCCCGACCATCATGGGATTGTTCTGGAGGGAGCTTGTAGGCAGTTCTGGAGAACTCAACTCGGTGGTTGTCGCGTACTCGCGGGTCTATCTCTTGGCCTTCTATGTAGACGACTTTCTCGTCGTTGTTAGCTTCGATCCGAGCGGAATGCCTACTGTCGTCAATAGTCTCGCAGCAAGATACGGCATCCTACTTCCGAAGGGCAATCAAGACACCGAAGCACCCTGACCGCAGTGAGATTAGCCTGCGAACTGACTGAGACCTCGGGGCCAGGCCACCTGATTATTCTCCAGAGACGTTCGATTCGAAAAGGTTCAAAAGCACAGTCCTCGTGCGCGGGTAGTTGCAGAGTGCGGGAGAATTGACTATTTCAGCCTACAAATGTCGCGTTTGAATCGAAAGGAACCCGTCTCTTTTGCGCAAATCTCGCCGGAGCTCACGTCGACGCCTTCGATGTAGGGGAAACCGGCGCGCCTCTCTACTATCCCAACCTCTAGCATGCTGTTTCGCCCTTCCACCCAAAAAATCCGCGAAAAAATCGCGCCAACCCCATAAGAGACCCCGAATGACCAAAAACCGACAGATTTAAACGCGAATTCAACACTATACCCATATCAGGGGCGAATCGGCGCCTAATTCGTGCCGACAGCCCCGGAGCAAACAAAGAATGCCGAAGAAGTCAAAGAAGAAGCCTAAGAAATAGACGGTGCCAATAGCCGTCCAATCGGATGTATTCCTTCCTTTTTTCTCTTTTTTCGTGTCGATTGCGTAACGATGAAGCCGTATTGTAGCAGATCCCGAGCTCAACAATGGATCAACGGGGATCGATTCAGGTTCGTGATTCGGGTGTCAGGTGCGAGAAGCCGCCCTTCAAGCCCCAAGCAAACCTTACATCCGCTGAGGAGCAGCGGTTACGAATCGTGATGCTGATGCCGGCGAAGTTGAATGCCAAAGCTATCAAACTGATCGAGGGCAAGAATTTCGCGTTTCTTGCAACCATCATGCCAGATGGAGCGCCGCATGTTGCGCCTGTCTGGATTGACCGTGAAGGCGACACGATACTCGTAAACACCGCAATGGGCCGCGTGAAACAGAAGAATGTAACCAGAGAGCCTCGGGTTTCGCTTTCCGTTGCTGATCAGAGCAACATGTACGACAAGATCGTGATTCACGGTCGCGTCGAGTCACAGACAATCGAAGGCGCCGACGCGCACATTGACAACCTTGCCAAGAAGTACATCGGCAAGGACAAATACCCATGGCGAACGGCCGGAGAGAAACGTGTCATACTGAAGATACAGCCAACCCACGTCCTGACTTGAGTGTAGTTCCAAGTGAGCCTTGCGAGGACATGGTCGTATATTTCCCAAAAGGCGGACTCTGGATCGAGAAGTCGTTCCTCTCACCATCTCGCTCGATCTTCACTCTGAGCTGCAGCGCACCAGCTAGCTCAACGTCTTGCTCTACTCAAGGATGTCGTCAACTCACCGTTACGAGCAGAGGCCGGTGAACGCGATCAAGCCCACCGACGAATTGGCTTGCAAAAGATGTAAATCCAGGAGGATCTAAACTATGCAGCGTAGTTGAGATCGAATTGACAAAGGCAGACGTCCCCGCGGTCGAAACTGTTGATGTTACAAAGGTCTACCGCATAGGGCACATTGGCTATCCAGCACTTAGAGGTGTAAGCCTCAGGGTGCCGAAAGGCCAACTTGTATCAATCGTCGGGCCTTCAGGGAGCGGGAAGTCCACACTCCTCAATCTGATTGGTGCCCTTGACCCGCCTACCTCAGGTCACGTGATCATCGACGGAATTGACCTGAAGAAGCTGAACGAAGACAAGCTTGCTGTCCTTCGAAACATGAGAATAGGGTTCGTCTACCAGACATTCAATCTCATTCAGAGGCTTACTTCGATTGAGAATGTGGAGATGCCTCTCATCGCAAGAGGAATGCCAGAGCAGGTTCGCAAAAGCAGATCACTGAAGATGCTAAGTGCAGTTGGCCTGGCGCAGAAAGCGAACAAGCGCCCTACAGAACTTAGCGGCGGAGAACAGCAGCGAGTCGCCATTGCCAGAGCGCTGGTCACAAGGCCCGCTCTCGTCCTTGGCGACGAACCCACTGGCAACGTAGATTCGGTGACCACCCTTGAGGTGCTCAACTACATCGTACAAGTCAACAAGACGATGGGAACTACATTCGTCATAGTCACCCATAACCCAGACGTTGCGAATATGACCCACCGCATAATCACTATAAAGGATGGACTGATCGAGAAAGAGGAGTCTATCCAGCGAATCGATTCATACACGGAATTGTGATCTAGATGCGGACATTTGACGTGTGTAAAGAGAATCACTTATCCATTTGGAAGTTCCGTAGGGAGGTAAATCGACCTCTCCTGAGGTGCGGATAATGCAGTTCTTTGACATGTTGAGGTTGGCGTACAAGGCACTTATCGATAGAAAGATGCGCAGTGTATTGACGATACTCGGAATAACTGTGGGCTCAGCCATTATTCTAGCCCTAATAGCGAGTTCAAGCGGACTCAGCGCCGGCATCGCCGGCAACATTGAGAAGACGGGAGCAAATGTCCTCACAATACGAACAGCGGGCGGATTCTTTGAGCGTGGTTCAACCAGCACTTTCCAGTTGAGTCAACTGGATGTAGACTACCTCACAACGATACCTGGAGTAATTGCGGCCTACCCGTTCTACAGCTATAACGCGGCAATCAACAACGGTGGAACTTCAATTCAAGCGAGTGTCGTGGGAATGGACCTAACCGTTCTCCCGCTACTATACAAGGGACTAACAGTTGCAGAGGGCCTCCTTCCTCAGTCAGGCGATACAACCTCTGCTGTGGTAGGATGGGGAATAGCAAACCCGGTATCAGGAACCCCGATCGGCCTTGACCAGATGGTTTCCATGTCAATTTCAGGAATCAAGAACACCAAAGGGGCGGTTTCCTATACGGTTCTTGCGAGCGCGATCCTTACATCATACGGGACGGCCCTGTTTTCGAATATCGACGATACCGTCTACATTTCATTGCAAGCAGCTCAAACACTAACTAGGACCCCATATTTCACAGGGATCTACGTTGTAGTTGATAACACGGACAATGTGTCGACTGTCCAGACAGCCATTGAGACGTACTATTCCACGAACGTTCGAGTCATAAGCCCCGGGCAGATCCTGTCAAGTATCCAATCAATAACAGGGCAACTGACATTATTCTTAGGTAGCATCGGCGCGGTGTCATTGTTCGTAGCGACTGTTGGAATAGTGAACACAATGTACGTTTCTGTAATGGAACGCACGAGAGAAATCGGAATATTGAAGGCGATAGGCTACAGACCGAGGCAAATAATGAGTATGTTCTTGTCGGAAGCTGCTCTAACAGGTGTCATTGGAGCCCTCTGCGGATTGGCGCTTGGCTACGCAATTTCATTCCTCATGGGAGGAATGCTAGGCGGAATTGGAGGGGCACGTATTGGATTCGGAGGGCCGGGAGGAGGAGGGGGAGGAGGGGGAACCGCAATCCAGCCCGTATTCTCAACTGAACTTATCCTCTTCTCACTAGTATTCCCGGTTTTGCTAGCTATAGCGGCAGGGCTCTACCCAGCATGGAGAGCATCAAAGATGAACGCTGTTGTGGCGCTGAAATATGAGTAAGGCAACGGTTCCTTGAAACGGGCGGGGACGGATAGCCGTGACCCGTTCTCGACGACAAACCGTCGCAAATTGTGGGTGTTGGAATTCCGAGTCAGATCGAGAAGATAGATACTGATACACTCATCGTTACCTCAGCTAACGAACGCCGGCGGGGGGGCGCGCAGAAGGGCCTGCAATTCCCCTACAATACTGCGAACATAGTGAGGTCGGTTTAGCGTGTCAGAGACGCTGTTCAGCATTGCAGCCGAGACGCCACAATCTTGTGCGGGGATGTCTCAGTCGTCAGGCTAGTTTCTCGTGGCCCCTACTTACTGTAGACCAGGTGTTGACTGATCGCCTTGTTTTTGCTCTTCCATGTTGGAATTGAAGTAGTGTCTGGGTTCTATGTCCCTTGTCGCACTCCCATGATGAACGCGATGGTTGCATTGGAATACGAACAGTTTGGGTAGACTCGCGCAACCATGCTCCAGAAACCGAAGAATATGCCATAGAGAAAACGCAAGATCTCGAAAATCATTCCAATAACGCCACTCGTTTGAGTAGTCCGAGTCCGCGCCTGCACAGTGGGTTTCGTAATCTGAATCTGAGAGACTTGTTGGGTACTGTAGGGATAAGCAGGTCTGTTCGTGTCGATCGCAGACACGCTAATGATGAGGGAGTAGGTTCCGTTTGTAAGGGTCTTTTTGTAGGTGACTAGGAGGCTGAACGGCCTCGGTATGTTCGGGTCAACTTCGCCTAAGAACACGCTTGTCGCGGCGCCGGGAGCCAATGCCTCTGACTGAACGGTTACGTTAGTGTTGTAGGCGGCGAGGTTTCCACTGTTTAGGAGGTTCCCCGAGACGGTTGCGTTGCCACCAGATGTGGTGGATGGCGGAGTGACTTGTATCCCGTAGAGTATGAGGTTGACCCACCCTTGGACCGAGAAACCAATCGAGTGACTCTCTTGAGTATACGAGATGTCGCCAAGCTGCCTGTACGTCAGCGTGACGGATCCCTCGTAAGAGCTACCGACTGCAGCGATGGACGCATAGACCTGAAAGCTGATGCTAACAGATTCTTTCAGCGCGATCGAGTCGTAGTGCCAATGATTATCCCCGACCATTTGCAGGGGAGCTGGCACAGATACGGCCAAGTCAACGTCGTATATCGTGCCAGAAGGATAGATGCTATACGAAGAATAACTGTTTGTGGCGGTTATAGTGACATTGTTGTTGAAGCCTGCGGTCAGGGTTTGCCCGGTCAAGGCTACTGTCATGTGCGCTGAACTTTGGCCCTGAGCAACTCCGACCGGAGTCAATAGCATCAGGAGTAAAGCAAGGATTGTCCAGTTACGGAACTGATTGAGAGCATTCATGCTCGTTTCATCTCCCGAAGCGTCTCAATTCGAGTTGTGAGGTCAGGCTGTTTGTCAAGAATCCTGAGCATACTCTTGCCTCCACTCAAATTGCAAACGCACATCAAGCCCTCAGGTGATGTTACGGCAAGGGAATCTGAATCCTTCAGCTTGGATAGTGCAGAGATCAACGCATCTGGACCACCAATCAACTGAGCCGCAGTTCTGTCGGCCAGAAACTCACGTGCTCTATAGACTGCTGGCTCGATGAAGTAGCTTAAGGGTTTCGCGAAGAGCGCTATCTTGGCCAGCGTCGCTAGAAACCTCACAGTAAAATCTCCATTCTTGATATGTGAGATCTCATGCGCCAGACAGGCCTCTACCTCATTATCGTCTAATGATTCCAGGAGACCAACCGAGAGAGCGACCGAGTACTTGCGGTTCGCCCAGACAGTGAAGGCGGAGGGAACGCCCGAGTCGACAAGCGAAACGTTTGGAGAGGCCACTCCCGCAAGGCAGGCGAGTCTCTTTGCCGTTTCATTGACATGAACTGGGGCAGGTCCCAGGAATTGCAATTGAGGAAACATCTTCGACATACCGATGCGCGTTTTCTTCAGGCCAATGAAGAGCCCCGCGCAAGCTGCAGCAATGCCGCCGATTAGAACAATCCCTAGGTTCACGGCATGAAGGATCGAGAAATAGTCCCAAGAGGCCACATGTGCCGGTGCTCGGCCCAGCATATCAATGTAAGAGCTTACGCCAACGAACAACAAGCTCTCAGCAAGCATCATGCCAAGCATCCCAAGTAATACCATAGTTCGACCTTGAAACGAACGTCTCAGCGCAAATGCTGCAGTGAGCCCGACTGCTGTGACGAAAAGGCTCCATTTTGCCAGCTGGGACGGCCCTATCACGACCGATATCAGAAAGATGAGATATACGATGAAGGGATTCATCAGTTACTTCCCTTTCGACGCAGCTTGTTCAGGTATTTCGACAGGACACGCAGTTCCTCTGGTCTCCCAGTACCGATCTGTTGAGCAAGGTATGCAACGGTCACATCATTGAAGCTTTCGAGCAATGCTCCCATGACACCATCGACCACAGCATAACGGAACTCCTCTTCCGTCATACGGGGCTTATACAAGTAATGCGGTCCACCTTCTCGGACAAGCCCCCGAGACACAAGCCCTTTCCGGTAGAGCCGGTCCAGGGTAGTTGCCACGGTCGTAACCGCGACCGGGCGTCTTTCCGTGACTATCGCCTGAAAGTCTTTGACTGAAATGGGTTTGCCTGTTTCCCAGAGCTGCCTAAGAACTATCGACTCAAGATCCCCCAACACAAATCTGAGATCCCGGCGATAAGGATGCAAGGCTTGCAGCTTCAAAAATGGGAACTCCTAACTAGGGCCTGTAGTTAGCCTTATATAAGCTAGTTGCATCCTTGCCATAAACATGGCGCGACTTCTATGCCCCAGATTCCAATAATAATTCCTGTGATCGTCGCTGGTATCGCAGTGGGGTCTGTAATCAAGTCCCAGAGTCCAAGGATTTCAAGAAGGAAGTTGATGTCCGCGAGTTTGGTCGCAGGGCTCCTGAATGCGATCAACGCATACGTGGTTAACTCGCTGTCGCCTCAACAGACTTTAGCTCGCGCTAACTTCACCGTCCCACAAACAGCTAATTTCTCCGTCCCACAAACATCATGGATTGTGTTTGTCGTGGCGTCGTTCATAGGAGGGTTTCTAATAGTTCTCGCAGTTCTGGGAATCGCAATGATATATGCTCGAAGAGGCAAAGGGGCAGAGCAGGAGGAGCTCCCGGAGCCACTATCGGAGACAGAACCGAAGGTTACACCAAGCTAACTCGATGTCACCTCGGTCTTGATTTCTCAAGACCCCCGGGGGCGATGAAAGATGAGCTCGTTCAAGCGACCGTCTCTCACAGTCTTACTGCTGGTCATCATTGGGCTGATCGCAGCCGGGCACCTCTCCGAGCAAGTCGCTGCAGAGCGAGACGACGTAGTTCAGATGTCCCCTGGAGCCTATTCCCACACGCTTGGTACATCTGCTGACATAGTGAGGTTGGATTACCCGAAGAGCGCCATAATTCAAAACACAACTGGGGACATTTCTCTAAGCGTGACTTTGAATAGCGATGCGTCTTCGGTATTGATCTTCGTGCCGCCCGAGTTCAGTTTTCTTAAGACCGACACTACAAGCGTGTGGACGAGCATAACGAACAACTACAGAAGCATAGCGATCAGCAAGGGGGGCGGAAACGACGCCGTCGCCCCTTCATGGTGGGCTGTGAGAATTGAGAACGCGACCATTCCAGCAGGCACGTACACCGTGAGGATGTTCAACGTCAAGGCCCCTAGCGTCTGCGGCAGGTATTTCATGAAGATTCTCGTGGATGGAGAGTCAATCGGCCCTAAGAATTTTCCAACGATCGTTGTAGAAGGAGGCCTAGACCCGGCCTACATATCTGGTCGCGTATTGAACGGGGAAGAAGGGCAGTACGGCCTGCCTGTCAAAGTGCCAGGTAGGGTAATTGCTCAAGGCACCACTAACCTAGGCGAAAGTGTATCGGGTCAAGCCTATTTCGACACTTCAGCGAATGGGACCTACACCATCTATGGGCTCGCCGCAGGTACTTACCGCTTGAACGCTTCGGCCGCTGGGTTTGCTCCAACAGCGATGAATGAAACCGTCACCGTGTATCCTGGCCAATCCTTGTCAGGCGTCGACATCCAAGTGTACCCGAGCGCAACGATATCCGTCACCGTCTCGTCCAGATGCGTCTCTGGACCTGTCCCTTGGGGCTACACTTACAATTTGACAATCGGACAGGTCCCTCGGCCGATCAGTATAGAATTATCCGACTCCAGTGGAACGCAGCAAGCGAATGCAGCTAACAACACCGATCCATCTCTAACTTACTATCACTTCACCTTCAACGGATCCATAAAATTAGATGGTCACGTTCCACAAGACGATGCAGCATACATCTCTGGTTTGGCGGCAGGTGACTACTACATCAACGCCTTCGTCAACCAATACGTGCAGAGAGACATAATTGACGTCCATGTGCAAGATTATTCGTATACGCAAAATTACATGCGTGACGTTTCGGTTTCCTTTGATTTGTGGAGAAGCGGATGGTTTCAAGTAACGGTCCAATTCCCAGTCCACCAAACCCCGTTGCAGGTGGGCGGCATACTGACGCTGAAAGCCTCTCAGCTCGACGGAACGCTGAGAGGTTCAAACAGCTCGTTCGTACCCGAAGGAAGCCAGACGTGGACGATGGAGATCACGGGAGTTCTTACCACATTCCAAACCTTCGGAAGATTCGCTGCGAGACCTGGGAAAGATTACGGATTTCCCAGCGGAACCTACATGATAGAGGCGACCTACCGTGGATACGCGCAGCTATCGGTGCCCGAAGCATCCATAGGAGAAGGCTGCTCCGCGACAAGCCTAGTACTCAACTTGGTTCCGGCAGGAGCCGTGGAGGTTACGATTAGATCAATCAATTGGCAGACTCCACGCCAAGAGGTGCCGTGGCAATACCCGGGCGCGCCGATGAGTCTTGAACTTACAAATTCAATAGGAGATATCTACACCGCCAACGCACAACAACAGGCCGACACATTCGAAACATCTGCAAATGTCACGGACCTCCCGGCCGATACATATCTAGTGAGAGTCTACACGGTTGGTTACGTTGCACCAACGGACTATTCCGTATCAGTATCGCTGGGAGGCATCAGCGACATCAACGTAGACCTGCTGGAAGCGACAACGATACAGATCACGCTTGAATTTAGAACCGAGGGCATGACCGCGCCTGTAGATACGTTTTTCCATGATCTCACGCAGGTGCCCGTAAGGATCGAAGTTTACGACGCACTGGGACTACTCGCGGGGGCAAATGCAACCTACATACCATCTGGCGTATCAAATTCTACAGTCGATGTTGTCGGTTTCCAAGATTACTCCGGAAATCCAGCCACTAGGTGGGTCAACTATTACGATACGACAGACGGCTCGCGGCACAAGGACTATGGGCTTCCCGCCGGAACGTACTTGGTGCTAGTGTGGGTGCCCGGCTACCTTCAGGCGGAAACGGCCACCCTTTCCACATCTCCCACAGGCACTGTAGGCACAATATTGCACCTGGACAGGCTAGCCCATGTATTCGGAAACGTTCGTGGACTCGACATGCACGATAACCTGATTCCACTCTCCTGGGCTACTGTAACCGCCTACGGTCCCATGCTGACCGCAACAAGCTCCACCGACGGATTCTATGAAATGTGGATAATGAACGGGAATTACACGCTCGGAGTCTCCCGCCTTGGATACGCAGGGCAACAAACCGCGATCCAAGTGTCCATGGGCTGGGATACCTCGGTAGACTTTGACCTAAGACCCTCGGGCGGCACTGTACCAGAACTCTCAGCTACCGAGGTGACTTTGCCTATCGTTCTCGCTTTGGTCAGCATCTCTTGCTACTTGTCGACGCGTGCTCATCGAAAACACAAGGAATAGCCTCGGGTGCAACCGCCGGGACTTGCACCAATAGCCTAATGTAACCATAAATCGGCTCGAATTCCAACCATCTTGGTCCACCATCAATTCGTCTTGACACACATACCACGTTCTCCCACGTAGGCCCAAGAAGCTAGACCCCGTGAGATGGCCCAAAGATCTGAGACACTTTTGAGTAACTGCCTCCGGCTTCACTCGACAAGTTCGTCAAGTGTCTTGCATAGCGCTGCTAGTTCCTCTTCTAGGCCCGTGAGCAGCTTGTCGTAGAGCTTCCTGCATTCCTCTTTCGCGATGTCGGCGACTAGGCCTGCCAAGTCAGGTT
>Ga0187878_1000762_pt1 | contig 34453 bp, 27 predicted proteins | sample June2016WEW_17_1_FD_132979 | JGI IMG/M metagenome (GOLD analysis project Ga0187878, IMG submission 132979) | Peatland microbial communities from SPRUCE experiment site at the Marcell Experimental Forest, Minnesota, USA - June2016WEW_17_150 | ecosystem: Environmental > Terrestrial > Soil >... | reverse complement strand
GTCGGCGTCGGCGTCGGTTCGGGAGTCGGCGTCGCGGTGGGCGTCGGCGTCGGCGTCGGAGTCGGAGTCACCGTTGGGGTAGGCGCAGGTGTCGGCACCGGCGTCGGCTCCGGGGTAGGCGTGGGCTCGGGCGTGGGAGTGGGTGGCGGCGGCGTCCCGGTATTGGCCGTGCAGGTCGTCTTTGGCGGGAACGGCGCGCCCCACGACAACCCGTACGGGGTCCAGAACCCCTTCTGGTAGAAGTACTGGGTGATCCCGTTGTTGGGGCCGCCTCGCCTGCCGACTCCGCCCATGGCGCGCTGTATCCAGATCTGGTCGTAGTACTGGAAGTTGGCGTTGCCGGCGTCGACCTGGCTCAGGTCCAGGAACCCCCTGGTGTCCTCGACGCCCGGACAGTCGTACGTCCAGAGCGTGTTGGTGACCGTGTCGATGTCCATCGGGACCTTGGTATTGTCGACCTGGGTCGGCACCGTTCCGTTGATGAAGACTTCGCGGACGGTCTTGGCCGAGTAAGGGCCGGGCAGCATCCCCGTGAAAGCGTCGACGTTGGCCCAGGTCAGGCCTCCGGGCTGCTTGAAGTCGGTCTTGGGCGTGCCCGCCGTGACGTCCTGCATGAACGCGTGCCACATGGGGGCGGCAAGCTCGAGGGACATCACGCTCTTCCCGGCCGTGTGATCGCTGTTGCCCGCCCACACGCCCGAAACGATGGCCGGCGCGTTTGGATCGTCGGGCGGGGCCACGTACCCGACCGCAAAGAGATCCTCGGTCTGGTCGGTGGTACCCGTCTTCAGAGCCGCGACCCGACGACCGTTGTCCGTCAACTTGTACTGGCTCCACCAGTTGTTCTGGCTCGGGTCGGTGTTGCCCTTGAGGATGTCCGTCATGACGTAGGCGGCTTGCGGCGTCGTGGGATGGGTCCGAGCTGACGGACTGTTGTTCAACGACCAGACGAGGTTGCCCTTCGCATCCGTCACGGAGAGGATCATCGAGCGCTGGACGAGGGTTCCGCCGTCGGCGATGGCGCCGTACGCCGACACCAGATCGGCCGGCCGGACCTCCACGGTGCCGATGCCGATCGACACCCCCGGATCGGAGTTCGAGGGGAACGAGAGGCCGAAGTCCTGGGCTCGCTGCATCAGATGGTCGACGCCGTTGATCGAGGCAGCCTTCACCGCCGGGATGTTGAGCGAATACTGGAGAGCCTCGCGCAGGCGGACCGGGCCGCGCTCGTAGTTGTCGGCGTCGTGAGGCTTGTAGCCCCCGCCGAAATCCGTGGCTACGTCCATGAAGAGTGACGCGGCGGTCATGGTCTTGTCCTGGATGCCGACGACGTAGTTGATCGGCTTGAAGGAGGAGCCCGGCTGCCGATAGCCGTTGCTCAGGACGTCGAACTGGGGATCGAACAGGTTCTTGCCGGCCTTGGCGGGGTCTTTCACCGGCTTCTCGTAGAACCCCGCGCTGCCGGCGTAGGCAAGCACCTGCCCCGTCCTGTAGTCGACTGCGATCAGAGCCCCGTTGTGTATGTTGCTGGCCCGCAGGCCGTTGGCGTTGCCGGTCGTCGGGTTCGGCCCGACGATCCGGGAGTAGTCGAAGGCGTCCGACTTGGCGGTGATTCCCAGGCCGGCCAGGTAGTCGATCGTCGCCTGCTTCGAGCCCTGGTTGGGGGCCACGATGTAGGCCTTCAGCCACTTCTCGGCCGAGTTCTGCATGCTCAGATCAAGCGTGGTGACCACCTTGTAGCCGCCCGTGTCCACCGCTGCGCAGTCGGCAGGATCGGTGCCAGTTCCGCACAGCAGATCCGCGAGCTGCTCCCGGACCTGCTCGTCGAAATGGGGGGCGAGCAGCTGGTTCTGAGCCTGCGACCGGACGACGACCGGCTCGGACTCGGCGGCCAGGATCTCCGCGTCGGTGTAGGAACCTCTGAGCAGGCCGTCGCGCAGGTTCTGCCGCATCTCCTCGAGGATGTCGTTGCGGCGCATGACGATGGGAGCGTCGGAGGGGACGATGAGGCGACCGTCCGGTTGCTCCACGGCGTTGAGCACGAGGTCGTAGGCGCCGGGTGCCTGCAGCAGCGACGCCAGGATCACCGATTGGGCAATGGTCAGCTGACGGAGGTCGGTGATGCCGAAATAGCCCTGGGCGGCCGATGCGATGCCATAGCTCTGATTGCCGTAGAAGTTGAGGTTCAGGTAGTTCGTGATGATCGTCTGCTTGCCTTCCTCGCCCGGGAATTCCTGGGTGAGCTTCACCGACTGGATGATCTCCTTGATCTTCCGGTCGACGGTGCTGGTGGTCGGCGGCAGAAGCCGTTGCTTGACGAGCTGTTGAGTGATCGTCGAGGCGCCTCGCGGGCGGCCGGAGATCGCATCGCGAAAGGCCGCGAGAACCGCGGCCGGATCGAAGCCCGTGTTCGTCCAGAAGGTCTTGTCCTCGGCGGTTGTGGTCGCGTCGAGCACGACGTCGGGAATCTCCGCGAACGTCAGAACGCGCCTGTTCTCGGAGCCATATGCTGCCAGCTGATGCTGTCCCGTTCGGTCGTACAGGATGGTCTGCTGGTTGTAGTTGATCTTCTGGAGAGCCTCTCTGGGATCCTCGAGGTCGCGGCTGTATGTGGCGTAGATGTCCACCGCGCCGACGAAGGTCACGACGCTGACGAGCACCATGCTCCCAAGAAGCATCAACGGGAGAATGACGGCGAAGCGTCCGACGGCCCCCCCTCGGGAAGCTCCCCGGCCGTTCCGTCGACGGCGTTGGCGTCGGGCGAGGCTGGTCTGCATGGCGGCTCGCAAGATAGCATACGCACAGAGGCGGTCATCGCACCCCCGGCCGCCGGGCCTTCGGACGGGCCGACGGCGAAGCCTGTGACGATAGTGAGGAGCGGGTCTGGAGATGACGGCAGCTGATGCGACAGGCGGGCGAGGTCCTGCGAGCGCTCCCGGCCTGGCGGGCCTGATCGACGAATTGCGCTGGCGGGGGATGCTGCACCAGCACAGCCGCGGCCTGGCCGAGCGCCTTGCGAGCGGTGCCCCGATCAAGGGTTACAACGGCTTCGACCCGACCGGTCCCTCTCTGCACATCGGGCACCTGGTGCCGATCTTCGGCCTCCTCCACCTCCAGCGAGCCGGCGGCGTGCCGGTCGTCGTCGTCGGTGGCGGCACCGCCATGATCGGCGACCCATCCGGTCGGTCCGCTGAGCGGCTGCTGCTGAGCCGCGCCACGGTCGAGGAGAACCTCGTCGGCATTCAGGCCCAGCTGACGAAGTTTCTCGACTTCGACGGGCCCAACGGCGCAGAGGTGGTCGACAACTACGAGTGGCTCAGCTCGTACTCGCTGCTGCGGTTCCTGCGCGACATCGGAAAGCACCTGACCGTGCCCTACATGCTGGCCAAGGATTCCGTCCAGATTCGCTTGGATGAGGGTTTGAGCTTCACCGAGTTCAGCTACATGCTGCTCCAGGCGGCCGACTTCCTTCACCTGTACCGAAACGGCGGCGTGGAGCTGCAGATGGGCGGCGCCGACCAGTGGGGCAACATGACGGCGGGGCTGGAGCTGATCCGCAAGGAGTTCGGGGCGGGCGACGGCCAGGATCTGGCCTTCGCGATGAGCTACCCGCTTCTCACCAACGAGAGCGGGTCCAAGTTCGGCAAGACGGCCGCCGGCACGAGCGTCTGGCTCGGCCCCGACAAGACCAGCCCGTTCGCGTTCTACCAGTACTGGCTCGATGCCGACGACCGTGACGTTGGCAAGTACCTGCGCACCTTCACGCTGTTCGATCGCGCCAAGATCGAGGGCCTGGAAGCACAGATGGCCGCGCATCCGGAGACGCGCGTCGCCCAGAAGGCCGTGGCCTACGACCTGACGGCGCGGGTCCACGGCGACGCCGCGGCCCGGGGTGCCGTCAGGGTCAGCGAGGCGGCCTTCTCGAAGGAGCCGATCCGCGATCCGGAGCTGCTGGCCGGCCTGTTCGAGGCGATCGACCACTTCGAGTTCACGTCACAGGATCTGGCCGGCGGCGCCCTGCGGATCGCGATCGCGAGCGGTGCCTTCGCCTCCAACGGCGAGGCTCGCCGGTCGATTGCGCAGGGCGGCCTGTCCATCAACGACGAGCGCGTTGGTGCGCCCGAGGACGCCGTGCCGGCGCCGATCGACGGCCGCTACCTCGTCGTGCGGATCGGGAAGAAGAGCCTCCGCATCGGGCGGCTGCGCGGCTAGAGCTTGTGGCGGTCGCGGAGGCGGCCGATGACCTCGCCCGGCGCCAGGCCGCGCTCGCGCAGCAGCACCAGGGTGTGATAGAGGAGATCCGCGACCTCGCCGGTCAGCGCGTCGCGAGTGGCGTCGCGGCGATCGCCGGTGGCCACCGCGTCGTCCTTGGCGGCCATCACCACCTCGGTGGCCTCTTCGCCGACCTTGCGGGCCGGGCCATCAACGCCGGCAGCCATGAGACGGGCCGTGTACGAGGCGGAGGGATCTGCGGTGGCGCGAGAGTCGATGGTGGACCACAACGTCTCGAGCCAGGCGAAGCCCTGGGCGGAGGAAGGAGCGGTCGGCGCCGCGACCCCGGCCGGATCGAAGCAGCTGCGCGTTCCCCGATGGCACGTCGGTCCGACCGGCTCCACCTGGATCAGCAACGCGTCCCCGTCGCAGTCGAGGTCGATGTCGATGAGCCGCAGGACGTTGCCGCTGGTCTCACCCTTGCGCCACAGGCGGTCACGCGACCGAGAGTGAAAGTGGACCTCACCGCCGGCCAGCGTTGCCGCCAGAGCCTCCGCGTCGACGTACGCGACCATCAACACTCGGCCGTCGGCGACGTCCTGAACTACTGCCGGCACGAGACCGGTCGGTCCCCAGGACACGTCTCGCTCGAGCTCCTGCCTGGCCGTCACGCCGCAGCCTCCCCGACCGGCCGGACCGGCAATCCCGCCGCCGCCATCGCCTTCTTGACCTCATCTATCGAGCAGATGCGGCGGTGGAAGATCGAAGCCGCGAGCACAGCGTCCGCACCGCCGTCGCGCACGGCGCTCACGAAGTCCTCCGGTCCCGCGGCGCCGCCCGACGCAATGACCGGCACCCGGACCCGAGACGAGATGGCCCTAAGAAGGTCCGTGTCGAAGCCGCTCCGCGTCCCGTCGCGGTCCATGGAGGTGACGAGCAGCTCGCCCGCCCCCAGTTCGACCGCCCGCTGCGCCCATGCCACGGCGTCAAGGCCGACGGCGGTTCGTCCCCCGTGAGTCACGACCTCCCAGGCGTCGACCTGCTCGACCTCCGCACCGGCAGGCTGCGGCAGACGCCGTGCGTCGATCGCGCAGACGACCGCCTGGCTGCCGAAGCGCCGGGCACATGCGGTGAGGAGCTCCGGCTTGGCCACCGCGGCGGTGTTGAACGACACCTTGTCCGCGCCGGCGCGCAGCACGTCGCGCATCTCGTCCACGCTGCGGACGCCGCCGCCGACCGTGAGTGGCACGAACGCCCGGCTCGCCGCACTTCGCACGACGTCGAGCATCGTGCCTCGCCCCTCCGGAGCGGCGGTTATGTCCAGGAAGACGATCTCATCGGCGCCTTCTCGGGCGTAACGCTCGGCCAGCTCGGCCGGGTCGCCCTCGTCGGTGAGATCGACGAACCTGGTTCCCTTGACGACGCGGCCGTTGGCCACGTCCAGGCAGGGGATCACTCGGCGGGCAAGCATCACGCCACCCCCACGCCGCGTGCCGCCGCGCCCGAGCCCGCGCCCGCTTTCGCGGCCGCGACAAGTCGCAGGAAGTTGACCAGCAGCCGCCGGCCGGCATCGGCGGACTTCTCGGGGTGGAACTGCAGCCCGTAGAGAGACCCCGACGCCACGGCACTGACGAACGGCCGTCCGTGCGTCGTGCGGGCCAGGACGATGCTCTCGTCGGCCGGTAACGGCGCAAACGAGTGAACGAAGTAGAAATGCGAGCCATCGGCGATGCCGTCGAAGAGCGGATGCGGCCGCGTCAGCTCGACGGTGTTCCAGCCGATGTGCGGCAGCGTTGGTGCATCGACCAGGCCGGTTGTTCGCCCCGCCAGGAGCCCGAGGGCTTCGGCGTCGCCCTCGTCGCTGCGCTCGAAGAGCAGCTGGCAGCCCAGGCAGATCCCGAGGAAGGGGCGACCGGCGCGAACCCAGTCGGCCAGCGGCTCCAGCAGTCCGCGGTCGCGCAGATGGACCATCGCCGGCAGGGCCGCCCCGACGCCCGGAACCACGATCGCGTCGGCTTCCTGCAGCTCGTCCGCGGCCGCGGCCACGACGACCCGAGCGCCCGCGGTCACGAGCGCCTGGCCGATGCTGACCATGTTGGCCGCTCCGTAGTCGAGCACCGCAACGACAGGCGGACGCAGAGCGGCCGTCACCCCAGCGATCCCTTCGTCGAGGGGACGCCGCTTCGCCGGGGATCGATCGCGCAGGCAGCCCGCAGCGACCGGCCCAGGGCCTTGAAGGCGGCCTAGGCCAGGTGGTGATCGTTGCGGCCCCTGCCTTTGATGTGCAGCGTCAAGCCGCCGGCCCGCGCGAACGACTCGAAGACGTGCTCGATCAACTGCAGCGGCAGCTTGCCCGCGCGCTTGCCCTTGAAGGGCAGATCGATCATGGCGTAGGGGCGCCCGCCAACGTCGAGGACGGCCGTGGCCCGTGATTCGTCCATGGGCACGGCCGCATCGCCGAAGCGGACGATGCCCGCACGATCGCCCAGGGCTGCCGCGAGCGCGGCGCCCAGCACGAGCGCTACGTCCTCGACGGTGTGGTGCTCGTCGATCGCCAGGTCGCCAGTCGCCTCGATCTCCAGGTCGAAGAGGGCGTGGTGGGCCAGGGAATTCAGCAGGTGGTCGTAGAAGCCCACACCCGTCGAGATCTTCGTCTCGCCCGTTCCGTCCAGCTTCAGGCTGACGATGATCTGGGTCTCGCGTGTCGAGCGGCTGACCGTCGCGGAACGACCGCCCGACTCGAGCACGGTGCCGATCTGGCTGGTCATGCGGGTATCTCCCTCGCGGCACGGATGGGACGGTCGTTCTCCTGGGCCGACCGAACGGTCAGGCGAAGGCAATCTGCCAACGGATGATCGGAGCCGAATGTTCGCGGGACGAGCCCCCGACGCAGAAGCGCCTCGCCGGCTGCAGCGGCCATCTCTACAGAACCGAATCGGAACAGGATGAAGTTGGTCTCGGACGGGTAGGGGAGCCAGCCCACCCCAGCCAGCTCCTCGATGAGACGGGAGCGCTGCTCGGCGATGCGCGCGACGTTTGCCGCGGCCAGCTCGGGGCGACGCAGCGAGGCGGTCGCGAGGGCCGCTGAGACGGTCGAGACCGAGGCGGGAGCCCGGAACGAGATGATCGGCGCCAGCGTCTCCGGCCGGGCCACGGCGAAGCCCACGCGGGCTCCTGCCAGGGCGTGGGCCTTGCTCATGGTTCGGACGACCACCAGACGCGCAAATCGGGCGCGCAGTGGCAGCACCGAGCGGCCGACAAACTCCGCGTATGCCTCGTCGACGACGGCGGCGGGAGCCTGGCGGCCGTCCCGGGCGGCGTCTCTCGCGAGACGGTCGAGCAGCTCGGCGATGCGCTCCGGCGGCTCGACGCTGCCCGTCGGGTTGTTCGGCTCGCACAGCCAGACGAGCTGGGCTCTGCGGGACGCCTCGGCCATCCGCGGGAGGTCGAGCGCGAAGCCCTCTTCCGCTGGGAGGCGCGGGACGGCCCTGAACGTGGCGCCGCGCTGCTCGGTCACGATCCGGTACATCGCGTATGTGGGCACCGCGCCAACCGCCACGGAACCCTCGCGCAGGAACGCTCGAGCCGTGAGGTCCAGAGCTTCGTCGGCGCCGGCCGTCGGCAGGAGTTCCTCCGGGGCGACCCCGTACGACTCGGCGGCCGCGTCCACCAGCGCCGCGTAGTCGCTCGGCGGGTATTCCGACAACACGGGGTCGAATGACCCAGCCAGCACGTCCTGCAAGTCGGGCGGCAGCGGCGAAGTGTTCACGTCGAAGCGGACGATCGCTTCCCGCGGCAACCCATAGCGGGCTGCCAGGAAGTCGGTGGTGGGCTCCCAGACGTAGGTCGGCAGGGATTTCGGTTCGGCCGGCCCGCCGGTCGGCCGTTCGTTCGAGGCGCTCACGACTCGGCCTCACCGAAGCGCACTTCCACGGCGCGCTTGTGGGCGATCAGCCCTTCGGCCTCGGCGATCGATTCGACCGAGTCGCGGATGGCCGCCAGGCCTTCGCGGGTGATCCGCTGCACCTGAACGAACTTGCCGTAGTCCTCGGTCGACAGCGCCCCGCAGGAGCGGGCCAGCCCGCCGGTCGGCAGCACGTGGTTGGCCCCGGATGCGTAGTCGCCGGCGGACTCGGGCGCATACGGCCCGACGAACAGCGAGCCCGCGTTCCGCAACTGCGCAACTGCCTCCTCGACATCGTCAACTACGACGGAGAGGTGCTCCGGGGCGTAGTTGTTCACGAAGTCGAGAGCCGCGTCGCGGCCCGGCGCCACGACGATGAGCGCGCCCTTCCCGAGCGAGCGCTCCAGGATGTCGCGACGGGCAGCGGTCGCGAGCTGGCGCGCAAGTTCCGCCTCGACTGCCGTGGCGAAGCTCTCGTCCCAGGTGACCAGCAGGGCAGGGGAGTCGGGGCCGTGCTCGGCCTGGGAGAGCATGTCCGCGGCCACGTGCACTGCATCCGCGGTGCCATCCGCCACGACCATGACCTCGGACGGACCCGCCGGCAGGTCGATGCCGCACTCGCCGAAGACCTCCAGCTTGGCGGCGGTAACCCAGGAGTTGCCCGGGCCGACGATCCGGTCCACCGGTGCCACGCCCGCGTCCGGAAGTCCGTACGCCATCGCGCCGATGGCCTGCGCGCCGCCCGCGACGATGAACACGTCCACGCCGACCAGCCCGGCGGCTCCCAGCAGCGTCTGGTTGAGCCCGCCCTCGGCGTCGGCCGGCGAGGCCACGACGATGGTTCCCACGCCGGCGACCTTCGCCGGAACGACGCCCATCAACAGGGAGCTGGGATAGGCCGCCGACCCACCGGGGGCGTAGACGCCAACACGGGACAGCGGTACCCAACGGCGCTCGATCTCGACGCCGGGCAGCATCGTGGTCGTCCGGGTCTCGGGCAATTGCGTCTCGGCGAAGCGGCGGATGTTCGCGATCATCTGCTCGAGACCGGCCCGGATCCGAGGCGGAAGGGCGTCGCGCGCGGCCGCCATCTCGGCTTTGCTGACCAGCAGCGAGCCGTCCGTGCGACCACCGCCGAAGCGAACGTTCGCCTCCCGGACCGAGGCATCGCCGCCGGCCTTGACGGAAGCGAGGATTGCTCTCGCGCCCTCACGGACCAGCCGATCCGGCACGGCGCCGCGGCGCAGCAGCGCTCGGACCTCGGCCGCGACCGACAGATCGGTGGCGGCGCGAGACAGGTCGAGACGGCGCAGGATCACGGTCGGGCTGGTCATTGCACGAGCTTCTCGATGGGCAGGATCAGGATCCCGGAGGCGCCCGCGGCCTTGAGGCGGGGCAGAAGCGACCAGACGTCGTCGGCCTCGACGACGGAGTGGATGGCAACCATTCCCTTGTGCGCCAGCGGAATGATCGAAGGCGACTCCAGTCCGGGGAGAAGGTCCTCGAGCTCCGCCAGCCTGGCCTCGGGGGCGTTCATCATCAGGTACTTGCGGTCACGGGCTGCCAGGGTCGCGGTCAGCATCGTCTGGATCGTGTCGAGAGCGTCGGTGCGGTCGCGCATGGCCGCGGCGTTGCCCAGGAGGACGGCCTCGGAGGCGAACACCTCCTCGATCGGTCGGAGGCCGTTGACGACCATCGTCGAGCCGGTCGAGACAAGGTCGACGATCGCCTCGGCCAGGCCCAATCGGGTGGCGACTTCGGCCGCACCCGAGACGGCGATGACGTCCACAGGGATGGAGCGGCCGGCAAAGTAGGCCTTCGTGAGGTGCATGTGGGACGTGGCGACGCGCAACCCGGCCAGATCCTCAGGCGCACGGAAGGGCGAGTCGTTCGGGACCGCGATCGTCAGGCGACACCGCCCGAAGCCGAGCTTGCGGAGCTGCGGCACCTCCGAGCCTGCTTCGGCCACCAGGTCGAGGCCGGTCACGCCCAGCTCGGCCACCCCGTCGACGACGAATTCCACCACGTCATTGGTCCGCACGAAAAGGATGTCCAGGTCGAAGTTCTGCACGCGCGCCACCAGGGCGCGCTCGCCGGCCTCGAAGACGAGCCCCGCGTCACGCAGCAGGCGGACGGTCGGCTCGACCAGTCGGCCTTTGTTCGGGATTGCCAGGCGCAGACGACGCGTCATCGGGTCTTCTCTCCGGTGGTGGGGCGGTCGGCGCCCGTGGTGCGCAGCCGTTCGAGAGCGCGAAGGTAGCCGCCCTCACCGTGATGCAGCCACTGGGCGATGCGGGTGATCGTGGCCGTGCTCGCGCCGGTCCGGTGCGAGATCTCGGCGTAGTGCATGCCCTGATCGAGCAGCCGGACCACGGCCCAGCGCTGGCCCATGTCGTGCAGCTCACCCAGGGTGCACAAGTCCCGGAAGAAGGCGGAGGCCTCGTCCATCGTCTCGAGACGCAGCACCGCCTCGAACAACTCGGCGGCCGCCTCGTCGCGCCAGCCTTCCATCGCGCTCATCGTCGTTTCCTCGTGTCGGCGGGCACTCACCAGCCGTGGTTATGTAGTAGCATAGTAGCATGCTACAACGCACGCAAGGGCGGCCGCCTACAGGGTTTCAGCTCCTGCCCGCCATCGATCTTCGCGGCGGGCGGGTGGTGCGACTGGCCGAAGGCGATTTCGGGCGAGAGACCGTGTACGGGTCGGAGCCTGCGGACGTAGCGCGCGGCTTCGCGGCCGCGGGCGCACGGTGGATCCACATCGTCGACCTAGATGGAGCCAGGGACGGGGCTCGGCGCCAGACGGAGGCCGTGGCGCACATCGTGGCCGCGGCGGGGGAGCCGGTCGCGTGTGAGGTTGCGGGCGGTCTGCGGGACGAGGAGGCCGTCGCTGCCGCGCTCCAGGCCGGCGCCGCGCGGGCCGTCGTCGGGACCGCGGCGCTGTGGGATCCTGGTTTCGTGGCGCAACTCGTCGCCCGGTTCGGCGCGAAGCGCATCGCCGTGGCGCTGGACGTTCGAGACGGCCTGGCGGTCGGTCAGGGTTGGGTGCCGGGGGCTCCCGGTGTGCCGGTCGAGGAGGCGCTGGTCGCCCTCTCGGATCGCGGCGCGCGCACCTTCATCGTCACCGCCATCGAACGAGACGGGCTGCTGACGGGCCCCAACCTGGATCTACTCGGCCGCATGGTCGACCTGGGCCGAGGGGAGATCATCGCCTCGGCCGGAGTCTCCTCGCTGGCCGACATATCGGCCGTGCGCGCCCTCGGCTGCAGCGGCGCCATCGTCGGGCGGGCGCTCTACGAAGGCCGCCTCGACCTCGCCGAGGCGGTCCGTCTGCTGGCGTAGCGTGCAGGCAACGAAGCGCTCAAGTCGCTCGTCGGGTCGCCGATGCCCTAGCTGGAGGCGTCGGCTCTGGGGCGGTCTTCACGGGCTACGACCCCGGTCCTATGCGGCGTCACCCTGCGGCACTCTCCAGTCCTGGCGCGAGGAACGGCCGTGCGCCGGCCCGAACTGCCGCAGACAGGCACGCGGGCCCCGTACCGGCCGGTACGAGGGCCCGCTATTCATGCGACAAGTCGAACGTAGCCCGAAGCAGGCGTCACCCAAGAGGGGAACACGCTTGCTGCCTCTTCGCCATCCACATCGCCTACGGCAGCCCCGAGCCGGGGCTAGGTCGGCGATACCATTGCTCATAAGATTATAATCAAGTTGTGGGTGGCCGCCGCCCGGCTCGTTGTTTCCCTGTGCCGCGTCGGCTCGATGCCCCGGCGTCCCCAGGCTTCAGTCTCTTGGAGGAGGAGCGAAGCGCCATGAGATCGCACTCTGTGCTCGGGTTCGTCTTGCTGAGGCCCAGGTCGATAGCCCTCGCCGCGACATTCATACTGCTGGCCGGACTCGCAGTTCCCGCCGCCGCGGCTTGTATCGGCGGCGGCGGGATGATCAGGGTGAACCAGCTCGGCTACGTCACCGACGCCACCAAGCGGGCTTACCTGATGTCGCCGGTTGAAGAAACGGGAGCCCGGTTCACCGTTACCAGCGGGGATGACTGGCGGGCCGTCTACTCGGCCCCAATAGGCGGCGATCAGGGCGCCTGGAGCGCCGCCTATCCCCATGTGTACGCTCTCGATTTCGACGCCGTGACCAAGCCCGGCAGCTATCGCATCGTGGTCGTCGGGCCTGCCAGCGGCGTATCGCTGACGTTCGAGGTTGCGACTTCGGATCGCCTCTACCGCACGGCGATGTCGAACGCCCTGGCTTTCTACCAGACCGAGAGAGACGGGCCGAACTACATCCCGTCCACGCTGCGAACGGCGCCGGGCCACCTCAACGACGCCCACGCCATGACCTACAAGACGCCGACCGTCGACGCCGACGGCATCTTCCAGGGCGATCTTGGCGCGCTGGGCGTTCGGATCGACGCCTCTGGGGGCTGGTGGGATGCGGGCGACTACCTCAAGTTCGTTAGTTCCACGTCATACACGGTCGATCTTCAGCTGGTGGGCGTCCGGGACTTCCCAAACCAGCTCGGCGCGGGCTCGGCCACCTCGAATCTGACGGCTGAGGCCCGCTTCGGCCTCGACTGGCTGCAGAAGATGTGGGACGACAAGACCCGGACCCTCTACTACCAGGTCGGCATCGGTGGCGCCAACGACAACCTGGCCAGCGACCACGACATCTGGCGTCTGCCGCAGGAAGACGACACCTACGGCGGCACGGACCCAACTTACGTGTACATCCGCAACCGGCCGGTCTTCCGGGCCGGTCCGGCGGGCTCGAAGATCAGCCCCAACCTGGCCGGCCGCGACGCCGCCGCTTTCGCCCTCTGCTACCAGGTCTTCAAGGCGACCGATCCGGCCTATGCGGCCGATTGCCTGCGCTCGGCCGAGCACATCTTCGACCTGGCCAACACGTCGCCCAAGGGCAATCTCCTGACCGCCATCCCGTTCGACTTCTACCCCGAGACCGAATGGCGCGACGATCTCGAGCTGGGCGCGACCGAACTCTACCTCGCCCTCGCCTCTGGCGACCTGCCGGGGGGACTGCCCCGCACGGACGCCAACTACTACCTCCAGCAGGCGGCGCATTGGGCCAACGCCTACATCAAGGGACCGAACGACGCGGCTGACACGCTCAATCTCTACGACGTAAGCGGCCTGGCTCATTACGAGCTGGTTCGAGCGCTCGACCGGGCCGGAGGGTCGGCCGGTCTCGATACCAGCCGTGACGCGCTGCTGGCCGATATGCGCAAGCAGCTGGACGGCGCGGTCAGCCAGTCCAAGTCCGATCCCTTCGGCTTCGGGTTCGGCTGGGCCCAATGGGACACCACGACACACGGGGCGGGTCTGGCGGTGATGGCCAGCGAGTACGACGCCCTGACCAGTTCATCGCGCTACGCCGTGTGGGGCGACCGCTGGCTCTCGAACATCCTCGGCGCAAATGCCTGGGGCTTATCCCTGATCGTCGGTGACGGGACGGTCTACCCGAACTGCCTCCAGCACCAGGTGGCCAACCTGCGGCCGTGGGTGAACGGCAAGCCTCGACCGCTCTTGGGCGCAGCCGTCGAGGGCCCGAACTCCGAAATCGCGGAAGGCTCCATGGACAACATGAGGGCCTGTCCGTCCAACGGCGTGGACACCTACGCAGTCTTCAACTCATCGACGGCTCTCTTCCGCGACAACGTCGAGTCGTATTCCACGACGGAGCCGGCGATCGACCTGACGGCCTCGAGCCCGCTCGCCTTCGCCTGGCGAGCCTCCGGACACCGCTGATTCGGTTGGCCCCTCCTTGGGGTTTGTCAGGGAGCGCTACTCCTTGTGCGCGGCCTCGACTTCCTTGCGGTGGGCCTCGATCACCTTCTCGGCGATGTGCGCCGGCACGTCCTCGTAGCGGTCCAGCACCGCGCTGAAGGTTCCGCGACCGCCCGTGAGCGAGCGCAGGTCGGTGGCGTAGGTGAACAGCTCGGCCTGGGGTACGTGGGCGGTGATGATCTGCATCCCATCCTTGGTGTCCATGCCGAGGACCCGGCCGCGGCGGCCGTTGAGGTCGCGGTTGACGTCGCCCATGTAGATCTCGGGGATCCGGATCTCGGCCGTCATGATCGGCTCCATCAGGGCCGGCTTGCATTCGAGCACGCCCTGCTTGAGGGCCATCGAGGCCGCGATCTTGAACGACAGCTCGTTCGAGTCGACGGCATGGAAGGAGCCGTCGTAGAGGGTCGCCTTGAAGTCGCTTAGCGGGTAGCCGGCCAGGACGCCCTCGGCCGCCGTCTCGCGGATGCCCTTCTCGACGCCGGGGAAGAAGTTCTTGGGCACGGTGCCGCCGACCACGTGCTCGGCGAACTCGACGCCGCCGCCCGGATTCGGCTCGATCTCGATCCAGACGTCGCCGAACATGCCGTGGCCGCCGGTCTGCTTCTTGTAGCGGCCGTGGCTCTGCGTCTTGCCGCGGATCGTTTCCTTGTACGCGACCTTCGGCGTCTTCGTGACGATCGCGGCCCCGAACTTGCGCTTGAGGCGTTCGCCCAGGACAGCGACGTGCGCGTCGCCCATCGAGAGCAGGATCTGCTCGCCGGTCTCCGATCGCTCGACTCGAGCCGAGGGCTCTTCCTCGAGCATCCGCTGGAGCGCGGAGCCCATCTTGTCCAGATCGGCCTTGGTCTGCGGTTCGATGGCCACCTGCAGGGTCGGAACCGGGAACGTGAGCGGCGGAAGCCCGAAGGCCTGCTCACGCGAGGACGACAGGGTGTCGCCGGTCGCGGTGATATTGAGCTTGGCCACGGCGCCGATCTCGCCGGCGTGGAGCTCGCCCACGGTCTCCTGATCCTTGCCGTGCAGCAGCAGCAGCTGGCCGATTCGCTCGGGCTCGTTTCGGGTCGCGTTCCATGCCTGACCCTGGCCGTGCAGCGTTCCGGACAGAACCCGCAGGAAGGTCAGTCGGCCGACGAACGGGTCGGCGGTGGTCTTGAAGACGCGGGCCACGAGCGGTCCGGCGGCATCCGGAACGATCTTGGTTTCCTTGCCCTTCGAGTCCGTGGCGGCGATCTCGCCCAGCTCCACCGGGGAGGGGAGGTAGTGCACGATGGCGTCGATCAGGGCCCGAACGCCGATGTCCTTCGAAGCGCTGCCGACCAGGACCGGCGCCACCATGCCGGACCGAATGGCCGTGTGCAGGCAGGCCTCGAGCTCCGCGTCGGTGATCTCCTCGCCCTCGAGGTACTTGGTCATGACGTCGTCGTCCGCCTCTGACGCCGCCTCGAGCAGCTGGTCGCGGCGCGTCGCCACCTCGCCGGCCAGATTGGCCGGGACGGCGACCTCGATCTCCTTGCCGCCCTGGAGCTGATACGCCTTGCGGTGGACCAGGTCCACGTAGCCCGCGAACGACTCCCCCGCGCCGATGGCGACGTGAAGCGGCGCGATCTTCTGTCCGAAGGCGGTTCGGAGGGCGTCGAGCGCGTTGCCGGGGTTGGCGTTCTCGCGGTCGCACTTGTTGATGAAGAAGAGTGCCGGCCGGCCGTTGGCGCGAGCCAGCGCCACCGCCGACTCGAGACCGGCCTCGACGTGCCCGGACGCGTCCATCAGCAGGACGGCGGCGTCGGTGGCGGCGAACCCCTCGACGACTTCGGCGGCGAAGTCCGCATAGCCGGGAGTGTCGACGAGCTGAACCCCGGTTCCCTCGTGGTCCAGGCTGCTTACGGCAAGGGTCAGCGACTGCTTGCGCTTCTGCTCCTCGGGCTCGTAGTCCAGGCTCGCCGTGCCGTCATCGACGCGGCCCAGCCGCGTGATCGCACCGGCATCGAACAAGAGGCGCTCGGCCAGCGTCGTCTTACCGGCCCCGGCATGGGCCGCAATGACGACGCTGCGGAGGTGGGGGAGGTCGACACTCTTGGTTGTCATCTGCTCTATCGATCCTCTGGTGGCGTCAGATCGCGTCAAACAAGCGGCCTGACGAGAGGCCGGCCGCAGTCAGGCCATGATAGCCCGACGCGTGCCCGCGGACGAGGACGACGTGACGCCCTTTCGTAGCCAGGACGGCGTCGCCAAGCGTCCGGGGCGGACGGCTCCGGCGCTCCGCCGGCGGTATACTCCGCCCGATGTCTGGACATTCCAAGTGGTCGCAGATCAAGCGCCAGAAAGGCGCCAACGACGTCAAGCGCGGTGCCGTCTTCACCAAGATGGGCCGCGAGATCAGCGTCGCCGCGCGCGCCGGCGGGGGTGACCCCGACGGCAACTTCAGGCTCCGCCTGGCGATCGAGCGGGCCCGCGCCATCAACATGCCCCTGGACACGATCAAGCGCGCCATCGAGAAGGCGACCGGCGGCGGCGAGGGCGAGCAGTTCGAAGAGATCACTTACGAGGGCTACGGTCCGAGCGGCGTGGCCATCCTCGTCGAGACGGCCACGGACAACAAGAACCGGACCGCGGCGGACGTCCGCTCGGTGCTGACCAAAGCCGGTGGACAACTGGCCGCTCCAGGCAGCGTGGCCTGGCAGTTCGAGCAGCGGGGCCTCATCACCCTGGCCCCGGGCGGCAACACCGAGGAGCTGGAGCTCCTGGCCATCGATGCCGGCGCAGACGACGTCGATTCTTCGGGCGAGCAGGTCGAGGTCTACACCAAGCCCCACGATCTCGAAGCGGTCCGACGCGAGCTCGAGGCCGCGGGAGTCAAGATCGAGTCGGCCGAGCTGTCGATGACTCCCAAGAACACCATCGAGCTCGACGAATCGAAGGCCCGCCAGGCGCTCCGCCTGATCGAGACTCTCGAAGACCACGACGACGTCCAGCGGGTCACCTCGAACTTCGAGATCCCCGAGGCACTGCTCGCCGAGGTCGGCGGGTGATCATCCTCGGGATAGATCCCGGAACGGCCATGCTCGGGTACGGCGTGATCGAGAGAACCGGTGCACGCCTCCGCGCGATCGACTTCGGCGTCATCTCGACTCCCTCGGACCTCTCGCTGCCCGAGCGACTGGAGTCGATCTACCTCGCCCTGAACGACCTCATCGAACTTCACGCGCCGGCGATGGTCGGCGTGGAGCGGCTGTTCTTCACGAAGAACGTCCAGACGGCCTTTGCCGTTGGACAGGCGAGGGGAGTGGTGCTGCTCGCCGCCGCTCAGCACGATCTGGAAGTGCGCGAGGCCACTCCCAACGAGGTGAAGGTGGCCACGGCCGGCCACGGTGGCGCCGGCAAGGAGCAGGTCGGGCGCATGGTCCAGGCCATCCTCGGTATGGCCGAGATGCCGACCCCGGACGACGCCGCCGACGCCCTTGCGATCGCGATATGCGTCGCCAACCGCGAGCGGTCCGTCAGTCGCATCCCCACCGGCGCGTTGGACCGGTCCGCGCTGAAGCCGGCGCCGAGCGGCATGACGCCGTACGAGAAAGCAGTCCGCGAGGCCCTGCGCCGCGAACGGCTTGGCCTCGATCCCGACGGGCGCTCGTCGCGGGTGCCCGAGCCCAAGACGGCCTCCTAGGCTCGCGAGGGGCCGCCGTGATCGCCTCGCTGGATGGGCTGGTCGGCGCCGTCTTCGCCGATTCGCTGATCCTCGAAGTCGGCGGCATCGGCTATCGGGTCTACTGCGCCCCGACGGTGCTGGCCGCGGTCAGGGTGGGGGAGCGGACGAAGCTGTTCACGTTCCATCTCGTGCGCGACGACGCGCAGGCTCTGTACGGCTTCCGCACGCCCGAGGAGCTCGGGTTCTTCGGCCTCCTGCAGACCGTCACCGGCGTCGGGCCGAAGGTGGCGCTCGGGATCGTCGGATCGCGGGCCGTGGGCGATCTCCAGCTGGCGATCCTGTCGGACGACCTGGCCTTGCTGACGGCCGTGTCCGGGGTCGGGAAGAAGCTGGCGGCCCGCATCGTCCTGGAGCTCAAGGAGAAGGTCGCCGCCGCGGGCGTTGCCGCCGGCGCCGGCGCGGGGGGCCCGGCCAGCGAGCCCGAGGTCGTCGCCGCGCTCCTGGCCTTGGGCTACTCCGCCGGCGAGGCGCGCCAGGCCTCTCGAGACGCGCTCTTGGACACCGCCGTGGGTACGGGCCTGGAGGACCGGGTCAAGGCCGCGCTTCGAACGCTCCTGAAGGGGTAGGGTCCGACGGGCGCCGGAATGGGCCGACTGCGGGCCGCGCCACGGGCCCACAAGGGCTTAGAACGCCCGTTCGGTCTGGTATGATCCGCCAATGAGCGAGTGCGCCCGTGACTGACATCTCGCGGATCCTGGCACCTGACATCCAGGAAGAGGCGGACGTCGTCGTCGACCGGACGCTGCGGCCGCGGACGCTGGACGAGTACATCGGTCAGCGCGAGCTCAAGGCGAACCTTTCGATCCTGCTCGGCGCCGCCCGCCAGAGAGGCGACGCCGCCGACCACATCCTTCTCCACGGCCCGCCCGGACTGGGCAAGACGACCCTCGCCACGATCGTCGCCCACGAGCTCGGCGCCAACATCCGCTATGCCAGCGGCCCGGCGATCGAGCGGGCAGGGGACCTGGCCGCCATCCTGACCTCGCTGGACGAGCGCGACGTCCTGTTCATCGACGAGATCCACCGCCTCAATCGGGCGGTGGAGGAGATCCTATATCCGGCGATGGAGGACTACGCGCTCGACGTCATGATCGGCAAGGGGCCGTCCGCCCGAAGCCTGCGCCTGAGCCTCAAGCCGTTCACGATCGTCGGCGCCACCACGCGCGCAGGCCGCATATCGAGCCCGTTGCGCGACCGCTTCGGCGCCACTTACCGGCTGGACTTCTACGATCTGGCGGATCTCACCGCGATCGTCGTGCGCTCCGCCCGACTTCTCGGCGTGGAGCTCAGCTCGGACGGGGCCACTGCCATCGCCCGCCGCGGCCGGGGCACGCCGCGCGTCGTGAACCGGCTTCTGCGGCGCGTGCGGGACTACGCCCAGATCCACGGCGATGGTCGCGTGGACGCCGCCACCGCGGACAAGGCCCTGGACGCCCTCGAGATCGACGACGAAGGGCTCGACGGGACCGACCGCAAGCTCCTCGCCGCCATCGTCCAGAAGTTCGGCAGCGGCCCGGTGGGAGTGCAGGCCCTGGCGGCCGTCCTGGCGGAGGAGCCCGAAACAGTCGAGGACGTGTACGAGCCGTTCCTGCTGAGGCTGGGTTTCCTCGATAGGACGCCCCAGGGCCGGATTGCCACGGACGGCGCCCGTCAGCACCTCACACGCCTCGGCTACGAAGTGCCGCCACCACGTCGCGGCGATGCCGACCAGCCCGCTCTCTGGGATGGCACGGTGGAACCGGACGACCCCGCTCGCTGATGGGAGCCGCCCCGGACAGCTCGCCAGCCGATCGCGCCTCGCCGGTCCACTTCGAGGTGGAGGTCCCGGCGCCCGCTGATGGCTCCACGCGCGGGCGGTTCGGGCGGTTGACGCTGCCGCACGGGGTCGTCGAGACGCCGCAGTTCATGCCGGTGGGCACCAACGCGACGGTCAAGGCGCTCTCGCCGGACGATCTCCGCGAGGCCGGGGCGAGCATCATCCTCGCCAACACCTACCACTTGTACCTGCGCCCCGGTCACGAGCGGATCGCCCGCCTCGGCGGCCTGCACGACTTCATGGCCTGGGACCGACCCATCCTCACCGACTCGGGCGGGTTCCAGGTCGTCTCCATGGGCGAGCTGCGCAAGATCGACGACGACGGCGTCACCTTCCAGAGCCATCTCGACGGCTCGTTCCACCGGTTCACGCCCGAGCATTCGATAGCCGTCCAGGAGGCCCTCGGCGCCGACATCGCCGTCGCCTTCGACCAGCCCGTCCCACCCGCCTCGTCGACCCGAGAAGCCGTCGCCGAGGCCACCGCGCGGACGCATCGCTGGGCCGAACGTTCGCTCGCCGCGCACTCGCGCCCGGACCAGGCCCTGTTCGGCATCGTCCAGGGCGGCCTCGACGCCCAGCTGCGGGCCGAGTCTACGAGCTTCATGACGAGCCTGCCGTTCGACGGAATCTGCATCGGCGGCCTGGCCGGCGACGAGACGCCCGCTCAACGCGAGGTGGCCCTGGGGGTCGCCATCGAGCTGCTTGCGGACGATCCGCGGCCACGCTACCTGATGGGCCTGGGCTCGCCGGCCGATCTTCTCGAGGCAGTGCATCGCGGCGTCGACCTGTTCGACTCCGTCCTGCCGGCCCGGGTCGCCCGCAATGGCCAGCTGTGGGTCCCCGGCGGCCGCCTCAACATGCGCAACGCCCAGTTCGTCGAGGATCCGAGGCCCGTCCAGGAGGGTTGCCGCTGCCTGCTCTGCCGCAACTTCTCGCGCGCATATCTGGCCCACCTCTTCCGCGCCGAGGAGCTCCTCGCCTACCGCCTGGCAACTTGTCACAACATGACCTTCACCCTAGACTTCATGGCCGAAATCCGCTCCGCCCTGCGCTCCGGCACGTTCTCAGCCCGGCTGCCCGAACTTCGGGCAAGGGCCCGCCCGTCAACGTCGCGTGCATCGCCAGTGCAGCCGGAGTGAAGCGCCCACCAGTAGCCTGTCGAACGCGGAGGCACACCCGATGGCGAGCCGAGACCGCCCGAAGCGTCAAGAGAAGAAGAAGCCGAAGGACGCGGGGAAGAAAGCCCCCCTCATCCAGCCGATGCTGGAGCCGCCGACCAACGTCGAGGTGTGGAAGCCGAAGCGTAAGCCGCGGACCGAAGAACCCGAGAGCTGACTCGCGGACGGACGCCATCGGGCGACCCGTTCCGCCAATCCCCAGAGGACAGGAGCGAGGAACAGGTGGCGATGACCGACCGAGGGGCTGAGACCCGAGCAACTGCGGCAGAACGTCCCGCCGAGCGCGCCAAGGCCGTCGACGCGGCCATCCTGGCAATCGAGAAGCAGTTCGGGCGCGGCTCGATCATGCGCCTCGGCTCGGCCGAACGGCAGGCCGTCGACGTCATTCCCACGGGCTCGATCGCCCTCGACCTCGCCCTCGGCGTGGGCGGGATCCCGCGCGGCCGGATGACCGAGATCTTCGGCCCGGAGTCGTCGGGCAAGACGACGCTCTGCCAGCACATCCTGGCCGAGGCTCAGCGCAAGGGCGGCGTCGTGGCGTTCATCGACGTCGAGCACGCGCTGGATCCCGGCTACGCCCGCGCCTGCGGCGTGAACGTGGACGAGCTCCTCGTGAGCCAGCCCGACACCGGCGAGGACGCCCTCCAGATCACCGAAACGTTAGTCCGCTCCGGCGGCGTGGATTGCGTCGTGGTGGACTCGGTCGCGGCGCTCGTCCCCAAGGCCGAGATAGAAGGCGAGATCGGCGATTCGTTCGTCGGCATCCAGGCCCGCCTGATGAGCCAGGCCCTGCGCAAGCTCGCGGGTGTGGTCAGCCGTTCGAACACCAGTCTCATCTTCACCAACCAGCTCCGCGAGAAGATCGGCGTCATGTTCGGCAACCCCGAGGTCACACCGGGCGGCCGTGCCCTCAAGTTCTACGCCAGCGTGCGCCTGGACATCCGGCGCATCGAAACCATCAAGTCGGGCACGGACTCCGTCGGCAACCGCGTCAAGGTCAAGGTCGTCAAGAACAAGGTCGCGCCGCCCTTCAAGGCCGCGGAGTTCGACATCATGTTCGGCACCGGCATCTCCAAGGAGGGCGGACTCCTCGATGTCGGCACGGCCATGAGCCTCGTCACCAAGACGGGGGCCTGGTTCACCTTCGGCGAGACCCGCCTCGGCCAGGGCCGCGAGGCGGCCAAGGATTTCCTCAAGGCCAGCCCCGACATCGCGGCCGAGGTGGAGAAGCAGATCCGCTCGAGGATGTCGGAGGTTTCACTGCCAGTGGAGGGCATCGAGGAGGCCGAATAGCCGGCCATGCCTCGCACGCCCGGGCCCAGACATCGGGAGTCGTTCGCCGAGCGCCGTGGGCGGCGAGCCGGCATCGACGACCCGCAGGTCGTGCTCAACGCCGCCGCGCGCTTCCTGGAGGTGCGCTCCCGGTCCGTGGACGAGGTGCGCCGCTATCTCACCCAGGCCGGCTATCGGCCCGAGCTGGTCGCGGCGGCCGTGGCTCGCCTGACCGAGCTCGGCATGCTCGATGACGCGGCCTTCGCCCGAACGTGGGTCGAATCCCGCGATCGAGCCAGACCGCGGAGCGAGGCGGCGCTCCGCCGCGAGCTGACGCTCAAGGGGATCGCCCGCGAGCTTGCGGGCGAGGTTCTCGACGAGAGGCGCGCCGGTGACTCCGGACGGGGAGGCGGCGCCGGCGAAGCCGACGAGGCGGGCGAGGGGCCGGACATGCTCGCCGCCGAGCGGCTCCTGCAGAAGAGGGGCGGCGCCCTGACTCGCATCGGCGACCCGCGCGAGCGCCGCCGGCGGGCGTACGCGCTGCTGGCCCGCAACGGCTTCGATCCCGAGGTCTGCCGTGAGGCCACGGCCCGTTTTCTCGCGCCTGCGCAGGACTCGGCCGACGATCCATCGACCGGGGACGGCTAGCCACCCATTTCGGCGGGCACGCCACTCGAAACGCGAGGCCTTGTCGACGTGCCCGCGTGGCCCAATTGCGCGCCGCGCCGTAGACTACGGGCGAGACGAACAACGCGTCGCCGACCGGTGTCCAGGCGGTGGCGTCAGCTCGAATCATTGACAACGCGGCTTCGTCCGATGGCGCTCCGGGAGCGGGCCCAGGCCGGATAGGCCGCCCCAAGCCGTTTCCACGTACCTCCGGCCCCGTCATCGGCCGGACGGGAGGCAAGTTCATATGGAATTCGCCCTTGTGGCCACAGCCGCTGTGGCCGCCCTTGGTGTGGGCGTGGTCGTTGGCTTCGTGGCTCGCGCCCAGTTTGCCAACCAGGCCGTCAAGAGCGCCCAGGACAAAGCCGGACGCATCGTCGCCGAAGCGCGGGCGCAGCAGAAAGAGCTGATCCTCGAAGCCAAGGACGAGAAGCTTCGCCTCGCCCGCGAGGCCGAGGATGAGGCTCGAGCCAAGCGTCTCGAGCTGTCCGGCCTGGAGACCCGCCTGCTGTCCCGCGACGAGCAGCTCGATCACCGGTCCGACATGCTCGAGCAGCGCGACCGCAAGCTGCTCGACCGCGAGCGCGAGCTCGAGGCCAGCCGCGCGCAACTCGCCCAGGCCCAGCAGGAGCACGTCGAGGCCCTGGAGCGCGTCAGCGGCATGACCGCCGCCGAGGCCAAGGCCCAGCTCCTGGACGCCGTCCGCGACGAGGCGGAGCGCGACGCGGTCCGAATCGCCAAGGCCATCGAGCGGGCCGCCCGCGACGAGGCCGAGGATCGTGCCCGCGAGATCGTCATCACGACCATGCAGCGCATCGCCGCGGACCACACGGCCGAGCACACGGTCAGCGCCGTCCACCTGCCCAACGACGAGATGAAGGGCCGCATCATCGGCCGCGAGGGTCGCAACATCCGCGCCCTCGAGCAGGCCACCGGCGTGGACCTGATCATCGACGACACCCCCGAGACCGTCGTCATCAGCGCCTTCGACCCGGTCCGCCGCGAAGTCGCTCGGATCGCCCTGACCAAGCTCATGGCCGACGGCCGCATCCACCCCGGCCGCATCGAGGAGGTCGTCGCGAAGGCTCGGGCGGAGGTCGATCTCGTGATGCGCCAGGCCGGCGAGCAGGCCATCTACGACGCCGGCATCCCCGCCCTCCCGGCCGAGATCGTCAAGCTCCTCGGCCGCCTCAAGTACCGCACCAGCTACGGCCAGAACGTGCTGATCCACTCCGTCGAGACCAGCCGCCTGGCGGCCATGATCGCCTCGGAGCTCGGCCTGGACGTCCAGGCGGCCAAGGTGGGCGGCCTGCTGCACGATATGGGCAAAGCCGTCGACCACGAGGTCGAGGGCCCGCATGCCCAGATCGGGGCGCAGATAGCGCAGCGCCACAACCTCTCGCCCAGGGTCGTGAACGCCATCGCGGCTCACCACCAGGAAGTCGAGTACGAGTCCATGGAGGCCCCGATCGTCCAGGTCGCGGATGCGATCAGCGCATCTCGCCCGGGCGCCCGCGGCGAGTCCATGGAGACGTACGTGCGGCGGCTCGAGGATCTCCAGGCGATCGCCGAGAGCTTCGAAGGCGTCGAGAAGAGCTTCGCCGTGCAGGCCGGTCGCGAGGTGCGAATCCTCGTCCGGCCCGAACAGATCGACGACATGACCGCGACCCGGCTGGCCCGCGACGTGGTCAAGAAGATAGAGGCGAGCCTGACCTACCCCGGCCAGATCAAGGTGACGGTCATCCGCGAGACGCGGGCCGTCGAATACGCCAAGTAGACGCAGTGTCAGCCACCGCCGGCCCGCCCCTCACCCCCGCAGGCCGGCGCGCCTGCCGCATCCTCATGATCGGCGACCTGATCGGCAAGCCCGGCCGGCTGGCCGTGGAAGCGCTGCTGCCGGAGCTTCGTCACGAGCTAGACATCGCCCTGGTCACCGCCAACGGGGAGAACGTGGCCGGCGGCCTGGGCCTGACGGTGTCCACCGCCGACGCCATGTTCCGATGCGGCATCGACGTCATCACCTCGGGCAACCACGTCTGGGACAAGCGCGAGATGTACCAGCAGCTCGAGCACGACGAGCGCATTCTCCGTCCGCACAACTACGGCACGGAAGGCGTGCCCGGGCGCGGCTGGGGCATCTTCCACGCCGCCGACGGCACGGACGTGGCCGTCCTCAACTTCCAGGGCCGGACGTACATGACGCCGATCGAGAACCCCTTCACCGATTTCGACCGGCTGGTCGACCAGGCCTCCGAACCCCTGCCGCCCGTCCGGGTCGTCGACTTCCACTGCGAGCTGACCAGCGAGAAGAACGCCTTCGGCATCTACCTCGACGGTCGAGCCAGCGCGGTCGTCGGCACGCACACCCATGTCCCCACGGCCGACGAGCGGATCATGCCCAGGGGCACGGCGTACCAGTCCGACCTGGGCATGTGCGGTCCCGTCCACAGCGTCATCGGCTTCGACCCTGCCACGGTGATCCCGCGTTTCATCAACGGCCTGCCCACGCGCTTCGAGGTGGGCACCGGGCCGGTCGTCTTCAACGCTTGCCAGATCGACGTCGATCCCGACACGGGTCGGGCGCTGGCGATCGAGCGGATCCAGCGCATCCTCGAGGTCTAGCGTGTCCTTCGATCGACGGCCCCCGGCCGGCGCTGATCGTCGCCAATTCGCCGGGGTCGATCGCCGGCCGGATGTCAGGCGCGGCGACGACCTTCGCGGCGACAGCGGCTCGTTCCGCTATCGCAGCACCGCCTACCGGGCCACGCAGGGCGACCCCGTGGTGCCGCCGCACCCATCGCGCGTGGACCTGCACACGCACAGCTGCCGCTCCGACGGCGTCCTGGAGCCCCTGGAGCTCGTCACGGCCGCAGCGGAGGTCGGAGTCCAGGTCCTGGCCCTGGCCGACCACGACACGCTGGCGGGCGTGCGTGAGCTGGCCGCCCCCGGCGGCCCTTCGCTGCCGCTGGAGCTGCTGCCTGCCGTCGAGATCAACAGCGTCGCCACCGGGATCCCGCAGCTCTGGGAAGGCGAGCTGCACATCCTCGGTCTGGGCGTGGACCTCGAGGACGACTTCTTCGAAGCCACCCTCGAACGCCAGCGCGCCTTTCGCGTGACCCGCTTCAACCGGATCGTCGACCGCCTCCGCCAGCACGGCTTCCCCGTGGACGACGAAGCCGACAGGCTCCTGGCCGGACAGGGCGCCGCGACCGGCGCCTCTCTCGGCCGACCGCAGATCGCCCGCTGCCTCGTGGAAGCCCGCTACGCCTCCAGCGTCGACGACGCCATGCAGCGCCTCCTCGTGCGCGGCAAGCCGGCGTACGTGCCGCGGGAGGGCCTGGGCCCGATGGAGGCGATCTCGGCCGTCCGGGCCGCGGGAGGGCTGCCCTCGCTCGCTCACTTCGCCGACGCCCCCGATCGCCGTGAGCTGCTGGAGGAGCTTGCGAAAGCGGGCCTGGGAGGGCTCGAGGTCCACTACCGCCACTTCGACAGGGACACCATCGCGGATCTGGCGGCCGTGGCCCGCGAGCTGCGCCTGGTGCCGACCGGTGGGAGCGACTACCACGGCGACGGCGAGACGTATGCTGAGGCGCGCGCCGCGCTCTACGTACCCGACGAGGACGCCACGAACCTGTTCGCTCTTCTTGGCCGCCGCCGTCTGACGATTCGCACCGAGGCCTCGCCGGCATGACCGCGCGGCCGACCGGGCTCCTGGCGCCGCTTGCGGTCCGCCACCTCGAGATGGCGTCGCCGGCCGCCCCGCCCGAGGTGGACCCGGGCGTCGCCGAGTTCAGGCCGGGCGCCCACGAGACGCCCAGGTTCTTCGTCTGGACCCTCGGCTGCCAGATGAACCAGAGCGACTCCGAGGAGATGGCCGGTCAGCTGCTGGCGGTCGGGTGCGAGCGCGCGCCCTCGATGGAGCTGGCCGAGCTGATCGTCATCAACACCTGCGCCGTGCGAGAGCACGCCGAGGCCAAGGTCATCGGCCGCCAGGGCCAGCTGGCCGAGCTCAAGAGGGCGAAGCCCGGCCTCAGGGTCGTGCTGACCGGCTGCGGCGTGCGCGAGTCCGAACGGTCCGGCCTGGCACGACGGTTTCCGGCGGTGGACGTGTTCTTGCGGCCGGACGAGGAACCCGAGCTGGCCCTCCGCCTGGGGCTCGTGTCCGCTCAGGCTCCCGTGGGCCTGCAAACGGCCGCGACCGCCGCGACGACCGTGGTCTCCGGCCGATCGGTGAGCGCGGCGGATCGTCTCGCGCCCAACCGGGCCACGGCGCTGGCCGAGGGCCGCGTCGCCCGCTCTTCGGCGATCTCGGCCTGGCTGCCGATCGTCTACGGCTGCGACAAGACCTGCACCTACTGCATCGTGCCGTTCTCGCGCGGGCCGGAGCGCAGCCGCCCATTCGACGACATCCTGGCCGAGGCACGCGGCCTGGCCGCGGCGGGGTTCGCCGAGCTGACGCTCCTGGGCCAGAACGTGAACAGCTATGGCCACGATCTGCCGGCGGAGGAGCGCTTCGGGCATATCTGCACCGAACGATCGAGCGGGCGGAAGCTCGACCTCCAGGGCCGCCCGGACCTGGCCGAGCTGCTGCGCTCGATCGACGCCATCCAGCGCCCGGACGGTCGCCCGGCCATCCCGCGTTTGCGCTTCATCACCTCGCACCCGTGGGATCTGTCGGATCGACTGATCGACGCCATGGCCGAATGCCCGAGCGTCTGCGAGCACCTGCACCTGCCGATCCAGTCGGGCGACGACGACATGCTCGGGCGCATGGGGCGCCAGTACACGGTCGACCACTACCGCGAGCGGCTGACGCGCATACGGGCAGCCGTGCCCGGTATCGCGGTCTCCACGGACGTCATAGTCGGCTTCTGCGGCGAGACCGAGGCGCAGTTCGGGGCCACGCTGGCCCTCCTGGACGACCTGCGGTTCGACACTGTCTTCGCCGCGGCCTACTCGCCGCGCCCCGGAACGCCGGCGTTGCGCATGGCCGACGACGTGCTCGCGGCGGTGAAGCGGCGCCATCTCAACGAGCTGTTGGCCCGCCAGGAGTCGATCGGCCTCGAACGCAACTGCGAATGGCTCGGCCGCGAGGTCGAGGTGCTGGTGGAGCGGATCACGCCCCGCAAACACGCGGCAGCCGCGCCCGACGACGACGCTCCGCCCGACGATCCTTCGCTGCACGTGCGCAGCTTGCATGGGGCGGCGGGGGAGGGGAGCGTCGCCCTCGCGGGCCGAACGCGGCACAACAAGCTGGTCCATTTCTCCGGCGATCCGGCCTTGGTGGGGCGCGCCGTCACCGTGCGGATCGAGTTCGCCGGCCCGTTCGCGCTGCGCGGGCGCGCGGTTCCGGGGCCTGACGGCCCGCCGGCCTGAAGTGGCCGCAGTGGCCGCGTCCTCGCTCCCGCCACTCGTCGTGCTGGCCGGCACGACGGCCAGCGGCAAGACCGCTCTCTCACTCGCCCTCGCCGGTGAACTGCGCGCGCGAGGAGTGGCCGCGGAAATCATCTCCGCCGACTCGCGCCAGGTGTACCGCGGCATGGACATCGGCACCGCCAAGGTCACCGCGGAGGAGCGCGCGCAGGTCCCGCATCACGGCCTCGATCTCGTGGATCCGGACCAGCCGTTCAGCGTCGCCGACTACTCGCGTCATGCGGCGGCGGCGCTGGCCGGGATCGCCGAGCGCGGCTCCGTCGCGCTGCTTGTCGGCGGCACGGGCTTCTATCTCCGCGCCGTGGCTCGCGGTCTGGCCGTCGACGAGCTGCCCTGGGACGACGAGGTGCGGGCGTCGGTGGAGGCGCGGCTCGCAGCCGAGGGATTGCCCGCGCTCGTGGGGGAGCTGCGCGAGCGCGCCCCGACCCGCGCCGCGGCTGTCGACCTCCGCAATCCGCGGCGCGTGGCGAGGGCCGTTGAGATCGCCCGTCTCCGGGGCGACGCGCCACTCCCCGAGCCTCGGGGCTACGGGCGGCCCGTCCTGTTGCTGGGCCTCCAGGTGGAGCCGCCGGTCCTGCGCGAACGCATCCGGGCCCGGGCCCGGGCCCAGTTCGACGCGGGCTTGATCGAAGAGACGCGGGCCCTGGCCGCCTGCTTCGACCCGTTGCTGCCCAGCTTCTCGGGGATCGGCTACGCCGAGGCCCTGGCGGTCATCGAGGGCCGCCTTTCGCTCGAAGACGCGATCGCCGAAGACGCCCGTCGCAATGTGCTGTTCGCCCGCCGCCAGGCCACCTGGTTCCGCCGCGAGCCCGACATCCGCTGGCTCGATGCGACCCGCGACCTGCCCATCGCCGAGACCGCAGCCGCAACCCTGGAATACCTTGCAGGACAGCGCACGGCCGATCCTCGGTGAGTCTGCCAGGTTCACTCGTGATCTCCGGCTCCGGCCCCGACGGCATTGAGCGCGACATCACGGACGCAGGGCGCTTCGGGGCCTGATGGTTGATGGCCCACCTCCCCGGCGTCGCAGGACAAGCCATACCACTGTCCTGCGATCGTGGATGGCACGCGGTCGGCCATCGCGTCGGACTCCCGCGCGAGCTGCGCCGCCTCGGCACGATAGTCCTTTTGGGTAGGTGCGTGGCCGCCCCTGGAAGCGCAGGGTGGTTCCAGGGCCGGCGTGGTCCGGCCAAACGTCACCAAGCCGAGGATCGGCGTGAAGCGACCCCGTCTCTGGGGAATGGGCTCTCCCACCGTGCGATCGACGCAGCCATGACCCTGCTCGACACGAGGCCGCCTCGCCGTGCCGCTCCGGCGCGGATCACCGCCGCGGAGCCTCCAATGCGGGGCCAGGTCTGGACGGCGAAAAGCGCCGAGCTCGAGGACCCCTTCGAGAATATGGGGGCGCAGCTTCTGAAGGAAGTCGCCACCAAGACCGACGAGGTCGCTGGCGATGGCACCACGACCGCCATCGTCCTTGGCCAGGCGATCGTCGCCGAGGGCCTCCAGAACGTCAGCGCCGGGGCCAACCCAATCGCTGTCAAGCGCGGCATCGAGAAGGGCGTTGAGGCGATCGTCACCGAGCTCAAGCGCCAGTCGCGCCCGGTCGACAACCGCGAGCAGATCGCGGCCGTGGCCTCCGAACGTGTCATCTCGCTGGGTTTCACCGCCGAGCGCTTCCCGGCCGGAACCCACATGTGCTACATCTACAACGACGACAACGAGCGTCGCGAAGTCGTTTCGAAGTACGTCGAAAGCGGCTTGCAGGGAAGTGAGAAGGTCGGCTACTTCGTCGACCTGATGTCCCCCCAGGACATGCGCGCGCACCTGTCCGCGCATGGCATTGACCTGCCATCGGACATCGATGCACCTGGGCTCTCGATCACCCGCGCGCTGGACACCTATTGTGGTCTGGATAGCACGTTCCTTCCGGAGCGCATGCTTGAGAACCTGCGATCGATGTACAGCAGCAGCATCGGCGAGGGCTACGCAGGTGCGCGCGCAACCGGTGAGATGTCCTGGGCGCTGCAGGGCATGCCCGGTTCGGAGCGACTGATCGAGTACGAAGCGCTCATCAATACCGTCGTGCGGGAGTACCCCACGACGGCCGTCTGCCAATACGACGCTCGCCGTTTCGATGGCGCCACCCTGTTCGATGTCCTCAACGTGCACCCGATGATGATCGTCCGAGGCCAGGTGGTACGTAATCCTTACTACGTCGCGCCCGAGCTTTTCCTCACGAAGCACGTGGCCGCCCGCTGACGATCATGGAGCAGCCCAGCGTCAGAGCTGACATTCTCGGCAAGTTGCTGCTGATCCAGCAGGTCCTGGATGTCCTGCCTGACAACGGTGAGATCGCCGCCTTTCTGCGTCGCGCCCTGGGTGAGATCCCAGGCGTGATCGAGGTGCACGTCTGCGTGCAGGGCGCAGTCTTTCCTCCATCCGACGAATTCAACGAGGCCTGCGCCAAATGCGAGGTGTTGTGGAGCGCTTCGGGCAATGGCACCGAGTGCATGGTCCGCAACGCGAGCACGATCCGTGCCCCGTTGCGCACGGCGCGCCGCGTGTACGGGGTGCTGATCCTCTCGCTCGGCGACGAGGGCGTCTTCTCGCCGTACCAGAGTTTCGTTCAGAACATCGCCAATGTGGTCGCGACGACGCTCGAGACGCGGCAGTACATCCGGCAACTCAATGACGCGCGAGCCGGCCTCGAGGATCAGGTAGCCGAACGGACCACCAGGCTCAGGGAAAGCGATGAGGAACTCGCCACCGGACTCCGGATCCGCGCCGCGGTGGCGGAGTCCCTCATCGGAGTCCGACCTGGCCAGGGCGTCCCGGAGGTCGCCCAGGCGATCTGCGACAACGTGGCGACGGTCCCGCAGCTCGATGTCGCGACCCTCGTGCACTTCCTCGCCGAGGACTCCGCCATCGTGACGGCCGTCCATGCACCGTCGGCGTTTCCGCTGCACGCGGGTCAGGCGCTCCCCCCTGGGCGGTCGCGCTTCCTCTACCAGCGAGCGAAACGCGGTCCGTGGGCCGCACACTGGAAGGCCAGGGCCGAAAACGGCGAGTACGGCCGTGCGATCGCGGCAAGCGGTCTCAAGGCGGTCGCCCATGGCCCGATCCTCTACCAGGGCACACCCGTCGGGCTCTTGACCATCGGAACGATGCACGAGGAGTTCGCCCAGGACGTCGTCACCCGGGCCCCGGGTCTCGCCGAGTTCAGTGCCACATCAAGCGCTCTCCTCGCCGGTCCATTCGATGCCCTCCGCCGCCGCGAGCGGGAGCGGGCGGACCTCCAGCAGATCATCGCCACCGGCGCGTTCGGCCCGGTCTTCCAGTCGATCCAGGACCTCGCATCAGGAGAGGTCGTCGGCTACGAGGCGCTCACGCGGTTCACCGATGGCCGCCGGCCTGACCACCGCTTCGAATCCGCCTGGTCGGTCGGCTTGGGTATCGAGCTCGAGCTGGCGACGCTCGAGAGCGCCGTTGCCGCGGCCGCCGGGTTGCCGGCGGGTCGCTGGCTCGACATCAATGTCTCGCCTCGGCTGCTGCAGACTCCGGAGCGCCTCACCGAGATCGTGCGGAGGGTGGATCGCCCGCTCGTGATCGAGATCACCGAACACGACGTGATCGAGGATTACCCCGCGATCCGAGATGCCGTCCGCGTCCTCGGACCGAACACGCGGCTCGCGGTCGACGACGCCGGTGCCGGAATCGCAAACTTCGGGCACATCGTCGAGCTCCGCCCGGATTTCGTGAAACTCGACATTGGTCTCGTCCGCGGCGTGAACACCGATCTCGGCCGCCAGGCGCTCGTCATCGCGATGCGCCATTTCAGCCGCACGTCTGGCTGTCGGCTCGTCGCCGAAGGAGTGGAGACCAAGGCCGAAGCGGATACGCTCGCCCAGCTTGGCGTCCACTTCGGCCAGGGCTACTGGTTCGGTAGGCCCCAGTCGGTTGATGCCTTCGTTTCGGCACAGCCGGAGTCTTCGGCTGAGGCTCGCTGGCGGACTGACGAACGAGAGAGCCGGCCGGCCGCCGCCTCTCCGCTGCGCGTGCAACTGGAGCTCCTCCGCAGGCTCGACGACCCGCCGGAGATTGTCGATCCGCTCCTGGCGGTCCTTGCCCTGCACTGAACAAGGGAGGAGAAGCGAGAGGCGTGTCCCGCAGCGCACATCCAGAGTCGAGTGCGGCGTCGTACGCGACCGAGAGCGCGGGACTACAGCTAGTCGGGCGAGCGCAGCCGCAGAATCCAGACGACCGCCGCGGCTCCGGCTAGCCCTCCGGCGATGGCCGACACCATCAGGTCATGGTGCCCGTCCGCTACCTCGACAGCTCGACCGGCAAGGGCCTGTCCGGAGCCTTCGCGACCGGCACACCGCGCGGCCTCACCATGGGCGGTCTGGGTCAGATCCCAGCCGATGCTGCCGGGATCAGCGGCAACCTCACGTTGGTCGGGCCCACCAGCGCCGTCTTGGCGCAGGGGGCGCCCACGATCAGCGGCATACCCACCTCATCCACGGTGAACGCCTCGGCTCACCAGACCGTCGCCAACGGCTTCGACGTCCCGCTCCATGGCTCGGACAGCGTCGCCCTCGTCTGGGTCGTCTCCACCGCTCGACCGCCAATCTCCGGCTCGAGGTCACCGGCTACTGGAAGTAGGGCGCCGGGGCGCCAAGTCGGCTCGATGGTCCGCCAGATCATCGAAGGCCCCGGCACCTCGCCGGAGCCTCCGCGTGGCCCGCTCGCGAGGAGCCCGGCGCGCGCCGGATTAGACCTCTGGACAGACGCCATAGGACTACTAACATGGGTGGGCTCGTCCGCCACGAGGAGCGGCACATGTGGACGACGCAGTGGGCGGACTCGGCGGATCTACTTCCCGCGGAACGAGTCGGGCGGCCCCCCAGGACCACTCGCCGCGGATCGCACCAAGCGGAGCGCAGGGCCGCGCGATAGTGGAGAGGAAGAGGGTCCGATGAAGTCACTCGTGGCGGGCTTGCCCTCGACGGGGTCCAGGGGTCCATCTTCGAGCCGCGGATCGCGCCGGGTGATCGCCCGGCTCCTGGCGCTCGGTGCGGCCGCGGCTCTGGCCGTCGCTCTGATGCCGGCTACGGCCATCGCGGCACCCGCACAGCCGGCCACCGTTGCCGCCAGCGGTGACTGGACGCAATTCCACAACGGCCCGACCCACCAGGGATACAACACCGCGGAGCACGTGCTGAGCCCCTCCAACGTGGGCGCCCTGGGGGCCGCGTGGACGGCCACCACCGGCTACTCCATCGACTCCTCACCCGCGGTCGCGAACGGCGTCGTCTACGTCGGATCCGAGGATTACAAGCTGTATGCCTATGGGGTCGGCTGCGCCAGCGGCGGCGGGACCTGCACGCCGCTCTGGACGGCCCTCACCGGCGACGCCATCTACTCCTCGCCCGCGGTCGCCGACGGCGTGGTTTACGTCGGGTCCGCCGACGGCAAGCTGTATGCCTACGCGGTCGGCTGTGCCAGCGGCGGCGGGACCTGCTCGCCGCTCTGGACGGCCACCACAGGCAGTTACGTTATCTCCTCGCCCGCGGTCGCGAACGGCGTTGTCTACGTCGGCTCGTTCGACGGCAAGCTGTATGCCTACGCGGTCGGCTGCAACAGCGGCGGCGGGACCTGCTCGCCGCTCTGGACGGCCACCACCGGCAGTGACGTCAAGTCCTCGCCCGCGGTCGCGAACGGCGTTGTCTACGTCGGGTCCTACGACGGCAAGCTGTATGCCTACGCGGTCGGCTGCAACAGCGGCGGCGGGACCTGCTCGCCGCTCTGGACGGCCGCCACCGGCGGCAACATCTACTCCTCGCCCGCGGTCGCGAACGGCGTGGTATACGTCGGGTCCTGGGATCACAAGCTGTATGCCTTCGCGGTTGGCTGCGCCAGCGGCGGCGGGACCTGCTCGCCGCTCTGGACGGCCGCCACGGGCGGCGCCATATGGTCCTCGCCCGCGGTCGCGAACGGTGTGGTCTACGTCGGGTCCGCCGACGACAAGCTGTATGCCTTCGACTCCGCGGGGGTAGTCGGCTGCAGCGGCAGCCCCAAGACCTGTACACCGCTCTGGACGGCTGCCACCGGCAGCACGATCGACTCTTCGCCCGCCGTCGCGAACGGCGTGGTCTACGTCGGGTCCGCCGACGACAAGCTGTATGCCTATGGGGTCGGCTGCGCCAGCGGCGGCGGTTCCTGCACGCCGCTCTGGACGGGGGCCACCGGCAGCGGCATCTACTCCTCGCCCGCGGTCGCGAACGGTGTGGTCTACGTCGGGTCCGAGGATCACAAGCTGTATGCCTTCGCGATCATCGGCGCCACGTACTTCACGGTCGCGCCGGCCCGAGTCCTCGACTCGCGCCCGGGCGGCGGCCACATCGGCCCGCCCACTTTCCACTCCCGGACCAAGCAGACCTTCGCCGTGGCCACCGTCGCC
>Ga0187878_1000759_pt1 | contig 34506 bp, 57 predicted proteins | sample June2016WEW_17_1_FD_132979 | JGI IMG/M metagenome (GOLD analysis project Ga0187878, IMG submission 132979) | Peatland microbial communities from SPRUCE experiment site at the Marcell Experimental Forest, Minnesota, USA - June2016WEW_17_150 | ecosystem: Environmental > Terrestrial > Soil >... | reverse complement strand
GGACTGGTTTAATGAGATCTGGAACGGCCTGGTCTTTCACTTTACAAATTATGCCCCGGTTTGGGGCGCTCCCGGTAAGACTGCCTTCCTTATCCTGATCGGATTGAATATAGAAATAATGTTCATGTCCTCGTCACGCTCTTTACCCCCAAAACGCCGACCGGCCGGTTCCTCACCGGCCGATCACCTTGGCGATTTCGGTCTCATACGACCTTCGCCCTGCCTTTCGGTCCAGGCATGTTTCCGATGTTAGAGGCAGTCAACTCGCACCGGGCGCCTGAACGAACCTATTATAATTGTCATATAGATGATTGTCAATACGATATGGCCATAAAAAAGGATCCTCCAACCGGAAGATCCTTTTTTTATTGGATTGGATTCCTTCACTTGGTGAGCGTGATCGTCCAGAAGTCGCTGGACAGCGCCGGATCTTCTAGATAGTCGTAAGGGATGGTTCCGTAGCCGGCGTCGCCCCAGGTGGTGTTCCACTCGTTGCGAATTCTTCCAAACTTGGCGCTGTGCTTATAACCCACCAGGTTGATGGCGTGACCGCCTTCATCCATCTCGCCTGGCTGGGGCATGGGAATGGCGCCTGTTTTCGTCTTCATGGGGAAACTGGGGAAGACCTTGATCCCGAAGACGATGATCTTCCCGAGGGACAGGCAGGCTTCCATCAGGTCGATCGGATTGATACGATCGTTGCCGATGCGGTGATAAGCCACGATCTTGTATTTCAGGGCGCTCCGGTAGCATCTCTTCGGGGGTTTGATCGAATACTTCTCGACATCGTACGGCCACTGGGCAGACTGGCAGTCTCCCATTCGTGCCAGGGACTTGATCGAATCGCGGATGGATCCGCCGGCGTCCTCGCCCACGGTGTGCTCCATCACGTGCACGTTGTATCCCAGGAACAGGGCGGAAGACTGGAAGTCCGGCAGGCCTTGGGCCATCCGGTCGAACTCCACCACGCTGAGCGTTGCAAAGGAAAAGCAGTATCCCAGGCGTTTTTGGTCGTAGATCGGCGGGCATTTGGCGCGCAGGTCCACTTCATCTCGCTTGGCTGCGATCACTTCCGGCGGCGGGGCAAATGAAACGTCCCGTGGATCCGGCTTATCCTTGAGCCAGCCTGGTCTAAAAGTTATTTCATCCATTTACGCCTCCGGGTCTAGGGCTGTTATTGAGGTGGCAAATTCGCGCCGCCCGGCGAGAACAGCTTCATCAGTGCCAGCAGGATCTGCTTGCGCTTGTCCGGGTCCAGCAGGTATCCAAGAATTAGGTTGTAGATGGTCATGGCCGCCCCGACGTAAGGCGTAAGTGACGCCAGGAATAGCGGGACCCAGACCACAAACTGGTTGAATTCGTTGCCGAAGGGCGGCACCCACACCGGCAGGGCAGGCAGCACCGCCGGATACCACCACCAGGCCAGCAGGAAGGCGCTGAGCCCCACCAGCAGGGTTTTGACGAACCTTCCCAGATCGATGGTCACCCCGGGTTTGATCTTGGTTACCGCCAGGAACCAGGGGATGAACTTCTCGATCACCAGCGCCAGGAACCATGTCAGGAACATGGCCACCAGCCCGACGATCAAGATTTGTGTGGACGTTAGAGCGACTGTCATCGGAATCTCCTTTCTAGATCCGGTCGAAGATACCAGCGGGTTTTGCTGGCATTTTCACCGGTTAATCACCTTTTTGTTTTGCTTGATGCACTGCCTTTGCGGTCGCCATCTTATTCAGCCGGGACGTGATCATTTTGCTGAGGTCCCCTAAGTTCTTCGAGAGTTCAGACAGGGACTGTAGGTTTTCTTCGCGCTGCTCCTTGATGGCTCCCATGAACAGGACGATCTGTTCCTTCTGCGCTATGGCAGACGCGTCAGCCTGTTTCGCTTGTGCTGCCATGAAAGCGGTGGTTATCTCCTTCAGGTGCCGCAGGAACAGGACGACCACCAGGACGACCACTCCCGCCAGTGGGATCTGCAGCAAAAGGTTCCATGAGATTACATCCATGTAAAGCTCCTATACTTTCGTGAGATACGGCTTGTAAGTCCAGCCGCCTGCTGGATAACCTGCTACTGGCAGGAAATGGGCATACCACTGCTCGGATGTGAGATCGTCCACAACAACGAGGGTGCCTGACAGAAGATAGCCGATCACCGGCCCGCCCCCCGATCCGGAGTGGACGTTTGGATTGACGCCGGCATTTATTCGATAGGTATTCGCCTGTGGGACCGGCGCCGGTGTTGGTGTCGGCGCAGGCAATGGCATTCCGGAGGTGAACTTCTTCAGGTCGTCCACACTGCCGTTGAAATAGTTGCCGTCCACGCTCAAGCTCTGACACCCGAAGGCCGGACCGTTCCACTTGGCGCTGGGCTGCCAAAAGTTCCAGTGTGTCCACGGCTTGGGTGTCTTGACGAATATTTCCCAGGCATACCACGGCAACCAGAGCGGAAAGTGCGTCCAGCCAAGGTTGTTGCTCCCCCAGTCGTTCCAATAGTAATAGCCGACATATAGCATCGGCACGTGTCCGGTCATCTTCTCCACGTAGGTCAGGAAATTCCAGGCTTTCCCAGCCACCACGGCAGCCGTCATCCCGACCAGCGGAAGCACTTCCAGGTCGAGCACCAGGGGAAGTTCTCCAATATCTGTGCCGACAGTCTTCAAAAATAGCTCAGCCTGCCCTATCTCGCTCCAGTTCCAATCCAGGAAGTGGAATGCTCCCCGCAGCAGACCGGCTGCTTTTGCATTTTTCCAGTTCGTGGCAAACATAGGATCGGCCACGTACTCGCTGGCCTTGACAAAGACGAAACTGGCGCCGTTCGCCACTGATTGCTTATAATTGACCAGGCCTTCCCATTTGCTGACGTCAAAGCCTACCGCTCTATTCATTCTCTTATCTCCTATGCTGACTTGATCGCCACGCCATCTGCGCTCCAGTGGCTGGGTGTGCCGCCGATCGTCCAGGTAAAATTCACCGAGTTGCCAGTTGCAACCGCGCTTTGAACATCCACTGCATTGCCAGTTCCAAGTTGCGTAATCACCAGCGTTTGGTTGCGACCAGAAAATGTAAGAGAAGTTCCTCTCGCACACAGAGCACAGATGACCAGATCGCCAGGGTTGCAGGTCACCGTGATATTGACGGCTGTGCCGGTCGTACCATTTTGATTGGCCCAAGTGCCAAATGCAGTGCTTTGATTGATACCATTCAAGGCAAGAGCCACTGCGCCAGCTGTGTTGTTGTACCAGTTGCCAGTCCAGTTGGCCGTCGCTGCACCAGATCCGAGAAGGTATCCGATATAAGACACGGTCGCCGAAGCAGCCTGCACCTGGGTGGGGGTCAATGCGTTCCACAACGGGACAGTAAAGGTATTGGCGTTGTAACCGAAGAAAAGTAACAACTGGTTCGGGGTCACGTTCACCACATTGGTAATAATTGTCCCGCCGGCGGCGGCCACATCCACCGCCGAGTATTTCTGAGTGATCACCTGCGCTGCCGTATAAAACAGCGGATACGGTTTGATCAGTGCATTGATCGTCCCGGTTCCACTGGCCTGCGCTGCCAGGGCGAAGCCGATCACACCCGGCGCCCAGCCCCCTCCTCCGCTGTCCTGGGCATAGTGCGCCGTCGCAGAGGTTGTCAGGGAATGCCCGAAGACCACCGCTCCGGTCACATTGATGCTCTGGATGGTCCCGCCGATTGCCACGATCCCGCTCGCATGGGAGTTCACGGATGCCCCCACCACCACTCCGAATGCGCGCATGTCATTGGCAACGGTTGCCATCTTCAGTCCCAGCCCGCTGGTATAGCTCGCGTCCAGGATCATCGGGTCGCCCACGTTGACGGTGGCGGCGTCGTTGTTGTAGAACGGCACATACAGCAGGTCGGTCTGGCTCTTCAGGTAGGCGTCATTATCCAGCGACTGGTTCTCGCTGGCTGCCGTCCACATGTCGCCAAAGGCGACGTGCGCTTGAGCTACGTAGGTCATGGGGTCACCTCTTCACCGGCCGGTTGGACCGGGGCGGGTTGGGCGGTTTGATGGGCGGCGGTCAGGCTGCTGGTCTGCGCCTGGAGTTCGTCGGCGTTCTCTCCGGGCTGCCAGGAGCGCAGCAAGCCGGGCACGTCCGGCGTGGACAGCCGCGTCTGGTCGATCGGCCCGATCGCCAGCCCCGGCGTGACTCCCCGCTTCAGCAGCGCCGTTTCGATGGTCTTGCGTTCCTCATCCGGGGGGAAAATCACCGGCCGGGCCGCCCGTTTGTTCGCCAGGTTCCCGCAGCTGTGGCAGAAGAAGATCGGATCGCTCGGGGTCACGTATTCCATCCCGCCGCAGCCGTCGCATTTCGCCAGCCAGCGCCCGGCGTCCACACAGGCTTCCACCGGGGTTCCTGCCACGGCGCCGGTCCACTGGCAGCCCAGCCTGGTCGAGTGGAACAGGATCCGCCCGCGCAGGTCGGTATATGGGAAACCCAGCAGCACGTGCTCTTCCAGGGCCTTGTCGGTTGCATCGTAGATTTTGTCGATCATCTTTCACTCCTACATGGCGAACTTGCTCGTCACGCCGATCTGGGTCGTGAAGCGCCAGTACCCGCTCAGGTCCGGGGCCGGCTCCATTCCGAATTTGGTCAGTACCGCCTGCCCGTTTTCGCTCAACCACTGGTGCTCGATCGAGCTGACCAGGTAGTTCCCGCTGATGCCCAACTGGCTCAACGAGAGCGGCACTTGGGCGAACAGGTCCGGGGCGAACTGGACCCCCGGCCGGCTCTCGACCGTGATCTGCGGGAATGCCAGCGGGTTGCCCAGGAAGTTCTTCAGCCAGTTGGCCTGGTCTTCGGCCTTGTAGGCGTTCTCCTGCCAGCGGCTGTCGATGGTCAGTTGCCGCACCTGGTACAGGCTCTGGCTGGCGGTGTTATCCTTCTGGACGGCCACGCTGCTCGGGGAATACAGCGGCGTGCCGCGTATCTTCGCCAGGGTGATGACGCCTGGGCTGGCGCTGCCGTTGGTGATCGCTAACAGGCCTTGCGACCCGTAATCGGTCAGCCCGATCGTGCAGGAGCCCGTCAGGTCGGTGCCGGACCCGTTCGCGGCGGTGTTCACGGTGACGTCGGTCTCTCCGACCGGGGTGATGACCGGGTAGGCTGCCGCCGGGAAGCTGCTATAGGCATAGGTCGCCAGGTAGGTCTTGGTCTCTCCGGCGCCGATCGTGGGGGTATCGGACAGGCGCCACAGTTCACTGCCGTCCGGGCCGAGCGTGAGTGGGTGTGCCACCACCACCACGCGGTTGCGCACGGCGTCCCACGGCTGAGGCAGCAGGATCTCTTTGCCGATCCTGTCCTGGGTGATGGTCGCCAGGGATGTAAAGACGTGGTAACGATCGTAGAATGTCGCGTAATCGGACGCCGACATGAAGAACCATCCCAGGCTGGAGTCCACCAGGTCGGCGATCTCCTGCGCAGCCTTGCGGTCCGCCCACCAGTAAGCCAACTTATCTGTGGCCACGTCAGTGACATGCCACGGAATACCGGCCATGTTGCAAACTAGGACAATTAAATCTTTAAGATTCGAGCCTGCCGTGACCGCATACTGGATATCTTGTTTTTCCAGGAGGTCCAAAGCGTCGACGATTTCAAGGGTGCAGGTCGACAGGTCGCCGCTGGTCGGGCGCGGTATCACGAGCCGCCCGACGATCACCGGGTAGGTGGTTGCGGTGCTGTTGTCGGTCACCGTGACCACGGCCTTGCGCCCGGGCAGGATATAGGGATACAGCGGGCTGGAGGTGTTGTACGGGTCGAAACGCCCGTCGGTGTTGAGCATCACCACGCTGCAGGTCCCCGGCTGGACGCGTTCGTAGCCGATGGCGTTCCCGTCCCCGTCCACGCGCAGGTACTCGTCCCGCCCGCGTTTGACGTGCATGCCGATCGCCCGGCTGGCTTCTTCCACCATCGTCGAGCCGTCTCCCGACCAGTTCACTTTAATCGACCAGGTCAGGCTCATCAGAACCGCCCTTTCGACTTCTGTACCAACTGGTCGATCAGCGGTGCCAGGCGCATCTTCAGTTCGGCTTCGTCCGCGAACGAGAGCATCGGCGAATAGTTCACCACGAACATCATCCCGCCGCCCCCGCCCAGGGCTGCCTGGGCGTCCTGTTTGGTCAGGATGTAGCCCCCCCCACTCACAAATACTTCCGGCCGGCTGGAGGCCTGCTCATTCCATAGGTACGAATTCGGCTCCACGGACCCACCCTCGCCCATCGGTTGGTAAGTGCCCGGCTGGCCCACTTTTTTATAGATGTCGACGTAGGTGGTGGTGATGGTTGCATTGGCATTGACCGCGTTGTTGGCGACGGTATTCGCGTAATCCAGCCACTTCGTCGCCATATCCGCTTCCCCCTGGGTGATCAGTCCTTGCTGCACCTCGAGGTTCAGGTAGGTCGACATGTCCATCTTGCCGGTCATCACATCCTTGGTGAAGATGAACTGGTCCACCATCTTCAGCAGGGAGTCCTGTTCGGATTGTTGGGCATCCGCCAGCTTGGTCTTCAGGTCGGTGATGTGCTGCCCGGTTTCGCTATAGCCCTGCTTGCGTGCCGTGGTGAGCTGGTCCTCAATATCTTTGATGCTCTTGTCGCTGTTGACGATCACTCCCAGGGCGTCGTTGAGGAATTGCGACTGAGAAGCCTGTTCTTTCTGGGCTGCGGCTGCCGCATTCACAGCCGCGGCTTGCGCAGCTGCAGCATTGGCGGCTTGCTGGGTTGCTGCGGCTTCATCCAACGTCGGCCCAACATTGCCAACGACAGCTACAGTTAGATTTTTAACACTGGTTTGATTCCCCGTCAGCCAGTTGTCGAACATGACTGCCGCGTTTTGAACGTACGGAAGAAGCTGGATCCACCCGGATAACGATTTCGAAAGCTCGTCTTCCATCAGCTTGAGCATCGGAATAAAAGCGCTTCCCACCGTTTCGTTGATTACTTCGAATTCATTGTCGACCACCGCCTGCTTGCCGGCGTAGGTATCCAGGGCCGCTGCTGCCTGGCCGCTGAATTTCGAGTTGAGTTGGTCCATGATGATCGCGTCTGCCCCGGCGATATCCCCTGCCGTCATCATGGTCGAGATCGTGTTCTGCATTTCGCGGCTGAAGCCCAGCCCGCGCAGCCGCCCGGTCTCCAGTGCCATGCCCAGCGTGTCGGCTGCCTGCGGCAGGGACTCTCCCAGCCCGGCCGCCATGTTCTGGATCAGTGCCAGGTCGCCCGGGATCTGGCTGGTCGGGATGTCCATGTAGCGCATCAGCTCGTTGGCTGCGGCCTCGATCTCTTCGGTGCTGAACAACCCCCGCATGCTCTCCGCTAACTGGTGGACCTGTACCGTGCTGGTCTCGCTGCCCCTACCGGTGCTTTGGATCGTTGCTCCCAGGCGCGCCATCGTGGTCTCGGCCTGGGAAGCTGCCTCGATATCTTGTTTCAATTCATCGAAGAGGGCGTAGGCCGCTCCGGATAGGGTGGTGAAACCGACCACGTCCCCCAGGATCGACATGCCCAGGCCTAAGAGTTGGCTGTCAAGTTTGCCCAGGTCGTCGTTGGCATCCTTGGCGCCCGAGCCTTGCTTGACGATATTCAGGATGATGTTGAGAATGCTGTCTTTGCTACCCATTGTTCTTCGGCGTCCTCTTCGGGATCTCGTCTACCACCGCCAGGATGGCTTCCAGCCAGTCTTCCGGGACGAGTTCGTCCACCTCCCACGGCCAGACCGCCTGGCCGGTCACCTGGTGGACCTTCATCGCCCGCAGCACCCGGCTCATGTAATAGTCATCCGTGGCTGCGCCGACTGCCAGCAAGCTACAGGCGGCGCCTATCCTTTTTTTACAGTGCCCTGGTGCTCCATCATCAGGCGCAGGCTGCTGCCCACCATCCATCCAAACAGCTGTGGGTCCGTGTCGGCGCTCTCCACCCGGAATTGGTGCACGGTCTCCGCCGGCACGTGCGTCTCTTCCGCTCCCTGGCTCCAGATCTCGGAGATCCACGCGTCGATCTGCCCGAGCAGTTTCGTAGCTTCTTGTTCCAAAAAAGCTACGGCTTTAAGTTGGGCTGGAGTCAGCGGTTGTTTCTCGGCATTTAATCTCTTCTTCTGCGCATCCAGCTCGAGCACACGCCGGCTGGTCTGCCAGTACGTCCGCCGCTTCTCGAGCGGTGGGTTGATCCATACCTGCACGCATTGCCCGGCCAGTGCAGTTGAATATCCGCCCAGGTCGAGCGGAGCGGTGATCTTCGGGATCTTGAATTCCATAGGATCTCCTGAGACAAGGTGACTTCAAGTCACCGTTGTCCACACTGGCGCTATGAAGCGCCAGTGTCCGTTTCTCCAGCCTCAAGGCAGGCTGGTTAATTGATTCACGTAGGTCACCACGCAGTATTTGGCCGCTGTGGAGTTGTATTTGGCGTGGAACGTGGCTGAGATGATGTCCGAGCCGTTCTGCTCTCCGATCGGGTCGAATTTCTCCCACTTGCCGGCCAGGTCGATATCCCGCGTTTTGTTGGTGTAGGTCGTGCCCGCTGTGGTCAGCAGGCTGCCCAGCGAGCGCAAGCGGATCAGGCGCGGCGTCTGGGCCCGCCATGCCGCCCGCTCCGCCTGGCTGTTGCCGTTGAACAGGAAGCTCATCTTGACCGTGATGTCCTCCGGTACGAATTCCAGGTGGTTGAAGTACAGGTTCCCGTCGCCGGTATCCTTCCCCAGGATGCCGGTCTTGATCGTCACCGTGGCGGAAAGCAGGCTGTTGGTCACCTGCGTGGTGCCGATCGTCCCGCTCACCAGGTCGATGTACAGCTTGGTGTTGCCGAAGGCGATGTCTTCCACGGTCGGCACGGTCAGACCGGTCGGTCCGCCGCTGAAATATTGGCTGACGGTGATCGTGTTGGCGGCGCCTTCCGTGACAGTTACCTCGGTCACGGTCAGTTGGCCGTCCGCCTGGGCCGTCACCGTGTAAATCCCATCATTCGAAGCGGAGCCCAGCACCTTGACGATCATGGCTGCCGAGAAGCCGTTGGCCACCTTGAATCCGCTGGCCGAGTCCAGGATATGGTGGGCGTTGTCGAAGGAGACCGTGGTGGCGTTGATCACCGCCGCCGCCGTAAGCTGGCGTCCCATCAGGGCCCCGCTCATCATCCAGCCGCCGTCGCCCTTGCCGTCCAGGACGATGGAATCGGTGAACCCGAATTCCATCACCTCGATGCCCATGTCGTCGCCTGCTTCCACCGTGCGGATCCCCAGCGTCGCTTGGGTCAGCTTGTTGGCCGGCGTGGTCCAGAACGGGTAGCTGTAGATCTTGCCCGATCCGGCTCCGTCCGCCACGCCCGTCCCGATCTTCTTGGCGCCCATCTCAAACAGGTATGGTCCTTGCTCGAAGGTCTCCTCGATCGGTGCCAGGGTGATCTTTCCGCCCAGGCTCGCCAGGTAGGAGCGGTCTGCTCCCGGCGCCACTCCGATGTCTTCTTTCGGGAAGACGAGCTGGCGCAGGTCTTCGGAAACACCCACACCCCGCCATAGCGCCGTGGCGGCGACGGGCGTCCCTGGGGTGGCTTCCGCCCCCCACTGGATCTTGCGCAGGGCTTTCGTGCCTGAGTTGGTCTGGATATTGGGCATGGCTTACTCTCCTTGAGCCGAGGCGACTACAAGTCACCGTTGGCCACTTCGGCGCCATCGCGAAGCATCCCTGGGGAATGAGGCGTCGAAGTCGTTTCTCCAGCCTTACGGTAGGCTGGCCAACTGGTTTACGTAGGTCACCACGCAGTATTTGGCTGCCGTGGCGTTGTATTTGGCGTGGAACGAGCCCGAGATGATGTCCGAGCCGTTCTGCTCGCCGATCGGGTCGAACTTGTCCCACTTGCCGGCCAGGTCAATGTTGCGCGTTTTGTAGGAATAGGCGCCGGGGGTCGTCAGGGCGGAACCCTGGCTCTGAACCCGGATCAGGCGCGGCGTCTGGGACCGGAAATTCGCCCGCTCTCCCTGGGCATTGCCGTTGTATAGGAAGCTCATCTTGACCGTGATGTCCTCCGGCACGAACTCCAGGTGGCTGAAGTAGTACACCCCATCGCCGGTGTCTTTTCCAACGATCCCGGTCTTGATGGTCACCGTGCAGCTCAGCAGGCTGTTGGTCACCTGCGTGGCACCCAGCGTCCCGCCCACCGGATCGACGAACAACTTGGTGCCGCCGAAGGCGATATCTTCCACGGTCGGCACGGCTAATCCCGCCGGTCCGCCGGTGAAATATTTGATGATAGTGATAGTGTTGCCAGCGCTCTCGGTCACGGTCGTTTCGGTCACGGTCAGTTGCCCGGCGGCCGTGGTGGTCACGGTGTAGATCCCGTCATTCAGGTTCGAGCCGATCACTTTGATAATGATCGGTGTGGCGAACCCGGCCAGCCCGTTGCCCGAATCCAGGATGTGGTGGCTGGCGTCGAAGGAGATCGTGGTGGCTGTCACGGCCAGGCCCGCCGTGAGTTGCCTCCCCATCAAGGTCCCGCTCATCATCCAGCCGCCGTCGCCCTTGGCGTCCAAGACGATCGAATCGGCGTAGGCGAATTCCATGATCTCGAGGCCCATGTCGTCGCCGGCTTCCACCGTGCGGATCCCGAGCAGGGACTGGGTCAGTTTGTTGGCCGGCGTGCTCCAGAACGGGTAGGTGTAGATCTTGCCCGTCCCGCCCCCATCCGCTACGCCCGTCCCAAGTTTCTTGCAGCCCATCTCGAACAGGTACGGGCCCTGCTCGAAGGTCTCCTCGATCGGCGCCAGGTTGATCTTGCCTCCCAGCGACGCCAGGTAGGAGCGGTCCACGCCGGGCGCCACCCCGATGTCTTCCTTCGGGAAGGAGATCAGGCGGCTGTCCTCCGCCACCCCCACCCCGCGCCACAAGGCCGTGGCGACGACGGGCGTCCCCGGGGTGGTCTCCACCCCGAGCTGGATCTTGCGCATGGCTTTCGTGCCGGAGTTGGTATTGATGTTTGGCATGGCTTACTCCTTGAGCCGAGGCGGCGTCAAGCCGCCATCGGCCACTTCGACGCCGTGAGGCGCCGAAGCGACTTCTTTCGTAACCGCCGCGGCTTTCTTGCTGACTTTTGCGGGTTTGGCATACAGGCCCGTGGCCAGCAGGAGGGCCTCGCCGCCGTATTGCTGCAATTCTTCGGCGCTCAAATCCCTGGCCGGGATCCCGATCTTATGATCCCCATTTCCGATATAGTTCAACATGATTGCTCCTTTTTTATCCGCTCAGGCTGAGCCCGATATTTTCTTTGACTTCCCACATCACCACCAGGCCATAATGGAAAGGCCCGGAGCCGTACTGCAGTTTGCTCATCCGGATGGACTTTTGGCCTTCCGGCAGTAGGAAATATTGCACTTTGCCGCCCAAGGTCCGGTTCACCGTCACCGCCAGCAGCACCCGGCTGAAATACTTCATCACGTCCGGCAACAGCGCCGGATCGTCTGCAGATGTTACGTGCAGCTCGGTCTCGCCGCTCCAGATCAGCGCCGTGATCGCTCCGGCGGTATATTCCGGTTCGGCCTCCGGCACATAGGTCACCGCGCAGGGATATTCCGTCAGTGCGCTGGGGATCTCGCCCCGGTCGAAGACATGGTACGCCTTGACCTGCCCACCGGTCCCGTTCGGGAGGCTCCCAAAGACGTCGCAGACCGCATCCAGCCAGTTCTCAATCATGGACGCCCAACTCCTGCAGGGTTTGGTCCATCGCCGCCGAGAAGATGCTGGCAATGTCCTCCTGGTTGCGTTCGTAGGCATTCGAGATCATGAATCGCCCGGAAAAGCCCGGGTGGATCCCGATCGTCTTCCACTGCCCGTTGACCAGCACGTGCCGGCCGGTGGGGGCAAATCCCAGCGTTTTCATTTCCTGGAAGTAGTGCATCCCGCTCCGGCTGCGGATCGTGGACTTCGGGGTCAGGTCATGCTCACGCGCCCCGTATTCCACGATGTTGATCCACCAGGGGCTGCGCTTGCCGCTGCCGCGGTTCCAGCCCACGGTTCCCGTCAGGTCCAGCCCTGAGCCAGTGATGCGTGTCTCCAGCGAGGAGCGGCTCAGTCCCGTCAGGCTCGGCACGTTCGGCTCGACCGCCGACAGCAGCATCGATGTGGCGCGCTGCATGGCCGGACGCAGGTTCTTCTCTGCCGCTTCCTGGATCCCGTCCAGTTTGGCGATCTGGTTCTTCAGATCCTCCGAAATGACGCCTTCTTCTTCGCTCATGCGACGTCGAACTGGCTTTCCACCTTTTCCCAGATGTCCCGGGGAAAGGCATTGTTGTAAAAGACCTCGCCGAGATTGGCATTGCCGGTCTTGCCGGCGTACTGTGCATCGTCCAGTTTCTTCAGCAGGGTGGCGATCGCCTTGCACAGGGTGCTGACACTCTCGGGAGGCAGGTAGCGGCTGATCGGCGTGCTCAAGGCGTGTGTAATGGCCGTGGTCCCGTTCACGCCGCGTGTGACCACGAACGTGCGGTAGGCGTCGATGGCGGCCCCGTTGCTGTGGGCGGCCTTGGTCGTGTTGCGGTAGCCGCGCACCACGCTCCACTGCGTGGCATTCTTGTCCAGCACCAGCAGCTTCTCGAAGTCGATCCGGATCGTTTCTCCGATAGCTGCGGCCGCCACGCTGGCCGGGGTCAGGGCTTCGTCAGCGTTGTTCAGCGCCGTGCCCAGGGTGGTCACGCCCGCCGTGGGGGCACCCGTGGCGGTTACCAGCTCCTGCTCTGCCTCCACCAGCAGCACCATCCCCGGGGAGAGTTGTGATCCGTCTGCCACCTGCAGGGTCGTTCCGCTGGCATCCGCCTGCTGGGCAGCCAGCACCACCCCCAGGAGCACGGACTTCTCGAGTTTGCCCCACAGCCCGGGCACGGCCACCGCATCCCGTAGATTGATCCATACCTGCCCGTGCGGCGCCAGGGGGTTGAACGCCAGACTGGTATAAGGCCCGTTCTCCCACATGCGGTCGCGGGGATAGGTCAGCCAGTCGAAGGTGGTCAGGGTCGTGGTGTAGTTCAGAATGGAGCCGGTCACTTCGAGCAAAGGCGTGGTCAGCCGCAGCCGGATCTCGCCGTTTCCGTCGAAACGCTTGGTCTCGGCGAACGGGATGAAGGCGCCCAGCTCCTGGTCGATAAAGGAGCTGGCCGCCCGGATGTAGCTCACCAGGTCGGCTTCGTTGCCGCCGATCTTGGCCAGGTCGGCTACGGTGCAGTACAGTCGGTCCATGTCATGCTCCGATCAGTCCGGAAAAAGAGCGGGCGAAGACAGGACGTCATCCGCGCTTCTGGGCAGGCCGGCGCGCTGGGATGGCTTTCTCCGCCGGCTTTTGGGCTTCGGCGGTCTCGACCACCGCTTTCAGGTAGCTCGCGTCGATCACGTTCCAGCCGGCCTGGATGTGCGCCTCCACGGTGGTGGGATGCACTTCGCTGGTCTCGCCGGTCTTGCTGTTGAACATCTTGACCAGTTTCCCGGACATGGTCGCATTGGCCTGGGCGACCACCAGGCCGCTCTTGGCTAGCTCGACCAGGTCGGCCGGATCCACGATCTTCCAGCCGGCGCGCAGGTGCGCCTGGTAGGTCGAGGGATGGATCTCGATCGTCTCGCCGTCTTTGGTCACTTCCACTAATCCTTTTTTCATGGCTTCCTTCCTTTCTGGTCGGAGCCGCCTGGCTCCGACCAGAGAATGGTTTCGCTTGCCTGCTATTAGGCCAGCAGGATGGCGATATGGTTCTGCTTGATGGCCGCGCAGCCCCATACGATGCGGACATCGAAGGCGATGCGGCCGTACTGCTTGTACATGGCGACCTGGAAAGCCAGGCCGGTGACGGGATCGGTGATCTCGATGACGTCGTCCGCGGCATCACCCTGGGGCGGCAGCTTCGGAGCGCGTGTGGCCAGCAGGATCGCATTGCGATCGAAGGCGCACAGCGGGGTGAAGTTTCCACCGATGGTCATGGCATTCGCGGTGGCAATCGTCACCAGGGCGCCTGGGGCGCCGATCGTGATGGTGCCGGGGGCAGCCACGCCGATGTTGACCACGTACTTGTTGACCGTGTCGGCGGCGAAGGTGACGATATCGCCGGCCAGTACCGTGCCGGAACCGGTCACCAGGGCGATGGCAGCTACACCGGGGGCGGTGGAACCGCTGGTTACATAGGAGGTACCGGTACCTTTGGTGATCACGGAGCAGGCTGCACTCTCGTGCAGGTTCAGGCCTTCGAGCCGGCCCAACGACCCGTTCCGCAGCATCTCATCCGTGCCGGCTTCCATCACCCGGAAGAGCTCCGAGTGTTTGGCGCGCAGCGGGAGGGCGGCGGTCGTGGAGAGCACCAGGTGCAGGTCTCCCATCGGTGCGCCGTTGTCTTCCAGGATCTTGCGGATGCTGGCGATATCGGTCAGGTCGGTGGCCGTGCCGAACGGGGTCGTCGCGGCCGTGCCGTAGGCACGCGAGGCGCCCTTGTAGGCCGCCGTGAACAAGTCGATTTCGATCAGGTTCACCAGGGTGCGGATGCACTGGGCAAATGCATTCTTGATGATGTTCTGGTCGTTGCTGCCGTTCTTCAGGCCCAGGATGTCTTCACCGGTCAGGTAGAACGGCACGGCCTTGGATTTGCTCAAGGTCAGGGTCGGCGCAGCCACGGTCAGGTCCGAGGGGCTCGGGCCGTAGGCGGCCGGGGTGAAATCGCCGGCGGCGATGGGCGGGACGACCGGCCAGGCCACGGTCTCGCCGACCGCGGCGCGATCAGCAGACGAGTTTTTGTTGACGGCCGGGATGTACCCGACCAGCTCGCGGCTGACCACGTCCAGCGCTTCGTACAGGGTGGGCATCAGCCCGGTAAGGGTGTTTGCCATTGGTTAATCCTCCAACGCCCCACCCTCGTGCATATACTTCGCGCGGTCCTGGGCGTCCAATGCATCGAACTCGGAGCGTTTCATCAACTTCGGGTTCTTCTTGCCTTCCGGCCTGAGCGCCGGGGAAGTGGGTTCGGGCAGCTCTTTTTCCAGCTTCTCCAGGGCTTCACGCTCCTGGATCGTCTTGGCCAGCTTGCCGATCTCACCGCTTTGGTTATCCTCGCCCATCAGGGCGACATACTGGGTCCGCTCTTCGACGCTAAAGTCACGGTTCTCGCCGTCGGCTTTGTCGACCAGGGCGCGCGCCTCGGCGATCTTTGCAGCTCGCTTTTGGCGCCATTCGATAGATGTGGTCATGGGTAACTCCTTGAATGGTTGATTAGAATAGGTCCGCCAGATCCAGCATCCGCCGCCGGGCTGCCATGTGCGCTCGCACCTGGGCCCGTGCAGCTTCCTCCTCGGGGGTCGCATGCCCTTCGCCGCCTGGCTCAGGGATAACCTCCGAGGTCGCTGACAATTCGTTCAATTTCGAGCGCACTGCTGCGCTCGTCTGGTCGTAAGCAGGAAAGGTCACCGGGCTGACGTCGATCAGCTCGCTGTAGGTGACGACCGTGCGCAGCGGCAGGATGTTCTTGTCCTCGGGCTGCAGCCAGCGGTCTTCCTTGACATTGAAGGAAAAAGAACTCTGTTTGATGTCGCCGCGCTTGACCTTGGCGTACAGGTTCATGGCTTCCTGGTCGTCCGGGTTGATGTCGATCGAGTAATGCAGCCCGTCCGGTCCATCGGTCAGGCGCAGGGTGCCGTTGGTGGTGCGTCCCAGCACCTGCGTCCAGTCGTGGTTGTTGGCCGCGATCACGTCCGGGTTCTGGGAAAGCACTTCGGTGAACGCGCCGGGCAGGATCGTCTCCCGGAAGGATTGCCATCCGCCGATCACGGCTTCCTGGTTGTAAACCGCCGCCACGCCTTCGATGACCGGCTTGTTCTCGACCAGCGCTGCGCGCAGTTCCACGCTCACCGAGCGGCGCTCGACGTTCGGGTCGGCGCTCTTCAGTTCGGCTGGCTCCTCGCCGGCGTCTTTCAAATGGGCAGACGCATGGTTGTAGACCCCCTGGCGGTCCTTGTCGGGGATGTCTGCCCCACCCATCCCGCCATTCAAAATGGCAATGATCGACTGGCAGGCCTTGACGTTGGCCGCCCCGATCGTCCCGGAACTGTCGACCATGTGGTGTGGGAATTTATAGGTGCTCTTTTTGGTGGCATCCCCTTCCGGATCCTGCCAGGCGTACATTTTGCGGTAGTACGCCTCGGTCTTATCCGCCAGCAGCGCCTTGGTGTTCGCTCCGCCGTCCCATTTCTCGTCGACGGTCTTGGTGTGGTGTACAGGAATTGCACTCATCTCTTCTCCTTCATCCGCTCTACAAAGGTTTCCCGATCTTCAAAGACCATGTGGGCATCAATAAATCCGCCTAGACGAGAGGCGCGCTTGACCATACAATTAGCACAGAGCACCCCATTGGTTCCCTCTGAATGAATTTGTTTCCATTGTTCGTCCGATAGGCTGGTATCTAGCCCGAAATGCTTATAGGGTTTCTTGCAGTCATCACATCGGGCACTCATTTCGATCTCCTTATCTCCAGGCTGCCACTAAACACTCGCAGCCGTTGTGTGCCGGTGGGTGGCCGACGTTTCCGGACGGTTTCAACGGGCTGGGTGTCCCTTCAGGTTGAAAATCCTGCCCCGCTGACAGGAAATCCTGGGTCACCGAGACCACCGTCCCGTCCAGGGCGCTGCAGTAATCGCAGGCCGTGGAATTCGCCATCCAGACCAGCTCCAGGAACCCGGCCGCCATGAAGACCGCCTTGGCCACCGCATTCCCTTCCCGCACCGACTCCCACATGGCGATCTCGTTCGAGCGGGTGGTTTCCCAGTCGGAAAGTTCGCTGTCCAGTTCATCCAGGGGATCGCCTTCCACGCTGGTGGCTTCCAGGGCTTGCTGGATGAGCTTGCGCATCTCGGCTTCGGAGATGCCGGCATGTCGCCGGACGTAACTGTTGAGGTAGGCCCGCACGAACTGCTCGAGCTCCGGCGTCCAGCCGTCCGAACCGACCTCGTCGCCGGCCGCGCCGGCCATTAGTTGCCCGTAGCTGGTCAGCACCGGGGCGAACGTCTTGCGGATGAAGTCCTGGTGGCTCTGGTAGAACGCCGTCAGCCAGGCGTCCATCTGTTGCTCGTTGCGGGCGGACCGCTTGAGATACTTCCCGGCGGCTTCCTTGACGTCGTGGATCTCACGCCGCAGGCAGCGCGCAGCCACGTCCTGGATCAAGGGGCGCTGGGTCAGCATCAGCCGCCTGCGCAGGGCGGCCGAGCTCGCCGCTCGTTTCATGCGCTGCGCATCACTGAATTGGTCAATGGGTAGTTTCCGGGCGCGATTGCCCTGCGTCGAGTCCACGGGTTCGCTGGCGTTGGGGTCGGAGCTCCCCACCGTGTTCATGTTCAAGGGGATCAGGTACTGGTCGCCCTCGACCGCCGGGATCGGGTTGAGGTTTTCTTTATCGCGCACATCGTTCCCGGAGAGCCAGCCCCACTGGCGCCCGATGGCATACGCCGCATAGCGGGACTGCAGGTTGCCGCGCATCAGGCCTTCGACCAGGATCTCGTTGTAGTACTGCACGCGCTCGGGGGCCGTCAGGAGCTGCATGTTGGCGCGCTGCTCGATCTTGACCAGCAGCGGCCGCAGTCCGTCGGTGACGTATTCGATCCCCAGCTCCTCGATGTTGTTCAGGGTCGCCCGCACCAGGTGTTGGATCTTGTGGGGCGGGATGCGGAAGATGCGGCAGATCTCTTCCAGCCCGAACTGCTTGGTCTGGATGAACTCGGAGTCCGCACCGGGCAGCCCGATCTCTGTCACTTTAACCCCTTCCTCGAGCACGGCCACCTTGCTGCGTTTCCCGGCGCCCTGGTAGCTCAGGTTCCAGCTGGTAATGATGTTCTCCAGAGCCTTGTCGCTCAGTTCTTTGGGATATTCGAGCGCGATTCCCGGGCGGGCATCGTTCCCGAAAAACGATCCGGTGAACTGCTCGGTGGCCATCAAAATGGCGATCGATTGTTTTGCCAGGGTGATCTTGGAGTAGCCCACCAACCCGTCGTAGCCGAACCCGGGGATGTGCAGGATGTCCTGCGCCAGGAAGGCCTGGTGGGTTCCGTCCGCTATCGTGTAGAGATACCGTTTCGGCTTGTCTGGTTGGGTGTTGTCCCGGCTGACACGCATGCGGTCCGGGCGCAGCGGCCAGAGTTCCATCACCTGGCCGGCTTTGTTGCGGATGATCTGCGAGTAGGAGTTTCCCCAGGCCACGATGTGCCCCACCATGATCTCACGATATTCCATCGAGGTCATCTCCGGGTTGGGTTGGTCGTGCAGGATCGGGAAGAGGTAGTGGTCGCTGGCCAGCTCCCGCCCCCGTTTCAGCCGGCGGTATTCGAACCAGGGCAGCGAGCCGCAGTCCTCGGTCAGCACCGTGATGCAGGCCATCACCGCCGGCACCCCCATCGCCGTGTCCGGGTTGACGTTGGCGCCGGTGTAGGCGTTATTGGCGCCGCCGGCGCCCTGTAAATTCCAGCGCCGTTCGGAGGGCTGAGGTTGAGATGCCATTTCAACGCGCGGGGATGCCATTCGTCGCAGCATTTACTTTTTCCCTCCCAGCCACAGGCCTGTGCCCGTCAGGACGGCGCCGTCTGCCGCCAGCCCCCAGCCCCAGCCCACGGCCAGGCCCAGGCCTGTAAATAAAAAGACCAGGCCGGCCAGGAACAGGAGGTCGATCAGCTTGTCGTCGGAAAGGATGGGGGATTTTGGAGGAAGCTCTTGCTCTTCGGGTTCAGGCATGTCCACCTTAAATAAATAAACCCACAAGCCGGATCCTCACGGTTCCGAATCTTGTGGGCGGTAAACTCCACGTTCCCTATTTGCCCTATCTCTGGCGGTCAGGATCGCTCCGGGCCGTTCAGGTGGGGGTTTTAGATATTTATCCTAGCACAAATTTTCCAATTATGCAAGAGGTGTTTCGGCGGAAACGATCATTTCTTTTCGTGTTCCCGGGCCCCAAACATGGTTTTGCATTTTGGGCACACGGTCAGAAATTCCCCTTTGGGGTGAAGTTTTTGCTCAGCGCGGATCTGGGCCAGCTCCGTGGCCGCCAGTTGCATCAATTTCTTGGAGATGGTGATCGTATAATCGCCGGTCGTTTTGTCCGGATGCTTCAAGATCATAGATACCAGCAGGTCGAGTTCGGTCATTTGGCTTCCTTCCATTGTCCAAAGATCTACACTAAGGGACCGCCGATGGCTCGAATTCTATCAGCATTCGGGCATTTTTTGAAAGCCTCCCGCTATTTTGTCCTCCCTTACCGTGAGCAAGGCGGCACGGCAAAAATCAATAGGTTCGATCAATACCAAAACATCAGGCCATGAAATTGTTGTTTCCTCGGAAGCAACGCGTTTTGAAACGCAATATTGTAAATAATCCAGATAAACTCGGCGTTTATTAAAGCCCCATGATATTGCCATCTTGTGAACTTCCCACGCGGCGGCAATGTCTGTGCTGGGATACCAACCTGGATTGTCATAATCAGAATCGACGCTATGCCGAAAACCATCTACTTCTTTCCAGTAATTTTTATCCCGACTCCAGCCCATTACATTTTCCGCAACCAGTGCATCTATCTCGCGATCTGCGGGCATGTTCAAAATCTTAGAGATCAATAAATCGAGTTCGGTCATTTTGTTACCAATCTTATGTTATCAATCGAAATAAGAGTAGCTATTCCATTATCTAGTTCTACCCTGGCCATCTCTCCGAGTAGAGTAAATTCTAAACTTGCAAAGGTGCCAATATACCCCTTCCATGCTCTACCTATCACCAACACCCGGTCACCTAGTTTAGGCTCTCCAATGTGAAGTTCAGATATTTTGACCATTGTCCCTTTCCTTGATTTTTTTGGATTATAACCCGTCCGGCGCATTTATTCTTCAACGCTGCGATCGGGATCATATTGTCTTAAAAATATCTATTATAAATTTTGCATCCTTCGGGGATAATCTTCTTTTTCCTATGAGATAAGCCGTTGTGTCAATTAATTTATTGACCATTGCTTTGGCAACATTCTTATCTCCGCCGCCATTGAGCCAATGCACCCGAGTAGCCGCTTTATCCCTCGAATCATGATCACTATCTCCATGCCACCTGCCATCCGGCGAATAAAAGCCCACTGTAAAAAGTCCTGGTTCAGAATTGATGTAGACCCACATTTCAGCCTCGTTTTGCTTCTTGAATTCTTTTTAGAATATTAAATCTCTGCAAATCAAGTCCGCATTTAGGACACCATCTTTCAACTCCTGTTCCATAACATTCAGTGCACATTTCTGGATCATTTTCGTCATAATAAAGTGGATCTTCTTCATAGCGATCAATCCAGCCATCTTCACAACCTATTTGGGTGCACTGACGAACATGAATCTCGGGGTTTCCGCATTTGGGGCAAACAGTGTCTTCAATTTCATAATCGTCATCCATAAGTTCTCCTAAAACGTCACGATCCCACGATCTTCGTACACCGAGCCTCCAGGGGTATACAGTTTCGCCCGATCCATCCCGCACACCAGAGCGGCGATCGGGTCGATCCGTTTGGTTCGTACTACTGCGTGTCCCCGGTGCTCCTTCACATATTTAATCTGCCCGTTGCCATTCTTGAAGATGCTGGTATTGCCAAATGTCCAGCGAACAAGTGGGTTGCCCTCATGGCTGGCCTTGTGCTCCCGAAGTAGTGTTTCGACGATGTTCATCGGGTCGGTCAGTTCCTTGACAGTCTGGTCGATGGCTTTATAGGTGATGCCGGCCGTTTCCAGCCGTTGCAGCAACATAGTGGCAAAAGAGGGGTCGGTACCGAGCTCTTTCACGTTGTAGTCTTTTTGGATATCCAGAATACGGTTTTCGATCGTCATATAGTCTATGGAATCACCTGGCGTCGGGGTGATCCATCCTGCTGCAGCCCATTGGTCATAGGGCACATGATCGGTTTTGACGCGCTCTAGCAACGCTTCCTCCGGGATCCAATTCTCCCAGCTCCAGCGCCAGTCCTCATGGTTCGCTTGTGGCGGAAAGATCAGGCATACGGAGCTAAGGTCGGTGGTAGTAGAGAAATCGCCGCCCAGGTAGCAATCCTCGCCCAGCATGTCCTCCCGCTTCCAGTTGCCGCGCGCAGAGTCCCACAGGTCCAGTGGTAACCAGCTGCTCAACTTGGTCGTGACCCATTGGTTCAGGTTCAGCCAGCGAAAAAGACGCTCATCCGCTGGGTGCAACTTCGCCTCCTGGGCCAGGTCGCGCAGGTCTTCGATGCGGATGGTGGTGCCCAGGCTTGGGTTGGCTTTTTTCCAGTTCTTTTCGTTCCAAATATTCTTCCCCTCATACGCATAAATGACCGGGTACCAGGTGGGGATATCCCTGGACTTGTCCCCACTCCGGCGCCTGGCTTTCAAAATGGAGACGGCCTTTTCATGGACCTCCCAGGCAATGCTGGTCCGATCGGGATCGTCGCCGGCTGTTGTCACGAACCACCAGATCGGCTGCCGCCTGGCCAGACCCGAGCCCTTGAGCATCACATCGTAAAGATATCGGTTGGGCTGCACATGCAGCTCGTCGAAGATGCAGCAGCTCAGATTCCATCCGTGCTTGGTGTATGCCTCTGCAGAGATCACCTGCAGTTTGGTGCCGGTCTCCTTGTTCAGGATCTCCTTGACGCTGTCGGTGATCTTCACGCGCTTCAGCAGATCCGGATCCTGCTCGATCATTTCCACCAATGGCTCGTAGATGTCCTTGCGCGCCTGGTTCTTATCGCCCGCACACAAAACGATCTGGCCGTTCGGTTCGGATTTGTTGAATAAATGCAGGATACCTACCCCTGCGATCAGCTGGCTCTTGGCGTTCTTCTTCGCCGTCTCGATGTAGATATATCGGTATTGGCGGATGCCGCGCTCGTTGAGTGTGCCGTATACGTCCCGGATGATCTTCTCCTGCCAGGGCATGACCGCGAACGGTTGGCCGTGAAAGTCGCCGGTCAGTTTCAGGATGCTGATCCTCTGTACTGCATAGTCAGCCAGGGCCACATCGATCATGGGTTAGTTTCCTTTTTCCGTTCTTGCGTGGCCGTCGATCAATAGATCTGTCGCACTCTTCGGTTTCTCTGCAGGTTTCTCGTTCGGGATTGCACCTGCCCGGGCTCGAGGCGTGAGATACAACGATTGGCGCATGGCCAGGATCATTTTCCTTTTGGCATCGACGCGCGCATCTAGTTTGATGATCTCGTCCATCGCCCCATTGACCGAATTGATCAGCAGCAGAAGTGCTTTCACGTCAATGTCTTGCTTCTTGCTGTTGTAAATTTTATTCAGGGTTATTTGATCCTTGTTGTAATTATCCATCGCCGTGGACCGCAGCCCATCGATCTGGGCCAGCTGCTCGCTGGCAATGCAATAATCGATCAGCAGCCCTTTATCTAAGATGGACACGATACGCGCGTCGAGCGTGAAATACAGGCTGACGGTCTCCTTCCATACCGCCTGGCTTATTGCTCCGGTTAGTTCGGCCGGCGCCTTCACCGTCAGCGGTTTCCGGGGCGTGAGCGCCGCTTCATGCTCCGCGCGCTGGGTGCGATCGGCCTTGATTTCGTGTCTAACGATTAAATCCTTGCTTTTTCTGGCTGGCATAATTTAAACAGGATTTCTCACATTGGGAAAAATTTTCTTAAAGACCCAGCCAACCGGTACACTGCGAAGGGTCATAAGGTTTAGAAGCCGCCCCAGTATATCAATGCCCACTTTTAAGTGAGTTACACATAAAGTGGGCGAGTTGTACGTTGCTCGGCTCATGTTTACCACCTCCTACTAAAGGAACGATGTGATCAAGTGATTTACTTCCTGGATGTGGAAAATTTAATGTTTGATCTACAGGTTGTCCGCAGATACCACAGATCCAATGGTCACGCACGAATATTTCTTTTCTGATCACTCGTGCTATAAATGCATTTCTCTCTCGTGCACGACGTGCCTGATTTTGGTTTGCTTTGTTTTCTTTCTCTCTTGCCATCTCTGTCATTAATTGACAAGACTGCGAGCAGTGACGTTGGCTGTGAGAGCTGGTCATAAATGTCTCTCCGCATACCTTACAAGTTGCTTCATGCTTCGGTTTTGATTGATACTTAGCGTGAGCATGACATTTATGTGAGCAGAATTTTGCTCTATCCAGTTTGCTTAAGAATTTGGTTCCGCAAAATTCACAAATCTTTTCCACAAGTCCCTTGGGGACGTAGACTTTCTTTTCTTTTCCTGGGAATATCATTCTCCAACGCGTAAAATCTGCGGAGGCACATTGTCTTGAACAATATTGATTGCGATCTATGTGTTTAGTCGAGTATTTCTTCAGGCAATACTTGCAAGTAAATGTGTGCCAGGCGCTGGTCTCTGGGTACTCTTTATGCCATAGATAACAGCACGCATCAGAACAGAAACGTTGATGTGGATGATTCTTCGCTACCTCAAATTGAGTGCCACAATATTTACAAATCATAGTCATCATTTGTGCACCATTCTACCCCAACGACCATCAGACCTGGCTGTCTTCCGACTGTGACAAGCGTGACACAATGCTTGCAGGTTGCTTTCATCATCTGTGCCTCCATTTTTTTTTGAAATAACATGGTCCACGTCCGTTGACTTCTCAGGGTTGGTATGAACTTGATCTGGATCTGCACACCACGGATGCCTTGATAAAAATCTTGCGCGTATTCTCCGCCAATTATTTCCGTACCCTCTTTCAGGCGCAGTCGGCCTAGCACCATCTAATTCCTTTTGCCTTTCCCTGCTGTGAATTTCACACAGGCGGCTGTGTTGCGCAGCAGCACGTGGGCATCCTGGATGCGAGCATGGACGCGGCGCTTTGTGTGGCATCACTTTTCTCCTTCAGCCGGGATGATCTTCTTGCGAGCAACGATCGCCCGCTGGATCTGCCTGCTTTTGACTGACCAGTTGAACGGCGCACCACATTGACAGCAGTGACCACGCAACTCATGCCACAACCCGCCGCCTGCATGGACCAGCACGTGCCCTTCGACGTAGACCTCCTCGTAGATCTGATTGCCGCATACGCACATGATTGGCACGGGCGGGATGGTGTCGGTCATGTTTCCTCCTCTGCATCGCATTCCCGCCAGTAACCGTCCTGCTCCGTGTAATTCGCATTCAACATGATCACATCCCCCAACCCGCTGAATGGACCATCGCCTGATCTCATCACTGCCAAGTACCGACGGGTGGTGATGTTCGACAGTCTCAGCAGCCGTGCCCCGTTGTTGATCAGGATCGACGCATGCATCGTTGGGTGCCGTTCCAGCTGTCGCCGGACATATTCCTGGAACTCCAGCTGAGCCCAGTAACTGAACGTTTCCCGGTCACATTGCCTGGCTTCATCCATCCTTGCCAGGCTTTTCGTTGTTCCGAGTTCAAACTTTTGTGCCTGTTTTTTCAACACTTCGTTGACTCGTTCGCATTCACGCATTAATTCGGTTTTTGATCTGGTCATCTTTTCCTCGACGAATTTACAGGCTCCAACGATTTCTCACTCACACACACTCTCTCACTCACTCTTATATATATATTAAATAAAGAGACTTTTCATTACTCTCAAAATGGGGTAAATGGTCGCGCCTCCTGAACCCGTTTTCCACCGCGTGCATACACGCGGTATGCATCCTTTTTCGGACCCTTTTCGGCCTTCAGTTTTTGGAGATTCGCCACCGCTTCGACCAGCCAGGCCGGCACGTGCCGCACCCGCTTGACCTTCTGTCCGCATGTGAAACAAACCGGCGGCAGCCCCAGCCTTTCCCGGGTCTCCGGGCGCTTCGGGTTATAACCCTTAGTGGCTATGCGCTGGGCGACTGACGGACTTGGCTTCCCTTCCGGGGTCAGCACATTGCACTCAATCGAAACGGCCCGCCAGGACGGGTTCCTAGCATAGGCTTTTTGGAGTTGTCGAGAGAGACGATCTACGCTTCGAGTTCTCATAGTGCGTTCAAATTTGGGGGTGTTCCAAGCTGAAACAGGGCATTCCTGCGGCGTTGGTCATTTAGTATGGCCGGCTGGCTTAGTGTTTATAATGATTGGGGCAATATAATTGTTTTTGATCCGTCTGCGCCATTCAATGAATTTGGACGGAGAAGAAGTTACAATGCCGGTCTTTACCCAATCTAAAGCAAACAGTGCACCTTCCAAGAATGCTTTTTCGTCAGAAGTTTTATCTTCGAAAGACAATCTCAATAAAACTCTTTCCTTATCGATCGTTTTTTCTGTATACATTCTTCCTCCTCGCTTCCATATGCTGGCGGTGCAGATCCTCGCAGTCCACGCAGTGACGCATGCCGAGCATCGGCAAACAGGCATTCTTCAGCGGGATCTGGCGGCCGCAATAGGCGATCAGCAGCAGCCCGTCGAAGCGGATGATGCAATGCGTCTGGTCGGCGATCAGCGAGGGTTTCACCCAGCGCTTCAGGTACAGGCGGGGATTAGTGACGGTGACCATTGCCTTTGTCGCCTTTTTTTATCAAGGCTTTCCCGGCGGCCAGGCTGTCGTGCGACATGCCCTGCTCTCCATCGGCGCACCAGTCCATTGGACGCACCGTGGGCCAGACAGCGACCGGGCCTATCTGCAGTAGATAAGGCGTGGGTGGGTGACGGCGGCAAATGCCCGATCCATCCGCACTTTTCAGGTCGGGAGAATAATAGATGCACATTGTGCAAGAAGCTGGTGTCATGATTTTTCCCTTTTCGTTGGTTGATTCCATTGATCAGCCGCCTATCCGGAGCCCGCGCTCGAACGCCATGATCACGGCCGTGGCGGCTTTCGCAGCCAGAATGATGACCGAAGAGGGTGGTTGGACTTTGTCAATAGGCCCATTTAATTTCATGGCAAAGCCGATCAATCCGATCATCTCGTCGTAAATATCTTTTTCGATTTCATCCAAAGTTTCATTGGCCATTGTTTCTCTCCGAACCGAGGCGGCATCAAGCCGCACTCGGCAGTCCTGACGATTTAGGTCGTCAGGACATTCCCGGCAGCGGATCGATCTTCCACTCCTTCCATGCCAGGTAAACGTACCCGATCCCTTTCTCCATCCAGGTATACAGGCAGAACGGTTGCCCGTCCTTCGGCCCGAACTCGCCCCAGATCTTCTCGACGTCCGGGATCTTGCCGGCCTGCTGGAACTTGTAGCGGTGCAGCCCGTTCTCCAGGATGACGCCTTCTATCATCGCCACGGGGCTGGCTGCCGCGAGATTATTCATCTTTCGTTTCCGTAGGAACGGGATTGGGCTCGTAACTCATGGCTTTTTCCAGCCAATCCGCCGGCAGTTTTACTCCCCATGTTACAGCGACGCCCTGGAGATAAGTTGCTGTGGCCACCGGGCCATCGTCTTCGACGTCGTAAATATCGTTTTCCAGCATGTCATGAAGGATGGAAATTCTGCAAGCCCGCAGTTTCTCTTTTCTGGATGAGATCTTGCTTCCGTCATCCTGAAAATGTTCGAAATCATCTTCGTCGATTCTTGCCATTGCCATCAGAAACCCAAGGTTGTCGATCGGGTCCAAGAGCGTGGCGAATAGCAGATCTACTTCGGTCTCCTCGAATCTCCTGCTGGCTTCCCGGAGTTTCTGTTCGTGATCGTATTTCTTTTGCCAGTCGGCATTCGATCCGCGGGAGGTCTCTGCTTTCTTTTCTTCCTTTTTCGCTTCGACGATTTCCGGGGCAACCGTGACCAGTTCGATCACTTCGGACCTAGTAAAGGCGTGACTGTTCTGCGCAGGCTTGATGTGCAGGCGCAGGTTGGGATCCTTCGCCTCGACCAGGGCTTTTTGCTTATCGTCCCATCCCGAATCCAGCACCACAAAGCCGGCATGCGCTTCATCGACACTCAGCGCTTTGATCTGCAGGCTTTTTTCTTCCTTGGCAAGCTGGACCTGCGTCCAGGCGTCCTTTTTGCGGGAATGGCAGACCTTCCAGGTGCAGTAATGGCTGCCCGCCGCTTTAACGTGATCACTACAGGCGCTGCAGGCTGGCGGATTGATCAGCCGATCCAATCGGTCGACCGTTTCAGGATCCGCACCCTGGGCAATCAATGCATCGACGCTAACCAGCCCGCCGTGGAGCTTATTGATCCAATCTTTTAGGTCGCCGTCATGAACGATCAAACCAACGCCCGGGATTGCTTTTTGGGCAAGTTTTAGATTGGCATCTCCAGAGACCGATAAAGGAGTTAGATATTTGGCGATCGTTTTTGTCGGCATGATCAGGTCCCATAATCCGGGGCCTGCAGATGCCTCGCCGCCTCGCCACCCTGGGAACATCTTGATGATTTTATTTTTGAATGCCAGGCTGTCCATGATATCTTCGACGATCTTGTCGGCCGGCTGGTTTCCCTCGATGATCTGTTTTACCGCATCTTCGATCATATCCGGAGCCACACGCACCAGCACCAGCAACTGCCGCGCTGCGCCCACCGTGATCTCTCCACCGGCCAGTTTCTCCTGTGCCAACTTTGGCAGTCCGAGCAGCCGCACGGTTCCGCGCACGGTCGCCTCGTCGCAGTTGAAGAACTCGCCGGTCTCGGCGCTGGATTTTTTGAAGGTTTCCATGTACGTGCGCATGGCCTTCGCCCGCTCGACCGGGTTGAGATCCCGCCGCTTGATGTTCTCCGAGACCGCCATTTCGAACATCTGCAGATCGTCCAGCTCCTTGATGAAGCAGGGGATCTGCCGGTAAAACATGCGCTTTTCGCTATCGTCCGAAGTCGCCAGCAACTTGAATGCCGCCACCCGGCTGTGACCGAAAGCCAGTTCGTAAATGTCGTTATGCTTGCGCACCGTCGGCGGCTGCAGCAGGCCATTCTTTTCGATGTTGGCCGCCAGCTCCGCCACCGCGGCGGCCGCCTGGCGTACCTGGAACGGGTTCGAGACGATCAGTGCGATATCGATCAATCCCGGCGCTTCGTTCATGATTGCACCTCCGTGAATTGCATTTCCCGCTTGGCAAGCCGCAATAATTTATGCTCTTTCGCAGACACGCGCTTGCCGTTGACCATCCAGCCGCGGAATGTTCGACGTGCAATGCCCTGGTCGATCATCCGCATCCGGATTTGGAGTTTTGTTAATTTCAGGTCGTTCATGCCGGCACCGCCTGCAGAGTAAAGATCCCCGCTCCATTGGTCACCACGGTCAACAGGCCTCGTTCTGGATGGCTCAGGCGTATGCCCGCGGCCAGGTTACCGGCTTTCAACATCAAATGGAGGTTTGGCCCTCTAATTTTCCTGCCGGTCTCTGGACCATCCAGGATCGTATAAAGAATCTGCTTGCGGTGTTTTTTCTCGGGAGCGATTTCTTTAGACACTTTTTTGGGCCTGCCTCCTGCGTGCTTGATCGATGTATTTTCGATATTTCCGTTCGGGTTGAATAGGGCCTTCAGAGCGACAGCCTGGCGCTCGTCCTCAACTGTCAACTCGAAGGTATCCGTCACCATGATGCGCTTCCCGCCACATGCTGCTTCCAAGCCGGCAACCACACAATCCAAGTCTTCCCGGCTAATCGGGGTCTTGATATGAATTACTTGTTCATCCATCGGATTCTCCTTTTCTAAACGATTGGCACTTTCAAAAAATAATTACATCAACCCGGGCTGGCTGGCGTCCCCGAACTGCTGCCGGGCGGACGCTTTCATCGCGCTCTCGGTCTCCAGCATGTCGATCGCCTTCGGGTGCAGCTCCCGCTCGCAAAATTCGAGGAACTCGTCCAGGCTGGCCGCCAGGTAATAGCCACCATTTTCACCTGGCGCCGAGCAGATCAGGTGCCCCGCCCGTCGCAGGTCATGGATGCACTGGCGCGCCTGGCGCTCGTTCACCTCGAACCCTTCCAGCCGCAGGCCCACCAGCAGCGACACGCGCCCGATCGCTTTCCCTTTCCCGACGTGGAAGGTCAGCACCCGCAGCAGCGCCCGGTCCAGCCCGGCCGGCATGTCCGCCAGCAGAAGATCGTAGGTTTTATTGGTCATAGTTCTCGCAATGCTTTCAAAGCCAGCAGTTGCTCCAATAACTTTCCGCACTGGATTGCCAAGGCAGTATTATTCCGGTGGTGGGCGAGATACAGGTTCGTTGCACCGTTCTCTTGATTTTCAGGGAGTTTTGAAAGGGTCAGATATCCGTCGGCCAATTGGTTGTAGGCTTCTTTTTCGCGTTGTGTGTTTTTGATGTCTTCCAATAATGTTTTGTTGGATATTTTTATGGCCATAAGATCTCCTTTTCTAACCGGTGGCGTGCCGGGTTGGGAGGAGGCTCCCGGCACGCCTTTACCGATATTCTGAACGGGGCGGGGGGGACGCCCTGATCATTCAGATGGCGGGTGTGGGGTTAATCGGATTGCCCACACCCTTCAGTTCATCAGGCTGCGTTGCTCGCCTGTGCCGGGTTCTCGTCTGGGCGCTCTGGTTTCCGCCGATCCGGCCTGCCTGCGTCACCCAGATCAACCGCAGGCGCCACACCCTTTCCAGTTACTACCGGCATTCAAATTTGGGTATAAACGGTGGGGAGGGTTCGAACCTCCGTCGGCTGCGCACTCCGACCGCTCCCAGCGCCACCACGGATCACTATGCAGTTGCCCTATGTAATCCGTCGACAGTCTCATTAGTTCGTAATAATTTCCCGGATGGGTTCCATGTTGCCGATGCACAAATTCAGATCGGCGGTGCACAACGGCTTCCCGACTTCCACGTCGAAATAAAGGTCGTCGGTCTGCGGCTCGACGTAGATCGTGCCGGCATCCGTCGTTTCAAATGACACGATGGCGTGGCCTGCGGTATGGGTAAACAAGATCCCGACGCTGTGCGCATCGATCCCCGAGAAGCGGGCATTGCGTGTCAACAGTTCCGCAAAATCGCCGCAATAGAAGCCGGGGACGACCACACCGTCCACGATCCTGGCAGATTGGTACGAATGCTGGTCGGTGTCGTCCCAGTTCAAAAATGCCACAACCTGCGACAGCGAGACCGGTCGATAGATCACCGGGTGCAGCTGCGGGGTTGGGGCCGTGAACAAACTGAAGGTCAGGAAGAGCGCCAGGATCGAGTTCATTCGATGCCTACTTTTTGTTCCCGTCCCGGGCGTGCTGCAGGTGCGCCAGGGCGTTGTCGAGCAGCTCGTTGTCGAACCGGACCTCCCGGATCGCCTTGATGATGGCAGCCTCGGCATGCTCGATCTCGTCGGCGGTCTTGTAGGGCAGGTGCTTGGCTTCGTTCGCTTCGAGCACGGCGATCCGCTCCCGCATGCTTTTGAACTCTGCGTAGGTCTTGCCGATGTAGATCCCGGCGACCAGGGCAGCCAGAACGAATATAGTGATCAGCGCAGTGCAAGCCATATCGCACCCCCAGCCAGGATGAGAACGATCAAGGCGATGATCAGCAGGTAAATCGTAGTTTTATGCATATTCCTCCTGAAAAGTTCTGACAGAATGGGCTTTATGCCGTAGGATGAATGTATGAACTCAAGAAACCATGCCGGAGACCGGCTGACCGTAATGCATCGGGCACTCGAGGTTGTCGCCCTCTTTTTCGAAGCAGGCGCACAGCCGGCCGTCCATCAACGGCCACGCACTGTGGATCGTCGATCCGTTTACCCCGGTCTCGACCTCCGGCTGCTCCGGCACCAAGACTGTGAAGCCGGCCGGCTCGCTGGCCTCGAATGTCGCATCTTTCACAACCATCACATTCTTTGGAAGTACCACCACCTGGTGATAAATCCGGACGTCCGAAGAGGGATAAACGAGCACATATGGATTGCCCCACAATTCCCAGCCCTGCGCCATGAATTCATTCACAAGCATGTCGAGCAGTTCAGGCGTGTTAGCGAAAGCGGTCTTGTATTCGTATTTCATGATTTACCTCCCGACGATCAAATAAAGGATGATCACTGCCACCAGGCACCAGAACGGGATCACGAAGAAAAGAGAGTTGAGACAGCCTTTGAAGAAGTTCATCACGCCCTCCTATTTCAAAATAAAGATGTCCAGGAATGGCAATTTGACAAACCCGAGATCCGCCAGGATCACCGCCGTTGCAAGCAGCACGAGCAAGACGATCGCGGCCAACAGGATCGAATCGAAAATATGAATGGGTGTTGGGTTATCTCTTGGGTCCTTCATCCCTCGCCTCCGATCAATGATTCCGTTTCTACAGGAACGCTCCGGCTTTCCCACCAGGTGTCTACCGCATCCAGTAAGATCGCCACCCGCGCCGGGTTCGGGACGTTCGGTTTCTCAGGTTCAACTGCCAGTCCAGGTATTGCGCGACCAGGTATAACGACAAAACTGCCAGTGCTGCTGTCCATTCCATCAGTCCTCCTTGCTATGAGATGCCGGAGCATCCCATTTCCCGCCGATCACTTCGATATTTGCGGCAAAGCGTTCGCCAATCTTTGGTTCCGGCCGGCGAATGCGACCTTGCTTTTCAAGTTTGTTCAAATAAAAGAGCACCAGGCTCGTGGAATTGACCCCCACCGCCTCGCCGATCTCCCGGATCGTCGGAGAATTGCCATCATGATTTTGTTTATAAGAAACGATGAAAGCAAAAACCCGCACCTCGCGCGGCATGGTGGGATCTCGATAAGCAGATCGAATAATCTTGTGGCGGGGTGGACCAATATAGGTGCCGAGTTCAATATGGTCTCTCATGCCGGCTCCTCTACTGACAAGACCGCCTTGCCATCCACGGCCGTGACTTTGATGCCCTTCGGCGTCCGCATATCGAAATATTCAAGAATGATCTGGTTGAGAGTGAGCGAAAAACCATTCTCCCCATTATTTCGAATAGCACATTCACCCATAATCAAATCGTGAACTTCTGGGCGAAAATTTACGTTCCTTTGAATACGAACTGGTCGATCGGACATAATATGCTCCCAATTTTCCTACCGTATTGGTAATTTATTTACCAATCCAATAGTACAACTTTTGCTAGGCTTTGTCAAGTCTTTTACCAAATTGGTAACATATTAATTTTCAAAATGGATAAACTATTTACATGGAACTAGCCACGCTTGAATTCACCGAATGGTTCAATAAATGGATGAAAGACAGCGGCCTCGGCGTGAGAGAAGCAGCTAGAAAAATAAAAATTTCCCACCCTGTTATTTCCGATCTGCAGTCTGGGGCTAAACCAACAGAAGGAACATGTGTAAAAATTGCAATTGCAACCAATAACCCCGCTGATGTAATTCTATCTTTGGCGGGTTATATGCCTCGACCGAAAGAAGATCCTCTTGTTAAAGTGATCACTTATTTAGCCGAACAACTCCCAACCAACGAAGAAAAAGAAGATGCCGCGGAGTATATCCGTATGCGTGTCCGCATCGCTCAGGAACGGGGGAAATATGATACCGACAAGAAAAGAGCTTCGAGACCTAAATCGGATTGATCAAATTCGAATTATTTTTTACTTGCTCCGGTTGCATTCACGCTTACCGGCTTTGCCAGCGCCAATCCATTTCGCTATCGTTGCCAGTTTGTGGATGTTCATTTTGATGTTGATCGCACCGTTCAAGGTGATGTCCATCCCGGTTATCTATGGCGGCGGGATCTCGTTCGCTTTATTATTTCAACCTAGGAGGAAATAAGAAATGCCAGAAAACACAGTTAAACCCTACCTACCTACGGTGATTGTTTCGTCTGAAAAAGGTAAATCCGACATCCATTTGGTCGTTCCTAATGACCAAATATGGTTATATGCGATGATGGAACGCCAGGAAAAAGTTCTCAATGGGATCAAGACAGCCTGTACGATCATTGCTGTCTTGATAATTCTGACAGTAGTTATGGCTGCCTGCAGCGCACTCAAAATCATCTAGATTCATAAATGCGCTTCGCCATCCTCACCGCCGTCAGCTCCAAGGTCCAGGCCGCCGAAGGCAAGGACAGTCTCCCGGTCCAGGAGGAGAACTGCCGGCGCACCGCCCTCGCCAAGTCCTGGACTGAATCCGCCGGCCCGTTCGTCATCCCCGGCCAGCCCCGTACTGGCTACGTCAACCTGTCCGATGCCGAGTTGGAGATGCCCGCCCTGGCGGCTATGCTCGACGCCGCCCGTGACGGCGCCTTCGACGTGCTGGTGCTCTACGACTACTCCCGCCTGCGCGACCTGATCGCCCTGGTGGCTGCCTCCCTCGCCGATTACAACGTCCAGATCTACAGCCTGGCCCAGGCCGTCGAACCTGTGCCGCCTGACCAGTTCGACGCCGCCAGTGATACCGTCTGGTTCCTGCAGACCTCCGGGGCCATGACCTCCCGGGCCGAGATCAACGCGTTAAAGAGACGCTTCCGGATCGGCATGCCCGGGCGCGTGATCAACAAAGGGCTGCATCCGCTGGGGAGACTTCCTTACGGCTATCGCAAGCCGCCCGGTCATGAGACGGACCGCCAGGTCGTCCCGGAACCAGATCCGGCCACGGCTCCCGCCGTCCTGGTCATGCGCGACCTCCTACTCACCGGCCGTTCCCTCTCCCAGATCGCCGCCGCCCTCGACTCCGCCGGTTATCCCACCCGCCTCGGCCGCCCCTGGCACCCCGACACCATTCGCCGCATCCTGCGCAATCCGTACTACGCCGGCGTTGTGACCTTCGGGGTACTGCGCCGACAGAAAGATTCCCGCCACTCCCGCAAAGGCCGTGTGGTGCGCTCCAGCGCCCCGGTCCAATCCGGGCCCGGCAGGCACTCCCCCCTTTGGGACGAACCTGCCCAGCGCCGCATTCTCGACGAGCTCGCCCGCCGTGGCCGTGCCTTTTCCGGCCATCGCACCGCTCGTCTTTCCGGGCTGTTGGTCTGTGCGGAATGCCGGCATCTGCTCTGGGTTGGATATAACAATTGGACCGGCCATCCAGCCGGCGACGATTGCCGTAGATATTTCTGTCCTTCCCAAACCCCCCAGCATCTCCGCATCAAGGAGATCGACCTGCTCCCGGAGGTTTCTTCCCGCCTGACCGCCGCCCTGGCACACCTGGAAGCCATCCCGGCCTCTTCCCTCGCCTCCGACCCGCTCCCGTTTCTACGGAAACAGATCGCTGATCTGGAGACCCGTCAGGGGCGCCTGCTCGAAGCCTACCTCTCCGGGTCCATCCCGCTGCCTGAATTCAAGGACCTGAAGGCCGGTCTCTCCGCCCGCCAGGCCCAGGCGAACGCCGATCTCCTGCATGCCGAGGACACCGCCGCCCGCCAGGCCGAGCGTACCGCCGGCCGCCGCGCCCTGGCTGACCGCCTCGAGCGCCTGCCGGCCTGGGTCCGGGAGGCTGACCCGCAGACGGTCAACGCCATCCTGCACCAGGTCCTGGATCATATCCTGGTCACCGCCGATGGGGAGATCGAGCTCGTCTGGCGGAACTAAATATTCTGACGAACTCATGTTTATGTTCGCTGTCTCGGGCATCATCTGGACCAAAATGCTTCTGCCGGATAAAAAGGCGAAGATCCTGGGGATTCCCAACCGGGTTTTCATTGCCGTTGTCGGCTCTGCCTTTTGCGTC
>Ga0187878_1000755_pt1 | contig 34609 bp, 26 predicted proteins | sample June2016WEW_17_1_FD_132979 | JGI IMG/M metagenome (GOLD analysis project Ga0187878, IMG submission 132979) | Peatland microbial communities from SPRUCE experiment site at the Marcell Experimental Forest, Minnesota, USA - June2016WEW_17_150 | ecosystem: Environmental > Terrestrial > Soil >... | reverse complement strand
GGGGGCAAACGGAAACGCATGCGGCCAGGCGTTGCCTGGCCGTGGGATTCAACCTATCGGGTCCTAAATTGTGTAAAGGATGTCACTGGACTAAAGTGTCAAGGATGTCGCCGGCTTGACAACAGCCGCGTACCCGCTGGCGCACCTGGGCTCGCGGTAGGAGCGCCAGCAGGTGAATCGCCGCCGAAACCACAGGCCACAAGCCACAGGCTGTAGAATGAATCCAGGACCCGATGTCCACCCAGGCAGACCTCGCCAAGATCAGTGTGCAGGATTTCGCCCAGCGCTTCCGCCAGGAGATGATCCCGCTGACCAATACCTTCGCTTATTTTTCCGCGTTGCCCCTGGGTGAAGAAGAGACCAGGGAGTACCTGGAGGAACCGATCGCGGCGCTCCCGCCGGGGGTTCAGGCGGCTTTTGCCAAGGTGTTCGTGTTTCTGGTTCCGTACCTGGAAAAGCCCACCGGCAAGGGCGGAGAACTGGTGACCTTCGACCGGCCGGAGGAGAAAAGCCAGGCCTGGAGCGCTCAGTTCATGTCGGGTCCCGAGGCGATCCTGGTATTCGCGATCAAGGACCGGCCGGTGGCCGACTACCACTACGTCTTCTACCGCTCCATCGCCACCCTGCTGGCCGACCACCTCGACAGCGAGGCGCTCGAGCGCTACCCCGAAATCCTGCGGGAGGAGCTGCGCGGCCGCGTGCACGGGGAGATCGACGAGGAAGGCTGGCAGTTGAAACAGGCCCTGTTGCAGCGGCAGACCGACGTGCGCCGCGAGACCAAGCTGTTCCGCAACTACGCCCGCCAGTCCCTGATCGACACCCTGACCCTGTACCTGCACGGGATCTGCTGCGACATCGACGTCGAGACCGGCCCGCGCCAGCTCCCCAGCCGCTACCTGCGCAAGCGGCTGCAACTGCTGCACGAGGGATTTCCGCCGCCCGCCGGCTACGCGGTGTTCCCCGAGGATCTCAACAAGCCGTGAGTCTTACCGCTTGGCGGCTTTGAGGATGTCGATCCCGCCGTGGCTGGTAGTGAGCCGCAGCTCGCATCCGCCGCCGCCGATCCGGCCGGTGAGAGAATCCCCGCCCATCGCGCCCGATGCCGTGACGGCGAGCTCCGAGTTGATCCTCCCGAAGGAGGTCTTTGCGGTGAGGTTGTAGCCCGCGTCTTCGGGCAGGTGAACCTTCAAGGGCGCGAAGGAGGTCTTGAGTATGATCGGGCTGCACGGCTTTGCGGGAACGCCGGCGACCACCACCGCGCCGTTCGGGTTCTCCACCTCGACCGCGCCGCCGGCTCCGTCCACCTGAATGGAGGCGAACGAGCTGATCGCCTTGACGGCGCCCTTAGCGCCGGCGATCCTTATGGCGCCGTTGGCGTTCACGACGCGCGCGTCCTTCCCCACATCGCGCACCTCGACGCTGCCAAACGAGTCCTTGACGTCCACGGAGCCTGAGACGTTCTGAACCGTGACGGCTCCGTTCGAATCACGAACGGTAGCGGCCCCGGTCACATCGCGCAGATCCACACGGCCGAACGTGGTAGTCAACTCGGCCGTGCCCGCCACGCCGCTCACATCGACGCCGCCGTTGGCGTTGTGGACGATCAGGCCCGCTTTCGCCCCTCTGACAGTGACGGCGCCGAACGAGTTGGTCACGTTCGCGTTTCCGCCCGCTTCGGTCAGCTCGACGCTGCCGTTGGCATTCCCAATGGTAACCGTGCCGGACACCTTGCGGACCAGCACGGCTCCGAACCGGTTGCGCAGATCCAGCGAACCGGTGATGTCCGCCGCGCGCACCGAGGCGTTGCTGTCCACCACGGACACGTCTCCGGAGTTCCTCTCGACCTCGACCGGCCCGAACGAATTCTCGAGGCGGTGGGTGCCGCGACCGTCCTTGAAGACGAGTTTCCCATGGGAGTTCGTGATCGCCGCGTTGGCCTTCAGGTCGGTGACCACGACGCCGCCGAAGCTGTTGCGAATGGTGAGCGGAGCCGTCTCCGGCATCAGGATGTCGTAGCTGACTGAGTAGGAGACGTCCCTGAGCGTGTGCTCCTGGGGATACTCGGTCCGCACGGTCAAGACCGCGCCGCTCTGCCGCACATCGATGACGATCTTCTCGGCGATGCTCTTGGCCTCCGCGGCGTCGCTGGCCGAGGCCTTGATGGTGGCGTTGATCGAGACCTCGGGCTTGGGTTGCGACCGCACCAGCACGTCGCCGAACTTGTTCTCGACCTCGAGCCGCTGCCCCGAGGCAAGCGGGACGGTTTTCTGGAATGCGCGCGTGTGTTCCTCGCGCGCCGCGCCGGCGAGCGCTGAAACGGCGCACAGCGCCAGAAACGGGAAGACGATTTCAATTCTCTTGAGCATGACTTAGGAACTCCTTGAGTGTTTGCTGTTTTTCGCGATACAACCCGGCCAGCTCTTGCCGCAGATAAGCGTTGAAACGGTTCTGGCCGAGGTCGGCGCGCAGAGTCGCGATCTCGGTGTCCAGCACCAGCAGCTTTTCCTCACAGTTGGCTGCCTTGGGCGAATCAGCGCGCGCGAGTTGCGGATCGGCGAGCCGGGCCAGCGCCTCGATCGACCGCGCGGAGGCCGCTTCCGCCCTCTCCGCATCGCTGAGCCCCTGCTCGGAGAGGAACGTGCGCGCGGGCCGCGGCCCCGACTGGCCGGGTCGCAGAAGAGCGGCCGCGACTACCACCACGGCGGCCGCAGCCAGCAGGGTGCGCCAGTCCGGCGACCAGCGCTTCTTCGCCCTGGCCTCACGCGCCAGCGCCTCCTCGATTCGCGGCCACAGGTGGGGCGTGTCCCACTCCCTGTGAAGGTCCGGGGCGGTCCGCGAGATTTCGCGATCCGGATCGTTGGTCATAAGCGTTTCTCCGCGAGCATGCGCTTCAACTGCTGCCTGGCCTCGAACAGCAGAGACCTGGATGTGTTCTCGGAAACATCCAGAACGGTCGCGATTTCGGAATGCCGCATGCCCTCCACCTCGAACATCACGAAGACCATCCGGCGCCGCTCGTCGAGCGCCGACACCGCGCGCTCGAGCGCGACGCGCAGGGGCGGATCGGCCGAGGGCGGTGCGGCGAGCTGCGGCGGCAGAACGCCCGGCCGCTGCCGCTGAGCCTTCCGCTGCTGGTCCCGGCAGGCGTTGATGAGGATCCGGAAAACCCAGGTGCAGAAGCTCGAGTTCCCGGCAAAGCCGTCGATGCCCCGGTAGAGCTTCAGGAACGCCTCCTGCACCGCGTCCTCGGCGTCCGCGAGGTCGCCCAGCATGTGGAAGGCGAGGCTTTTCTTCCGCCCGCCGTGCGTGCGGTACAGGGCCTCATAGGCGCAGAGAGCGCCGCTGCGGCAGCCCTCGAGCAGCTCCGCGTCGTCAACCTCGCCGCCGAGCCCGAGCGTCCGGTAAAGGGGCAATCCGATCTCCCCGACCATTCTTCACCATCGCACGCCATCACGGCGACCCCTCCGGCGGAGCCGGGACGCCGCGCGGTCAGCGCCTGCTTTGTTCGAGCTTTAGACGACGGGGAGGGACAAAACGTTGGACCAGACTGGCGGACCCGGCGGGATCAGCTTTTCTCGTCCACCGCGAAGCCGATGGGGCGCTTGGGGGGCTGCGGGGAGGGCTCCAGCAGCTTCTTGATCGCCGTGAAAATCACCTGGATCTCCCGGTCGTGGTCTTTGTACTTCCGCTCCAACGCCTCGATCTTCTGCGCAAGGTCCTTGTGAGTAACCATGACCTCTCGGAGTTTCACGAAGGCGCGGATGATGAGGATGTTCACCTGGACGGCTCGCTCGCTGTTGAGCACCGAAGACAGCATAGCTACGCCGTGTTCAGTGAAGGCGTAGGGCAGGTGGCGGCGCCCACCACGGCCCGGCTTTGAGATCGCAATTTGCGATGTCAGAGACTCGGCCTCCTCTTTGGCGATCTGAAACATGAAGTCCTCTGGAAAGCGGTCACGGTTCCGCTTGACCGCCTCGTTGAGGCGGGATGTGGGCACCTCGTACAGCTCCGCCAGGTCGCTGTCGAGCATGACCTTCTGGCCCCGAATGAGATAGATCTTTCGCGCGACAAGCTCGGCTGGTATCGGGGGTTGGCTGGAAAGGGAGAGCGGTGGCTTTTTCGGCATACGCGAGTGGGCGCCCTCGAAACTCTCAATGTACTACTCAGACGAGGGCGGCGCTGTCCGCAGCTCCGCCAGGATCCGTGAAGCCGCTTCTTTGCCGCGCTCGCCGATTTCGCCCACCGGGCCGACGCAGCTTGGGCAGCCCGCGTCGCAGGGGCAGGCGGCCAGCAGCGCGGCGGCGTGCTCGAGCAGCTTCGCGGACATGCGGTAGAGCGGCGCGCTCTGTCCCACGCCGCCCGGGTAGTTGTCGTAGAGGAACAGGTCCGGCTCGTACGTTTTCAGGCCCTTGGAGATGTCCTCTCCGAAGGCCACGCCCAGGTCGCGCGGGTCGCACATCAGCAGGAACGCCGCCACGGTGCGCAGTGCATTTCCGAGTCCGGTGAGCGCATTCTGTTTTTCGGTCGGCGAGAGGTCCGGAAACCGGGCCAGGAAGCTCTCTGGGAAGTGCAGCCAGAACGCAGTGGTGTGCATCTCCTGCTCGGGCATCGAGAGGTTGCCCGCCCCGACGTTCTCCATGGTATAGAACTTCACCTTCTTGAATCCAACCACTTGGCGGTTCACGCGGACCTCGCCATGCACGCCGCGCGCGCCTGCGATGGGGGCCGACTCGAACTCCTCCAGCGCCTTCACCTGGGTGTAGTCGATCGCGTCGGTGAAGTAGTCGCACTGCACCCGGCGGACGTAGGCCTTGCGGCCCTCGTAATCGAACCGCTCCACTTGGTACTGGCGCGCTTCGTGCAGATAGATGGCCTTCTCGTGCAGCGTGGTCAGCGCGGAGGGGAAGTCTACCTCGGCGATGACCTTCGGCTCGCCGGTCTCATCCACCACGACGAAGTTGTCGCTGGTGATCGAGCGCAGGCTGATGGCGTCGGCCGGGTAGGTGTCCGAGGTCCAGTGCCAGGCGCCCGCCGAGTGGTGCAGGAGCTTCATCTCCTCCAGAAACCGGCACAATTCCCCGGTATCGTGCGGCCCGAACTTCTCTCCGTCGCGAATGGGCAGCTCGAAGGCCGCGCACTTGACGTGGTTGAGCAGGATCTCCAGGTTGTTCGGGTTGATGTGGGCGTGCTCGGGCGAGCGGCCGAAGAAGTAGTCGGGATGCTCGACGACGTACTGATCGAGCGGGGCGCTCGAGGCCACCAGCACGGCCGCCGAGGTGGACTGCCGCCGCCCGGAGCGGCCCGCGCGCTGCCAGGTCGAGGCGATGGTGCCGGGGTAACCGGCCATCACCACGGCGTCCAGCGACCCGATGTCGATGCCCAGCTCGAGCGCGTTGGTGGCCACCACGCAGCGGACGTCCGCCTCGCGCAGCTTGCGTTCGATCTCGCGCCGCTCTCGCGGCAGGTAGCCGCCCCGATAGCCGCGCACCGCATCCTGCCCCATCGGACGCCGCGCACAGGCATCCTTGAGGTAGGTGATGAGCACCTCGGTGGCCAGCCGGTTGTTGGCGAACACCAGCGTTTGCAGCCGCCGCTCGAGAAACTCCAGCGCCACCCGCTTGGATTCCTGAAGATAGCTGCGCCGGATGCCGAGCTGCCGGTTCACGAAGGGCGGGTTATAGAAGATGAAGTACTTCTCCCCAACCGGCGCGCCGCTCTCGCCGATCAGCTCGAACCGCTCCTCGGTGAGCGCCTCGGCCAACTCGCGCGGGTTAGCGATGGTGGCGGAGCAGCAGATGAATTGCGGCGAAGACCCATAGAACGCGCAGATCCGCTTCAGGCGCCGGATGACGTTCGCCAGGTGACTGCCGTAGACGCCGCGGCAGTAGTGCAACTCGTCGACGACGAAGTAACGGAGCCTCTCGAACAGTTTGGCCCAGCGCGTGTGGTGCGGCAGGATGCCGGCGTGCAGCATGTCCGGGTTGGTCAGGACGATGTTGGCGCGCTCGCGGATGGCTTTGCGGGCGTCTTGCGGCGTGTCGCCGTCATAGGTGAACGCCCGGATGCCGGAACCCATCCGGTCCACCGCTTCCTGGAGTTCGTGGAGCTGGTCTTCGGCCAGCGCCTTGGTCGGGAACAGATACATCGCGCGAGTGTCGGGCTCGGCGATCAGGCGGTTCAGCACCGGCAGGTTGTAGCACAGGGTTTTGCCGCTGGCGGTGGGCGTAACCACCACCACGTTCCGGCCCGCGGCGACCAGATTGAAGGCTCCCGCCTGGTGGCTGTAGAGACGCGCGATGCCTTGCCGCTCGAGCGCTTCCTTCAGGATGGGATGGACCGCCTCCGGAATCTCCACGAACTCCCCTGGGCTGGCGGGTTGATGATGGATGGCACGGATGACCGATCCGGGTTCGCCTTTGAGCACCTGGAAACGCGTGAGAGCGGCCTCCAAGCCCGCCGGACGGCTCAGGCCGAGTGGCTCGGGTTCCGGGAAACCGAGGGAGAGATTGTCGCCCATGTTTTCGCCTTTTCTTTGCTCAGTATACCAGGCGGTGGGGGCCTGTCTGTTATACTCGATTACGGCGGAGGTAGTCTCGATGTTGCGACTTCTTACATTGATGCTCCCGGCCCTGGCGGCCTGGGGGGCGGACGAGGCCTACCCGGCACTGGCGATCAGCTCCCCGGCCCCGGATTTCGCGCTTCCCGGCATCGACGGCCAGACGCACAAGCTCAGCGACTACTCGGCCAGCCGGCTGCTGGTAGTCGTCTTCACCTGCAATCACTGTCCGACCGCGCAGCTTTACGAGAACCGGATCAAGAAGCTCGCGGAGGATTACCGGGGCAAGAGCGTGACCGTGGTTGCGATCCAGCCGAACGACCCCGAAGCCGTCCGGCTCGACGAGCTGGGCTGGACTGACGTGGGTGACGGCTTGGAGGACATGAAGATCCGCGCCGAGTACCGCCATTTCAATTTCCCGTACCTCTACGATGGGGAGACCCAAGCTGTCGCGCGGGCCTATGGACCGAAGGCGACGCCGCACGTCTTCGTGTTCGACGAGAACCGGAAGCTGCGCTACGAGGGACGCCTGGACAACAGTCAGCGGGAGTCCCTGGTGAAGACCCAGGATGCGCGCAACGCGATCGAGGCGCTCCTGGCCGGGAAGCCCGTGCCGGTGGAACATACCGGCGTTTTCGGCTGCTCGACGAAGTGGAAGTCCAAGCGCTTCGGCCGCCTGGAGGAAATGAAACGAATCGAAGCCGAGCCGGTGCGACTCGAGCTTGCCTCCGCAGAGGATCTGAAGAAACTGCGTACGAACCCGACCGGCAAGGTGCTGCTGGTGAACTTCTGGGCGACCTGGTGCGGGCCATGCCTGACCGAGTTCCCCGATCTGGAGACGACCTACCGAATGTACCGCCGGCGCGACTTCGACATGGTCACGGTGGCGGCGAACCTGCCGGACGAAAAGCCGGGCGTGATTAAGGAGCTCGAAAAACAGCATGCCTCCGGCCGCAATCTGCAGTTCGCGTCGGAGGACACCTATGCAATGCAGGCGGCCTTCGATCCGAAATGGGAGTCGGGAGTGCCGTTCACCATGCTGATCGCGCCGGATGGGAAGGTGCTCTATCGAAAGCAGGGCGATGTCGACATTCTCGAGTTGCGGCGTGTGATTCTGGCGAATCTTCCGGACTCGGACTACATCGGCCACCGCGCGTACTGGGCGACGCGCTGAGGCGCCCGCCAGGCGAGGTCTCCCTCGACTCGCCAACGAATTGAAACCTAAGGGCTTGTTAAGAAGCCAGGGCGGCTTCAGGCTCTCAGGGTGCGGACGAACTCGTAGCGTTCCAGTGTGGCGGCCACCTCGAAGGGGAGAGTGCCGTTTTGCCACTCCGGCGCCGTCGCGTCGAGCCGCGTCACTTTGCCGAGGCAATGCAGGTCCACGGGATTCGGCGCATCGGCGCGGGGAGAGAGCGTGATCACGTACTCGATCGGTTCGCCCACGTCGATTTTCGTGTCCGAGAAGAACAGCACACCGGCGGAACTGAGATTCCTGGTCTCCCCGGCGCCCGTGATGGGCCGGACGCCGTTGCGCACGACCTTCAGGGGCAGCTTGATCTCGAATCTCTTAGCTTTTCTTTGTTCCACCACAAAACTCCTTTTAATCTAGTGGCAGCCGCATTCCAGGTCAATAGCAAAACCCGGGATTCGGGTGGGGAACAGTCCTGGTACTTCACATTACTTTTGGGCGATTAGTTCTAGGGAGTACTCCGCGCACGGGCGCACCTCCGTGCGGATAAAACCAGACTGTCGGCCTGCTACGCGGAGAATTCTTCGAATGACGGCGGAGTTTCCCGGCAACGCTCACTTGCCGTCCCGCAGACCATCCAGCGCCAGCTTGGCCGCGACTTTGACGAGCGAATCGGAATCCTTCTCCGCGACCTGGGTGAGCGCCTCCTGAGCCCAGGGAGGCTTCACTGCTTTGATGAGCCTCACCGCCGCGAGACGCTCTTCGGGATCTTGGGCGCCCAGGCGTCCCTTCAGCACGGACTCCGCCGCCCCTTGTGCCCGAGAAGGCTGGGCGAGCATGTCGTCCACCCACGCATCGCGGCCGGCGTTGTAGGACTCGGCCGCCTCCGCGGCGGGAACGCCGGCGTCGCGGTTTTCGCGCAGCAGGGCTGCTCCGCCGAGCAGAGCGAGAGCCTCGTCGAAGTACTCTTTGGTGAGCTTGTCCTTTCCCGCGTCACGGGCGGCTTTGATCGTAGTGAAAGACTCCGGACCACCCAGCAACGCCAACGCTTCGGCCGCACCACGCCGCACCTCCGGGACTGGATCGCTCAACAATGCGCTGAGCCGCGGAAGCACCTGCGCGCGGTCCGAATCGCTGGTGAGCCGGGCCAGATCCCGCGCGCAGCCTTCGCGCACGATCTCATCCGTAGAACTGAGCGCGGACAGGCACGATTCGGCGGTCCGATCCCATCCCAGACGCTCCGGATGCCGCTCCTGGTCCGGGCTGAACCTGGATGCGTAAACCGTCTTGCCGGTGATCACGCCGCGGCCGCAGAGATAGGCCCAGTTAAACCTTGCCGTCTTGCGGAAGCAGAGGCGCTCCTTGCCCTCGGCCCTCACCGTCGTTATGGCGAGCCATGTGTGCATGGGATCCGTGTTTGTAAGGGTAGCGGTACCCGACACGCGCAATTCACTCCCCACCTTGCCGCAGACCTTCAGCCCCGCCAGCCGGCTGGTGAAGCGGTTCACGACGTCCACCGTGCCGTCTCCGGGCCGCTCCTCCATGTACCGGATCCGGTTCTTGTCGAGATCGCTCACCGTGATAGAGCACAGGCTCGGGCGGTGTTGATCGACGGACAACCGCACGACGATGCGCTCCTCGGCTGCCGCGGCTGCGGCGGTGAGAGTCAGGCCGACCAATATCGGGAAAGTCTTGTCGCTCATGGGATCACTCCTTGTGCGGAATCTTCGCCGCGGTGAATGCACCGACTTCGTTGGCCATCGTGGTGAGTTCCGTCTTCCCTGGCGAATCGAGTTTCCCGCGAAGAGTTCCCAGCTCCCCGGATGCCCCACGGGAATAGGCGAAATCGATCGACAGCTTCGCGGGGGCATAATACTCGATGCGGACGGGGGCTTTGATGCTCCTGAGGCGCACCTCGCCCCGGGTCACGCGGAACGCGATGGTCAAGTCGCACGGGCTGCATGACGCCGGATCGGTTCTCGGCTCGAAACCTGCCTTCTTGAGAGCCTCCGCCATCCGCTGCTGAAGTTCCGCGCCCAAATCCCGGACGTCGCGAACCACCGACGCGGGAACCGGCCCGCGGAAGATGCTCAGGTCCGGCTTCTCGAATGAAACCAGTATGGTGCGGCAGGGGGGGACGGGGGCTTTGGTGAACCGCACTACCGAGACCATCTCCGAGCCAGACGCGTGCAGGCACGCGAAGAGCCATAGAATCGTCGCCGGAACACGCATATTCTTCCTCCCGGCCAGATGACAGCATACACCAAGTCACCTGCCGAAGTTCGGGGCCGGCGCACGCGGCGCTCGGCCCCGTTTGACCCCCTCCATCGCCCCGCGGGAAAATAGGAAATTGGCGTTCTGTCGCCATCCCTCATCATGCTGGACCGTATCACCGTACACGGGGCGAGACAACACAACCTCAAGAACATCGATGTGGAAATCCCCCGGAACACCTTCACGGTGATCACCGGCCTGAGCGGGAGCGGGAAGTCGTCGCTGGCCTTCGACACCATCTATGCGGAGGGGCAGCGCCGGTACGTCGAGACCCTCTCCCCGTACGCCCGTCAGTTTCTGGATCAGATGGAGAGGCCCGAGGTCGATTCGATTGACGGGCTCAGCCCGGCCATCTCGATCGAGCAGAAAACCACCAACCGGAGCCCGCGCTCAACCGTCGGGACCATCACCGAGATCTACGACTACCTCCGGCTGCTCTATTCCTCGATCGGGATTCCGCACTGCCCGGAATGCGGCCAGGAGATCTCCCCGCAGACCACCGAGCAGATCCTCCACCAGGTCATGGCGCTGAAGCAGGATGAGCGGGTCATGATTCTGGCGCCGATCGTGCGCGGCCGCAAGGGCGAATACAAGAAGGACCTGGAGAAGCTGGCCCGCCAGGGGTTCCTGCGCGCCCGCATCGACGGCACACTGCGCTCGCTGGACGAGCCGATCCCGCTGGACCGGCGCCGCAACCACACCATCGAGGTGGTCATCGACCGGCTGCTGGTGAAGCCGGGCATCGAGAAGCGCCTCGAAGCCTCGATCGGGACCGCCACCAAGCTGGCCGGTGGGTTGGTGGTGGTCGCGGTGGTGAACGGCGAAGAGCGGCTTTACTCCCAGAAACTGGCCTGCCCGGATTGCGGCGCCAGCGTCCCGGCGCTCGAGCCGAGGTCGTTCTCCTTCAACAGCCCGTACGGCGCCTGCGAGACCTGCACCGGCCTGGGCAGCAAATGGACTTTCGATCCCGGGAAGCTGGTCGGGGACTACTCGAAGCCGCTCCTGGACGGCGGCCTGGTCACGGCGGCCTCGACGCCCCACCTGGCCCACGTCGTGGCGGAGGCGGCGCGGCGGCAGCGGGTCGACCTCTCCAAGCCCTTCGAGGAGCTGCCCGCCAAGGCGCAGGATTTTGTCATGCTGGGCGGCAGCGGCTACCCCGGCATCCTGCGCATGATGGAAGAGAAGTTCGAGGAAGCCACGGATGTGTATCGGGACTGGCTCACCGACTACATGTCTCCCATCGAGTGCCCTGGCTGCAAAGGGAAGCGGCTGAAGCCCAGCAGCCTGGCGGTACTGGTCAAGGGCATGTCGATCGCGCAATTCACGGCCCTGCCGGTAGCGCGCGCTTTGCCCACGGCGCGGGGCTGGGAATTCACCGAGCGGGAGACCCAGATCGCGGGCCGCATTGCCGGCGAGGTCCGGGCGCGCCTCGAGTTCCTGGCCGCCGTGGGACTGGACTACCTGAGCCTGGATCGCTCCGCGGCTACGCTCTCGGGCGGGGAGGCGCAGCGGATCCGGCTGGCGACCCAGATCGGTTCCAAGCTGCGCGGGGTGCTCTACGTGCTCGACGAGCCCTCGATCGGCCTGCACCCGCGCGACAACCGGCGCCTGCTGGACACCCTGATCCGCTTGCGCGATATGGGGAACACGGTGCTGGTGGTCGAGCACGACGCCGAGACCATCGAGCGTGCCGATTACGTCGTCGATCTCGGGCCGGGAGCGGGCCGGCTCGGCGGACGGCTCGTGGCCTGCGGCCCGCCTCGGGAGATCGCCAAGAATCCGGCGTCGCTTACCGGCTTGTACCTGTCGGGCGCGCGGGAGATCCCTCCGCCGCCGCGGCGCCGCATGGGGAGCGGGAACAAGCTGGTCGTCCGCGGCGCCCGCGAGCACAACCTCAAAAGCATCGACGTCGAGTTTCCGCTGGGAACGTTCACTGTGATCACCGGAGTTTCCGGCAGCGGCAAGTCGACACTGGTCCACGACCTGGTCTACCGGGCGCTGATGCGCGCGCTGCACCACTCGCCCGAGGAGCCCGGGGCGCACGGCGCCATCGAGGGACTCGAGCATATCGACAAGGTGATTCAGATCGACCAGTCGCCTATCGGCCGCACGCCACGGTCGAATCCGGCCACGTACACCGGCGTGTTCAGCCCCATCCGCGACCTGTTCGCCATGCTGCCGGAATCCCGCGAGCGCGGCTACCGGCCCGGGCGCTTCAGCTTCAACGTGAAGGGCGGACGTTGCGAGGCCTGCGAGGGCGACGGCCTCAAGCGCATCGAGATGAATTTCCTGCCGGATGTCTACGTCACCTGCGACACCTGCCGCGGGCGCCGCTACAACTACGAAACGCTCCAGGTAAAATACAAGGGCTATTCGATTGCCGATATCCTGGAGGCGACCGTCGAGGAAGCGGCTGGCGTGCTCGAGAACATCCCGCAGATCCAGTCCAAGCTTCAGACGCTGGTGGACGTGGGGCTGGGCTATATTCATCTGGGCCAAAGCTCGACCACGCTCTCCGGCGGCGAGGCGCAGCGCATCAAGTTGGCCCGCGAACTGAGCAAGCGCCAGACCGGCCGAACGTTCTATACTCTCGACGAGCCGACCACCGGCCTGCATTTCGACGACATCAAGCGGCTGCTGGACGTGCTGGAGAGGCTGGTGGACCTGGGCAACACGGTGGTGGTGATCGAGCATCAGCTCGACGTGGTCAAGACCGCGGACTGGATCATCGACCTCGGGCCGGAGGGCGGCGAGGCCGGCGGGCACATCGTGGCCGCGGGCACGCCGGAACAGGTGATGCGCAGCCGCAGAAGCTATACCGGGCAGGCGCTGGCCAAGGTCCTGCGCAAGAACGGAGGCCCCTCGTGAGCCGATATGACAAGGAGCCACTCGATTTCACGGCGCTCAAAACCATTCCCATCCGCGACCGCGGGGGCAAGGTCCGCATCGAGGACTTCGCCCGGCCGTACCAGAAAGGCGCCGGCCTCGGCGGCTGGCTGGAGCGGTTGCCGCGCATCCTGGCGGGCGAGGCGTTCCGCGCGGTGGTGGATGCGGTGGTCGCGGCGCGCGCTAGGGGGAAGCCGATCCTGTGGGGCATGGGCGGGCACGTCATCAAGTGCGGGCTCGCACCGGTGCTGATCGACCTGATGCGGCGCGGCCATGCCACCGCATTTGCGATGAACGGCTCGGCCGCCATCCACGATTTCGAGATCGCCATCGCCGGCGCGACCAGCGAGGACGTCGAAGCGGCGCTTCCCGACGGGCGGTTCGGGACGGCGGAGGAGACCGGGCGGGAGATGAACCAGGCGATCATCGAGGGCGACCGCGACTCGCTGGGCATCGGCGAAGCGTTGGGGCGGCGGCTGGAGGCGATCGCGGACCCGCGGTTTGCCGCCTCCAGCCTGGTTGCGGCGGCTTACCGCGCCTCCGTCCCGGTGACCGTGCACGTGGCCTTCGGTACCGACACGCCGCACACGCACCCGGCCGCCGATCCGGGCGCGATCGGCCGCGCTACTCACCGCGATTTCCGTCTCTTCTGCCGGCTGGTTTCCGAGCTGAACGATGGCGGCGTGTATCTGAATGCCGGCTCCGCGGTGGTGCTGCCGGAGGTCTTCCTGAAAGCCGTTTCGGCGGTGCGGAACCTGGGCTGCCGGCTCGAGGAGTTCACCACCGTGAACCTGGATTTCCTCCAGCACTACCGCCCCCGGGTCAATGTGGTCGAGCGTCCGCACGCGCACTCGGGCGGCCGCGGCTTCGCGCTCACCGGCCACCACGAACTGATGCTCCCCCTGCTGGCAGCCGCCCTCATCGAGCGGGAATCATGACCGATCCTCAACCGCTTGAGCCGCAGCCGCAACCGGAGAGATACCCCTTCTGGGGTTGGCTCGATGTGGCGCTGCTGTCCACGCTGGCGCTGCCGCTGATCTGGCCCATGGTGCCGGCCGGCGGCGGAGCGCCACACCCGGCGCCGCCGATCCCACGGGAGCGGGCCGTGGCCGCGATCGCTCTGACCTTTTCCTTCTATGGCGTGTGGTTCCTGGCGCTCTATGCGTTGATCCGGCTGCGCTACGGCCGGCCGTTCTGGCGCTCGCTGGCCTGGGTACGGCCGCCCCGGGGGCTCTGGGAAAGCGCTGGCTGGGGGCTGGTGCTGGCGCTGGCGGCAATCGTTCTCAGCCTGGTGCTGCGGCCGCCGGAGATCAAGACGCCGCTCGAGGAGCTGCTGAGGGACCCCGCCTCGCTGATGCTGATCGGCGTTTTCGGAGTGACTCTCGGCCCGCTGTGCGAGGAGTTGATGTTTCGGGGATTCCTGATGCCGCTGCTGGTGCGCTCGTTTGGCGCCGTGGCCGGCGTGTTGCTGGCGGCGGCTCCGTTCGCGCTGCTGCACGGCTACGAGTACTCCTGGAATTGGCAGCGGCTGGCGATCATTTTCCTGGCCGGCGCGGCGTTCGGATGGATGCGGCGCCGCTCGGGTTCGACGGCCGCGGCGACGGTCATGCACTGCGCGTACAACCTCGTGTTCTTTGTTCTCCTTGCGGCCGGAAGACCGGGCAGGCTTCGTTGACACAGATGCTAGAGACCATTCAATGGACGGATGACGGCGTGGTCATGATCGACCAGACCCGCCTGCCGCGCGAGGAAGTCTACGTCACCTGCCGAGACTACCGCGAGGTGGCCGGGGCCATCCGGTCGATGGTGATCCGCGGTGCGCCCGCTATCGGCGTCGCGGCGGCGATGGGCGTCGCGCTCGGCGCGCTACGCGCGGAGAACCTCGAGGCGGAGTTCAAGACGATTTGCGATACGCTCGCCCATACGCGCCCCACCGCCGTCAACCTGTTCTGGGCGATCGAACGAATGAAGCGGCTGTACCAGTCGCTGCGCGGACGCCCGCTCGGGGAGATTCGCAAGCGGCTGGTGGCCGAGGCCATCGAGATCCGGCGCGAGGATATCGCCATCAACGAGGCGCTGGGCCGTCATGGAGCGGAACTGATCCCCGACGGCAAGACCGTTCTCACCCACTGCAACGCGGGCGCGCTGGCCACTGCCGGCTACGGCACCGCGCTGGGCGTGATCCGCGCCGCCGTCGCCGCGGGCAAGAAGATCGACGTGTTCGCCGGCGAGACCCGCCCGTTCCTGCAAGGCGCGCGGCTTACCGTGTGGGAACTGATGCACGACGGCATCCCCGCCACGCTCATCACCGATAACATGGCGGGGTACTTTCTGAAGTCCGGCCGGATCGGCTGCGTGGTGGTGGGAGCCGACCGGATCGCCGCCAATGGAGATGTCGCCAACAAGATCGGGACCTACCCGGTGGCCGTGCTGGCCCACGAGAACGGGGTGCCGTTCTACGTGGCCGCGCCAGTCTCCACCCTCGACCTTTCGCTGGCTTCCGGCGACCAGATCCCGATCGAGGAGCGCCCCGCGCGGGAAGTGACGCACGTCTTCGGCGTCCGGATCGCGCCAGAGGGCGTTGCGGTTGCGAACCCCGCCTTCGACGTTACGCCCAGCCGGTACGTTACCGCCATCGTCACCGAGCGCGGCGTGGCCCGCCCGCCGTTCCCCGAATCGCTGCGCCGGATTCAAGCCGCTCCTTAAGACGTGCCCTCCAATTCCCCCCACCCGGGGCGGCTCGGCAGCACCCGGGCCGCTGTGTCAAACGAAAAGAGTACCAGGCTGCCGTACTGGTACCGACCCTGAGTTTGCGTGGTGCTGCCCGCTCGGCCCAAGGGGTGGCCGGCCGATCGGGAAGGAGATCGGGCGGCGGGCCTGCGGGGAACCCCAGGCGCGCCTGTTCGCCTCGGGCAACGCCAACGCCAAAAGCGGTTTACCTGCGGCCGGATAGCCAGGGGCTGGCCCCGCCAGACCTCCCGGTACTCCTAACGGTACGGGGGGAATCCGAGCTCAGCGGGAGGGGTATCGGCCCGCGCGTACTGGGGCGTGGGGGCCAAGTTATCAACCCACCCCTGGCTATGGTTAGTATTACCGGGCTGCAAAGTGATAATTACTTTCTTGCTAGTGCTAGGCTTTTCGCAGCCCCTTGCGCTGCGCAACAGCTTCGATCCAAACGTGTTTGAAGGCCCGAAACGGCACGAACTCTGTGGTAAATCCCGACATTTTCATGTAAAATCGGGAACCGACGCATACCCCGGAATTCGTGTTGGGGAGGAGTCTCCATGACTAATTCGACGATCCCGGCCGAGGCGGTCGGCTCTCTGTCGCCCGTCACGGCCTCTTTTCGCTGGGAGGTTCCCACTAAGCCGATTGGTATCCAGATCAGCCTGGATGTGATCGACCGTCTGGAGCGCGAGGTCCTCGACAGTTTCAAGGCGGTCACCAAGCGCGGCTCGGAGGTGGGGGGAATCCTGCTTGGGCGGATTGCGCGCGCGGACAGGCGAACCGTGTTTGTCGAGAACTACGAGTCGGTCGCGTGCGATTACAGCCGTGGCCCGCTGTATCTTCTTTCGGACTCGGACAAAGATCATCTCCGGCTGACCCTGCTGCGGCTGAAGAACGGCCCCTTGTCGATCGTGGGCTTCTTCCGCGGCAACACGCGCAAGGACTTGCTCATCGACCAAGAGGAGGACCTGGCTATCGCCCAGGAGTTCTTCTCCGACCCGAACCACGTGTTCCTGCTGGTCAAGCCGTTTGCCATGAAGCCGAGCGTGGCTGGGTTCTTCCTTTGGGAAGACGGGAACATTCCGTCCCAGTCTCCTCTCCAGTTCCCCTTCCGGCGCTCGGAGTTGCTTAAGGGCTTTCCCCAATCGATCGTACAGCCCGGCGAGGACAAAGCGGCAGCGGCCATCGCCCCGGCGCCGGTGGCGCGGGAAGAGCGGGCCGGGCCGGTAGTGGTTCCCAAACGCGAGGAACGGCCCCCGGTGGCGCCGCCCGTGCTCAAGCGCGAAGAGCCGAAACCCGGGCCGGTCGTGGTGCCGCCCCCCAAGCGCGAAGAACCTCCGGTCGCCAAGCGCGAAGAGCCTGCGCCGCCGCCGATCCTCCCGCCCAAGCGCGAGGAGCGGCCACCGGTTCCGCCGCTGAGCTTCAAGCGCGAGGAGCGGCCGGCTGTAACACTGCCGCCCAAGCGCGAGGAGCCACCGGCGCCGCCGGTTCCGCCGTTGAGCTTCAGGCCCGAGGAGCGGCCGGCTGTGGCGCCGCCCCCGCCCAAGCGCGAGGAACGCGCCGCGCCGCCGGTCTTACCGAAGCGCGAGGAGCGGCCAGCTCCCCCACCGTTGAGCCTCAAACGCGAGGAGCGTCTCGGCGCCACGGTCACCGTGCCCAAACGCGAGGAGCCTCCGCCGCCGGTGACGGCCAAGCGCGAGGAGCCTCCCCAACCACCGGTGACCGCCAAACGCGAGGAGCCGCCGCCGGTGACGGCCAGGCGCGAGGAGCCTCCCCAACCACCGGTGACCGCCAAGCGCGAGGAGCGCCCCGTAGCCGCCCCGAAGCGCGAGGAACGGCCGGTGCCCGTCCCGCCGGTCGTCGCCAAGCCGGCGCCGCCGCCGGTCACGCCGAAACCAGAGGAGCCCCCCAAGCGCGAGGAGCGGCCGTCGATCCAACCGGTCGTCGCCAAGCGCGAGGAGCGGCCGTCGATCCAACCGGTCGTCGCCAAGCGCGAGGAGCCCGCCCCCGCGCCCGCCGCAGAGAAGAAGGAAGAGCGCAAGGAAGAACGTGCGGTGGCCGCCGCCGCTCCCGCCAAGCTGGAGCCCGCCCCGGCCGTGGCTCCCGCAAGAGCCGAAGAGCCGGCCCTGGCCGGTGAACCCGCCAAGCGGGGCAAGATCTGGCTATGGGTTGCCATCGTAGTCGTGCTTCTGGCCGTCGGTGGCTATTTCGCATACCGATCGCGCACGGCGCCATCCGAGACCAAGCCCGCCGATGCGGCGCTCGCCCTAAAGGTTGAGCGCAACGCCGGCCAGTTGGTGCTGAGCTGGAACCGGGACGCCGATCTCGTGAAGACCGCACAAACGGCCACCCTGACGATCACCGACGGCGACCACACGGAAGACGTGCCCGTCGACGTCGGCCAACTCCGCGGCGGCAGCATCGTGTACGCGCCGATCACCAACGATGTGAGTTTCAAGCTCGAAGTCACCGACCAGAAGAGGGGCATCAGCAAGAGCGAGTCGGTTCGCGTGCTGGCAGGGCGGCCGTCGCCCTTGATGCAGCCAGCCCCGCCCAAGCCGGCGGCAGCGCCAGCCGAAACCAGGGTACAGACAGCGCCTGCGAACCCGGCGCCGACGCCGCAGACTTCTGCTCCGCCTCCGGCCGCTGCCCAGACCCCGCCCCCGCCGGTTGAGCAGCCCAAACCCAGCGCTCCCGCGGCGGCCTCCACTCCAAAGCCCGATTCGATCGCCGCCAGGGTGACGTTCCAACCGTTGCCCGAACCCCCGAAGATTGACAGCCCGGGCTCGGCGGTGACCGCCCGCTCGATCCCGAGCTCCACCGCGCCGACGCCGACGGCCCCGCCGCCTGCCGCTGCGCCCGCGAAGCAGGAGCCGGCGAGGCCCGCGGCCCAACCGTCGGCGCAGCCTGCCCCCGCCGCCACCAAGGTTCAGCCGCCCGCTCAGCAGCAGCCGGCGCCGTTGAGGGTCGGCGGCAACGTGCAGGAGGCCAAGGTTCTCAGCCGCATCGCGCCCACCTATCCTCAGTTGGCACGGCAGGCGCGAGTATCCGGCACTGTCAAAGTGGAAGCGACCATCGGCAGAGACGGGAAGGTGAAGGCCGTCCGGGCAGTCAGCGGACCGCCCCTGTTGAGAAAGGCCGCCGAGGACGCGGTGCGGCAGTGGAGATACCAGGCCGGCACGCTGAACGGCGAAGCGGTGGACGTCACCACCCAGGTGGACGTGAGCTTCACTCTGCAACGCTAGAGCGGCCCGAGAGACCAGGCGCGCCGATGTTACAGTAGAGTAGATTCGCGTGCTCGTGCTGTCGTCCGCTTCCGGGCCGGTTCCCGCGCTCGTCGCGACCTTGGTTGGCGTCACTGGCGCCGCGGTGGGGGTGTGTGCGCGGATCGGCGCGGCGCGCAGGATCGTCCCGTTCAGCGGCGGCTTGTTGATGGGGATCGCCGTTTTCGGCGTGCTGCCCGAGCTGGCGGGGAGCTACGGATGGGTCCTGGGCAGCGCTGTGCTGGCGCTGGGCGTGGCGCTGCTCTGGGTAGTAGGCCGTTATGTGTACCCGGTCTGTCCCTCCTGCTCCCACACGCACGACCACGAGCACTGCGTCACCGCCCTGCACGGATTTGCCCTGCCGCTGGTGGCCGCCGCCTCCCTCCACAGCCTCTTGGATGGCCTGGGGATCGTCGCCTCGCAGCAAGAGCATGCTCAGGGCCTGGCCGCGACCGTTGTGGCGGGCGTGACCTTGCACAAGATCCCCGAGGGCATTGCCCTGGGCATCATGCTGCGCGCCGCGGTCCGCTCGCGGTTCGCCGCGCTCGCCTGGTGCGTGGCGGCGGAAGCCTCCACGCTCCTAGGCGCCGTACTGGAATCGGCGATTACCGATCGTGTGGGAGTGAGCTGGGTGACATATGCGCTGGCGCTGGCCGGTGGGAGCTTCCTCTATCTCGGGTTTCACGCCGTGCACGGGGAGTGGCGGCGCGGTGTGCCCGCATTCCTGCCGGCGCTGACCGGCGCGGCGGGCGCGGCTGCGATCCAGCAGAGCGCGCGAGTTCTGTTTCATTAGACCCGCTGGAGACCGCGCGCTTCCGCGCCTCCTGGGATTCCCCGACCGGGTTCTGCTAGGATGTGAGGCGGAGAACCAGTTGCTTATGCGTCGATTCTCGGTGGCGGTTGTCGTGCTTCTGCTGTGCGCGTTGGCGGTTGGCTGCTCCTCGGGCACTTTCCGGACCAGCCCCACGGTCTACCCGATGGGCCAGCCGGTGCAGGTGGGACCGCTCATTTACACCATCCTGGAGGCGGAGTGGTCCGAGCAACTGGGCGATCCGCCGAGCGTGCGCACGCCGCAACAGCGGTTTCTGGAGATCCGGCTGTCGGTCACCAACAGTGGCGCCGGCCCGTCCGGCGTGCCGGCCCTGCGCCTGGTGGATGCTCAGGGGAGAACCTACGAGGAGTTGAGCGACGGAGAGGGGCTTCGGGAATGGCTCGGGTACTTGCGAAGCGTAAAACCGGCGCAGACCGAGCGCGGCCGCGTGCTGTTCGACGTGCCCGTCGGGGCCTACCGGCTGCGGCTCGCCAACGATGCCGACCCGGAGAACGAAAAGGTGGCGCTGGTGGACATCCCGCTGCAACTTGGGTCCCCCCTCCCGATGCCGGCGCCCCAGACGACTCCGCCGCAATAGTAGGAGGAGCGGCTGAGCTATGTTGCGGGCTGCCCTGGCCACTGCACTTTCCTGTGTAGCGGTGGTGTGGGCCTCGGCGCCCCCCAAACCTCTTGCGATCCTCAGGCCCGCTCTGCACCAGTATGAGGATGGCCCTCCCGTAGCGCCTGGCACGGGCTTCTCGACCGGCGAGAGCGTTTTCTTGAGCTTCCTGGTGAGCGGATACCAGGTGTCGGAAGAATCCCAGGTGAATCTGGTCTGCCACATCGAGGCCCTGGACCCACAGGGCGTGCCGCTGGTGGAAGTCATCCGGCAGGAGGTCAGAACGGCGGTGTCGCCGGAGGACAAGGACTGGACGCCCATCGTGCGGCAGAGTTTCGTCATCCCGCCGTTGGCGCCTCCGGGCGAGTACCGCATCCTGATGGCAGTCGAGGACCGGCTGGCGTCGCAGGAGGTCAAGGCCGAGCTGCGCTTCCCGGTTCGAGGGCGGCAGGTGGCCCCCAGCGATACGCTGGTCGCCCGCAATGTCCGCTTCTTGCGAGGCGAGGACGACTTGCAGCCGCTCCAGCCGCCGGTCTACCGCCCCGGCAATGCCGTGTGGGTGCGCTTTGACATCGTGGGATACAAGCTCGGGGAGAAGAATCGCTTGCAGGTCTCCTACGGAGTTTCCGTGCTCAGCCCCTCCGGAAAGACCATGTACTCCGAGCCGCAGGCCGCCGTCGAGCAGGGCCAGTCCTTTTATCCCAAGCGCTACCTGCCCGGCACGTTCAGCCTGAACCTGTCCAACAACGTCCGGCCCGGCGCATACACCATCCTGCTGACGCTGCGCGACGAAATCGGCAACCAGACCGTCGAATCCAGGCACGAGTTTACGGTCGAGTAGGTTGCCGGGCCGTCGCTACGGGGTGCGGGTCGCGACCAGCGCGCGCGGGTCTATCACGATCACCCCCGTGCGATCGATGAGCACGCTGTCATGGCGCTCGCTCCGGCTGTACATGACCTCCACCCGCGCCAGCCCTCCGCGGAAATCGCCCGCCCACCGGGCCCACAGCGTGTCGATCAGCTTGCCGGCCCGGTTGATGAACCCGAAATCCCAATTCGGCGGCGTCTTGTCCGCGACCAGTGCGCGTCCCTCCTGGAATTCCCAGGCTGCGGAAAAGCGGGGCTGGATGGCGAGTCTCCCCGTGCGGTCGATGTAGCCCCAGAGCTTCCCCTGGCGCACCGCGGCGAGGTCCTCGGAAAACGCCCGCGCCTCATCGAACTCGACGGCCAGGACGGTCTCCCCCGCCCGGTCCACGTAGCTCCAGCGCCGGCCCGACCGCACCGCCGCCAGTCCCTGCGAGAAATGCGTCCCTTCGTCGTACTGGGCGGGGATCGCCAGGCGCCCGCCTGGATCGACGAAACCCCACTTTCCGTTGATGCCGATCAGCGCCAGGCCCTCGCGAAACCCGGATGCGTAATCGAATTGGGCCGGAATGACCACTTTCCCGTTCTGGTCGATGTACCCCTGTTTCCTCTCTTTCTCAAACACCGCCAGACCCTCGAAGAACCCTGGCGAGGCCGTCGAAAACAGCGGCACCGCGGCGGCGCCTCCCAACTCGAGGCTGCGCTCGCTTGCTTTCGGCTCCGAGAACTGCGGCTCGATCACGGTCCTTCCCGTCTTGTCGATGAAACCGATGAGCTTGCCTTTCTTGATTCGCGCCAGCCCCTCGCGGAACGCATCGCACTCGTTCACCCCCGCGGGCAGGGGGATCGCCTCTTTTCCCGCCGGATCGACAAAGAACGACTGCTTCCGGAGCTTGACCAACGCCAGGTCCTCCGAAAAATCTCCGGCCTCGTCGAATCGGGGCGCAATCCGGCTGGAACCTGCCCGGTCCACGAAGCCGATCTCCAAGGGCGTCTTTCGATCCGGGGACTCTACCCGCCAGAGGCTGCTCCCCTCCTGCCGCGGCGCCGGGTCCCGCAGCGTGCTCTTGGGCGACTTCCCGCCCAGCTCCCACAATCGGACCGCACCGGTGCTGTCGCCCGTGGCTATGGTCTTGCCGTCCGGAGAGACCGCGACGGCGTACACCGTGCCATCGTGCAGCAGAGTCGCCGGCCCCTCACCGCCCGGCAGCGGGTACAGCTTCGCCGTCCGATCCGAAGAACCGGATATCAGAGTCTTGCCGTCCGGCGATGCCGCCAGGGACGTCACCATGGTCAGATGTTCCTTGAAGACCCGCTCCATTGTCCGGCTCTCGACGGACCAGACGCGCACGGCGCCCCGCGCCGGCTCTCCCGGAGCGCGTTTGATCTCCAGGCCCGAGCTGTACAGTTCGGCGCCGTCCGGGCTGAAGGCCAGTGCCCGCACCCCAATCGCGGTCGCGTTGCCCGCGCCGGGTGAGACGCTCACAATGCCCGACTTCAGCGACTTGAACTTGCCTCTCTTCATCTGGCCCAGCAGCTTCCCTTCCGGCAGCGACCACAGGCCGATCTCGGCGTCCGCCGAGCCGGAAGCCAGCCTCTTGCCGTCTGGGGAGACCGCCAGGCTCAATACCGATTCCCGATGCCCTTCCAGCGTGCCCAGCAGTCGGCCTCCGGGCATCGCCCACAGCTTGATGGTCGCGTCTCCCGAACCGGATGCCAGTATTTTCCCGTCCGGGGTCGCCGCCAGCGCCAGCACCGCCTCCTTGTGGCCTTCCAGGGTGGCCACCCGCCACCCTTCCGGCCACGACCAGAGCCCGATCGAGCCGTCGCCGGATCCCGTCGCCACCAGTTTGCCGCCGGGAACGACAGCGACCGCATACACGCTGTCCTTGTGTCCTTCCCAGCGCGCTGCTTCCCGCGGCCCGCCCACGGTCCAAACCAGAACCCGGCCATCCTCGTACCCGGCCACCAGGTTCTCTCCGTCCTCTGCGAACGCCAGCGAGCGAACGGCCGGCCCGCCGGCCGCCCACAGCGTGGAGCAACTCAACCAGACCAACAATACCTTTGCACTGCACATGACCTTCCCGCACCGCCCCTACTGAGCCGGCGCCTCCTTCACATACCTATCAAACCACGCGAGCATCTCGTACAGCGTGTCCTCGACGGATTCCCGCGCCGCGTAGCCGTGCGCCTCGAAGGGCAGCATCACCAGCCGGACCTTCCCGCCGTTGCCGCGCAACGCCTGGTACATGCGTTCGGATTGAACCGGGAACGTGCCGGGGTTGTCGTCCGCCTCGCCGTGAATCAGCAGGATCGGCGCCTTGATTTTGTCGGCGGACAGGAAGGGCGACATTTTCAGGTAGATCTCCGGCGCTTCCCAAAGGGTCCGGCGCTCGCTCTGGAATCCGAACGGGGTGAGGGTGCGGTTGTAGGCGCCGCTGCGGGCAATGCCGGCGCGGAACAAGTCGCAGTGAGCCAGCAGGTTGGCGGTCATAAACGCGCCGTAGCTGTGGCCCCCCACGCCCACTCGCTTGGGATCGGCAACCCCCATCTCGGCCGCCTTGTCGATGGCCGCCTTGGCGCCGGCCACGATCTGCTCGATGTAGGTGTTGTTGACGGTCTGGAAATCGCCGACTACCGGCAGCGTCGCGCCATCCAGCACCGCGTATCCGCGCAGCAGGAAGAACAGGTGCGAAATCCCCAGGATGCGTGTAAACCGTTGCGCCGAGCCGGCGACCTGGCCGGCCGTGGCCGGATCATTGTACTCCAGCGGGTAGGCCCAGACGACCGTCGGCAGCCGCGTGCCTTCCTTGTAGTCCGGCGGCAGGTAGAGCGTGAAGGAAAGGTTCACGCCGTCGGCACGCTTGTACTTCACGATCTGCTTCTTGATCCCGCGGAGCTGCGGCGTTGGGTCGGGGTACTTCGTGATCGCCTGCGCGGCCGCGTTCTGGCCCAGCGTGCGCAGAAAGTAGTTGGGCGGCTCGCTCGGCGATTCGTGCCGCGTGACTGCCTTGCCTCCGGCGGGGTCGATCACCGCCACGACGCTCTCATACTCGTTCGCACCGCAGCGGAAGAGGCGATCGGAGGCCAGCGTCTTCAGATTGAGGCGATCCAGGAACGGCCGGTCCCCTTCGGGAGAGGCGCCTGCGCCCGAAAGGAAGATCGAATCGCCGTGCTGAAGCAGCACGCGGTGGCCGCTCGGAAGCGTGCGCATCAGCGGCGTGCCGGGGTTCTGGTAGCGGTTGCGTTGATCGCGGTCCCAGACGGTGCGCGCGGGCTCCGTGGGCCGGTCGGCGTCGATCAAGACCGTGTGGGTCCAGCGGCGTTCCCGTTCATAGTCGGTCGCCAGCGCCAGGCCGCCCTTCTCGCACCACCTCAGATTCACCAAGCGCTGCCCCGTCTTGAGGATTTCCACCGGGGCGCCGCTGAACGGCGCCTTCAGCATCAGCAGCCGGTCCCGGTACGGAACCTTTTGCCTGGGGTCGCCGTTGTCCAGCGCCTCGGCCCAGACCAGCGTGGCCGGCTCGTTCGGCCGCCATTCGTAGTCCCTCGGGCCGGTGGGCACGCCATCGATCGGAACCGCGTCGGCCAGCGGCAGGCTGGTGAGCCCGTGGACTACCTTGCCGGCGCGGTCCCAGACCTCGACCTCCTTGGGAAAGTACTCGCTCGGATAGAGGTACGAATACGGCCGGTGAATGCGCGCTACCAGCAAGTGTTTGCCGTCGGGGGCGGGAGCGGCGGTCTCGTAGACACCGGGCTTGCCCACCGGCGCCGCCAGGCCGCTCGCGCTATCCACGAAAGCGAGTTGCGCCCGCGCGTAATAGTCGAACAGATCCTCGTCGTGCGGATTCTTCAGCAGGTCCTGGAAGGTCCAGGTCGGCGCTCCCTTGCCGTAGCTCTCCTGGATGTTGGGTCCGGCCGGCATGCGCCGCTCCCCGGGCGCTCTGCCCCGAGTGACGGGGATCAGCCGCACCAGCAGAGTACGGCTGTCCGGCATCCACTGGAGGGCATCGCCGTATGCGGTGTTGACGCGCCAGGCGCCGAGCCGGCGCGCCTTCGCCGTGGCCGTGTCGCCGACCCACAGCTCGGCGCCGCCGCGAGCGCTGCTGGTGAAGGCGAACTGCTTGCCGTCGGGACTGAATTCGGGCATGCCGGGCTTGGCGGCCGGAGGCAGCGCGACGTTCACAGCCGGGCCTCCGGCGATCTTCTGCACCGCCAGCGACACGATGGTGAAGGGCTGGTGCGGCCCGTTGGTACTTGGGTTGATGCGCAAGCCCGCCAGCCGCAACATGGGCTGTGCCAGATCGGCGATCGGCGGGTAGCGCAGCGGTTCGGCCAACAGCATGGTGTCCCAGGTCGGGCTGACCACCGCCATCGGCGTGACGGGTGCGTCGAGGACGTCCAGGATCTCCTTCGGCGGCTTCTTATAGGTCTCCTGGGGCAGGGCGGGACCAGCCAGCAGGAATAGCAAGAGCGAGCACATCAAGCGGGGCATTAGCGGCTATTCTACACCGCCCGGCGGCCTCTAAGGCGGAGCGAACTACCGCTCCTCGTCCGTCGGACGGCCGGGGTGCGCCTCGCCCCGCTCCGCCGATCTGAGCAGCTTGTAGACGATCCGGTTCGAGGGCAGGCTGGCTTCGACGAAATCGATGCCGTCCGAGGTGATCAGGATCTCGCTGGTCGACTCATCCCGGCGCGCGTAGCCCTTTTCGCGCAGGTACCAGACCGTGAACTCCAGGTGCTCGCGAGGCACCGCCATGCGCGCCTCCATGTCCAGCAGCGACAGGCCGGGATGGTCGAAGCTCTCCCGGCGGCGGTTGTAGAGCAGGCAGAGGACCCCCAGGCGCCGGTTCACCTCGGCGTCGATGCCGACGACGAACTCCTTCATCTCGAAGACCGGCATCGGCTGGTTGCGCTCCTTGCTGCACAGCGCATCGTAGGCGGCGCGGCGCTCCGGGTCGCCCAACACGTCGTAGGCTTGCTTGAGCAGCACGAACTTGTCGGTGTCGCCGGTCTCCGGGTTGTCCGGGTGGTAGCGCGCCGCCAGCATGCGATAGACGCGCTGGATGGTCTGCATCTCGGCGTTCTGGCTGATTTGCATCAATTCGTAATAGTCGACAAATCCGTCCATGGAAGTCCCTTTCAATGAGCGCGGAGAAACGCGTCGATTTCGCGCGCGGCGCGGGCGCCCTCCGCTACCGCCTGCACCACGGTGGCGCCGCCGTGGACGATATCCCCGGCGGCGAACACCCCGGGGCGGCTCGTTTCGAGCATCCCCTCGCGCGTTCGGATCAGGCCGTCGCTCGAGACCTCGACGCCGACCAGCGCTTCGGCCAATTCGTCGTCGATCTGCTGTCCCATCGCTTCAATCACCAGATCGGCGGGAATGACGTGCTCGGAAACGGGGAGATTCTCCGGCTTACGGCGTCCATCGGCGCCCGGCACGGTCAACCGCGTTCGCACAACCCTCAAGCCCGTGAGTGTTCCCTCCGGGCCGGCCACGTAAGCCAGCGGCGCGGTAAGGACGAGGAAGTGCACCCCGGCTTCGATGGCCCGACCGCGCCCCTCGGGCCAAGCCGGCATCTCGGCGAACGAGCGCCGGTACACGATCGCGACATCGGAGGCTCCGGCGCGCCTGGCGGAGAGCGCCGCATCGATGGCCGTGTTCCCGCCGCCGAGTACCAGCACCGTTCCCGAAACCGGCGCGCCGTCCTTCGCGCGGGTGAGGAAGTCGAGCGCGCTCACCACCCCGGACTGGGGCCGTTCGGAACCCGGGAGCGGCACGGACTGGCTCAGCCCGAGCGCGATCAGGACCGCGTCGAAGCCCTCCGCCAGCACGTCGTCGAGATTGTAGCCCCGGTGGATGCGGGCGAACCGCCGGTGCTCTTTGACACCGCTCCCCTCCAGCACATCGCGAATCTCGCGGTGCAGGACTTCCACGGGCAGCCGCTCCGCGGGAATGGTGTCCCGCGCCAGTCCACCCAGGGCGGCGCCGCGGTCCAGCAGGCTGACTTCGTGCCCGAGCGAGGCCAAGGCCGCGGCGGCGGAAATCCCAGCCGGTCCGGCGCCGAGCACCGCCACCCGCTTGCCGCTGGCCGGGCCCCTGGGGCGCGGTTCGGCCGTCCAGCCTTCCTCGACCGCCCTGCGCGCCACCCAGCGTTGCAGATGGCGAATCGGAACGCTCTCGGTATAGTGCTGGTTGATGCAGCCGCGCTCGCACTGCGTCTCCGCCGGGCACACATACCCGCAAACCGCCGCCAGCACGTTCCGGGCCCGCAGCGTCTGGTAAGCCTCGCGGAAGCGGCCGGACGCAATGTGCCCCACGAATTCGGGGATGTTCACCCGGGCGGGGCAGCCGGTGACGCAGGTCGGATCGTTGCACTGGCGGCAGGTCCGGGCCATCTCCAGAACCGATTCCAGGGCCTCGGCGCGTCCCGCTTTGTAGATCGGTTCGTAAACCGCCGCGTCGCGCGGCACGCAGCCGCTACGGCCGCCGTCTCGCATGATCTGGGTGCAGGCCGAGCAGGCCACGCAGACCCGCTCGGGGTCCAGCCGTCCCCTTTCCGCCAGCGCGCGCGGGAAATCCGGGTAGGCGAACGTCATCCGCCCGCAGCCCACCAAGGACACCCATTCGTTGCGCACCGCGGCCGCCGCCACGTTCGGGAAAAAGTGCCGCAACCAGGAATAGCCCCCGCCGATCACCGCCATTCCCGGGAATTCCTTCTGGATCGAGCGCACGATGGCCACGAAGCGCGCCACCCCATACAGCGGCGATTCCGCCGGCGCCGGCGCGCCGGCCACCGGCAGGTCGAATGGCCGGTTGACGTGCGGATTGAAGTAGGGGTTGCCGATGCTGACGTTCACCAGCGGCGCGCCCGCCTGCTTCAGGCAGCGGACCAGTTCCATCGGCTCGCTGAGGTCGGGCTTCGCCGGGTCCTCGCGATCGACGCCGAATCCATAGGGATACTCCATGGCGTCGTAGGCGTTCATGCGCGAGGTGACGGTGATCCCCGGAACCAGGGCGCGGATCTTGGCCACCACGTTGCAAAAGAAGCGCGCGCGGTTCTCGAACGAGCCGCCGTAGCGCCCCTCCCGCGTGTGCGAGGCGTGTAACTCGGAGACCAGGTAGCCATGGCAGGCCTTCACGTCGACCGCATCGAAGCCGGCCCGCTGGGCCAGGCGCGCGGCCTCGACATAGCGGTCCTCCAGGCGTTCCAGCTCGTCGTCGGAGACAACCGGATAGTCCGGCGGCAGGTTGTGGAGCGGATCGAGGAATGGCGAGTGGTGCGCGATGATCGGCTGTGGAGCGCGCCCCGGCTTGCTGTAGCGGCCCGAGTGGGTGAGCTGCAACACCAGGTACGGGCGATGCGGCGCGGCCTTCAGGCTCGCCTCCACCAACCGGGCGAACCCGTCCACCGTGTCCTCGCGAATCCACAACTGCCGCGGGTTGGCGCGTCCCTCCTCGACCACCGCCGTGGCCTCGAACCAGAGCAGGCCCGCGCCCCCGGCCGCGAACCGCCGGTAGCGGCGAAACGTCAGCTCGTCCGGCGACCCGTCGGGAAAACCGTCGCATCCCTCCATCGGCAGCGCCACCAGCCGGTTCGCCAACCCGAAGCCGCCGATCTCCAGGGGCTCCAGCAGCGGACTGATGTCCTCGCTGACCTCGAGGTCAACCCCCAGCCCGCCAATGCGCGCCCGCAACTCATCGAGAGAGTGGAACCCAAAAGGTTCGTGTCCAGTCATCGGGAAGTATGAGGGGATTATAGCGTACCGGGGTCCAGGGACCGGTGCACCAATCTACCCTGGTTGGCGGCGGCTGGATGGGGGCATAAGGCACCTGCGCGGATCTACCAATAGATAGGAGGCGTTCGGCTTTGGAGCCGGAACGAGGAGAGAAGTGCGCTCCAGTTTGAGATCGAACCTGGCGGTTTTGGACCCCCACGAAGTGGAAGAGGCGGTGAGCGCATTTCGGGTGCACGCCACTTCGGGATCCAGCGGCGAAATCAGGCGCCTGCGCCTGGCCTTCGCGCGGTCGTGACTGGATGAGCCGTCCGGCCAGCTTGCGTTGCGATACCAGCAGGTCGCCCCGATGCAGGCTTCCCTGTCCCAGTCCGGACTCCGCAGTCTCCTTCGGGGCGCGGAGGAGGATGCCACTTTGGAAGAGGCCCGGGAGAACCTGTGCGGCGGGTTCGACCAGCCGCGCGCGGTCAACGCCATCCTGGCGGGCATGCTCCTCGGGATGCCGCACGAATTGCCGCTTCCCCCCGACTTTCGGTCCCTTCCCGGCTGGTTGCTGGAGGACTACCTCCGCTTTCTGCTGGAGATGCCGCCAGTTTTTCACCGGATTGGCGAGTCCGCAGCCTATCTGAGCTACCTGGAGAAGGTGACCACGCTGATCGAGCGGGCCATTGCCCGGGAGCCCCAATCCCCTCTGGCGGACCGGCTGGCCGAGGCCTTTTACTACGGGACCAACTTCACGCAGGCCTATTTCAACGGCGCGAACCTGCGAGAGCTGTTCCGCCGCCGCGCCCGGATCATCGAAGCCTTTCTGGAACGGAACGGGTGCCGGCTGGATTACGCGTTTCCCCCGGACCCGGCGCGTAACCGGAAGATCCGCGCGGGGTTGCTGGCCCGGCACTTCTCGGTCGGCACAGAGACGGTTTCGATCCTGACCTGTTTCGAATATCTGGATCGCGGCCGCTTCACCCTCACCCTGTTCAGTCTTGCCGTCAGCGGCTGTCCGATGGAGCAATACGCGCGCGGCCGGGCCGATGGTTTCGTGGCGCTGCCGGGCGGCGACATCATGGCTCACGTCGCGCGGATCCGGGCGGCGGACCTGGACGTCATGCTCAGCGGCACTAATGTGACCGCCACGAGCACGCTGGCGGTGGCGCTATCCGCGCACCGCCTGGCGCGGTTGCAGGTGGGACTGATGTGTTCGCCGGTCAGCACCGGCTTTCGCAACGTGGACCTGATGATCGCCTCGCGCGCCGACGGTCCGGAACCGTCGAGTCTTGCTGCGGAATTCAACGAGCAACTGGTGTTCCTGGACGGGCCTTCTCATTGCGGGGCCTACCATCGGGTCCCGGAGCCGACGCCCGCGCCCCTCCAGCGGGCGCAACTGGCCCTGCCCAACGATGCCGTGGTCTTCTTCTCCGGAGCGGCTTACCACAAGATCATTCCCGAACTCTCCGAGACCTGGGCCGAGATCCTGTCCCGGGTGCTCGGAAGCTGTCTGGTGCTGGCGCCCTACAACCAGAATTGGTCGGCAGCCTACGCAGTCGGGCCGTCTGTCGCGCGAATGGAGAAGCAAATGGCGGACCGTGGCGTGGCGCCCTGGCGGTTGCGTATCCTCGCCCTCGAGCAGGTGAGCAAGGCCGTCATGCAGGCGCTGATCTCGGTCGCCGACGTCTACCTGGACAGCCATCCGTACTCGGGCGCCGTTTCCATGCTGGACCCGCTGCTGGCCGGGTGCCCGGCGGTGGCCTGGCAGGGGGGAACTTTCCGCTCCGGCATGGGAGCGGCCATGCTTAGGACGCTGGGACCGGAGGACCATATCGCCCACAGCCGCGAGGAGTACATCCGCATCGCGACGGAGCTGGCAACCACCCCGGAAAGGCGGGCGCAGGTGCGGCGCAGGTTGCAGGCAGAGGACGCCTGCCGGCCCTTCCTCGATACGCGCGCTTCCTCCCGGAGGTGGGGGGACGCGTTGGCCAGCCTGTGCCGCGAGCGAGGAATCGCTTGGCTCGGGAGGGCACATGAAGGCGGTCATTCTCTGTGGCGGTCGCGGCTCCAGAGGGGTTTGCCAAACGCCTGGTGGGGCTTGCCTCGGAACTGAACCTCCAGGGACCTCGCATCTTCGACCTCCAGATCGCCCTGGCATCCCTCGAAGGAGGGGCCACTGAGATCTGGACCCATGATCGGGACTTCGTCAGCCTGCCGGGGCTTCCTGCGAAAGACCCCCTCTAAGGGGACGGGCGGTCCCAGACCCGGACCGTCCCCGCCTGACCTCATGCACTTGCCGTTCGTACTTTCGGATCGCCCGGTGCGGACAGGCGGCCCAGCAGAGCGCCGAGTTCCCTCAGCTCCGCTTCGATTCGTCGCCGCTCCGATTCGCTCAGGCCGTAGATGACCGGCAACAGCTTGATTGCATTCGTGCACGCTCGTTCGGCTTTCGCTCGATGTTGCTCCGCGTAATCGCGCTCCTTGGCGGAGGACGCGCTTGCATGCTCGAGGCCGCGTTGCAGTTCGTTGTGGATGAGCCCAACTAGCTGCCAATCCGTTCTCGCACGGAGGGCTGCGAGTTTGGCGCGTTCGGAATCAGTGCTCATGGGAATGCTCACTTCGCTGGCTTGACGTGACGCCCCAGGAATGACGTTGTCCGTCGGCCGTGTGACTGCCTTCCTATTCTTAGACGGTTCGACGGGGCGAATTGTTCGGAAGGTTCCGGAGCCTTAATGTGACATCCCTGTTGCGCCAGGGTTAGAGACGCGTTGCGGCGCGCCCGCTTCGCTGACCCACAGGCCGCCGCCCAGCCCCTTCGAGCGGTGAAATCGGGGATAATAGCAGCTTCGACTCGATTGCCGGGGGACCTACCATGAACTCGGATTTCTCTCGCCGTGACTTCCTGGCCGCGGGGCTGGTTCTTCCCGCGGCGAGCGCGCTTCCCAGCCTCTCCGCCCAAGCCGGCCCGGCCGCCGGCGCGAACGGGCTCAGCTACCGCGTGCTGGGCCAGACGGGGCTGAAGGTCACTACGGTCGGCTTCGGCTGCATGATCACCTCCGACCCGGCGGTGATCTCCCAGGCGCTGGACCTGGGCGTCAACTACTTCGACACCGCCCGCAACTATCAAGGCGGCAACAACGAGCGAATGGTGGGCGCCGCGCTCGGCAACAAGCGAAAGAGCGTCGTCCTGTCCAGCAAGACGGAGGCCAACGACAAGCCAGCAGCCCTGGAGCAGCTCGAGACCAGCCTCAAGACGCTGGGGACCGATTACCTCGACATCTGGTATCTGCACGGCAGGAGCAGCCCCGAGGCCATCTCCGACGAGTTGGTGGAGGCCCAGGAGATCGCCAAGAAGCAAGGCAAGACGCGCTTCATCGGCGTGAGCACGCACCGGCTGCCCGCGATCTCCGAGGCCGTGCTCAGGGCTGGGAAGATGGAGGTGGTGCTGGCAACCTACAACTTCACCATGACCGACCCCGCCATGAATGCGGCCATCGCCGAATTGCACAAGGCGGGCGTGGGCCTGGTGGCGATGAAGGTGATGGGCGGCGGGATGCGCGGCAGGAAGCCCCGCGAGGGCCTGCCCGCTGCTGCATTGAAGTGGGTGCTGAAGAACCCCGGCATCGCCACCACCATCCCGAGCATGACCGACTCCGATCAACTCCAGCAGAATCTCCAGGCCATGCCGGGGACTTTTTCCGACGCCGATCGGAAGGTCCTGAGCGCGCGCCTGGAGGAGATCCGCCCGATCTACTGCCGGATGTGCGGGCGCTGCGACGGCAAGTGCCCCCAAGGGCTGCCGGTGTCGGACGTCCTGCGGTACCTCACCTATGCGGAGGGCTATGGGCAGTTCCCGCTCGGCCGCGAGCGGTTCCTCGGGCTACCCGGGAACCTCGCCCGCGTGCGCTGCCGCGAGTGCGCGTCGTGCCCGATCGAGTGCCCCAACGGCGTGCGGGTCACCGAGCGGCTGATCCGTGCGCAGGAGTTGTTCGGCTAGGTCGTTCCTATGCGCGGAAACTGGATTGCACTCATACTGGTTGGATCGGCGGTGGCGGGCGCGGCGAGGGCCGCGGACCTTTGGCAACTGGCCAAGGAAAAGCGGCAAATCCACCAGTTCTCGGCCCTCTTCACCGCCCAGGACGTGCGCGATCGCCTTTCGGACGACGCCGGCATAGGCGCCGCCATCGACTGGTGCCGCAAGACCGGCGTGACCAAGGTCTACCTGGAGACCTTTCGGGATGGCTACCAGGCCGAGCGCGCCACCTTGCAGAAGGCGAAGGAGCGGTTCCGCGCGGCCGATTTCGAAGTTTCCGGCTGCGTCACCACCACGAACGTGGGCAAGCCGACCACGGGCTGGAAGCCGCTCTCCTGTTACACCGATCACGCGACCCAGGACCAGGTCCAGGCGATCTTCGAGTTCGCGGCCGGCCTGTTCGACGAGATCATGATCGACGACTTCTGGTTCACCGATTGCACTTGCCAGCAGTGCGACGCGGCGCGCAGGCTGCAAACGGTGAATATCGGGGGGCGCACCTGGCCGGTTGCCGGCCAGACCTGGGAAGACTACCGCAGCGCGCTCATGTGGCGCCTCTCTCAGGAGCGCGTTCTGGGAGCGTCCCGGCGGGTGAACCGCAAGGTGCGGTTGATCCTCAAGTATCCGCAGTGGTACGACCGCTTCCACGAGCGCGGCTACGACGTGACGCGCGAAACCGCCAGCTTCGACAGGATCTGGGTGGGTACCGAGACGCGCGACCGCAACCGCGGCGGCAGCATGCCGTACGAGGCCTACTTCATCATGCGCTGGCTGGGCGCGCTGGGCGGCAAGAAGACCGGCGGCGGCTGGTACGATCCGCTCAGAACCAGCCCCCTCACCTACCTGGAGCAGGCGCGGCAGACCCTGCTCGCCGGGGCGCGCGAGAGTATGCTGTTCTGCTTCGGCGCGCTGGGACGCGACACCGGCCCGGCCGACGTCGAGGCGCTGCGCGCGAACATGCCGGAATTGCTGGCCGCCGCCGAGGAGATGCGCCTGCGCCCCACCGTCGGCGTCGCTGCCTACAAACCGCCCAACAGCCCCGGACAAAACGAGCCCTACGTCTTCGACTATGTCGGAATGCTGGGGCTGCCGCTCGAACCGGCTCCTCAGTTTCCGGAGGAGGCTCCGGCTGCGTTCTTCTCCGTTCACGCGCTCAAAGACCCGGAGTTCATCACCAAGGTGGCCCTGTTCATCGCCTCCGGGCGGCCCACGCTGCTCACCGACAGCCTGGCGGAACGGCTGGACCCCAACCTGGTGAAGGCGCGCAACGTGCGGGTTCTGCCGGTGAATGGCGACCCCAAGTCGCTGCTCCGCCTCACACAGCAGGATCTCGATCCCATTCGCGCCCCGCTCCTTCAGCCGCTGAATACTACCTTCCGCGCTCCCAATCAGGTGGGGCTGTACCTGTTTGCCGGCGGGAGCTACGTGGTGGAAAACTTCGGCGATCAGGAGGCCGCGGTCGAACTGAACGGCGCCGCGATCAAGGTGCCCGCACGCGGTTGGGTTACGCGCTGGAAGTGAGCCGGGGGGGCACCCCGTGCGGGGCTTCAGAGGGACTTGCAAAAATGGCGCCCAGGCCCGGTCGAAACAAAACCTGAAGAAATGTTTGAGAGAGGGCTGCTTTCCCAATAGAATGTTTCTTGCCAGAGACAACACCCTCGG
>Ga0187878_1000752_pt1 | contig 34695 bp, 43 predicted proteins | sample June2016WEW_17_1_FD_132979 | JGI IMG/M metagenome (GOLD analysis project Ga0187878, IMG submission 132979) | Peatland microbial communities from SPRUCE experiment site at the Marcell Experimental Forest, Minnesota, USA - June2016WEW_17_150 | ecosystem: Environmental > Terrestrial > Soil >... | reverse complement strand
TTGCTGTGATGGGTGTGGGCTTGTTTTTGCTGTAAGTGAGTGGCTGAGTCATTTATGTGGTGGTTTTACTCTTTTGTTGGAGGGTTATTTGGGGGTGTCTATTTTAGGGACAAGCCAGCGCGCACTTCAAAATAATGTAAAGCTCGGACACTACTTCTAACAGAAAGTTAGACCAACTAAGCAAGGAAAGAAGGCTCAGTCAGCCTTCTCCGTCCGACTGCGCCCCTAATGTAGGCGATCTGCCCTTCATGGTGAGGTATCTCAGACAGTAACATCATGAGCATATTCTCACGCTTCCTAACCCCACGGGGCGTGTTAACGTCAACATCCAGATCCGCTGGGTTAAGCTTGTCCAGACTTTGCAAAACATTTTCTTTGCCTTGTTTAAGGTCATTCATTATCTTGACTAGCGAGAATGACTTATTGCCGACGTAATCATCGGGCCAGCCGGCGGGTTTAAAGTTGGGATCACCTTTCACTGCCCTTGTCACGCCCACATTCCATTGTTGGGATAAGTGTGTTAGAATCCACTTGATGTCATTTGCTTCACCCACTGGTTTCCACTCGGCCTCGACCTCTTTCAGATCCTTCACTGAGCCATCAAATCTACCAAAGACCAACTCAGCAAATATTTTTAGAGTTTTAACTCTTTCAGACAAATTAATCTCCGAAGGATACAATCGACGCCACTAAATATACCATCCCCTTTTCGATTTTTTGATTTTGTATTATGATACCCGAGATGCTGAAGTTCAGGTGGATCCCTATGAGCCATTGCGTCTAATCCAGACATTGGATTTTGAAGAAATAACTGGACTTATTCATACACGTGAGTTACTCATGTATTTGATGGTTTTAGGGAGTTTTAAATATCCTCTAAGCAGGGTATCAGGAGAATCTCGTCTATGTATTCACTTGAGGGATGCATTGGTTTTATTGGTTACCAGTATTTATGGCGGTTGATAGTCGTTGAATAGACTGCTCATGATCGGAGTCGCATTATTGGTGGGCGGCGTTGCGGTTGCTGAAGTCTCGTATTATAGGTTATACAATGTTCTGTTTACGATCATTGGTCTGGTCTGCATGATTGTTGGGGCTATTATTATCCAGATACCGACCTTTGCTACAGGAAAGCGACGTCTGAGGGCGATGGTGGAAGGAAGTTATACGGGCGTGGAGAAGCTTCTCAAGGAGAAGGGTGTGGAGTCGAGGGCTATCTATTTGCCTCCAAATGAAGAAGTCTCCCTCGTTTACGTCGCTATCGGGGCTGAACAGAATAATCTCAACATCGAGGTGAGCTCACTTAAGGAGGCTGTTGAAGCGGATTTAGAGGGTCGCGGCTTAGTATTTCCTGCGCCGGGCTATGTGGCAGTAAAGACTACGATGAAGGGTAGCGAGAGAGATGTAAGGGAGTTGTTAAGGTCAGTTGTTGTAGACGCACTGGGGGCAGCTGAATCCATCATCGTTAAGGTAAATGGGGAAAGTGTCATATTAGAACTGAAATTATTATGGCAGGTAAAGAACCGTCCAAGGTGTTTAGCATCCATGGGTTCCCTACCTGTGAGTGTGGCCGGCTCAGCCTTATCAGCTTGGTTCAAGTCCCCTGTGGCCTTCGAGGGAGAGAAGGTTTCTGGTTCGGGGGTAGTGGCTCGCTTCAGAATAATTAAAGGATGAAAATAGACTAATTCAGGAATACTCTTCGAGTCGCACGCATGATGTCCTCAAGATTAATGAATTGGGCTATCCTGGGACATCTCAAGGTGTTGAAGTATTATGAAGACAGTGAAGATTACACAAACAGTCATTATCCCCGCGACGCCAGAAGAGGTCTACAAGGCGTACATCGACGCGGAGAAGCAAACAGAATTTACTGGCAGCTCAGCTACCTCAGATCCAAGGGTTGGAGGCGAATTTACAGCATGGGACGGATATATAACAGGCAAGTACACTGAGCTTGAGCTGGGTAAGAAAATCGTACAGGAATGGATTTCTTCGGATTTTCCAGAAGGGGCATCCCCTTCCAAACTTGCAATAATTCTGAAGGAAATAAGGGGTGGAACGGAGCTGATCATGATCCACGAGGGAGTACCTGAAGAAGTAGTGGAGGACATTAGCCAGGGATGGAAAGACTATTATTGGGAACCCATGAAAAAATACTTTAAAAGCCAAAAAAACTAAGGGCTACAATGCGAGCGCGCATTCACCTTAATTAGTTAAAAATTATAAGAAAAAACAGAAACTCTCACTTACAGTAAATTTCTAGTTATAATGGAAAACGCCGTTAGGCGTCCTGATCTCTAAAGCATTTTCTCCTCTAGATTGTTCGCATCGCCCGATTACCTGCGCATCGATGCTGAAACTCTTCGAGACGCGGAGGACTCGCTCAACGTAATCAGGGTCGATCGTGATCTCAAAACCGACACCCATGTTAAAGTCTTGGTACATCTCCTTCCACTCGATGCCGGATTCGCTCTTGATTAGGGAGAAGATGGGGTCGGGGTCGGGGAGACTGTCCTTGATATATCTCACATTCTTACCGACTCGGAGGCACTTAGTCTGCCCTCCACCGGTATTATGGACCATTCCATGTACGCCTTCACCCGAGTCCCTCAATATCGCCGAAGCGATTGGAGAGAATAGCCTCGTAGGGTGTAGTAGGGCCTCACCTATTGATTCGCTGAGACTCTGTGGCGTGTCATCGAGTCTGAACCTCCCGGTGTATCTTCCCTTTCTCTGATTAGATATCTCGGGATACTTCTCAAGGTAGCTCGGTGAGAGTAAGCAGCTCCTCGCGAGGGTGTGGCCATTGCTCATTATTCCACTATTCGCTTTTTTCTCGAAGCGGGCCCTACCACCGCTTCTAAGCCCGATGATAACATCTCCCGGCTTAACCGCGTCTCCCGAAATTACGCGGTTCAGGTGCACACGCCCATGGATAGTGACGCAAACATCTAAGGTCCTGAGAAGGTCTGGGAGGTCAGCTGTCTCACCCCCTGCAAAGATTATTGGAGTACCCTCGCCTGCAAGGAGTGTCTTACACTCTTTGAAGCCCTCTGCTAGTGCACCGAGCATCGCGATGCGGTCAATATTTATTGGGTTATAGGCGACGTAGTCAACAAAGCTCATTGGCTCTGCGCCTACACAGAGAATATCGTTGATGTTCATGGCGAGTGCGTCTTGAGCGAGTCCCTTAAACCAAGATGCTTCACCGGTCTCTCTATACATTAGATATGCCTGGATTGGTTTGGTCCCAGCGGAATCGGTGTGAAGGACGAGCCCCATAGATTCATCACTAGGGTCTCGGTATACGACGCAGAATGCATCTGGGTAGATGTCATCAATAGCATTTCTAAACTGTTCCACGCCAGGTTTTTTTACGTCGACACCGAGTTCCTTATAGCGTGAACCCAAAACTAAGACCACCGATGTGTAAAGTGGCTCCCACTTGTTATAAGAGGTTAAGGCTCTAATGGGACGTCCATAGACTCCTTGACGGGGTCGAAGACCATTATCGTTAATGTCTTGGATATTCCAGGGACTGTCCTAAGCTTGTCGACTACGAACTGACCTACCGCGTTAACGTCTTTTTCCTTAACCTTGATGAGGAAGTCCCAGTCCCCTGTGATGATATGGACTTCTTGAACCTCGGGAAACCTCGCCACCCTCTTGGCGACCTCTCTTTGATCTAGGTCCTTCTCTGTCCCGGGGGGTCGATATGTGAAACTCACGAAGATGAAAGCAGTTGTAGGCCTACCCAACTTTCCTGCATCGAGAATAGGTTTGTAGCCTTTTATGACTCTAGAGTCTTCCAGTTTCTTTATTCTACTGTAGACAGTGGTGATTGGTGAGTCTATTCTAGCGCTGATATCCTTAGCTGACACCTTTGCGTCTTCGATGAGCATCTTCAGAATCTCTTTATCCTTTTCATCGAGGGTAACAGCAGACATTGAAAAAATACGAAGTTAATAGAATATTTAAGTTTTATTTAGTAAATATTACGTTTATTAATAGAATAATTTTATATTAAGAGCTATTTACCTGTGTTGCGTACAATCATTGCACTAAAGATTGGACAAAGCTGTGCTAAGTGGATAAATTCAAGCTAGGCATAAGGATTTCAAACGTGCGATGCTCTACGGTTTCGGTATATGTGTTGAGTGCCTCAAGTGATACATTTGTTGAAATGAATTCATCGGGGAAGCACCATTCCATAAGGTACCAGTAATAGTCTCACCGTAAAATATGGACACATTCGTGCGCGTGATGTATTGATTTCCGATTTCCGGTAAGTTATAGTTAGCAGCTTACGGGTGATTGAGTAAACCAAACCGCGCGGTGTCAAAATATTAAAGGAGACTCTTTAGTCCTGGGTCGTTCTTCTCCATATTCCTGCAGATGTCGATGGTCTCGAAAGCTCGCCTTATGTGTGGTACTGTGATGGAGCCACCGACTATAACACAGACATTGAGAGCGTCACAGAGTTCCTTGTCGGTTATTCCAAGCTGGATGCACCTGATTATATGGTAGGTTACACAGTCATCACATCTAAGCACCATACTCGTGGTTAGACCGAGCAACTCCAATGTCTTTTCATCTAGAGCTCCTTTCTCGTACGCTCGGCTATCTAAGGCCCAGAACCTCTTCAGGCCGAGGTGGCCGCAATTGAGTATTCGTTCGTTCATATCCTTTCTAAACTTGTTATATTTATCCAGATTCTTCATGGGCTGGAGCTTCGCTCCACGAAGCTAAAAACTCTGCTTCCTGAGGTGAAGGTTTTATTCCGCGAGGATACCATGCTTCGCCGTGAAGACCATAGCTGAGGGAAATGATGTACTCCTCTATCTCGATAAAGAGAGGACCTATCAGATCAATGTTAAACATGGGGAGCAGTTTCACACACATAAGGGTTTCATACAACTCGACGACCTCATAGGGAAGCCATATGGCTCAACTATTGTCAGTAGCCTCGGCATCAGCTTCTATGCACTTCGACCACTAATTAAGGACAGGGTAATGAAAACTGACAGGAGAACTCAGGTTCTCTACCCGAAGGATATAGGGTACATCCTTTACCAGCTTGGGATCGGAAATGGCTCTACGGTTGTTGAGGCTGGAACGGGCAGTGGAGCTTTAACCATGTCTCTCGCAAACGCAGTCGAACCAGATGGGAGAGTCTACACATACGAGATCGACGAGAGAAGCCAGCACATTGCTGCTGGGAACATCGATCGGTCGGGCCTACGATCAATCGTGGAGATGAAGCTCGGGGATGTGACACTTGGGATCACCGAGAGGGACGTCGATGCCGTCGTCCTTGATATGGCAACACCATGGCTGGTCATCGATCACGCCTGGGATGCTCTATCGGGTAGTGGGATATTTCTCAGCTTTAGTCCCACAATAGAGCAGGTAATGAAAACTGTTTACACCCTTGAGTCTAAACCCTTCATAGAGGTGGATACTGTCGAGCTCATCCTCCGCAGGATAACGGTCGCCGAGAACAAGACGCGTCCCGAGACCCTCATGATCGGGCACTCGGGTTACCTCACCACCGCTCGTAAAGTCATTCCTAACCATTTAATTACTGAAGGTCTTAACTCACTGTCATGGATCTAGTCAAGCCGAGGCATCTAACGGAGGGTGACACCCTTCGAATTATTGCGCCGGCCAGCAGTATGGATGCCCTTGATAAGACAGCCGTCAGTCGTGGCATTGAGAACCTCGAGAAGTTGGGACTACGCGTCGAATTAAGCACCCATGTTTGCCGTCGCTACGGCCATGCCTCAGGTACGCCTCGAGAGAGAGCAGAAGATCTCATGAATGCCTTCAATGATTCTACCGTAGACGGTGTTATGACCGTCTGGGGTGGATGGAGCTCAAGCGACATCCTTGGCTACCTCGACTACGCTGAGATACGCAGAAACGCAAAAGTTTTCATCGGCTACAGCGATATAACGACTCTTAATGCGGTCCTCCTAGAGAGGGCTGGACTCATAAACTTCCAAGGACCCGCTTTCGTGACATTCACACACCCTCACCTCATGCCCTGGGAGGTCGAGGAATTCAAACAGATGATTATGAGGGCTAACGCTCCTAGGAAGATTACCGCTTCCCCCACTTATGTTGACGACCCATATTACTTCCTACATCCCGAAGAAACCCCGCGAGAAGTTAATAATCCAGGCTGGACAACTCACCATGGCGGCATCGCTAAGGGAAGACTCATCGGTGGCCACCTCGGCACACTCCTCTCCCTCGCTGGCACCCCTTACTGGCCAAACCTCCACGATAAAATACTCATGGTCGAGGAGGATGAAGAGGGTGGACCGACGGGGAATATCGCGAGGAAATTCAGACAGTTAGAGCAAACCGGTGCACTACAAGATGTCGAGGCACTGATGATTGGGCGCATCCCTTCAGTAACGGGTCTAAAGGACAACGATTCGTTGGATATGATCCTAAAAGACACTCTGGAAGGCTACGAGTTCCCCATGGTGTCAGGCGTCGATTTCGGACATACCAACCCGATGGCTACAATCCCTATTGGTGTGATGGCTAGGCTCGATGCAACTGTAGAAAGTTTAGTGTTTCTAGAATCGGGTACGAAATAACTCGTCCTAATTTTATTGGACAATCATATTATTTTATATTGCTCTCAAATAATGAGAGAATAACCTTTTACGTTGATACAATTGTAGTATTAAGGTGCCGTAACCGCGGGCAGTGGGCTTCCAAGGAACGGTAAGGCAGTCACTCTCAAAGCCCAGGAGGGGGGCCGCCCCAACGGCAACACGGAACGACGCTCGACGCGGTGCGGCTCCTTACTTGTAAGACCTCTATGACATACGGATAAAACCACCACCTCAACAATCCATAACTGTTTGAATCAAAAGCTTAGGGAATTATAAGAAAATTTGAGTGTATCATGTTAATAATAGAGGGCTATTTTTACTGACCCTGAAGCCTCCCCATAACGACACCTCTATGAAATAATGAGGGGTCAACTATGCCTTCAGTTTCATGATGAGAGAAAAAATGAGTGGTCGATTGGTAACACACAGTCTATATACGATATAGAGTATGCCACCACGCGGGGGCGAAGGCGATTAAGCTAAATCGTCGACGAACCCAACGATTGCTGAAACAGTTTGTTCGACAACAAATCCATGAAACTCATGAAGGAGATGACGGAGGCTTTCGGACCCTCGGGTTTCGAGAGAGAGGTGAACAGCCTCTTCAAGAAGTATCTTGTGTCCTATGTCGACGAGGTCATAACAGATAAGCTAGGCTCCGTCGGTTTTGTTGCAAAGGGTAACTCTGATCGTCCACGTGTTCTCATCACAGGTCACACTGACGAGGTTGGCTTCATTGTCTCTAGCGTGACTGAAGAGGGCTACCTAACCTTCAACCAGCTCGGTGGCTGGTTTGATCAGGTCCTCCTTGGGCAGCGAGTAGTAATCAGAGGGAGTAAGGGGATGTCCACGGCATTATTGCCTCGAAGCCCCCTCACATCCTCTCGGAGGAGGAAAGGAAGAAGGTTGTCGAGAAAAAGGACATGTTCATCGACGTTGGCGCAACGAGTAAGGAGGAGGCTGAGGAGATCGGGGTCATGATAGGTGACCCAGTCGTCCCATATAGCACATTCCAACTAATCCAGAATGGGAAGATCGCCATGGGGAAGGCCTTCGATGACCGCATTGGGGCTTTTGTCTTCGCAGAGACGATGAAGAGGATTAAGTCCCAGAATATTGAGCACCCTAACACACTCTACGGAGTAGCTACCGTTCAGGAAGAAGTAGGACTAAGAGGCGCCCAAACCATAGCTCATGTAGTAGACCCTGATGTAGCAATAATCCTCGAGGTGGACATTGCAGGGGATGTACCCGGAATAAAGCCGCAGGACGCTCAGGCGAAGATGGGGAAAGGCCCAAGTCTCCTAACATTTGACGCGGGAATGATCCCGAATCAGCCACTGAAGAATTGGGTCATCGAAGTTGCGAAGCAGTGCCAAATACCCCTGCAGCTCAGCCAGATGAGGGGTGGCAGAACGGATGGCGCACCTATCCACATGAGCAGGGCAGGTTGCCCAACAGTCGTAATTGGTGTTCCTACAAGGCATATTCACAGCCACAGTGGCCTCCTCAGCCTGAAGGATGCTGAGAACACAGTCCGACTGATCATAGAGCTCGCTAAGAGGCTTGATGAGAAGACCGTCGAAGGTTTCACTGTGCTTTAGGTGGAAAAACTGATACTGGGGGGTTTGGTACCCTACAGCAATGAGTCGAGTAATTGTGAAGGACGTCACTGAGTTAAATCTGGATGACACATTCAGGGTTTGCAGCAATGGATTGCTCAACGACGTCCTCCATGCACAGGGCATTCAGCTCAGACGGCGATGGATGGAGAAGATGCTAGCTGCCACGGGCCCCTGTGTCAAGATCGCCTATATTGAAGGCGGACCCGTTGCACAGCTTCTTTTTTACTCGGAGGTTACTGCGCCATACATACCACACCCAAGGGTAGGTGTCGTATTATTACGATGTGTTTACAATCCCTTCAAGGAGGCTCAGGGGAAGGGTGCCTCAACCGCTTTGATTAGAGACCTGATAGAGGAGTGTGAACATGGCCCCAGATGCTTAAATGGCGAAGAATGCAGGTTCATCGCTTCGGAGGCAGTCAACACCGAAGAGGGTGTCCCGTTGGAGAGGCTCTATGAGGCAAGCAGTTTCAAGAAGATGACGGGTGAGATGGTTCACATTATAGCTGGGGATTACACTCCTCCGCGTGAAATTAGGTACAAAAGAGCGAAGAGAGACGAGGGAAAGGGCATCATTGTCTTTAACCCCATCTGCGAGTACTCCTATCCCACCGCGCTCAGGATAAGGGATCTCATCGGGAGCATATACCCAGCTCTACCTGTTTACCTTGTTAACCAGTGGGAAGAGCCTCATGAGTCAATTCGCCTTGCTAACCATAACCTGACCGTGAACGGCCTCCAGATAACTGGTAGCCTTCACCAGAGAGCGCAGCTTGTTGATGAGATTAGGAAGGCTATCGAGGGGTGAAAGAAAGTTTGTTCAAGGGACTTATCTTCGACCTCGGGGGAGTCGTCGTCGAGTGGAGTAATTTGGCCACGTATCAATACATCGAGGAGAGATATGCATACCTGTTAGGGACTTTAGGGAGGTCGCTGAGAAGGGTATAGCGGATGTTCAGACGGGGAAGGTTGACGAAATCACATGGATGAGGGAGACATTCGAGCACTTTGGCCTTCCACCTCCTGGATTCGGTGAGGTATGGGAGAAAACATTCGATGCTGCTAGTTTCAACCCTGCACTCCTAGATATTGTTAGCAAATTGAGGATAGGTGGATATCGGGTGGCTGCACTCTCAAATTTGGAACCATCTAGGGCGAAACGACTTAGGGATCAAGGAATAAACTCACTCTTCGACGTCGTCATATTCTCATGTGAGGTGGGACTTAGAAAGCCTGACATCTCCAAGAAGGGTTCGGAGAATCTAGATGTATATAGGTTGACTCTGAGCCGCCTTGGCCTAAGGGCTGAGGTGTGTCTCTTCATAGATGATAACACTAACTGTGTTGATGCTGCCGAATCCCTGGGGATTGAATCGATTCTATTTGAAAACGCGGAGCAGTTGAGGTGTGAACTCATCGGAAAAGGAGTAGCTTTCGTTGAGTAAATTTAGGGTATTGGAAAAGACCATCGTAGAATATCCTTAACGGACTTGTTGACGTACTCGCCACACTTCTGGGCGATGTTCATCGACGTTATAACCCCGTAGATGACACCACCCTTCACTACGGGTATTCTCTTTATATCCTTCTTCTGCATAAGCTCCGAAGCCTTCAACAGGTCCTCATCTGGATCAATGGTCACTAAAGGTGAGGAGGCGATTTGCCTCACAGTAAGCATCTTTGGGTCCATCTCTGCCGCGAGAACTTTGCTCACCATATCCCACTCTGTGACGATCCCATAGGGCTTGCCCTTCTCAAGGACGATGATGTAACCCTTCTTTTGCTTGTCGAGGATCTTTGCCGCGTCAACGACCTTTGCTTCAACCTCTATCGTGGGGAACTCCTTATCCATATAATCCTTGATGTAGTATGACATTGCTTCTTCGTAACTAATATTGAATTACCTCTTTATATAGGGGTGATAAAATTTGGCGCCGGGGGAGGGATTTGAACCCTCGCGAGCAAGGCTCACGGACTTAGCAGGCCCGCTCCCTACCAGGCTAGGAGACCCCAGCACTACGCCCCTCATTGGGGCACCGCTTTCTATGCAATCCTCCCAACCATTTTAAGGCTTTCTAGAGCTAGTATGGGAAAAGTAAATTAAAAAAATGAATTCCACGAATCAAATATGGAGAACAAACAGTCGACTACGATACCGCTCCACCACCCTGGCACGCTTGAGATGTCATCTTTCTTCGTTCAGGGACTTATAGTCAGCGTCGCAATATCGGCCTTCTTAGAAACACTCGCGAAGAACTACGTAGCTTTTGCCATCCCAGGGGACCTAGATTACATAATTCTAGTGACGGCGTTCGCCCCCGTGATCGAGGAGTTCACTAAGGTATTCCCTCTGCTTAATCGACACGCTGAGACGGAGAAGTCAATTGTTAAGCTAGGGTTCCTATCCGGTCTAGGGTTCGGACTTGCAGAGTTACTCGTGTACGTTTTCTTCTTCAGTGCACCTGTCGCAGTTAGGCTCCCTGAAACGTTCTTCCACGCCGCAAACACCTCCCTCGTAGCGTATGGCGTTGCCAAACACAAGTTTTTGAAGTATTATGGCATCGCGATATTCTTTCACTTTGCCAGCAATGCTCTCACATTAGCCGGAGACATTTGGTTCATAGGGGGCATTGGGATAATTGCGCTAGTTTACTATCTCGCGTATGCGGCATACAATAAGAGCTCGGATTCGTTCCTAGAGTAGATCAGATCGTCTTCTTTAGGGTGGCGTCGGGCTGAGGTTTGAGCCTCTTCACTGAGCCCCTTCCACCGATGTAAGCGAGGTGGGCGTAGCCGAGAAACATACCTGTCTCAATGATGCCGGGTATGGCGTGAAGCTCTCTATTCAGCCACCAAGGGTCCTGGATAGGGCCGAAATCGGCGTCAATTATGTAGTTACCGTTATCGGTCACGAGGGGGCCTAACTTACCCGAGCTTTGCCTTAGGCTGACCTTCGCTCCAAGCTTCTCCACGGATTTTAGGGCAGGTGTTACGGAGAAAGGATGAATCTCTACGGGGACTACCTTCCCAGTACCCAGAACATCTGTGAGCTTTGATTCATCCGCTATTAGGATGTACTCTTTACAGGCTGCTGCGACTATCTTTTCCCTCATTAGGGCCCCACCGCCTCCCTTTATCGCGTTGAGTTTTACATCCAGCTGATCGGCGCCGTCGATGCCGAGGTCAAGCTGGGGATGCTCATCTAAGCTGGTTAGTGGGATCTTTGCTTTGATCGCCTCGAACGTTGTCTGTATGCTTGTCGGCACACCATAGATGTCATAAAGTTCGTCTGTGGCTATGAGTTCCCCGATGTACTTGATGGCGAAGGAGACCGTTGTGCCGCTGCCTAGGCCGAGTATCATGCCGTTCTCGATATGTTTCACCGCCCTAATAGCTGCCTTCTTCTTAGCTGCGTTTGCACTCAAGTTTAGGTCTCCAGTTCAAGTTTGTCGAGTTCGTCTAGTTCCTTCATAACCTCTTTCTTAAGTTGTTCTAGGCGACTCTCGACATCACCTTTGCCTGCTGATTGCTTCTCCTCGCCCTCATTCTCCTCAGACTCCTCCTCACCCTCCTCGGTCTTCGTCTTCGATACTACGCGTCGCTTCTTGTTCATAGCTGGAAGCTTTGGCTTATCCTCCTCGACAGGTTTGGGCGGTTCCTCAATCTTCAGTTCCTTGAGTATCTGGTCTATGCGGCTCTGAGTCTGGCTTAGGCTATCCTCAAACTTTTGCACGATCTCCTCACGAATAGACTCTAACTCTGCGAGACTAACGAGCATCTCGCTTCTCTTCAGTTCGTCGGCGATCTGCTTCATCTCGTCCTCATAGCTCTTCCCGAGGCGAATACGTTCCTCTCGGCTGACCTCTCCTTCGTCCTCGGCTTCGAAGAGACGTCGAAGAACCATACTGTTTATCTCCTGCTTGAGGGTCAGCGTCCTGATTTGGCTCTTCGCTTGCTCAATATCTGTGGTTGCAATTTTTTTCTCGATAGGTGGAACTTTAACCCGATGTTCACTCATCTGTAGTTCTACTCTGAGGGGGTCTTCCTCCTTGGGTGGCTCCTCGGGTTGGACCACTGACTCCTCCTTCTTCTTCGACCCACCGCTTGCACGCCAGAACATATAGATGGCAACAGCAGCTACGACGACAACTATCACTCCTAGAATTGGGTCTATGATGGAGAGATCGGCCATTCCCTTCACCTTCCTCAGTTAATGGCTACGATATTTAAGCCCTAACCCTTATAGGACGTTTCCAGGTTGATTCTCGAGTGGAAAAGTGATTTAAATAACAAGGGATTTCCCCCTTCTTATTTTTTTATATGAAGATTGAGAGTATTCAGCTTGACACCATATAGAACTCAGCAAAGGGCAAATGGTTCAATGAGATAGCGCGCGCAGTTTTTTTTCACTCATATCAATTTAACATGATTTTAATTATATCATATTTAAGTTTTCATGCAAGTGATGGGTTAACTTACGTACTGGCTTGGTCATGCCGGGTCTACTTTTCTTTGTCTAGCCTTCTGCCAATGTCTAATATTCCGTGAATCCAGTAGAGGTAACTGTTTACAGCAGCTCTTAGAGCTGTGACATCGTCAGCTGATATCTCGATGACCAGTCCAATCTCCGATGCCTTTACATCGACCTTAGATCTGTCTGAGATGCCTGACTCAAGTTCCGGTCTCAACGCTTTAATTATAATGTTGACGGCGTCTCGCGACGCCTCTACTAAAATCTTCGCCTCGGCTTGACTTCGAGGCCCCAAAGCAATCGCCTTGTGGGGGTTATGACTCCTGGACCCTTGTAGAGGCCTGCCCCGTCTTCGTCGACGGAACGTAAGCCCCGCCCGCGAATTTGAAACCGCACTTAGTGCAGCTCCAAATGCCGACGGCTGTGCGCTTAACCTTAGGGCTGGCACAGCTAGGACATTTGTGCGGCATCTTCATCTGTTGCATTATGCGTGTCCATCGCTTCTGTACTGCAGCTCCTCCGCGGGTTCTGAGTCTTAGACCGTAAGTCTTCTTTTTCTTTGTCATAGTTAGTCGCCTATGGCCTTCGCCCTTATCTCAGGCGCCTTCTCCTGCGCCATATTTATGCATTTCTTAATCTCATCTACTGTCAGGCCCACTGAACCGCTTTTCTGCATCGTGCAGATGTTGCCTTCCTCGTCGAATGTGACAGTGAGGCGACAATCCATGACGTCCTCCTCATCGGCTGTGGGGTCGATTATGAGGTTATCCCCTATCTTAATCACGCTTACCGCGATAGGCTTCTTACGGATAGTTAGGGGCACCTTTTCACCTGTGGGCTTCGCTTCCTTTTCAACTACGCTGTAGACCGGTTTCTTCGCCCCCATGAGGGCTGCTATTGCGCCAGCACTGCAGGCGTCGATGAGGTTACCGTCGTAGTTGAGGACATAGAGGTCTACAAACACTATTTGGACGAGCTTACCGCTGATTATGCAGAGTGAGGCTGTATCGAGTATTTCCGCGCTGCGTATGCCCCTGTCAACGACGCGTGCTAACTCGATGCTAGCTTCGTTAGGTGGGCCGGGTTCCCATGCGGCGTTAGCAATTGGAGTGAACTCGGCGTTGGTCATTAGAACGCCCTCGTCGGGTGTGTCCTCGAAGGGTGTGCCGGTTCCTACTTTTACGCCGACCATTACGTGAGACTTTCCAAGCCACACCTCGGCGCTCCCCTCGCTCTTGAATAGTATGTTTCTCTTAATCGTTAGTTCGCGGAAGTCCCCGAAACCACGCCCGTCCATTCGTTTACCCGTGGAGAGCACTTCGGAGATCTTTTTCTGCTTCAAGTGGCTGACTATATTATTCTTGCTCATTCTGGACCCTCCTCATTTTGGGGTTCCTCAGCAGGCTCTTCTGGTGGAAATTCCTTTGGTGGCCTGTCCTGTGGTTGGTCGATGCCGTACTTCTTCTTCAGTGCTTCGCGCTGGACCTCGTAGACTTTCTTGCAACCTTCGATTGCAAGATTGAGGGCTTTCTCGTTCTCCTCTGCTGACATGTTGCCATCCATCTGGAGGAGTGTTACTTTGTTGAGTTTTGGCATGTAGGCGACTGGCATGTCGCTTTGCCCTTTTTTATCCTCGTAATCGCCAAGGTCGACGATGAGCTTGTCCTCGATTTTTCCGACTGCGCATGCTGCAACGAGGTCCTTCATGGGGATTCCCGCGTCTACTAAAGCGACGGCTGCTGCATTGATGCTGGCACAACGTGTTCCACCGTCTGCTTCGAGAACTTCAATGTAGACATCGATGCTTGCTCTCGGATAGCGTTCGAGGAATACAGCTGGCTCTAGAGCGGACCTCATGACCATGCTGATCTCTTGATCCCTCCTCGACGGGGCTGGGGATCTGCGAGGGTCGACGCTAAATGGTGCCATATGGTATCTGCAGCGCAGGACCGCCTCGTTCGGCTTAGCTTGGTGCTTGGGATGCATCTCTCGGGGCCCGAAAACTCCGCAGAGTATCTTGTTTCTACCCATCTCTATGTAAGCGGAGCCGTCCGCGTTGGGGAGGACGCCACTTTCGATCTTCAGTGGGCGGAGTTCATCGAATAACCGCCCGTCTGCCCTCTTCCAGCTGATCACCTTTTGGGATTTCTTAGATCTCACTGGTTTCCGGGCCGTCGTCTTCTTAGTCGTTGGTTTCTTACTCATTGTGATCTCTCCTTGAGTTGTCTCAAATACTCTTGTGTTCTATTTGTGAGCCCGGAGGTGTGAGCCTCTAGCTCTATTTTGGTGACTACCTTAACCACCATCTCTTCTCGTTCTCTGTTAGGTCCGGAGATGAGGATGCGGCCGTTCTGCCCAATGACTATACGGCACCCCGTCTCCCTGATTATCATGTTGATCATACTCCCCTTTTTGCCGATTAGGCGGGGGATCTTTGATGGCGTAATTCGCATTATGAATCCATCATAAACCTTACCGAGACCAGGGCCGAGGATGCTTAGAATCGGTGTCCTCCTCCTATCGAGATCCACTATCTTAGCAACTAAAGTGTCACCGATGTCGAGTATCCTTGTCATAATATAGTCGGTTCTGAAGGGGCGGTCAACGGCGTCCGGTATACCCATAACAGCTTCCGTCTGGGCGCCTATGCCTATCTTCCACTCACCGAGGTCGATGTCCACGACCTCACCTATCACTACGTCGCCGACGAGGGGGGTGTACCCCGCTGAGAGGGCGACTACATTCACATTATCAGGGGAGTAGTTTACTAGGCCGAGTCGCGTGGCGTAAACTTGATCCTGTTGGCGGTAGGTGTTCTCACCAGTCCTGATCCTCCCCTCAAATACGACGTCTCCTGGGATGACCAGATCTCTGTCTTGGAAGTTCGCACTCATACCTGTTCAGCCTCATTTTATTATCTTAGATTGGAGGTTCCCCTGCGTTGCCTTACCGAGCTTGTCTAGTAACTCGAGTTGCATCGCTGCGGGTACCTCCACCACAGCGACCCAGCTTCCATCACGCTGCCACTCATCTCTCTTTATCTCGCCGAAATTCTTGACTATCCCGAAGCACCTCGCCGCGTGCTCTGGAGGGATCTTGATGGCGAGCTGTATGTTCTCGCTACTCATAGGCAGTATAGGTCTGAGTAGCTGAACGAGTTCCTTCACCTGCTCCTCCGCCGTCTTGAAGGGGTCTATGTTGAACTTGACCTCCTCCATGGCGTTCTCTATGCGTGTGACGGGGTGGGGAAGTTTTGTGGCTGGGTCTACATATGTTCGGGAGATGATTGTGATGATCTGCCTTAGTTTCTGATCAGTCATCTCCTTACGCTGGGCGGCTGTTAGGAGGAAAGTTCCTTTCTCGAACATGAGCTTCGCGACCTCTATGGGGTCGCTGGTGCCGAATTCAGTTTTCAGCTTTGACTCAGACGCCTTCTCGCCCTTGTTCGCGTCGGTGAAGATCGTATCAATAAGGATCACGTTGGAGATATCGATAGGTTCCCCCTTCTTGTATGATAGTCCCTTATCTGGGTCTACGAGTATCTCGTATTTTTCTCCGCCGTGTTGGTAACGAACTAGGGTGTAGTTGCTTCCCATTCCTCTGGCCCTTCTACCTTATGTGCTTCTGCACTTCGGAGTCGGGGAGCCTTCGAAAAACCTTCGTTTCTACTGGGATAACGGCTACCTTAACGTTCTCTGGGTTTACGTTTCCATCGGACGCGATCTTGACCGCCTCTACAGCGAGGCTGATTGCGCCTCCCAGCGATATGTCATCGTTGTACTTTTCCTCCAGGAGCTTGTTGGCTTCTTCACTTTTTCTCCCAACCGCCGTGGCTTTGTAGCCCCTGTAGCTGCCGCTCGGGTCCGTTGTCATTACTCGACTGCCCTCGGAGTCTACACCTGCTAATATGGTACTCACACCGAAGGGCCGGACGCCTGCATGCTGCGTGTAAATCTGAGTGATATCACCTAGGCGCCTTGCCAGCATTTCTATGTCAACCGGTTCGTCATACAGGAGTCGGTTACTCTGCGCGTAAACGCGTGCTTGATTGATTAGTACGCGTGCGTCGCTGCTTAGCCCCGCAATAGCCATGCCAACGTGTGCATCTAGCTGGAATATCTTACGGAAGTAGTCTCCGTCCTCCAGCACGCTCTCAGGGGACTCATTTGCCGCTAGGGCTACCCCTTGAGGCGATGAGACGCCGACAATCGGCGCGCCTCTCTTCACCAGCTCCAGGGCATATTCGACCTGGTAGAGTCTTCCCTCTGGTGAGAAGATCGTAATGGCACGGTCATAGGCTCGGGGCATGAACAAAGCGCTGGTTCTCCTCGTCTCTCCTTCTCTTGTTCGCCCAATCTAACCTAATCCACCTTAAAAAGGGTTTGCCGGCAGCAATGGGTAACACATCTAACTATTCATATTTGTTTCATAGACTGTTGAGGAATGGGTGTTGACAGATATGAACAATTGGGGAAGGATGCTTGTTATATAATGCTTTAGTTGGATGGTGATGCTTAAGGCTTAAACATGCTGGAAGTCGCGAATATGATAATGATTACTCGCGATGAGTCCATTGCGGTCGTGAAGCTGCACGTGAAGAATGAGAATCTCGTCAAGCATATGATCGCTGTGGGTGCGATAATGAGGGGCCTCGCAGCGAAATTAGGTGGGGACCAGGACCTATGGGAGGCAACTGGTATTCTCCACGATGTTGACTATGAGGAGGTTGGCCAAGACTGGACAAAGCATGGGGCAGTGTCTGCTGAGATTGTTAAGGACCTGCTCCCGGATGTGGGGCTCTACGCAATTAGTGCTCACAATCCCCAAACAGGTTATCTCCCTAAGAGCATGATGGACTGGAGTCTATATGCTGCTGATGGCCTCTCGGGGCTCATCATCGCACAAGGGCTCATGATGCCAGACAAGAAGATTGCCTCCATCAAAGTCTCCAGTCTTGGGAAGAGGATGAAGGACAAGAGTTTCGCCAAGGGTGTTAACAGGGAGAACATAGTCAAGTGCACCGAGCTCGGCATCGAACTTGATGAGTTCTTCCGCATCGGGCTCGACTCGATGTCGAAGGTCGCTGGGGAGCTGGGACTTTAGGTGATATACGATGGTTGAAGAAGAAACTCTGAGGAACAGAATAATCAGGATCATAGCTGCCACCCGTTTTCCCTTCGTTGATCAGGAGGATTGGGGTGAAGGATACATCACGATAGTGAACGACGAGGTAAAGCGAAAGGGAATAGAAACCGGGACTGAGATTGTCTACCCGAGCATAGTGATAACTCTCGCTGATGGTCGCTTACAGGAGATAGGCGAGGTAGAGCCAGAGAAGGGTATTAACGTAGCCAATGTGCCGAAGTGGAGGCTCTTCAGCGACTCGGCGGGTAAGGGAAGATTCGTGAAGAAGTTTTTCCTATATGTCCCCGAAGGCGTGGAGGAGAAGACCATCAAGCTCCTCGAGAACAATAACATAGAGTTCAGTGGTGTGAGGACCTACTCGGTTAAGAACGGGAACCTAGTGATAACACCGATAAAGAGCAACGATGGGCCTCACGACCACCGCTGATCTTGTTACCTGAAGGCGGTGAATGGGAAGAGACCCGCCGAGGCCCATGCGAATAGAAGGGTGTTCAGTACAATGCCGGCCCATATTCTTCCGGTATACCTGTATAGCCACCAGGATGAAAAAGTCGAGATCGCTAGAAGTGGAACGATGGCCCAGATGAACTCTATGAAGAAGCCTAGAAAACCTGGTACAAGCTTATAGTTTGCGACGAACATCGGCAGGTACTGGATTGTGAGTAGAGCCAAGTAAGGTGCCAGCCTAAGCAGCAGTGTCCTCAACATGTTACCTATAGAGGAGCCCGCGGATTGCCTCTGCCTATAGACATGGAGGTAGAGCCCCTCGGATATGAAGTAAACGAGGTAAAATGGAATGAAGAGGGGTAATACTTGAGCCCGAGTAAGTATCAGTGGAGGGAAGATCGGTACGATGAACCTGATCTTCTCGCCTAGTAAGTCAGCTGAGGCCCAGGCCAACAAATAGAGCAGCGACACAATGATTATACTCAGAGTAATATCCCTGATTTGAAGGGATTCACGGAGGTAGCCAAACACGCTGACGCTCCCCTTCGGCCTCCGCCACGCTAGAATCAGCAGGATCAATAACCCTATGATGCCTGTAGTCATGAGCCACCAGGCCATCGAAGCTCCGAAGAGGAGTGGGGGAAATTGAATAATTGTGCCCAGATACATGGCTGGGAGATACAGAATTAGCCCTAGAAGGCTCCAGAAGATGAGAACACGCCTCTCCCTAAGAAATCTGTTCCGGACACTCACCAGCTTACCAATGCCACCGGGCAGAAGTCCGTTGAGGATCTGGGAGAGGGGAATTATTGAGGCGACAAACGCGAGGAGTGAGATGGTCATCAACCCCTCGCGGATTAGGTAAGTCTGGGGCTTCACCGTGATTGGGTAGGATACCTCTGGGCGAAGAACCGAGTTAGCCCATGACACGATCCCCTCGATGGCTGCATGGTCGATTGGCTCCACGAGATGTATGGCCTCGAGCACGATCAGTTCTCGAGCTGTGCCGTCACCGAACTCGCCATACACATTCCCAGGAATAATCTGGTCCGAGGTGCCAAAAACAGGCCTCAGATACGCATCGAGGCTGGTGAGATCGAAAAGGACGTCGTTTCTGCCGACTATGAAGAGAAGATTTCTTGGATATTCCGTGTCCATTGGGGTGTATCCCGAGTCACCCTGCCCACCGCCGATGAGGACCGTCGCGGCTATTTCTGGGTTGGCTGATATCGTTGCTCTTACAGCGCCGGCTCCCATGCTGTGCCCACATACACCTATGAGGTTGGCGTTCACATATGGCAGAGTCGAGAGATAAGCCACCGCGGAACTGAGCCCGAGAGTCGTATCATTCACACCGAACCCGGCGTCGGATTCCCCGTGTCCCTTCTCATCGATAGTCAGGGCAACGAACCCGTTCCGTGCTAGCTCAAGTGCAATTCCGCTGAGAACCTCCTTCGTATTGCTTACCCCGTGGGCAAGTGCGAATGCCGGAATCTTCCCGGAAACATCCTTTGGAGAGTACAGTGTCCCGCGGATAGTGTAACCCTGGGCGGGTATGGTTACCTCGGTGACGGAGAGCCCACCAAAGTCATCGTTGATGAGCGAAGCAACATAGACCGAGCCAAAGAATACTAGGAGGAGAACTAGAAGAGTCAGGTACCTGCGTTTGACCATGAGATCGATGAAAACTCTGAGCTCGGGCTTAAAAGGGGTGGGCCTTCTATGCCTCGTAGACGGTTTTTCCGCCGAGGATGGTACGCAGGACCTTTGTATCCTTAATGTCGTCCTCGGGGCAGGTCAGGATGTCGCGATCGATTACTATCATGTCGGCGAGCATCCCTGGCTCGAGGCTTCCTTTTAGGTTCTCCTCGAAGCTCAGGTAAGCGCCGTTAACGGTATACATTCTTAGGGCCTCTTCGCGGGAGACACGCTGGTCTGAACCCATCACCGTCTTCTTGAGCTCTGTCTTCCTCGCGACAGCTGCCCAGAGGCATGGGAAGGGCGGGTAAGGTGTCACTGGAGAATCGGTACCTGCCGCCACCATTATTCCCTTATCAATCCAGGCCCTGTGTGGCTTGAGCCATGCACCTCTCTTCATTCCCACGTTCTCGACGTAGCTATCGCCAAGGTAGTAGAGGAAGTCGGGCTGGCTGGCGACGGAAATGCCATATTCTATGCAATCCTTAAAGTTCTGCTCGCTCGGCTGGTAGGCGTGAATGAGGTAGAATCGGCGCCCCTTTATTGGTTTGACTTTGTCGGTGTTCTTGAATGTATCTATGACTATATCCATCGCCTTTCCTCCGCAGCAGTGGATGCCAGACAACATTCCACGCCTGTTGGCAGCATCAACTAGGTTTTGGAGCTTCGCCTCGGGTACAGTAAGTAGACCTGTGCGGGTGTCATTCTCGTATGGTTCTCTTAGAAGGGCGGTCTTTCCCCCGATTCCTCCATCTATGAGAATCTTGAGTCCCTGGAACCTTAGCATATCGTTGCCATAGCCGGTTATCATGGGGAAATGCTCTATGCGCTGTATGCTTTTCTCCTCTGGCTCATTCCCATCGATGGCTCGTAGCATATAGTTCACTCGGACATTTAGCAATCCTCTCTCCAGAGCGAGTTGGTAGGCAACTATCTCGTCCTCGGTTATGCCGGCCTCGATAACACTCGTTAACCCGACGGTGTTGAAAGCGTCGCTCGCTGCCTTAATCTGCTGGACCTTATCCTCGATTGTTGCTGCTGGGATGAGGTTGGTGCAGAGACTCATTGCGGGCATCTCCTCGAGCATACCTGTAGCCTCTCCCTTCTCGTCTCTCACGATCCTGCCACCAACCGGGTCCTTAGTTTTCTTAGTTATCCCTGCTAGCTCGAGGGCCTTACTATTGACTACGGCTAGGTGACCGCAGGTACGCGTCAAGTAGACGGGATTTTTGGGGGTTACATTATCAAAATCATAACGTGTTGGGTTCCTATGCTCCGTAAGCTTGACCTGGTCCCACCCTCTGCCAACGATCCACTCACCTGATTTAGCCTTCTTAGCATTCTCACCTACGGCCTTAGCAATGTCGGTGATACTCTTCATTGGGGGCGTTCTACAGTTAATGACCTGCAACGATGCACCTGTGCCGAGCATGTGGAGATGGCTATCGTAGAGACCTGGGAGTACGGTCTTCCCTTCGAGATCGATAACTTCAGTGGAGTCACCCATGAGCTTCTTGATCTCCTTCTTTGGACCCGTCGCCATGACCTTGCCATCCTTGACGGCGATTGCCTCCTTGGTACTGAACGCCTCATCGACGGTCACTATTTTACCGTTGATGAGGATGAGGTCCGCTGTACACGTCTTCGTGGACATCTAAATCACGTTAGAGGCGACATCGTCCGATATATAATCTCGGCTCAGCCGAGTAGGATAGTTACCTCCTGAACCAGGAGTTCTGGTACAAGGCTCCTCCCCTCCTTTACAAGGCGGAGGAATCCCAGATGCTCAAGGATTTGGAGATCGCCGTAGACATTCTTCACGTCGCGCCCGATGTGGTTGGCGAGCTCGTTTATGGATGAGACGTGTTCGTCTGCTAAATAGTTGAGCAGCTGAAGTCTCTTTGGAGTGAGGCTCTCGAACTCTTCTGGTGTGAGTGCTAGGTCTTCCTCTGCATAATAGTCGAAGTCCTCGCCCTCCCCGGCAGCCCTGAGTGAGTGGATCATACTGCTCCACTCGACGTAGTCGTCGAATCTGTCCCGCGGCATTCTACCGGCGACGAACTCCTCGTGGAGTTGCTGGAACCGGTCTCCGTATTTATGCTCGAGTCTTATGACACGTTCCCTGACCTCATTGAAGGGTACCCGTTTCACAACTCTCCAGCGCATATCCTTATCATTGGTGCGAATACCAATAAAGACTTATTAATCTTCTTCGGTCGTCTTGGTTGATAAGATATGAAGCCACCATCCAACAAGATCGGGGATCTCGTTTGGGAGATCCCACTCTCGGCGGACCCGAACATGAAGGTCCCCGCGAGGATCTACGCTGATGAGCAGCTTTTCCACGCTATGCAGGATGACATGACACTCACTCAGAGCATGAACGTGACGCAGCTTCCCGGTATTTTGAAGTATGGCATCACATTACCCGATGGACACCAGGGCTACGGATTCCCCATCGGGGGAGTCGCCGCCTTCGATGAGGAGGAGGGCATAATCACCCCGGGTGGAGTCGGCTACGACATCAACTGCGGTGTCCTCCTAATGAGAAGCGACCTCACATACGCGGAGATACGCCCAAAGGTCGATGAATTAATCGACAGGGTATTCAGCCTAGTCCCATGCGGCGTTGGCGTCGGAAGCAAGATCCGCTTAAGCAACCTGGAGCTCGACAAGGCTGTGACAGGGGGAGTCGAGTGGGCCATCGAGAAGGGCTACGGCTGGGATGGCGACCATCTCCATATGGAGGAGAATGGATGTATGAAGGAGGCGAACCCGGATATGGTTTCAGGGAGGGCCAAGAGTCGAGGAGCCACTCAGCTGGGAACACTCGGTGCGGGGAATCACTTCCTCGAGGTGGCGAAGGTTAGCGAGGTTTTCGATAGGGAAGCAGCTAAGGTCTATGGTATCACTGATCCCGACCAGATCGTGTGCTGGATACACACTGGTAGCAGGGGTTACGGGCATCAGATCGCTACCGATTACATCCGGGTCATGGAGCAGGCGGCAAGCAAGTATAAAATCAGGTTACCGGATAGAGAACTCGCCTGCGCCCCCATTAAGAGTAGGGAATCGGAGGACTATTACGCAGCGATGGCCTGCGCCGTTAACTGGGCATTCATCAACCGTCACATCATACTCCATCAGGTACGGACAGCGTTCGAGCAGACATTCCATAAGAAGGCATCAGAGATGGGTATGGAACTCGTCTACAGTATGACCCATAATACTGCGAAGAGGGAGGAACATATCGTCGATGGGAAGAGAAGGAAGACCGTTGTACATCGGAAAGGGGCGAGTCGTGCCTTCGGCCCAGGACGTGAGGACCTCCCTGCAGACTACAAGTCAGTGGGGCAACCTGTCCTACTCGTTGGGACCATGGGTACTGCAAGCTATCTCCTCAGGGGGACTGAAAAGGGGGAGGAGATCAGCTTCGCCTCCACCGCTCATGGAGCGGGTAGGGTCCTGTCACGTGCTGGAGCTCGCAGGGCTTGGACCGCCAACGAGATCGTGAATGACCTAAAGAAGAAAGGGATAGTTATTCGGGCAGCCTCCGGTAAAGTCGTCGAGGAGGAGAGCCCTGATAGCTACAAAGATATTCACAAGGTGGCTGACGTCAGCCACCGTTTAGGGATTGGACGAAAGGTTATGATGTCGATCCCGGTAGCAGTCGCGAAGGGATAAATCGATTTATTCCCATCCATTTCTCAATTTCTAATTATTATAGTGTTATTAGGGGTGATCACAAAAAGTTTTAGTCAAAGTCTTTGCGTAGCTACCAAGAAATAGGTATATATAGGGACCAGCTACCCCTTTCGGTGATTCCCCTTGGAGAAGGAGATTAAGCCACATCTCTGGTTCACAATGTACAGCCTGCTGACACTAGGTGGCGGAAAAGCGCCGGTAAAAGTGTCAACGACGGAGCTCAGCAGGGCTTTAGGTGCCTCACAGCAGTCTGCTTCGAGGCACCTCCAGATTCTGGAGGAGACCGGGCTTATCACAAGGAGAATCGATTCAGACGGAAGCCTGATAACTATTACCGAGAGGGGTCTGTCAGTGCTTGACGAGGTTCTACAGGAGCTTAAGGCACATTTGGAGGGTGTCGGGGCTGAGGTGTTCGTATTCGAGGGGACTGTTGTCTCTGGGCTCTACGAGGGCGCCTATTACATCAGCAGGGAGGGATATAGGAGCCAAATTAAGGAGATGATGGGTTTCGACCCATTCCCCGGGACCCTGAATATTAAGATCAAACCTGAGGACTTCGAGAGGAGGAGGAGGTTGGAGAGGCATCCTTCGGTCACTCTGGAGGGTTTTAAGGATGGGGAGAGGAGCTTCGGCTCCTGCAAGTGTTACCCACTCCTGCTTAATGATGAGATTAAGGGGGCGTTGATTGTTGCTGATAGGACAATACACGACTTGTCCACGATGGAGATCGTGAGTCCTGTTTATCTTCGGAGGCATTTAGGGTTGAGTGACGGGGACCCAATCAAGGTCTCCTTCCTGAGCCCTCGGCGATCTTCCTCTTGATCTTGCTGCTGCTGTTGAGATCCTCTGGGCCGAATCGTCCCACGCGCTCCACGCGCGTCCTGTAACCCTTCTCGACTATGAGTCGGTTGACTTCCTTTTCGATGTCGTGTTGGTCGTGCCCCACGGCGACTATATCGGGTTTTATTGTCTTCATGACCTTGTTAAGGTCCTGGTCCTTGTATCCGAGTATCGCCTCGTCTACCACCTTTAGTGACTCCACGACCGCGCGGCGTTGGTCCTCAGGGATTATCGGGGGTTTACCCTTCCCGCGTATTACTGTCTCGTCGCTGGCAACTATTACGATGAGCTTCGCGTTGGGTCCGCCGAGTTTCTTAGCCTCCTCGAGGAAACGTATGTGGCCGTAGTGTAGGAGGTCGAAAACACCTGAGGCGAGGACCTTCATCTCGTTCACCACTGGAAGTCTGCTATCCCTAAAAGCTTTAGTGCGTCGAGGATGCCCTCGGCGTAGGCTACGCTTGTAAGGGCTGTGGGCCTCTGATCTGTGCGGTAGTACTCAGCGTCTGCGAGGTAACGATCTACATGGTCGAGTATGCCTCGTATCTGTGCTGAATTCGGGGGAGAGGTGGGATCAGTTGTTTTCATCGTTTCTCTCACACGTCGACATCCATCGATGTATTTGTCTATGAGGCGGTCGAGTTCCGGCTTCATGTCGCGGTTCTTGAGTAGCTCGCGTGGACAATTTGCCAAAGTCTTGAGTGAGTCCTCCTCAAGGAAGTGAAGAGGTCCGGGAACTACGAGGCTGTGAGGTGCCTCCCCGAAGTCGAGCAAGGCCACATCGGTAGCGCGACCCGCCTTAATAATTGAGTTGGGTTGTCCCAGCCGGGCAACCCCGACTACTAGGGTTTCGGGGCTGATCCCCACTTCGATTAGACCCATTATCGCTTGGGGTGCGGACATGTACTTGTTCTGCTCGTTGTCGAGGTCTAGCAGGACGAGGGTATGAAGTCCCTCGGATAGATTTCGCTCTATCCCATTGAGAACTGTATCAGCTGGACCCTTCTCGGGGAAGGGCATTGTGACTGTCCTCCCGAATTTATAGAGGCTTAGCCCTGTCTCAGCGATAGCGCTGAATATGCTGGAGCCATGGATGATGTGGGTTTCAACGCCGTTCGCCTTGGCCTCGAGGAGTAGGCTAATGTGAGTGGTTGCGCTGAGGCAATCACCTCCTATTAAAATACCGATTCTACCACTTTTTGCCTCACCTATTATCTTCGTGCTATTCTCTTCGAGGTCTCTACGTAATAAAAGGGCAACGGGCTTTCCTACCAGGTCGGTTAGGGTAGCTAGTGTTGTGGCTAGCTTCATCGTGTAGAGCTCGGCGTAGAGGACGTTGCAGCCTCTGGCTTCTTCGAGGGCACGTAGGCTCATGTCTTGTTCGTTGGCGAGGCCGACGCTGATGAGGCTGAGTGTCATGGAATTCTGCTCCTTAGGGGTATCCTGATAATGTGCCCGCAGCGTAGGCAGGTTATTGTGATGTGAGGTTCGCGAGTCTGTCTAATCCTTGTTCGACTTGTAATCGGACTCATGTAGAACATGCATCCGGGACAGATGAGGTGCTTGAGGTTGGATGGGAGGTGGACTCGGTTCCGGCTCGCGAGGCGGCGGGCGAGTATAATGTATCTCTGCGCCCTCTCGGGGTTTTTCAGCTCCTCCTTCTGGGCGAGGTCAAAGAGTATTCTTATCCTCTCCCTGGTGATCCGTCTCGCGTCGTCGGGCATTCGTTTTCACTGCTTGGTTTGGGGGAGTCGGGAAGAGTTTATAAGAGTTGGGTGGATATTTTGGGAGGGAAGCGGGGTAGGGCAGCCAGGTTAGCCCGTGGGGCTCATAACCCCAAGGTCGGTAGTTCAAATCTACCCCCCGCTACTTTTAATTAAATATTAATATTGTACACGCGCGCGTGCATTTTTCGACATTTTTTAGATCTAAGGTTCGAAGTTTTCCCAAGTAGCTCATGCGCGCATCGATTCCCCCGTAATACGTGGAATCTTTAATTCTTTCAATAGTATACATTCGGTTAGTATATATCCATTTTGAGCGTATGGTGTAAATATGCCCTTATTTCTCTTCTTATACTATGCGTGCGCATTAAACAATAAGCAGTGACGTGCGCGCGCATCTGACTCGTGTGGAAAAGTGAATTTTATGTCGAAAGAGATGTGGTTTGAGATACATGCTCCACCAGAAGGCAAGTCCTTTGAAGAAGTTAAACAGATCTGCCAAACGGCGGAAGATGCAGGGTTTAGCCTGTTCACCCTAACAGACCATTTGATGAACATGGGAGACCCAAACGGAGTAGGAAATCACCCGCTGGAATGCTGGACAACGCTGGCCGCACTCGCCGCTGTGACGAAGAAGATCAAACTCGGCACACTTGTCACATGCTATGCCTATCGGAGACCAACGATCTTGGCAAAAATGGCCACGACAGTAGACATCATATCGGGAGGGAGACTGATATTTGGAATCGGGGCCGGATGGCACGAGGAAGAGTTTAAAGGTTTTATGGGAGGTTTTCCGCCAAAACAGGAAAGAGTGCGAGGATTGCTGGAGACGGTTGAGATCTGTAAATCGATGTTCACATCGGAGCGTACAACCTACCATGGAAGAATGTATACGGTAGATAATGTGCTCAACTCACCTCAACCGGTTCAGAAACCAATCCCGATACTTATAGGAGGGGCAGGGGAGAAAGTGACACTCAAAATAGCGGCTAAACATGCCAATATCAGCCACCTTGTGACTTCAGACCTGAGTGACCTTGATCATAAACTGTCCATCCTCAAAAAGCACTGTGAGGACGTGGGAAGAGATTACAACGATATCAGAAAAGGAGCATTCATACGTGTGAACACCTCGGCTCCAGGAAATTCAATAGAAGACGTGGTTGACAAAATCGACGAGTACAAGAAGAGAGGAATTGGTCTAGTTACATTCTTGGTTACGGGACCGCACGTACTCAGTGATGTTCAGATATTATCCAAAGAGGTACTTCCGAGGTTCCAAACGCATCAGTAGGTGTGTGCTTCGCGAAATTGTATCTGTCAAACGCAAGGGTACTGGACTTGATCTCTCATGTTTTCGCATCCCCAGATACAAAGGTCGTCGAGGATAGGCATAAGTGATTTTCCTTTATCTGTCAACGAGTACTCCACCTTCGGAGGGACCTGCGCGTAAACCTTTCTGGCGACAAGGCCGTCTACCTCAAGTTGGCGAAGCTGCTTAGTAAGCATCCTCTGCGTGATTCTTGGGCTTACCCTAACGAGTAGCTGGCTGAAACGTAGAGTCTCGTCACGTAGCGCATACATCATCAGAGGTTTCCATTTACCCCCGATCACGTCGAGCGCCGCTTCGATTCCAGAATTATACTCGAACTTTTTAGTAGTGTCCATAGTATCATTCCTGTTACTATGTAACATTTTTGTGCGTACTTCGTATATATACGCTTTGTTCTTTTAAAATACCATGCTGACATCTGAAAAAAGGGCCATTCTTGTCGCCTATTTTTCCCACTCCGGTAACACGCGGGTCACTGCCAACCAGATACGTGAAAAGGTAGGTGGTAACATCTTCGAAATTGTAGCTGTGGACAAGTATCCAACTGATTACGATGAGGTTGTAGAGCAGGCCAAGAAGGAGCTTAATCTGCAGTATAGGCCTAAACTGAAAACAAAAGTCGAGAGCATGCAGTCGTACGACGTGGTCTTCGTTGCTTACCCTAACTGGTGGGGCACGGTACCCATGCCTGTTGCAACATTTTTGTCGGAGTACGATTTTACCGGAAAGACTATCGCGCCGGTTTGCACAAACGAAGGTAGCCAACTTGGAAGAAGCGTCATGGACATCAAGAAACTATGTCCAAAGTCAACCGTCCTTAATGGTCTAGCAATACGAGGCAGCGCCGTAAAAACCTCGCAGAATGATATTTCAAAGTGGCTTCGAGAACTCGGGATGACTAAATAAAGGAACACGGAGAGAACTTCAAGATGCCTATAAACAATAATGGCTTTACTTGGGCGCCAGAAATGAAGTATAGAAAGTTCGGTAAACTCGACTTCAAACCCTCAGCTCTCGGATTCGGCGCTATGAGGCTCCCCACAATTGGCGGTGATGCCTCGAAGATCGATGAGCCCCTAGCAATATATATGATCAGATACGCTATCGACCATGGCGTCAACTACGTTGACTCCGCCTACGTCTACCACAAGGGGCAGAGCGAGGTAGTCGTCGGTAAGGCGCTAAAGGACGGTTACCGTGAGAAGGTGAAGCTCGCAACCAAGATGCCGTGCTGGCTCGTCAACACCCCCGACGACTTCGACCAGTACTTCAACGAGCAGTTACAGCGTCTCCAAACCGACCACATCGACTTCTACCTCCTACACTCCCTCGGGAAAAGTAGCTGGCCACGAATAGTCGATCTTGGGGTCTTCAAGTGGGCGGAGAAGAAGATCAAAGAGGGTAAGATAAGAAATCTCGGATTCAGCTTCCACGACGAACTTCCCCTCTTCAAGGAGATCGTCGACGCCTACGACTGGGACTTTTGCCAGATACAGTATAACTACATGGATACAAAGTTTCAAGCTGGTAAGGAAGGGCTCCGCTACGCTGCTAAGAAGGGAATAGCTGTTGTCATCATGGAGCCTATCGCTGGTGGTCGTTTAGCCGTCAACCCACCCGAGGGCATAACAAAGCTCTGGAAGGAGGGACACCATCACTGGAAGCCCGCGGAGTGGGCTCTGCAGTGGCTCTGGAACCAGCCTGAGGTTAGTATCGTCTTAAGTGGTATGAGCACGATGGAGCAGGTCGTCGAGAACGTCAGTTCGGCTGGGCGCGGTGGCGTCGGAAAGTTGACGAAGGAAGATCTTAAGCTTGTTGACAGGGTCGCGAAGAAGTACCGTGAGATGGGCTTCGTCGGTTGCACAGGTTGCAGGTATTGTATGCCTTGCCCCAGCGGAGTCGCTATTCCAGAGATATTTAGCCTCTTCAACGAGTTCTACATGAAGGACAGGGATCAGACAGTCAAGGCGAAATACAAGGAGCAGCTCAAGCCGGAGCAGTGGACAAAGAACTGCGTGAGCTGTGGCCACTGCGAGGATGTTTGTCCGCAGCACCTGCCTATCAGGAGCCTGCTACGCGACGCGGGGCAAACCCTAGAGATGGATTGGTAAACACTCAGCTTAGAAAAACGGATTTGACAGAAAAATGATCTATAAGGATTTTAAGGGCGAGAAGTTGTCGGCGCTAGGCTTCGGCACTATGCGCATGCCTCTCAACGGAACGGGCCCAGAGGCAACCGTCGACGAGACACAGATGTCGAAGATGGTCGCCTATGCGATAGAGCACGGCGTCAACTACTTCGACACCGCTTACTCTTATCACCGATTCGAATCGGAGCACATCATCGGCAGAATCCTGAAGCATTACCCGCGCACCAGCTTTCATCTGGCTACAAAGTTCCCGGGGCATGCGATCCTCCCAACCTACGAACCGGAGAGAATCTTCGAGGAGCAACTCGTCAAATGCGGCGTGGATTACTTCGACTTCTACATGCTGCACAACGTCTACGAGAACTCGATAAAGACGTACCTTAACCCCAAGTGGGGGATAGTTGACTATCTGCTTGAGCAGAAGAAGGCGGGGCAAATCCACCACCTCGGGTTCTCTGCGCATGGGCGCGCTGAAACGATAAGGCAGTTCCTCGACGTCTACGGTGACAAGATGGAGTTTGGGCAGATTGAACTCAACTACCTCGACTGGAAGCTTCAGGACGCGAAGGCGAAGTATGAGCTTCTGACAGAGCGCGGTCTACCTGTCTGGGTCATGGAACCCGTCAGGGGCGGCGGCCTCGCGAAACTCAGCGCTGAGAACGAGGCGAAGCTGAAGGCGGTACGCCCGGATGAGAGCATCCCCGCTTGGGCGTTTCGCTGGCTACAGGCGCTGCAGAACGTGAAGATCGTCCTCTCGGGCATGTCGAACATGCAGCAGGTTGAGGACAACATCGAGACGTTCTCAGCCGGTAAACCGCTGAATACGAAGGAGAGGAAGCTGCTCGAGGGTGTAGCGGCGAGCATGATGGATATGCTGCCATGCACAGCCTGCCGCTACTGCTGCACGGAGTGCCCGAAGAAGCTGGACATACCGATGCTTCTCTCCCTCTACAACGAGTGCCGCTTCGAGCCCGCCCTCACGGTCAGCATGAATGTTGACGCCCTGGCTCCTGAACAGCGACCGTCTGCCTGCATCGGGTGTGGCAACTGCAAGAAGGTTTGCCCGCAAGGCATAGACATCCCAGAGGCGATGAAGACGTTCCAGGCGATCCTCGAGAAGCTCCCCCACTGGGAAGCGATGGGTAAAGACATGCGCTACAGGTTGCAGGGAAGAAAGACTATGGGGCACGAGGCTTCATGAGCAGCAACAAGATGACGCCCGAGGACATAGAGACCCTGTTTAGGGACTCTTACACGACGACCTTCTGCAGCCACAACAAGGACGGCACAATACACGCGGCACCCATCTGGTACAACTACAGGGACAACGCCTTCTACTTCGTCTCGATAAAGAAGTCGCTGAGGGTAGAGAACCTCAAGAGGAACAGCGACGTCTCGCTCTCCTTCCTCATGCAGGGGTCGAAGTTGAGTGAGGGTGACGTCCCCTCCAAGTGCGCACTTGTCTACGGCATGGCAGAGCTGGGCTTCGAGCCCGAGGAGGGCTACGATGAGTACGTGCGCTGGGTGTGGGGCAAATACCACAAAGAGCCGTCCTTCGACCCAAAATACGATCCCGAGACACAGGTCACTCTGAGGGTCGCGCCGAGGAAAATAGTCCACTTCTACCCCTAGGGCGGGGTCACAACCTCTTGGTGTGCACCCGCTCCGCCGCGCGCACGACATCTAGGCGCGTGGAAAAAAAGGGGGTACCTGTATACCCTATTGGTTGCTTGGAGATCAAGCGCGCGCACAACCGTTTCAAGATTTAATGCGCTCGCCCCTCTTTGTTGGCCCACTCCTCCACCCAAAGAACAAGGGGTACGAGCGCCTCGGTGAGCCTCTGCCCCTTCTCGGTTATCGAGTACTCGACACGAGGCGGTATCTCGTTATACGCCGTCCGCTTCAGTATCCCGTTCCCCTCGAGTTCCCTAAGCCTCGCCGTGAGGGTCTTGGTGCTGATGTGGCCGAGGAGACCGTTAAGCTGGTTGAACCTCACCGTCTTCGTCCCCGTGGTGAAGACGCAGAGTATGTCGAGGGTGCCCCTGCTACCGAGGAGCTCTATCATGGGGCCGCCCGAGCCGAGGCAGATGTCGAGTGTATCGCTTCCCATCTCTACACCAACTGTACAGCTTTACCCTTTCCCGTTTAAATACTTCCGATTTTCCAGTATTGTGAAGGAGATTTCAGAGTTGGTTAAGGTAAAGATCGAGAATACTACAATCCCGTACGCTATGCCGGTTTGCCTTATCGGGGCGACCGTAAAGGGGAAGCCCACATTCATGACGGTGGCATGGTTCTCCAAAGTAAACGGCCAGCCGCCGATGTTCATGGTGTCGCTGGAGAACCCCCGCTATACGGCTGAGGGCATTAAGGAGAACGGGGTCTTCAGCATCAACTTCCCGGGGAAGAGCCTCGCAGAGAAGACGGACTACTGCGGCATGGTCTCGGGTAGGAAGACGGACAAGTCGGGGGTCTTCAAGGTAGAGTACGGCGAGCACAAGGCGCCGATGATCGCCGAGTGCCCCGTCTCTTACGAGCTGAAGCTCAAGCAGACCGTCGAGCTCGTCGACTCCCGCCTCTTCATAGGCGAAGTTGTGGGCGCTTACGCTGACGGTAAGTACCTGACTGACAAGAAGCTGGACGTCTCCAAGACGGAGCAGTTCCAGCTCATCGAGAGCCCAGCCGCGGGTTACTACGCGCAGGGCAAGCAGTTCGAGAAGGCGTTCAGCGTCGGGAAGAAGCTGATGAAGTGACGCAAGCGACATCTAGGCGTTGACTTTTTTTGCGAGCCAGGCAAGCTTTTTCCCAAAGTTCCTGATTGTTTCAACACCTTCCGTGTCCTTGACCACATCACCCATATCGTCCCCTATCGCAACACTCCAGTAAGTCGAGCCCGGCACAATCATCCCAGATATCATGAAGAAAAACAGGAGCTGCGCATAGGTGAAGTTCTTCCCAGCACGTCGAGCCACAACAATCGGGCCACCGACTTTATTATCGAAGACACGCTTCTTTCTTCGGCTCACGAAGCATCTACTGATAAGGCTACTAATCTGCGGCGTTGCAGCGCCAAAATAAACGGGAGATGTCAGTATAAACCCCTCTGCATCCACCATCTTGCCATATATTGCGCCGAAGTCATCCTTGATCACGCACTCACCTGTTGATCGGCAGGCTCCGCATCCTGTGCATGGCGCTATCTTCTTGCCAGCTAGTCTAATGAGTTCAACCTCTATCCCCTCTTTCTGGACCTCTTCCAGCGCTATTCTGGTGAGCTGTTCGGTGTTTCCACCTTTCCTAGGGCTTCCGACTATTCCAAGTATCTTCATCGCAAATATTCTAGATTATACGTCTAAAAGAGTTTACGCGGGCATATACAATCACTGTTTGCACCCAGGTGGAAGTGAGGATAAGACTATTCGTCCATCAAATACCTTGGTGTAAGATGAGGCTTAACTCTAAGTGCGCGTGTATAATATGAAAAACTAGTTAGATTGGCTTATAGACTTTTGAAAAAATCCACAGACTCTCATCAAGGTTAATTTTTTGACCCTCACGGTTAAATCACTTTTCTGTCCTTCAGATGGTGAACTAAAATGATGATCAACCGAGTCAAACTCGTCTACTTTTCTCCAACCAGCACAGGAAAGAAAATAGTCAAAGAAATTGCCTCAGCCATGAAACTGAACACCGACACCATTGATCTTACCCCACCAGACACCTCCCATAATTATAAACTGGGAAGAGACGAACTGGCGATATTTTCGACACCCGTCTACGAAGGACGAGTTCCATCAACTGTTATCAACCGACTTAAAACGGTCAAGGGAGACAAAACCCCCGCCGTAATCGTTGTAATGTATGGAAACAGAGATTTTGAGGATTCATTACTCGAGCTAAATGACACCATAAAGGAGTTAGGATTCTGTCCAATAGCTGGTGCTGCCTTCATTGGTCAACATAGTTTCAGTACTGAGAAGACGCCTATAGGAGCTGGAAGACCCGATGAAATGGATCTTAAGAAGGCACATGAATTCGGAATGCAAATACTGGAAAAAGTGAAGAGCCTTGATGAGTTTCCAGCATTAATGATACCGGGCAATTATCCCTATACTGAGAATACTCGGACTCGTACAGAAGCGATACGCGCAGGCGCACATCCAGTCACAGATGTAGGGACTTGTAACCTGTGTGGTGTATGTGCGAGTGTTTGTCCGACGGGGTGTGTTGAAGTTTCTGATGTGGTGAAGACGGAGGTTGAGAAGTGTATCCTCTGCAGTGCCTGTGTTCAGAGTTGTCCAACTGGGGCTAGGCGCTGGGAGCACGAGCCTATACTTCGTGTTGCTAAATGGTTATCTACTCAACATGGAGACAGAAAAGAGCCCAAAACATTCCTCTAAATGTGTTATTTTCATTGTGATTAATCTCGCGCAACAGGTATAAGGATGCGATTTATCGAGCCGCTACAATGCGCGTGCGCCCCCACAACCTCTTGGTCCAGTTTTAAACCCATCACTACGGTAAATTATTTACCCCATATTGTTAAATTACTTTTCCGTTTTTCAGATTGTGAATTGAAATGAAGATCAATGGAGTCAAGTTAGTGTCATTTTCCCCGACCGCTGCGCGCGCTTGCTTGTTTAGAAATTCGTGTTCTCGGAAGCTCTGAGCACGTCAATTATACTCTACGAGGAGAAAAACAAGCCATACAAATGAAAGCAAACAGCTGAGAGACCAGCGGAGAACATGACCCGCACGCGAAGCGATGGATCACGCTAGGCAACCCCGCACAAGACATCCCTTGACTCACTCAACGAACCGCTTGATACACCTCACCAGACGGGGCACACCGATCCTAACCGCGGTCACCGCCACCGCGAGCATCGAGATGAGGCTCAGGGAGACATGTATCACGGCCTCGGCCA
>Ga0187878_1000750_pt1 | contig 34733 bp, 34 predicted proteins | sample June2016WEW_17_1_FD_132979 | JGI IMG/M metagenome (GOLD analysis project Ga0187878, IMG submission 132979) | Peatland microbial communities from SPRUCE experiment site at the Marcell Experimental Forest, Minnesota, USA - June2016WEW_17_150 | ecosystem: Environmental > Terrestrial > Soil >... | reverse complement strand
GCGGTACCACACCACCACGATCTACAAGTTCTCGACCGAAGCGGCGCGTTAGCCGAGCGCGGCCAGGACCTGGGCGGCGTGGCCCTTGGCTTTGACCTTGGGGAAGATCCTGAGGATGCGGCCGTCCTCGCCGATGAGGAAGGTGGTGCGCTCGATGCCCATCACCTTCTTGCCGTACATGGACTTCTCCTTCCAGACGCCATAGGCTTGGGCGGCGGCCTTGTCAACGTCGCAGAGGAGGGTGAACGGCAGGTCGTAGTTGGCTTTGAACTTCTACTGGGCGGCGGGGCGGTCGGGCGAGACGCCGAGGATCACGGTGTTGCCGCGGGAGAAAGCAGGGGAGGCGTCGCGGAACTCGCAAGCCTCGGTGGTGCAGCCGGGCGTGGCGGCTCGGGGGTAGAAGTAGAGTACGACCTTCCTGCCGCGAAGGCTGGAGAGGCGGAACGGCTCGCCCCGATCGGTGAGGAGCTGGATGTCCGGCGCGAAATCGCCTTCTTTCACTCGACCGTCACCTTGGTGCCCCGCGGCTGGTCGGCGGCGGACAGGTGCGCGATGCGCTCATCGATGAGGCTGCGAATGGCCTTGAGGAACTCGATGCGGGAGTTGCGCAGGTGCTCGCGCGCGGCTTCCGACCGGGGCAGGAGCAGCTCTCTAAGGTGGTCTGCCAGTTCGCGGCAGATGCAGCGCTCGCCCGCGGGTTGCTGAGCCGGCTGTTGCTCGCTCATGATGGAACCTCCTTCATTTCGACGGTGAGGATGGGGTTTCCCTTGGTTGCAAACCGGGGCAATGCCAGGACCGCGCAAAACCCTCAGTAGCCTGGCTGCACAGACTTCACTGAATACCAGGAATGAGAACCTTACATCGGTTCGCCGGCGGCATCAAGGGCGCAGGCAAGATCTACATGCTACTTACCAAACTGGTATGTGTTCAGTACTCTATCATTCTCCGAGATTTCGACTCGTCCCTTGCCGGACACGTACACCATGTCTCCCTCTCCCGCCTTGAAAACGTGCGTGAACCCATCCAATCCCCTGGCAGGGTCCACCGCCGATCTCTTCAGCACCAGACTGCACCGGTCGGTGTACAATCCGCTACCGGCGTCATCCATGTTCCCCAGAAACTCGAACTTAAACTCGCTCCCAGTTTCTGGGTAGCCGCGGAAGATCGCGCCAGAAGCCAGCTTCAGCTCGCCATTCGGCGGGAGGAAGACTATGTGGCTGACGATCCGTTGCTTTTTCCATTCAACTTGGGCGCCAGCTCGGATTTGCTTCGACAGTTCGGGCCAATTCTCCCAGTCCCTCTCGATTCTCACATTGGCCATTGCGTCAAAAGCCGCAACGTGAATCCGCCCCGGGGATGGCTGCATCTCCGGCTTGGAAGGGAGCGCGGAGGATTGTGCGCCGCTCTGGCCTGACGGCGAGCACTCCACGCCATTGCAGGTTACGGACGCGCCACTGGGCCATCCCACGGAACCTTTGCCGTCCAGGTAAACGAGGCCTTGCCGGAAACTCCACATGAAAGTCAGCGGATCATCGGGAGAGCCGTCGAAGGTGCACGGCTCTATCAGCACCCTTCCGACAAACCGGATCACTGTGCCATCGGACAAGCCACGAAGAAACTCCGGCACATCCCTCTGGCGCCCGGTCAGACTGTCTGCCGGGTTCCAGGTCTGATAGTTAGACAGAACGTCGTATTTCCCGCCGCTTGACTCTTTGAAGACGATCAGCCAGTCCCCGGGCTGCGGGCCGCCAATATCGAAACGCATGAGCCCCTCGTCTGTTTTGAGCAGAAAGTCCTTGACCTTCAAACGCTCTCCGGGACCGGCTGCCAAGATCGCACGCACCACGTCTCTTTCCTTTGCCGTGATCGCCAGCTTCTGCTGTCCCGCTTCCTGAGCCGCTCCCAGTGCGCAACAGAGACTAAGAACTGTGACGAGACCAACTCCAATCGCTCTTGCTCCACGCTTGGACATTCTCCCTCCTTCGACAACCGCCGGAATTGCTTCCGGGAGTTCCCAGAACAACAAGACCGGGAAGGAATTGACAGGCGTCGCCCCGGCCGGGGGCGAGGCCGCCCTCTTTCATTCGACCGTGACCTTCGTGCCTTGCGGCTGGCCGGCGGCGGACAAATGCGCGATGCGCTCGTCGATGAGGCTGCGAATGGCCTTGAGGAACTCGATGCGGGAGTTGCGCAGGTGTTCGCGCGCGGCTTCCGACCGGGGCTGGAGCAGCTCTCTCAGGTGGTCTGCCACTTCGCGGCAGATGCAGCGCTCGCCCGCGGGTTGCGGAGCCGGCTGTTGCTCGCTCATGATGGAACCTCCTTCATTTCGACGGTGAGGACGCGGTTTTCGAGCCGCGCCCGGCTGGGCGTGAGAGCCGCCATGGACGTGGGCAGCCCGATATGGCGGCGGAAAGTGCCGATTTCGACCACCAGCTCATCGCCTTTCTTGAAAAGCCCGACCTCGCCCTTGGTGGCAAACGGCAGCAGCACCCGGACCTCGTAGAACCCGTCCTTCTTGCCGAAGGTGTAGGGCCGCTCGGTTCGGGTGACCGCGGCCGGATCTTCCCCCTCAGCATACATTACCGCGGCCAAATCCTCCAGGCGTCGGCGGCCGAGGACCTCGTGGGTGAACAGCGGAACGCGCCGGGTGGGCACAGGCGCGAAGTAGTCCTCGATTTCGCCGAGGATCTTTTCCTGGGAGGAATGCCACTCGTTGAACCAGGTGTCGGAGACTTCCCGAGGGAGCACGCGGTTGATGATGACGTTGTCGACGGTGAGGCCGTGGAGGGAGAAGTAGACGAAGGCGCGCTGGGTCTCGCGCAGCACCATCTTCTCCGGGTTGGTGACCAGGCGGACGCTGGTGATTTGCGGGTCCTCCATCAGCTCGCCGACGCCGCCGAGCTTCTCGAACAGGTTGTGGATGTTGGCGAAGTAGCTGTCGGGGGGCAACTCGAAGGGGGCGACGCGGTTGGCGATGGGGCGGACGGCCTTGAGCACGCTGCGCTGGAAGGGGAAGATGTGCTTCATGTACCAGTCCAGCGTGGTGGGCATGCTGACGAAGCGCATGGACTCGGCGGTGGGGGCGGCGTCCAGGACGATGACGTCGTAGCGCTCTTCCCGGCGGTACTGGTTGATGTACATCATGGCGCTAAGCTCTTCCATCCCGGGCAGGATGGCCAGTTCCTCGGCCTGCACGCCGCTGATGCCGGTGGTGCGGAGCAGGGAAATGACCCAGGTGGAGATTTCCTGCCAATGGCGCTTGATTTCCTTCTGGATGTTGAGCTCGAGGATGGCGAGGCGGTCGCCGAGGGGGAAGGGGTCGGAGGTCTGGGCGTGGAACAGGCCGGTCTCGAGGTCGAAGGAATCGGCCAGGCTGTGGGCCGGGTCGATGCTCATCACCAAGGTGCGGTAGCCGAGCTGGGAGAGGCGGACGCCGGTGGCCGCGGCCAGGCTGGTCTTGCCGACTCCGCCCTTGCCACTGAAGAGAAGGATGCGCATCACCTCTATTCTAGCGGTCGGCCGGCAGAGCCACGGGTGGAGTGTTGATAAGATGGCGGTATGAAGACGGGATCAATCCTGCTGGCGTGCTTGAGCGTGGTTGCGTTTGGGATGGCGAAGGGCAAGGGGGACGCGGCGAAAGGCAAGGTGGTGTTCCAGCAATGCGCGATGTGCCACCGCGGCGACAGCGCCGAGAAGAAGATCGGGCCGGGGCTCAAGGGGCTGTTCCGGAAGGACAGACTGCTGAACGGGAAGAGGCCGACCGAGCAGAACGTCCGGGCGAAGGTCGATGAGGGGGGCAACGGGATGCCTCCGTACAAAGACATGCTGTCGGAGCAGGAGAAGGACGATCTGCTGGCGTATCTGAAGACGCTGTGACTGTATCCGGCTGCTGGGGCGGGGGCGGACAGACGCGCGTTCAAGGCAGCAAAGCGTCCCTGACGCGCGAGTGCATCGCGTATGATGTGGGTGATGGGGATCGACGAGAGGCTGACCCAGGAGATCGTGCGGCGCGTTCTCAGCGTTGCGGCGGCGGAGCGCATCATTACTGTTTGGCTCCGCGGCGACGGGCGAGATGACGCGCGACAGCGACATCGACCTGCTGGTGGTTGAGCGCTCGCCGTCGAACACCAGGGAGGAAAGGCTGCGGATCGGGGATTGCTTGCGGGGCCTCGGGTTTCCGTTCGATGTGTTCGTGATTGCCAGCGAGCGATTCGAGGAGTCCAAGAACATCTTCGGGGGTATCGCGTACCCCGCGCACAGGTACGGCCGGGTGATCTATGAGGGCGCCTGAGGAAGTCCTGCGCGATCTGGTGCGGTCACGAGGTACTTGAGGGCATTCGGCACCCTGCCTGCCGCGGCAGCTGAAGCCCGCGCCACGCCGTGAGCATTGCGTCACTCGATTACGCGAGCCTCCGTAGATGCTGATCCGGCATGTGGGGCACAGTCGCCTCCGGAACGCGATGTGGCACCCCAGAGTGTGGATGCCGCGTCACCCATGGGGATCAACGAGCCCTGGCGGGTGCGGGGAGATCGAGCCGGAGGTTCATGGATTCTCGCGGCTGCACGAGCACGGGGCGTCCCGACTTGAGGTATGGCGCGACGACGGAGGGATTGGTGTATTCGAGTTCCGAGCCGTCCTCGACCACGAAGATCACGTACTCGCCGGGCTTTACGCACTTGTACTCGAAGCTGCCGTCGCTGTCGCTGACGAAGCCCAGGTAGTCGGCGGGATTGCCGGTGTCGCTGGGCGGCGCCAGCACGACCAGGGCGCCTGGGAAGGGGCGGCTGGCCCGGTAGACCTTGCCCTCGACGCGCCCGCCGTTGCCGCTTACTGCGACGCGGAGGCGGACGGTCGTGCCCGCGCCGAGCTCGAGAACGCCCTTGGCGAACCGCGCGCCTTCGGCTGAAACGCTGTCGATGTAGGCCTCCTGGGCTCCCACGCCGATCAGCGCAAGCCGGTAGCGGCCCGGAGGCGTGGCGGGGTATTTCAGCGCGCCGTCGTGCGGGATCATCCGCGAGGTATGGCGGGCGCCGTCTTCGGTCATCAGGGTAAGTCCCAGGTTAGGGACCTCAGACGGCTTCACGCCTGCCAGTCCGACCGCGGCCGCGACGTTCACGGGCTCGTCCGCCCCGAGGTCGAGCTCGGTGTTGTTGAAGCCGAGCTCGATCGCCTGGGTCCCGGCAACCGGGCCGTCGCCGCCCCAGGTCCACGCGGTGTAGCGGCCCGGAACCAGCCGGAACGAGTACACGGGCAATGAGCCGTTCTGGATTGCCGAGTGCCAAATCGGAGTTCCCTGGATGCCTTCAGAGGCGAGTCGAAGCTGGCTTGGCTGGGCTCCGCGCGCTCTGAGGGTCAGGGTGAAGGCCGGGGCAGGTGTCAGTGTGAAATCGGCAACGGCTTCCTGACCGGGGCGCAGCACGATGGCAGCGGCCGCGCGCGGATCGGGAGTGTTCGGATGGAAGTACGGCGGGAAAGCCTCCGCAGTACCGTCCGAGCGCCGTGGTTGCCCGTACCACGGCTCGGCGGTGACGGCCACGAAATACGACCCGGACGGGAGGAATCCGATGGCGTAGACGCCATCGTCGCTGGTCCACCCGGAGCGGACGGGACGGACCTTGCGCTGCCCGGCCACGGTAGCCCAGCGCAGGACCTGTACGAGAGCGTTTTGGACCGGGTCGCCGCTGCTATCGACCACCTTGCCCGTAATCAGCGCGGGCGGATGCATGCGGAAGACGAGGTGTTCGGTGTCTTCGTCCGGACCGGTGATGATCGCGACTCCTGCCGCCGGGAGGGAAGCCGGCTCGCCGAAGATCTGCTCGAGGTATCCACGGCGCTGCGCCGTCAGCAACCACTTGTCCGCGGGCAGTTTAGCGAAGGTGAAGCGGCCGTCCGATCCGGTAGTGGCGTAAACCACTCGAGCGGGCTCGGAGGTGGCTGCGATGCCTACCTTCACACGATCCAGCGCCGCCCCGGTCGCCGAATTGACAACCACTCCGGCAATGCGGTAGGTCTGCACCGCGATCGGGAGGGTGGACGCCAGCGCCGCCAGTGCGAGCAGGGGACTCATGGCGTCACCTCCGAAAACGCGGTCAAATCCAGCTTGTGGTTTCCGTTGGGCGTTACTTGCAGGCGCTCGCCCCGGTTGGAGCGCGCGCGCAGCACCTCGGGATTGGCGTACTCGGGCTCCGCATCCTGCTTCCAGGCGTGCACCCGATACTCGCCCGGTGGCACGTTGTCAAACTTGAAGCCGACGGCTTGGAGAGCGGGCGTCATCATAACCTCGCGGCCCGAACCGCTCACTGGCACCAGCGCAACGATGGCGGCGGCCGGCCGCCCCTCGACCACGAGGGAGCCGGTGACCTGGCCGGCATCGGTGCGAACCACGATTTCCAACGGCGCGGGGGGCTCATCAGGGACTACAGTCATTTCGCCGTCAGGGAGCACCTCCCGGTCGCCGGAAGTAATCGAGGCAACGTAGCCGATCGAAGTGGGCACCGAGACGCGATAGCGGCCCGCCAGGACGCTTGGAATTGCGAACTCCCAGTTATCGTCCACCTGCGTGCTGTAGTCTTCCTCCTCCGACCGATCGGGAGCGTCCCGCGGACTCAGCGACACCTCATAATAGGTCCCACGAATGCCAGACGGCGACTTGCCCTCGACCCGCACTTTCCCTTTCACGGTGATGCCGGGGGCCAGGCGCACTATGAGGCCCTGGATGTCGCGGCCGGCCACCTCGACTGTCTCGACCGCGCGCGTGCGCTCGGAGCCTTCGCCCTGAGTAATGCGCAGCGTGTAAGCGCCATCGACCAGGTCCTGGATGCGGAAGCGGCCGTCGGCCGCGTTGAACGCCGCGCGGGTCTCGCCTACGTCCTCGTCGCCGCTGAGCAACTGGAATTGGACGGGGCGATAGGGCACGGCATTGATCACCGCTCCGAGGATGCTGCGACCGGGTTGCAGCACCAGCGTGAAGTCGGCCTGGATCTCGCCGCCAGGCGCGACAGTCAGTGGCAACGCCGTGGCCGCGGTTGTCCCACCGCCGTAATAGACCGGGGCGAAGGCCTCGTCGGACGCCGGTGGACGAAGCTCGCCGACGTACATCATGGTGGCCGCGCTCCGGCCCACGGCCTTGACGTAGTAACGGCCGGGGGGAGATCCCCGATCCGGTAATCGCCGCGATCGTTGGACCTCCCCCAACGATACATCGCCAGCCGCCGATGGCCGTTTTCCATTCGCGGTTGCAAGGCATGGACCAGGATGCCGGGGAGAGGATCGCCGTAGGTATCTAGGACGCGCCCTTTGATCACTGCCCGCGGCTCGAGGGGCAGCGAGACGTCCTCGCGCGAGGCGCTGAGAGTGAGGGAGACTTGCGGGGACGAGGGGGCGAAGTGCGGCTTGGTGGCCGTGATTGTGTACGACCCGGCCGGAAGCCCGGAAAAGCGAAATGTGCCGGCGGCATCGGCGAAAGCGGTCTTGGGCACGCCTCGGGCGGCGGCAGACCACAATTGCACGAACGCCTGCTTGATCCGCTCGCCGGTGACCGAGTTGACCACCGCGCCGGCAATCGAGAACTCGCCCGTGGCGGCCGTCTGCTGCGCGAGCAGCGGGAACGCGAACAGGACAAACACAGCCCCTTTACCCTGCATCTGCCAGAGAATTATATCCCCAGTTGGTGAGAAAGTGTGAACCTGGATTTCCAAAGATCGCGGGTGACTGTCCGTTTTCGGACGCGTGTTTCCCAGGAGCGGACACCTGCCGCGGCTGGGCACAGGCTGGACGCTGCCAGGGCAACTGCGGATTTTGGAATCCGAATTGCTCGCCATGCCGTGTCAGGTTCACGCAACCCACAAGGAGAGACTATGCGCATCATGCCGAAGGCGGCTTCCAGGCGGCGGTTCATCCGTAGTGGCATGGAATTGGGCGGTGGCTTGCTGGTTGTGCCGGCCCTCTCCCAGACGCCGGACGCCGGCCCAACCAATGACACCCTGAAAACCATCCACAGCCTGAGGACCATCCACGGAGACTTCTCCGACAAGCAGGTGCCGGACCGGGAAGTCAAGGCAATCCTCGGCGCCACCATCCGCGCCGCCAATGCTTCCAACATGCAGTCGTATTGCATCGTCGTGGTCAGAGACCCCGCGATGATGCAGAAGCTTACCGGCTATCGCGGAAGCTGCCTGCTGCTCTACTGCGCGGACTACAACCGCACCATCGACACCGCGAAGCATATGGGCTACGACTATCACGCGGAGAATATGGAGGCATTCATCACCGCCAGCACCAACACCATACTGGCCGCCCAAACCGCGGTCATTGCCGCCCGCTCGCTGGGCATCGACTCCCTGCTGACCAACGGAATTCATCGCGGCGACATGGAACGGATCTGGACGCTGCTGGAACTGCCCCAGACGTCGTGTTTCCCGCTGATTGCGCTCATCCTGGGATATCCGCGGACCGAGCCGGACCACAAGAAAGGCCGGCTGAGCGGCCCCGCCGTGATCCACTACGAGAAGTATCACCGGCTCACCAAGGACGAGCTCGACCACATCGTCCTGCAATACGACGACAAAGCCATGCCACTGAGCGAGGACTGGAAGAAGAAGGGCTACAAGCACTACCTCGACTGGTTCTACAAAGAATGGGCGCGCGGCAGGCAAATCACCAGCGAAACCCAGATGTTCAAACGCTTGAAGAAAAGCGGCTTCGTCGACCTGGCCGGTGCCGAACCGCGGACGTAAACCGGGTTTCTAGGCGGCGGGTTCGAGGGTGGCGACGGCCAGGTCGTAGGCGCGCTTGCCGCGGAGCCAGCCCCAGGGGTCGGCGTCGCGGTTGGGGAAGAACGCGTAGGCGCCCAGCCAGCAGTTGGGGGCGGGGCGAAGCAGGAGGGCGACCTGCGCGGTTTCCTCACCCACTTGGCAAGTACCGCGCCATTGCTCGGGCAAGCCCGCCTCCGAGTTTGAGATGACCTGGATTTCCTGGATATTGATGCCGGTCTCGGTGATCTCCTGGAAGGCCAGCGCCACCATCTGCGGCAAGCCCGCCCCATCGCGCGGGTAGCGGATGTCGGCCTCGATGCGCAGATAGGCGATGAGGGTGGACTCGATGGCGAGGCGGCAATCCGCGCCGGCTTTGACGGGCCGCAGTGCGTCGAGGGGCTGGATGGACCAGGACTCGGGGCAGAGGAAGCGGAACAGGCTGCCGCTATCGGTGAACACCGCGACCGGCTCGCGGGTCTGCTGGGTGCAGGGCGCGGTGAACTGAAACGAGGCGGCGGCCACGCCGAGCGTCTCGCGGATCTCCTCGGGGGAGTGCCCGGGCATCCCGGCGATGAGCAAGACGACGCTCGCGCCGTTGCCCGTCGCCAGCAGCCGGAGGTCCGCGCCAGTGCCGCTGCGCCCTACCGCGTGCACCGCCTGGCCGTAGGGGGTTCGGCCCGAAACGAGGTTGCTCAGCATGCAGCCCATCTGCTCGGCCTGCAATCCCAGCCAGTCCACCAGGTCGACTTCGTAGCGGATGAGCGTCGCCAGCACCTGGACGCCGATCTCATCGCCGCCAGAGAAAACCGCGACCTGCGAGAAGCTGCCCGCCCCGAGCGGAGACATTTCGACACCGGTGGCCTGCGTCCAGTCCCGCGGCAGAATGATGCTGAAGCTCAGCTCGGGAGCGGAGGGAGGGACGTAAGTGATTGTGGTGAAGAAGTCGCGGAGGACCTCTTCGGAAATCGCTTCGCCGAAGGAGATGGGAAATGGTTCGTCGCTCATGGTATGCACCTCGCGTGGGTATCCTCGGTAGTATACACCGCTAGCGCACCACCAGGGTCACGCCGCTCTGGCTGGGAGTTCCGCCGACGCGGACGCGCACCGGGACGGCGTCGCCGGGGGCCACCGCGGGATCGAGGCGGGCGTTGATCTGGAACAGGCCGGGCATGTTGAGCGGGGCCGCGCCGCAGTATTCGATCCTGGCGGGCAGGCCGCCGACTTCGGCCGAGCAGGCTGCGACGGGCTTGGGCAGGACGTCGGTGGCGAGGCGGCCATCGACCCCCGGCGGGTCGGTTACGCCCTCCCCAGTGGCCCACAGAACGACTGCCTCTCCGGGGTGCGCGGGAGCCTGGGGCGAATTCTGTGTATGCCCGTCCTGGTTCTGCATGGCGGCCTGGCCGGAACCCTGCATGCTCAGGGTGAACAGCGCGGGCGCCGCCGGCAAGACGGCAACCGGGAAGGGATCCGAGCGCAGGCCCTGGTACTCCACCTGGACGTTCACGACCGGCTTGAACGCCGCCAGATAAGGCACGACCGCGGAGCACTGGCGCTCGGAGACGTAGACCATTGGCGCCGCTACGCCATCGAAGAGGATTCTGACGCCCTCCATCTCGGTAGAGACCATGGCGTTCGGGCCCGCGACGATGTGGTTGTCGAGCTGTTGGGGGCCGAGGTTGGCTCCCCAAACGACCACCATCTGGCCGGGCGCGATCGGGTTCTGGAACGAAGCGGCGTTGGTGACGGCCGCCACGACGGGCTTGGGGCCCGACTGCGCCGCCGGGATCACAAAAAGCGTCATCGAGTAGGCGGGGAACGTGGCGGTGGTGGCGCCGCCGGTCGCGGCGGCATCGGGCTGGCGCACGATCGCGTTCAGATTTGCCTGGCTGTAACGCCACACCTGGGCGGCGCCGGCCGGGGTGAAGTTCGCGATGTTGACGGTGCTCGAAAGATCGCCGGTGGTCTTGTTCAGCACCAGGACGGTGAGCGCGGAGTCGGAGCGCTGGGCGGCGAAAATGCTGAGCTCATCGGCGTTGCTGGTGGCAGCCTGGACGCCGGTTTCTCCGAACGTGCCGCCGATGCCGTCGTAATTGCGGTAGATCTTGAAGGCGAAAGCACCCGGATCGGTGGGCTTGAGCCCGGGGGGTGTGGGCGGGGAGAACAGGGCCGGCCTAGGAACGGGACCCGGTTCCCAGAGGGCCGCCATGTCCAGGCCCTCGCGGCCGAAGATGCCCAACAGATCGGCCTGAGCGAGGCCGCCGTTGATGTCGTCGAGCGCGCCCCAGTTATACTCGGTGATCGCGAGCTTGGTGCCGGGATAGTTCTGGTCGATCATTTCGCGCAGGCGCGGGATGAAGCGTGGGGCCACGGGAGCGTCGTTACGATCCACATCCCGGATCCAGTAATCTCCGCTGACCAAGTAGTTGGGGTCCCAGAAGACGCGCGTCGAGCGGAGGCGAAGCGCCTGGGTAGCGCTATCGCCCGCCGGCGCGAAAGCGAGGTTGGCCGGAGCAAGGTAGGCGTGCTGGTCGAGATAGTCGAGCAGCCGCGTGCCGTGCTGCTGCTCGTAATTCCGGAACTGCTGTAAGTACCAGGGCAGGAAGGGGACGCCGTCGTGGGCGTTGCGGTCGATCGGGTTGGACCAGTAGATGCCGCTCGCGCTGGACCAGCCGGCCACGATGTCCCGCTTCGAAAGCCAGAGGGAGGCCCAGTTGTCGCCGACCGGGCCGGCGACCAGGGCGGTCGGATCGGTCTGCTTGATCGCCAGGGCGTACCGCATGTTCAGGTCGAGGAGCTCGTCATAGCTGTAGGGAGCGGGATGGATGTCACGGTGGTCGTTGTCCCACCAGATGGGCTCGTTGTCGAGGTCCCAGACGGCGATGCCGCCCTGGTTCCCCTTACCGTAGCGGGAGAGGAGGTACTGGATCCACTCGACCTGGAAGCTCTCGTCGTGCCAGGCGTAGGCGTCGGCGGGGTCGTTCCGGATATAGACGGGACTTTGAGGAGCCCTGCCATCGACCACGGATGGGTCGCCGCAGGCGGGATCGTAGACGATGCCGTTGCCGCAGGCCATGGCGGGGTTGGGGTCGACCTTGCATTGCGGGCCGTACTTGGCGACGCTGTAGCTGCACATCTCCGCGCGAGCTTTGGGCAACCAGCCGAGGAGGGGGACGCTGCCCATGATCTTCCCGCCGGTCGAGCGGGCTTGATCGACGAACTGATTCAAGTAGGAGCCATCGGGCAGCTTGGATGCGTCCATGCTCAAGTCGGGGAGGATTTCGAAGAACCAATACACGTCGACGTTGCTGACATCGAACTGCCAGTGGTACTCGCTGCAACTGCTGCCGCCCCAGCGGCGCAGGGTGGCGCGGACGTCGGGGCCGGCGGCCAGGTAGGCGGGGCGGTTGGGGTCGTTGTCGTCGCCGAGATCCCAATAGAAATTGATGCCGTAGACGTCGGGGCTGATGGAATGCCGCGCGGCGCCGGCGTCGACGGACAAGGGCGGTCCAGGCAGGGTTTGTGCCGGCGCAAGGCCCGCGGCGAGGCCGGCAAACGCCAGAAGGAGTCTGCGCATGGCTCGGGGTTCAGTGTACATCCAATCGCCGGCAACCGGAGACAGCCTGGGCCGTCCCGACGGCGGACGGCCGAGGCAGTCCCTCGGTTGCGGGTGGCGGCATGTCATAGAATGAGGACAGGATGAGTCCAGTGCGTCGCATCTTGGTATTCCTCGGGTTTTTCCTGCTGCTGGCCGGCTGTTCCGAGAGCCCCGGGCCGGCGAAGCCGAAGGCGCCCGAGCCGATCCCGGCGCAATCCGCGTTCTACAAGATGTTCGTCTCGGCACGGAGTTGGGCGGCGGACGCGCAGCCGGTGCGCGTTGCGGAAATCGATGTCGACGAAGTGAAGGCGGAGGGCGGCAAGGCCGGTGCGTGGGAGGCTGTGTTCGTGTCCCAGAGCCAGGGCCTGGGCCGCCGTTACATCTATTCCGTCATTCACCGGCCGGCCAGGAACCTGCGGGGCGGGGTCAACGCGGACCCACCGGAAGCCTGGTCGGGCCGCGGCGACTCAGAACCTTTTCTGGTCCAAGCCTTCAGGACGGATTCACCCGCCGCTTACGGGATCGCGATGAAGGAGGGTCACGACTACGCCAGGAAAAACCCTGACAAGGCGGTCAAGTTCCTGCTGGAGAAAAGCAGGCGCTTCCCCAATCCGGCCTGGCAGGTGTTCTGGGGTGAGTCCGTGTCGGCGAGCGGCTACTCGGTCTTCGTGGATGCGACGACGGGCGAGTATCTGACAACGGGCCGGTAGGCGTCGTTGCTTCCGCGAAGCGGGCAGGGAGCCGGGGAACGATGCTAGCCTGAACACATGCGTGGACTACTGATACTTCTTCCGGCCGTCCTGATGGCGCAGACTCCTGCGCCGGCCCCTCAGGCAGCCAACCCGAAGCCCGCCGCGGCCGAGCCTGGGCTCGCGACCGACCACGGGAAGATTATTTACGCCCTGGGCCTGAGCGTCTACCGGTCGCTGGCTCAGTTCGAGCTGACGGCGGGCGAAATCGAGATCCTCATGCAGGGTCTGCGGGACGCGGCGGCCGGCAAACCGGCCATCGACTTGAAGGAGTGGGGGCCAAAGATTGCCCAGCTCGCCCGCGAGCGCGCCGGCCGCACGGCGGAGCGGGAGAAGGGCGCCGGCAAAGCCTATCTCGAGAAGGCCGCTGCGGAGCCGGGCGCCATCAAAACCGCGTCCGGTCTGGTCTATCGCGAACTGAAGCCCGGCGCCGGGGCCTCCCCGGCGGCTAGCAACACGGTCAAGGTGCACTACCGCGGCACGTTCGTCAACGGGACGGAGTTTGACAGCTCCTACAGTCGAAACCAGCCTACGCAATTCCCTCTCAAGGGAGTCATTCCCTGTTGGACGGAGGGCGTGCAGAAGATGAAGGTGGGAGGGAAGGCCATCCTGGTCTGCCCTTCCGACCTGGCTTATGGGGACCAAGGACGCCCTCCGATTCCCGGCGGCGCGACCCTCGTTTTTGAGATCGAGTTGCTGGAAATCGTGGGTGCAAGCGGTGGTGAGAAACGGTGACAGGCGGCGTTATGGGCAACCGGGGACAGCCTGAGCCGTCCCCACGGCGGACGGCCTGGGCAGTCCCTCGGTTGCGGCCTACATGATCCCCTGGGTTCCGTCTACCTTCGCGCCGGACGCCACGTTCAGGAAGCGGGAGAAGTGGTAGTGGACGTCGCGGAAGCGAAGGAGGGCGAGCAACGCCGCTCCCAGGGCGCAGAAGATCGCGGCGGTACGCACCTTGAACCCGGCGGCGAAGCCGAAGTGTTTTCCGGCGTAAACCGAGGCGCCGAGGGCGAAGTCGGAAGCCAGCAGCGCGCGGACCGCCGGGGGCATGGGGGGCGCGAGGGCGTCGTCGGCGCGCCGCACGGCGCGGACGCCCGGATAGAGCAGAATCTTCTTGGCGGCCCGGCGGATCTGGAGCGCGAGCTCGGCGTCGGCCCAGGATTGCGCGTAGCGCTCATCGATGTAGCGCAGCCCTTTGAGGAAGTAGCTGCGCACCATGAATGCCGCCAGCGAGGGAAGCTCGACGGCCACCTTCTCCTGGGTCAGGTCCGGCGGTGGGCTGGGGAGGAAGGCGCCCGCACGCGCCACCGCGGACACGGTCTCCGGGCGGGGGAGCCGGTAGAGTTCCGGCGAGGGTTCGCCTTCCCCGGTCAGCAGCAAGGGACAGACCGCGGCGGCGCCGGGCTCCGCGGAAAGGCGCGCCGCCAGGGCCGGCACCGTCTCCGGCGGCACGTCCACCTGGGGGCTCAGGTAGAGGTAGAACTCGCCTTTGGCCGTCCGCATCCCGATGTTCAGCGCCTTGGTGAAGCCGAAATTCCGCGGCAGCTTGAGAAGAACGGTTTGGGGGAACTCCGCGACGGCCTCCGGGGTCCCATCTACCGAGCCGCTGTCGACGACCAGCACTTCCATCTTGTCGCGTTCGGCGGAGGCTTCGAGCGCGGCCAGGCACTTTCGAAGCGCGGCGGCGCAGTTGTAGGAGACGATCAGCGCCGAAACCTGGGGTGGAGTTTGAGTCTCTTCCATCCGAATTGCAATGATACCGCAGGCGTGACATTATGGCAGGGACGGGGCGAAACATGCGTGCACTGACCTTCTTGCTGCTTCCATTGGCGTTGTGGGGGCAGGACTCGATGCTGCTGATCCTGCACAAAGGCGGCAGCTCGCTCGGGTTTTACAGCCGGCGGGGCGAATTGCTGGCCACGGTTCCCGTGGGACAGCACCCGCACGAGATGGCGCTCTCGGGCGACGGCCGCACGGTGTACATCACCGACAACGGCGTGATGAAGATCGAAGACGAGGGCGCCGGCGGCAACACCATCTCGATCGTCGATATCGCCGCGCGCAAAAAGACGGGCGAGATCCTGCTGGGCCAGTACCGCCGCCCGCACGGAATCGCGATCGACCGCCGCACCGGCCTGCTGTTCGTTACGACGGAATTGCCCGACCAGTTGCTGGTGCTCGATCCGCGGCACGCTTCGGTGCTGCGGAACCTCGGGACGGGGGGCCGGACCTCGCACCTGGTAGCGTTGGGGAGCGGGACGCGGTGGGTGTTCGTGAGCAACTGCACATCGAACAACGTCTCGGCGATCGACCTGGTGAGCGGCGAGGTCCAGCTTATCCCGACCGGCGCGCGGCCGGAGGGCAGCGTCATGAGCCACGACGGACGGTTGCTCTACGTCGCCAACCGCGAGGCCGCCCGGATCACGATCATCGATACCGGCAAGCGCGCGGTGGTTGGGGAGATTCGCAGCGGCCGAGGCCCCGCGCGGATCGCGCTCACCCCGGACGGCAAGCAGCTCGTCTACGCCTGCATGCACGACCAAACCGTCGAGATCGCGGACCCGGTGGAGCGGAAAGTGCTGGGCAAGGTGCACCTGGGCGGGCGGCCAGTCTCGCTGTCGGTGTCTCCGGATGGACGCCGGGCTTACGCCTCGGCGCAGGAAATCGATACTGTGTACGTGGTCTCGCTGGCCGACCGCAAGATCGTGCGCGCCTTCAAGACGGCGCCGGGCTCCGGCCCCGATCCAGTGCTGGAGATTCCCGCCCAATGACGGAGCGGGAAAAGAACGGCCTGAGGGGGCCGGTGAAGACCTGCGCGAGCTCGACCACCCGTTGGTCGTACCGTCCCGACGGCAGTCTCGCCGAGGTCCAGCACCGCAACCCCGACGGCTCCGAGTGGACCACGATGAACGTCTGCGACGAGTGCGTCGTGGAATCCTGGGGCCGCGACGAGCGGGGCCGGAAGACGCGGACGCAGCACCTGGAGGCGCCCCCAGCGGGCGCTGTCGGCTACAACGTGGAAGGCGGGGCCTATCCGGCCGAGGGCGCGACGACGATTACAACCGTCTACGGCGATCGGGAGCAGCCCCTGGAGATCCTGTTCCATGACGCCGACCGGCGCCTGGTGAACCGCGTAGAATTCGTTTATGACGAAGCCGGCCGCCTGATCGAGGAGACGTGGAATCAGCCCTTCCCCGCCGCCATGCTCGAAAAAATGGGGCCCGAGCAGACTCACGCCCTGCGCGCGCTGTTCGAAAACCTTTGGAGAAGGCGCCACCGCTACGATACGCAGGACCGCCGGGTCGAGACCACGATGGAATTCGGATCCCTGGTCGGGCAGCGCACGACCGTGACGTACAACGAGCAAGGCGACCCTGCCGAGAAGGTCCAAATCGAGCACATCCGGGAACTCTCGATGGATGGGGAGGGTCGGCTGATCGAGCCGGAGCAACCGCCGGAGGAGCGCCGCTCCGAGGTCCGCTTCGAGTATCAATACGACGAGCACGGGAACTGGACCGAGCGTGTGGTCTCGAGCCGGCAGAAGCCGGACGAGGCGTTCACGGTCACGAACACCCAGCGGCGCACGATCGTTTACCACTGAACGAAGCGCGCGCATTGGGTTCGGGCTACGGTCGCCTTTGTGTATACTCTTACATTGCTGCGGCGGGACCCGTTCCAGTGCAGGCAAATTCATGAAGTCACGGCTTTTGGCAAACCTCAAGCGGGCGGCTCTCTCGGTGCCCGCGTTCATCCGGCACGTTCCCGAGCTGGAGAAGGAACGAGACGGACTCCTCGCCCACGCGCAGCGGCTGGACCAGGAATGCCGGCTGCTCGATGAGCACGTGGCCCATCTGGGGCAGGAACGCGACGAGCTCAAAGCGCACATCGAGCGGCTGGAACGGATCGGCCGGCTCCTGTATGCCGAGCCCGGGACCTACGCTTCGCCCATCGTGGACCCGGAGCGGCCCGAGACGCAGAGAGCGGCGCGGATGCAGGAGCGCTGGGAATGGCAGGGAGCGCCGCTGGCTCTGGACGAAGCCGCGATGCTGGATCTGTTCCACCGGCTGCGCCGGCACTATCCCGAGGTCCCGTTCCCGGAGACCCGGACGCCGGGCTGGCGCTACTACCTGGCGAATCCCGCTTTCTCCTATGCCGATGGGATCACGCTGTTCTGCATGATGCGCGAGTTCCGGCCCGCGCGGATTGTCGAGGTGGGCGTGGGATTCTCCTCCTGCCTGATGATGGACACCAACGACCGGTTCTTCGGCGGGGCCATCGAGCTGACGCTGCTGGATCCGTACCCCGACGTGCTGGCGTCGCTGCTGGAGCCCGGCGACCCTTACCTGGGCCGGGTTCAAACCCTGGCCCTGCAAGACGCCGGCCTGGACCTGTTCACCTCGCTCGGGGAGGACGATGTGCTGTTCATCGACTCCTCGCACGTGGGCAAGACCGCGAGCGACGTCACGGACTACTGCTTCCGCGTCCTGCCCGCGCTGAAGCCCGGCGTCCTGGTTCATGTTCACGACATTTTATATCCCTTCGAGTACCCGCCCGAATGGGTCGTCCAGGAGAATCGGTCGTGGAACGAAGCGTACCTGCTGCGGGCGTTTCTGCAATACAACGAGGCCTTCCCCGTGATCTACTTCAACGACTGGATCTACAACAAGCACGCGGACCTGGCCGGGCAGCACATGCCGCAATGCCGGCGGCAGACGGGGGGGAGCATCTGGCTTCGCCGGCGCTGAAGCTGGACGGGGACCGGCCTGACGCTCCCAAATGCGCCGCCGCCGGAGAGCGGGAAAGGAGTATCCTGGAGAGGAAGCCGGCGCTCGATCTGCGGGCAGCCGGTTTGCTGATGGCTGTCGGCTGATCGCTATCAGCGGTCTTATGGACGAGCGGATTCGCGTTCTGGTTGCCAAGCCGGGTGTGGAGGGGCACGACCGCGGGGCGAAGGTGATGACACGCGCTCCGCGGGGCGCCAGCAGGGAGGTCGTTTCCACGGGCCTCCGCCAGACTCCGGAAAGGATCGCAGCGCGATCGTGCCGCGGGCAATGGAACTGCTTCGCGGAAAGGGCATGAGCGGCGCGCTCGTCATCGTCGGCGGCGTCGTCCCGAAAGAGGATGCCGCGTAGTTGAAGAGAGAGGGCGTGGCGGCGGTGTTCCAGCCGGGCGCCTCGCTAGAGGAGATCGTCCAGTTCATCCGGTCCTCTGTACCAGAGGCCGCCGGAACGGGACGCTCCAAGAAGAGATCAAAATGACTGACAAATTGAAAATCGCCGTGTTCGTCGACTACGACAACATTGAAATCGGCGTGAAATCAACATTACAGCGCGAGTTCGAAGTCGCCTCGGTGCTGGAGAGCTTGAGAGAGCGTGGAGACATCGTGGCCAAGTTCGCCTACGCGGACTGGGGCCGGCAGGAAGGGGCCAAGCGGCAGATGGCGGAGAACGCGGTGCAGATGGTGCAGCGCGTGCCTTCACCGCGCGGGGACAAGAACGGCGCCGACATCAACCTGGCGCTGGACGCGCTGGAGATGGCCTTCACCCACGACCACATCAACGCGTTCGCCATCGTGAGCGGGGACAGCGACTTTATCCCGCTGCTGAACAAACTGAAGGAGTACGGCAAGATGGTGTTCGTGGTGGGCGGCCGCGCGTTCACCAGCACGATATTGCAGAAGAACTGCCACGAGTTCATCAGCTTCGAATCGCTGATGACGGACGAGCCGCAGCAGAGAGGCGGGCGGCAGCAGCAGCCACCGCCCAAGGAACAACCGCCGAAGGAGCAGGCACAGCAGCAACAACCGCCGCCGCAACCGCCGCCGCAGCAACAACAACCGCACCAGCAGCAGGGGGGCGGGCGTGGGCGGGGACCGCGGCACCGGCCGGCGCCGCTGGAGCTGTCGCAGGCCATGCCGCTGGTCGAGCGCGCCTTGCAGGTGCTGGATCGCCGCGAAGTGACTCCGCAGCTTGGGCTGCTGAAATCGACGATGCTGCAACTGGACCCCACTTTCAGCGAGAAGGCGTACGGGGCCAGCAGCTTCACCGAGTTCGTCGAGAAAATGAAAGCCGCCGACTACGTAAATGTCACCGGGGCGGAAGGCCGGTACGTGATCGAGCGCAAAACCGCGGCGCAGCCCGAGGAGCCGCCCCACAAACCCGAGGAGGCGCTGCCGCTGCTCCGCGATGTGCTCGAGACGCACCGGCTGGAGCTGGATTCGGGAGCCCTGGCCGAAGACCTGGAGGGCTGGGTCCGCGCCGAGCACGAAGGCTTCGCGCCGCAGAGATACGGGTTCCAGGAATTCCAGGAGTTCCTCAACTACGCCCAGGACAAGCTGCTGGTGCGCGTGGAGCCGCACGAGGAACGCGGGCTGATGGTGTCGCTTGGCGCCGAGTTCTATCCGCCGGCGCCGCCCGAGCCGACCCCCGAGGAACTGGCCGCCGCCGTGCTGACCGAACTGGACGAGAAGCAACCCGAGAGCAACCAGACCCCGGCGCTGATGGAGCGGCCGAAGAAGGCCAAGCGTCCGCGCCGCACCGCGCCCGCCGGCGCTACCCGCCGCACCAAGAAGGCGGCTGCGGGTCACAGCCCCACACCGGCGCGCGCTCGCCGGCCACGGAAGACCCTGGCGCAGCCTCCCATGGAGTGACGCCATGGTCGAACGGCTCAGCCCGCCGGGCGTTCCCTCGCCTCGCGGGCCCTACTCGCCCGCCGTGCGCGCGGGCGACTTCCTCTTCGTTTCCGGCCAGGGGCCGGTGGACGTGGCGAACGACCGGCTGTCGACCGGCGACATCCGGCACGAAACGCGGCTGGTGCTGGGCAACATCCGGCGGATTCTGGAGGGCTGCGGCGCGTCGATGGCCGACGTGGTGAAGTGCGCGGTGTATCTGCTCGACGCGAGCGAGTTCGCCGCCATGAACGAGGTCTACGCCGAGTTCTTCGGCGACGAAAAGCCCGCGCGCACCACGGTCGAGGCCCGCTTCGTGGCCCCCATGCGGGTCGAGATCGACGCCATCGCCTACAAACCGAAGTCAAGTTGAGGAGTGCGACTCATTCCGCTCTCGATCCGCGCGGATGGCCGAGCTGAAGCTGGGCGCGCGGGCGGGTCAGAAAGGCGCGGCCCGCTCGATTCTGGGCACGCTCACTGGCCCGCCCGCGGGTCTTGGTACCATCGTGGCGATGAGATGGAAGAGGGCGGTATTTGGGTTTCTGGTCGCGTGGATGGCGGCGGCGCAGAGTGGCCCGGCGGTGGGCGTGACCGGCGGCAGAATCCGGGGGCGCCTGGCGCCGGATGGCGGCGCGGCATTTAAGGGCATTCCTTACGCCCGGCCCCCTCTCGGGGACCTGCGCTGGCGCGAGCCCCAGCCGGTGGCGCCTTGGAAGGGGATTCGGGAGGCGACTGCATTCAGCCTCCCCTGCACGCAGCTCTCGGAAGGCTGGAACAAGCGCCTCGTGGAGGGCAGCGCCGAGGACTGCCTGTACCTGAATGTCGCGGCGCCGGAATGGCCGCCGAAATCGAAGCATCCGGTCTTCGTCTGGATCCACGGCGGCTCGAACACCGCCGGCTCGGGCGAAGCGGCGGGATTCGATCAGCGCACGCTGGTGCGCCGCGGAGTGGTGCTCGTCACCATCAACTACCGGCTGGGAGCGCTCGGGTTCCTGGTCCATCCCGAGCTGGCCCGCGAATCGCGGCACCACGTTTCGGGGAACTACGGGCTGATGGACCAGGTCGCGGCGCTCCAATGGGTGCGGAGGAATATCCGCAAGTTTGGCGGAGACCCGCGCAACGTCACCGCGGCGGGGGAATCGGCGGGCGCGTTCGACATCAGCCTGCTGATGACGTCGCCGCTGGCGAAAGGACTGTTCCACCGCGCGATCGCGGAAAGCGGGGCGGCTTCCGGGTTCAACTGGTCGATGACGGCGGTGCACGCGGAAGCGAATGGGCGGAAGATGGCGGCGCATCTGAAAGCGCCGGAGGGCGGTGCGATCCCTTACCTGCGCACGGTGGGGCCCAGAGAGATCCTGCAAGCTGCGAAAGACTCGACCAACGCGGACCGAACCGGCCTCCAAACGTCGGTGGACGGATATGTTCTACCGGAGCCCCCGGCGGTGGTGTTCGCGGAAGGCCACGGCGCACCCGTTCCCATGATCACCGGGAGCAACGCGCAGGAGACCGGCGGGAGCATGCCCTCCGGACGGCTCCGAGAGGCGATTCAAAAGGCTTACGGGGACCTGGCGGACCGGGCGCTGAAGCTGTACGGGCTGACGGACCCGCTCTACGGCGTGCCGGGCAGGCAGTGGACCACGGATATCGAGTTCCGCTGTCCATCCACGGCGCAGGCTGTGGCGCACGCCGCGGCGGGAAACGCCACCTACGAGTACGAGTTCGAGCGCCCGCTGCCGGGCGAGAAGGCCACCTTCCACAGTTCGGAACTGAATTTCGTGTTCGGCACCTGGGGTGAGAACGTGAAGCTCGCGGCGGAGGACCAGAAGCTCTCCGAGCAGGTGCAGGCCTACTGGGCGAATTTCGCGCGCACCGGCGACCCGAACGGAGAGGGCCTGCCGGCGTGGCCGAAGTTCACGGTGAACGCGCAGGACTACCTGGCGTTCACGGATCACGGCGCAGTGGCGAAGTCGGGCATGCGGCGCGAGTGCTGCGAGGTGTACATCGAGGACCTGAAGGCGCGCACGGCGAGGTGATATGAAAGTACTCTTCATTGGTGGAACGGGAATTATCAGCACCGCGTGCACGCGGTTGGCGGCGGAGCGCGGCATCGATCTGACGCTATGGAATCGCGGGAGGCGGGCGGCGGACCTTCCCGCCGGAGTGCAGACGCTCCGCGTGGACGTCGAGGACGAGGCCGGCGCCGCGGGAGCGCTCGGGGACGCATCGTTCGACGCGGTGGTCGACTGGATCGCGTTCGTGCCCGAGCAGGTCGAGCGCGACTTGCGGCTGTTTCGCGGCCGGACGCGGCAGTACATCTTCATCAGCTCGGCCAGCGCGTATCAGAAGCCGCCGACGCACTACCTGATCACCGAATCCACGCCGCTCGCGAATCCGTACTGGGAGTATTCGCGGAACAAGATTGCGTGCGAGGAGCGATTGCTGCGGGCATACCGCGAAGAGGGCTTCCCGGTCGCCATCGTGCGGCCGTCGCTGACCTACGGCGATACGCAGGTAACATTGGCGGTCAACAGTTGGACGAAGTCCTACTCGGTGGTGGACCGGATGCGGCGGGGGAAGAAAGTCATTGTGCCGGGCGATGGCACGTCGCTATGGGTCATCACCCACAACAGCGATTTCGCCAAAGGGCTGGTGGGACTGCTGGGGCGGCATCAGGCCATCGGGCACGCCTTCCACATCACCAGCGACGAGGTCATGTGCTGGGACCAGCTCTACCGGATCGTGTGCGAGGCCGCGGGCGCGGAGCCGCGACTGATCCATATTCCGTCGGAGTTCATCGCCGCCTGCCTGCCGGAAGAGGTGGGCAGCCTGATCGGGGACAAGTCCCAGAGCGCGGTGTTCGACAACAGCAAGATCAAACGCTTCGTTCCCGGCTACTGCGCGACCATGCCTTTCGCGCAAGGCATCCGCCGGACGCTGGCCTGGTTCGACGCCGACCCCGCGCGGAAGCAAATCGACACGGAAGCCGATGCCGCATGGGACAAGCTGATCGACGCGTACGAGAGAGGGACGCGCGAGGCGCTGCGGCTTTTCAGATTGTGAGCGGGAACGCATCCGCCGCAGCCACGTGGCCGTGCGGAAGCGAACCAGCCGCGTCAATTGCGGTAGTCGAACTGGCGGCAAGCGAAGGCTTCGCTCTTGTAAGCCTCGTAGAGCCAGACCAGAAGAAAGCGCGAAGTCCCTTGCCCGAGGTCCACCGTGGTCGACAACTCGCCCGAGGACGGCGCCGCGGCAGGGTAAAAGCCTGAGCTGAGCCCGGTTCCATCCTTGTCCAGCAGACGAGCGCCCAGGTAAACCGTTCCGTGCGCCGGGTTGAAGCGGTACCGGACCGTAATTCCCAATCGTTCGGGGGTCCGGCTGAGGATGGAGAAACTCTGGATCTCGTCTCCCGGGAGCGCGCCGGACCCACACAGGAGCGCCGCTGCTGTGCTACAAGGCTCCAGTGACGGGGCGAGCGGGGACGGCCCCTCGTCCGGCAGCGCGTAGGTGACCCAGTTGAAGCTGATGAAATCGCCCCGGCTCTCGGCGATCTTCAGCTTGGCGAAGCGGCCTTCCTTTGTGCGTACGGCCAGAACGGTACCGGGGGGCAAACGGTTGCGCTCGTCGCGGCTGGCGTCAACGCCCTGCCGCTGATACTCGGTCCGGCGCAGGCCCTCCAGCGTCACGCGGTCGAAGGCGCGGCCGCCGATGACAGCCATTCCCGAGGCGCTCCACGGATTCGGTTCGAGGACTCTCTCGACCTGGGTGCGCGCCTCGAACAACAGATCCCCCTGCGGCAGGGCGGGCGAAGAAGCGCCCCGGTCAAGATCGAACAGCCCCGCCTGCTTGATGCAGCCGGAGCCCTGCGAGCGGATCACCGGCGGGGCGACGGGGTGCGCGGCCTCGTCATAGGCGAACACGAGGGCTGGTTCGTTCCAGGCCAGACTGTCCATCTCCCTTTGCCGGACGGATGCCTCCGCCCACTGGACTCTGGACAGCGGGATCGCCCACCCGATTCCCAAGGAACCGCTGGCGAGGCCGCCGCTTGCGACCCCGAGCACCCGGCCCGAGGAGTCGAGGATAGGCGCGCCTGAGTGCCCCGGCTGGAGGTTACCATTCAGGCCGAGCACCTCGATGTTGATGCCTGGGCTGGCCCGCTTGGCAACGGCCTGAGAGAGGTCCTGCGTTACGACCATCGATAGCGGCATGAGGGTTCTGGAGGCCAACTGAAGCTCCATCTCCCACAGGCCGGAGATGCCCGCGGGGTGCCCGATCACCCGGACCGCTCCGGGGCCGGGGAGACTGGTCGGATGCGGTGTCAGTCCTCCGGCGGTGGGCAGGGTAGGCCCTGCCAGAATGACGACGTCGCGCTCGACGTCCACCGACCGGGGCCGCAGGCCCTTGTGGGTGATGTTGTTCCGATCCGGCTGCCGCGCGGAGACGGTGGCGCAGCCAGCCACGCCGTGCAACGCCGTCACCAGCCCCGGAGCGCCCTCGAGCAGGAAGCCGGTTTGGGTGCGCAATAGCGGCAGGCTGACGCAATCGGAGGCCTCCACCATGAATATGGCGGGGCGATAGTCGGACTGAGCGGCCAGCCCTGGGGCGATCAGCAGCAGTGCGACGGCGGCCCCCACGAGGGCTGTCATTCTTCGCATAGGCACTCCACAACCTGCCGCAGAACCTTGGGGTCGGAGATGCGCTTGGACAGACGCACCGCCCAGGGAAAGCGGGAGGTATCGAGGGCGCCGGCCAGCGCCTGATCCGGGCTGCCCAGCAGGCGCTTGCAGTCGTCCCCAGCAACGGAATAAAGGGCGGACAGCCCGGCCGAAACGACCCGAGGATCCTGGGTCTTCGAAGCCGCCGGAGGTTCGGTCTTGACTTGCCCAGCTTCGAAAGCGGCCCGTCCGAACAGGTTGTGAGTGCGGGCGAGGATGCCGGCCGGGCTGCCTATGGCGACCCCCAGCACCAGGATCGCAGCGGGCCACGCGTTCACCCGCTGCCGCGCCGGAGCGTAGCCGGCGGAAGCCAACCCCGCCACCGCCCCTCCCACCGCGCTCATGATGGCGGCCAGCACGGTGGCGACGACAGGCGACAGCGAAAGGCCGGCCAGCCAGCCGATTCCGATTCCGGCAATCAGCAGCGCACAGATCTGTCCCGCACCGATTTGTCCGGCGGAGTTTTCGGGCATGGAATCCTCCCTGTTCTTAGACTGCCGGTCCAGGATTCCGGTTGGCCGCAGGTCTGGCGCGACCTGCCTTTGGCGACGCCTTGGATGAGGCGGCCCCTGGAGGCCGAATTGAACCGGGGGAACTCATTTTGGGGGTCCCTTTTCCAGTCTTGTGCTCTGATTATCCCCTTGCTCCCCTGGGCTGTCAACCAGGATTCCCGTCTTGGCGTCCCGGCCACCAGCAATGATGCACCAATTTGGCGTTTTTCGACGGTTTTCTGCCCGGTGGCACCGGCGACTGGTTCCATGACCGCCAAGTAAGTTCCCTTCGCCGCTCCCTGACGGTCGCGGTTCGGTGCAAGCTGGTGGCAGCACCGAACCGCGCGCGTAAGCAAGCGGCAACGATAGTGTTCATACGGTCCTAGCCCGCCAGCGGGATGAGTTCGCCGATGCCAAAACGCTCGTCCAATGGCTTCGCGAGGTCATGCGTCAGTGGTCAAGAACGGAAATCCAGGGTTATGGGATGGGCGTCAGCCTGAGCAGAACTACGTCGTGCGGGGCGAGCGGGGCGCGGAATTCGGCGGAGCTCTGGCCGAGGTCTTTCTTCTGCCAAAGATCGCGGATGCGATAAGAACCCTTGAGAAATGGCAGGTTGTTCCAGTCGATGCGCAACTGGACGGTGTCGTCGCCGCTGTTGAAGAAGCAGACAGCCCATTCTCCGTGCGATAGCTCCTTCACCCAGATCTGCTTTCCGAGGTGGTTCATGTACCGGTAGCCCTGTTTGCCCAGGGGGTCCTGATCGATGGCGATGACCTCGGCGTTGGTGAGGATGTCGCGAACCTCGCCGGACATCTTGCGCACGTCGTTGCCGGCCATCAACGGGGCCGCCAGAATGGACCAGAGGCTGAAGTGGGCCCGGGATTCGGCCAGGGTCAGACCCGGATTGCCGACTTCGAGCATGTCGGGATCGTTCCAGTGGCCGGGCCCCGCGTATTCCTCCAATCCCACCTGGCTTTCCAGGATGAACTTCCAGCCCAGGGAATAGACGCCCTGGCAGTCGTGGCAAGCCATGATGTCGCCGGTAGTGCGCCACAAATGGCCGACGTCCTTGGCCCACAGCCACGGCTTGGTGTCCCCCCACTCGCACAGGCTGAAGACCACCGGGCGGCGCGCGGCAAAGATCGCGTCGCGCATGGTCTTGTAAGTCTCCTGAGCGTTGGCCGTTCCGTGGTTGCACCAGTCGTACTTCAGATAGTCGACGCCCCAGGAAGCGTAGGCGCGGGCGTCCTCGAACTCATGGCCGCGCCCGCCGGGGAAACCCGCGCAGGTCTTGGTTCCGGCGCAATTGTGAATGCCGAACTGGAAGCCTTTGGAATGCAAGTAGTCGCCCAGCGCCTTCATGCCGCTCGGAAACCGCGCGGGATCCGGAATGAGGTTGCCCTGGGGGTCCCGCTCGCTGGCTTCCCAGGCATCGTCAATCACCAGGTATCGATAGCCGGCCCGCTGCATGCCGCTCGAGATCAGGGCATCCGCCATTTCCTTGATGAGCGTTTCGCTGATCTTCCCCTGGAAGGTGTTCCAGGTGTTCCAACCCATCGGCGGCGTGAGAGCCAGCCCTTCGAACTTCTGTGCCAGCAGCGCTGGGGCAAGGGCCAGGAACCCAAGCACAAGCAGCTTCTTCATCTGTCGACTCCCGCGAACAGGATCACGTCCCAACCAGTGTAGCCGGTACGAGGGCGAGACGGATGGGGGCGCTGAGTTGGGTCCCAAAAATGTGTTGCTGCCGGAAGGATCGAATCCATGCTGGGTGGGTTAAATCGGTGAAGTCAGGCTCCATCCCGCATATCAAAAGGCTGTGACCTCAGATCCCAACGGGGTAGCCAACCGTCGGACATGGGAGTATTATGAAACTATGCCAATGACCCAAGACGAACTTAGCAGGTGGGCGGAAGTTGAGGCCGAAGATTGCCTTCGATATCACCTCAAACTGCCGATAGAGGAAATCAAGCGGATCATCGCCGAGCATCTTCGTGATGCCTACATCCTTGGTGTTCAACAGGCAAGGCTGGCATAGGGTCGGCCCCCCATGCTCGACGAGAACGATGTCACGACGGCTGTTTCCAACCACCTGAAGTCGCAGGGCTACGTCATCCTTCAGCAATGCACGACAAATAACCGGGGCATTGACATAATCGCCAAGCCGCCGTCTGGTTCTGGCAACCTCTTGATCGAGGCTAAGGGTGCAAAAAGCTCAAAGCCCGGTAGTCCACGCTACGGTGAGGACTACCGCAAGCCCGAAGTGTTTGACCGTGTTGCCAAGGGCGTCTACACTGCCACTGCCATGTACGCCAATCGGCAGAATGGAGACCAAATCGGCCTTGCGTGTCCTGACACCGCGTGGTTTCTTGAGTACCTACAACCTGTAAAATCGGTCCTGAAGTCCCTTGGTATCGAAGTTTTCATGGTCCGACCCAACTTGAGCGTCTACACTCTCTAACTCCTGCGGAACAACATCCACCAGAACTGCTTGGGTTACCCCAGGGTGTCGGCCAGCGACAAAATGGGCAGATAGAGCGCGACCAGCACGAGGGCCACGAACACTCCCATGCACATCATGATCAGCGGCTCGATGAGCGAGAGGGCGGCCTGCATGCGGGTGTTCACGTCGTCCTCGTGGAACTCCGCGACGCTGGCCAGCATGGAGGGCAGCGCCCCGGTGGATTCCCCGACTTCGATCATGTCGATGGTGAGAACGACGCGAAGCACCAGAAACGCGGGAAGACACGCTCGCCCCCAGTGGCTCGCCTCCTCTCCTTTGGCGCAGACTTCTTGAACGGGCTAAGAGGCATCCCGCTCTCAGGAACTGTCGGAACTGCCTTGAGTGCGTCGCGAAACCGCATGAACGCTCCCGGCCCTTCGTTCGTTTCAGGGTGGACTCTCATGAGAGCATCATACATCCTTCAGCGCGTGGCCCTGCGACGTGGAAGTTTCCATTTCTTGACAAGATCAGCCACCCCAGGGATTGGCTTCAACAAATCGCCGTATTCGATCCATTCATCAAGTCTCGGTAACCTCAATAGGTCCGTTTGCCACGCATGTAAATGCTTCTTCTTATGGCTGACGCACCACGCGAACAGGTCGGCCGCTTGAAGGGCTGCCACATAGCGCATGTCGGCTTCCTCCTGGATAAATACGCGATCCATTAAAGGAACTTGCCTCACCGCTTTGGGATTATGCCGTCGATCAGAAATGTGACCACGGTAAGGTTCGTTCTGATCGAAAAACAGATACCAAACATGTGCTCCCCGACTCTGGCCCCATTCAAGGCAAGCGTGAAGGGCTTGTGTCGCCAATATTTCCGTAGCGTCTTTGGGTACTTCTGGATTGGCATCTCTCGCCCTTTTGAAGTCGTCGAGAACAACTGTCACAGTGAAGGGCAGCAGTCCATCTCGGGACGGAAGGCTCCCCCCTATCGGAAGAGCGATATGTCCTTCGACGATCTTGACGCAATCCGCAATGAACTGATCTCTCCTCAGTTGGTCCCATCCGCCATCCCGTTTGAACGGCTCATTGAACGTCACCGCGTCGGTGGTATGGAGCCACGGAGCGCCATGTTTCCTCAGCGTATTACTCCATTCACCCTCAAAGGATTTCCACTGGTCCGTTCTGCCAGAAATAACTGCCAAGGTCACGACATCGTACTGTGTGCTGTCGGCCTTGTTCCCACCATCGAAGTAGGACTTGATTATCACGCGCAAATGATCCTTAGGAACATCTACGTTCGTAGGCAATAGATCAATCAGAGATAGACTGGCGCGCGTTGTATCTCTTCTGCCAGTCGTCGTAAACTAGCCTTGAGGGTGCACTTCACACCTCTCTAGCGTTTTAGGCTTTGCGAGTTGTTCGAGTTGCCAACAGTATGCCAGAGCGGAGGTCGGTCTTCGCGCTCAATCTCAGTATAAGGGAGAATTGGGGGTGACGCTATACGAATTCGTGACAGCCGAAGGAGTGACCGCAAAGCAGGCGCTAGCAGTCAGTGGCGGCTTTCGATCTCCTCAAGGATTTTCTTCAACAGAACCTTTACCTGAGCGAGATCTTCCTCGATACCGCTCGATAGCGACAGAAGCCCTGAGTTCAGGTTCCACTGTTCCGGAGAGGCGGCCGCGTCCGTCCCATTCCGATTTTCGGCAAAGCAGTTGATGGCTTGCTTGTAGCTCGACATGCCCAGAGTCTAGCAGGTGTGGTCAGTGTAGTTAATTGCTGCCCAACCAGGAGGCGTCGCCAAAAGTGGCGACGCGGCACGCAACGTGCGTGCGCCACGGCTTAGGCTAGCGCCGATGAAGGGGCACCCCCGATCAGTCTTATCCCAAGGTGTCGGCCAGCGAGAAGATGGGCAGGTAGAGCGCCACCAGCACGAAGGCCACGAAGACGCCCATGCACATCATGATCATCGGCTCGATGAGCGAGAGGGCGGCCTGCATGCGGGTGTTCACGTCGTCCTCGTAGAACTCCGCGACGCTGGCCAGCATGGAGGGCAGCGCCCCGGTGGATTCCCCGACTTCGATCATGTCGATGGCCAGGCCCGGGAAGATCTTCATGCTCTCGAGCGCCGCCGAGAGCGCCTGCCCCTCTCTCACCAGCCGCTCGACCGATTCCAGCGCTCTCTGGAGCAGCCTGGTGTCCAGGGATTGGGCGGCCGTCTGGAGCGCCTGCACCAGCGGAATGCCGCCCACCAGCAGCGTGCTCAGGACGCGCGAGAACTGCGCCACCTGGTATTTCAGCCAGATATCGCCGAGCACCGGCAGGGCCATCTTTACGCGGTCGATCTTCGCCCGGGCGGACTCGCCGCGCGACCACAGCCGGAACCCGATGACGCCCACGACCAGCGCCAGCAACGCCGTCAGGATGTAGCTGCGCGCCGTGGTCCCGACGGCGATCAGGACCAGCGTCATCTTCGGCAGCCGCGCCTGCATGCTGGCATAAAGCTGGGCGAAATTCGGCACCACGTAGGTGATCAGAAACACGACCAGGCAGAACACCAGCGTCAGCAGCAGCGAAGGATAGATCAGGGAGACCAGCACCTTCTTCTTCACCGACAGCGACAGCTTCTGGTAGGCGATGAAGCGGTCCAGAACTTCGGCCAGACTGCCGCTCTTCTCGCCCGCCATGATCGAGGTGACGTAAATGGCCGGGAAGACTCCCTGGTTGCGGAAGGCCTCGGAAAGCAGCACGCCGTTGCGCACGTCGTCGCGGACGGCGCGAATGTAGCGGCCCAGCTTGGGATCGGTGAGGCGGTCGGCCAGCAGGTCGAGCCCTTTCAGGATCGGCAGCCCGGCGCGGACCAGGGTGACGAACTGCTGGTTGAAGATGAGGAACTTCCCCAGGTTGATCTTGCGGCGGGAAGAGAAGGCCGGGGCGAGCCTGGCGATGCCGGCGGCGCGCGGCCGAACCGAATAGACCAGGAATCCTTGCTGGGAGAAGTGGTCGCGGGCTTCCTGCTCGGAGGCCGCGGTGGCTACCTGCTGGTGCATTTCCCCGCGGCTGTCCGCATATCTTAGAACCCATTCCGCCATAACGCTCCTAGGGCGCCTCGTCCACCATTTCCGCGCCCGGCGGCGGCTGGAACCGGAACAGCTTGTCGCTCAGCGGCGGATTCAGCTTCTCGTTCTCGAAACGGAACTGCATCACGGAGTTGTCCTGGCCCGTGACTTCCAGCTCCCGGATCTCGAAGGCCGGCCCTACCCGGAACTCGACCTGGCTGAAGGGCGCGCGGCCGGAGCGAGGCTCGGCCGTGATCGAGAAATCCGAGCCACGCTGCCGGGTGATGAAGCGCTTGAAATCCCGATGGAAATCCAGCTTGCCGAGCAGGAAGGCGAGCGGCGCGCGCATGTCGTCGGTTTCCTTGACCTTGGAGCGCTCGACGCGGTTGGCGGCGGGCGTGTAGAGGTAGATGTACTTGCCGTCGCTCACGAACAGTTTGCCGGGCGGCGTGGTGTACTGCCAGCGCATGCGCCCGGGCTTGCGCAGGAAGAGTTGGCCGCTCTCGGTCTTGGCGCCCCGGCGAGGCGCCGTATAGGTCTGCTGGAAAAGGACTTCCACCGTCTGGGCGCGGTTGTACCGGTTCTCGACGCCCTTCAGGATGTCCATCAGGTCCGGGGCCGCCGCCCACGCCGACACAGCGAGCAGACAAACCGCGCTCACAAAACGGGTCACAAAGGACTTGACGCGCGGGGCCGGCCCAGCGTGGAGCGAAATCACTCGGCCCGCAGCGCCCGAGGCCGGATCGATGCGGGCGGATCTCCTGGCGGGCAGGTAGCAGGCCAGCATCGCCACCGCAGCCAGCAGCAGCGATGCGCCGATCAGCAGCAGAGGATCCGAGGCGCTCACCCGGGTCATTTCCGCCAGGGCCGCGAGGATGGTCCGGAGCACCCGGATCACGGCGAAAGCCGCCACCTGCCCGAAGAGCGTTCCGATGATCACCAGAACGGCGCCCTCCCTGAGCACCAGCCACAGCACATCGCCCCGTCCAGCCCCCAAGGCGATGCGAATCCAGATCTCGTGGCTGCGCCTGGCCACCGCCTGGGCGGTCACGCCGGCCAGCCCGACCGCGGCCAAAACCAGACCGAACAGGCCCGCTGCTCCGTAGACTGTCGTGCTGGCTCGCACCAGGTACAACATCTGGTTCACCTCGTCCGTCATGGTGCTGGCTTTGAACACGGTCACGTTGGGGTCGATGGCGGCGAGGTCGTGGCGGAGTTGGACTGCGGCATTGACTCCCGGTTCCGCCCGCACCACCAACTGCACTCCCTCGATGGGCGGCCTGGAAAAATCGCTCGGCGGCAACGGCCGGTACACGCAGGGCCGCGCGGGAACCAACGGAAGCGTCGAGCGAACGTCTCGAGCGACGCCGATGATCTTGTAGACCGTACCTTCGGCCTCCAGTCGGCGGCCGACTGCGTCCTGGCCGGGCCAGAGCTGCCTGGCGAGCATCTGGTTCACGATCGCCGCGCGGGAGTCGTCCTTCTGGTCGGTCTCGCGAAAATCGCGCCCAGTGAGGATCGGAATGCGCAGCGTCTCGAAATACCTGGCGCCCACGCGCTCGCCGTTGACCGTGCGAACCACCTTCGAATCGCGGTCCGACTCCGGCTTGGTCACCACCACTTGCTCGCCGATCATGGGCGCGGACTGGCTCAGGCTGGCTGCCGTTACTCCCGGAATCCGCCGCACGCGCTCCGGCAACCTGGCGAAGAACCCCGCCGCCCGAGCTGGGGAGTAGCCGTCGCGGACCGCGTCGAGCGTGACCAGATGCACGTGCCGCGCGTCGAAGCCCAGCTCGACGGAGCTGGACCGGTAGAAGCCCAGCACCATGAACCCGGTGAGCAGCAGCAGCGCGAGGGAACACGCCACCTGTTGCAGCGCCAGTACATTCCGCAGGCTGAACCAGCGATAGCCGCGGATGCGGACCGGCAGGCCGGTCTTCAACGCCGGAGCGATCCCCTCGCGGGTTGCGTGCAGCGCGGGCGCGAGCCCGGCGAGCAGCATGCTCTCCGCCAGCAACTGGCGCTCGATGCGGCCGCGACTGGCGCCCATCGCCAGGCGCACCGCGATCTCCTTGCGGCGCGCGATTCCGCGAGCGACCAGCATGGTGGCTACGCTGGCGCAGGCGATCCATAGAATCAGGCCAATCAGGACCAGCGGAAACCCAATCAAAGCCGGCAGATCCTGATCGCGGATCGGGAAGAGCCTGCCCCCCGGCGCCAGCGTCACCCGCCGGCCCTTGCGATCCTCGCCGGGGTCGTTTCGAGCTTGCTCGAGCCGGTCGCGCGCCAATTCGGGCGCAGCGCGCGGGTTCAGCGTGGTGGGCAGCCACAGGTCCGCCGCCGCGAGCATCGGCGATGCGCCGAGGAAGTCCTTCGGCGCGATCCCGATCACGGTCACGGGCTGGCCGTTGATGCGCACGCTCCGGCCCACAACGCCCGGTTCCCCGCCGAACCTGGCTTGCCAGAAACGCTCGCTGATCACGGCGACGGGCGGCGAGCCGGGGCGGCGTCCACGCCCAAGACCGCAAAATAGTCGGGCGTAACCAGGTGCCCCCATACCCGCTCCGGCTGGCCGCCGAGCGCCACCACCAGAGGCACCGGACCCATGAAGGTGGCCAGGGACGCGAACTGGCCGCTGTCGTCGCGAAAATGCTCGTAATCGGGAAGCGAAACCGGCGCCGCCTCGCCGATGCCGATGGCCAGGCAGACTACCGCCGCCAGGGTGAAGCCCGGAGAGCGGGCCAACATGCGCGCGCCGTAACGCGTGTCTTGGGCGAGTCCGCTCAGGTGCTCGACTGCCAGGCGCACGAGCAGGTCGGAGAGCATGCGGAGCACCGCCGGAATCAGGCCCGCCAGCGTCCGGTACAGACGAAGCGAGAGCCTCTCGAAGCCTTTCAAGAAGCCACCTCCGGGGTGGTCGCGCCGCGCCGGGCGTGGATGAGCCGCACCAAGTCCTCGAGGCGGTCGCTCTCGGCTGCCAGCGTACGCTTTCCGAGAGAGGTCAGCCGGTAGTAGCGGCGCCGCGCATCGTCGAGTTCCGGCGCCGGCCGCTCCTCGGACTCTTCGATGAGGCCCTCCTCAATCAGCCGCTTGAGGGACCCGTAGAGGGTCGCGGGCCAAAGCCGCAGCTTCCCCCCAGTGCGTTCGAGCACCTCCTGCATGATGCTGTAGCCGTGGCGGTCCTGATCCGCGAGGGAGAGAAGAATATGGAACCAGTTGGGCTTGAGAGGAAGGAAGGCAAGGGGAGCAGTTCGGTCTCGGCCCATATAGATACCTAGCTATATATATCAGCAGGGAGCGATTGCGTCAAGGGCCCACCGGGTGGCCGCAGGTTGACTGCGCTCCGTCGGGTTTGGTGTAATGATGACTGCCAACCTGTTGCTCCTCAGTAGCTCAATGGTAGAGCATTCGGCTGTTAACCGAAGGGTTGTAGGTTCGAGTCCTACCTGAGGAGCCAATTTCGAAGGAGCGCTAAGGCTACCCGTGGTTGCCAGCAGCGCCAATCTCCTCGCCCGTACCAGATCCTGCCCGAGTTCATCGCCGTCAGCCAAGCCCCGCAAAGGAGGTGACCAAGGCTCACGACCCAATTTCAGGGTAGAATATCCTCAATATGCTGAGGCCAATGGTTTGCCTCGCGGCTCTGGCATGCCTGGGAGCCGCGCTCCAGGCTCAATCTCTGACCAGCGTCCTGACGAGTCTTGGGACCGAGTGGACGATCCACGAACAATTGAAGCCGGAGTGGGACTGGAATGGAACCTGGACGCGTGTCGGAGACTCCACCGTGTACACGGTGCGCTATCGCAACACCGGAAGCAACGCACTGAAAACGGCTGAGTTCCGAGTCACCGCAGAGTCGTTTTCTAACGGTGTCCTCCGCTTCCGTCACCCTCAGAACGGCTATTACGACATTCGCCTCAAACCCGGCGAGCGTTCAGCGGCGGGAACCATGAGTTGGTGTTTGACACAAGGCTGCGCCATGCAGATTGAGTTCGCAGGAACAACCAGTGGCAAAAGTGACCCCGCGACGAGGAACTTCGCGGGCCGCTGGAAGCTGAACACCGACGGTTTCGCGTTCGTGCTGGAGCTCGAACAGATCAACGACCTGGTGCGCGGACGCATGACCCCGTCCGCGCCTGCGTCCTGTTCGGCGACAATTAGAATTCCCTGCCGTGTTGCCTCACCAAGCAATGTTACCGAATTGATAGACGTCGTTGGCCGGGGCGGCGCGGAGCGTCGCAAGGCGGTGGAAGCGTCGACCCGTTGG
>Ga0187878_1000749_pt1 | contig 34736 bp, 36 predicted proteins | sample June2016WEW_17_1_FD_132979 | JGI IMG/M metagenome (GOLD analysis project Ga0187878, IMG submission 132979) | Peatland microbial communities from SPRUCE experiment site at the Marcell Experimental Forest, Minnesota, USA - June2016WEW_17_150 | ecosystem: Environmental > Terrestrial > Soil >... | reverse complement strand
GCTTCATTCTCTTCCTCATTTCCCAAAGGTGGTGAACTACTTTGACGCGGTCAACGGATTCATAAGCCGCTTTCAAGCGGCAAAGATCCTGCCGGAAAGCGCAACCGAGGAACTTTTCAGCCGTTACGCCGACGTGGTCAAGGTGTACCCGCACAACGATAGGGATCTTGTCGCAAGCCATAACGACCTGAAACCGCAAAACATGAGATACGATGGAAATCGCATTTGGTTGGTTGACTGGGAATCAGCCTTCCTCAATGATCAATATGTCGATTTGGCCATTGTGGCTAACTTCTTTGTCAAAGACGAAGCCCAAGAAGAAATCTATCTGACAGCATACTTTGGCGAGCCAGCCGGTGAATACCGGCGTTCGCGCTTCTACCTGATGCGTCAGGCTGTTTCCATGTTTTATGCAACCTTATTATTGCTCGAGGCTTCCCGGGCAGGCCTTTCAATCGATGCGGATATGATTACGCCAGACTTCAGAGAATTTCATCAAGACCTGATATTGGGCAAGATGGACATGATGAAAGCCGATGCAAAGTTACAGTATGGAATGATTCATCTCCGCGAGGCGCTGCGAAGCATGCGCACACCGCGCTTCGAAAAGGCCGTGGCTAGGGTAAGCGATTTTCACGCTAGGGAGTAGAGACGGCTGAGGGCATGCTCTTTCATCGCCATTATTAGCAAAATTACAGTCTGAAAAGCTTCGAACAGATGGCTTTCCACTAAATCGTGCCTGACACAGTTGTCACCGTACGCACTCGAGGTGGCGGTAGTATTCCATTTCAGGCTTCGAAGTCTCTAAGACTTCGGAAGTCTCCAGATAATTTCCACTTGACAAAATAGCTCATGCGTTCTATTATTAATGTGACAGCATCCCATCACTGATATCTATCGCCCTGCCATTCGCACCTTAACAACCTGGACAAATCTTGTTGGGCCTCCCTCGTTACCCTGCTAATTTCGCAGCGAGCCTCCTGGTATGCCTCCGTCTCCTCCTGATTGGATTTGCCGGTGAGCGGATCGGCTGATCTCCAAAGATCATCCGGTCTTCTACACCCCTGCAGCCACAGTGCCAGCGAGAAAACCCGGCTTCTAACCGGGTGTCTGGAGAAAATCCTTCCAGAGATAGGATTTTCAGAGCTTCAAAATCCAAATGGGCTTGCGCTACAGGCGCCTCAGGCACCTATACGCCAACCTGCTGACAAGAGTCAGCGGAGAAACGCGGCTTATGTTTAAATCCTGAGGTGACGTGTAGGCATGAACATGGTCCAGCCATTGGGGATGGCATCCGCCTTCTGTGGGCATCATCCTCGCGGGGCAAATGGTATCCAATGGAATGATTAAAAAAAAGATGCTCAAATTTGGTCATTCGTTTCTAATCGTTTTCGCACGAAAATTTGCGACAAACGAATGCAGGCGGAGAAATCCACCCAGAAGCGTAGGGGATGTCTTTCGAAATCCCTAAAAGTCCTGGGTGATTGTCCTTTGACCGAATCACCCCCCTCGGTTATAATTGCCAACCGTTCATGAAAACCCCGGCGGAGAAACCGCCGTTTGGTGTTTTAATCCTTTTAATTGGAGTTAGGTAATGCCCAAGCGTACATATCAACCAAAGATCCGGCGGCGCGTGCGTGTGCACGGCTTCCGCCAACGCATGTCAACCGCTGATGGCCGGGAGGTGTTAAAGCGGCGCCGCATGAAAGGCCGTCTCCGCCTGAGCGTCCGCAGCAACCAGCATGTCAAGCACGTTCGCTGGTAGGATTGCGACAACACGGCAGTTGATTATCTGTTCTGGAGAAGGCATGCCCAGGTGAAACGGAGTTTTCGCCTGACCCGGTCAACTGATATCATGAGGGTGCGGCGTTCCGGAAAGTCGTACGTCCACCCGCTTGTTGTTTTATATGTGCTTAAATCGGATTTGCCTGAAACGCATGTGGGGGTTAGTGCCGGGGTGGCGGTCGGGAATGCGGTCAAGCGCAACCGGGGCAAGCGCCTTTTGCGGGCTGCCATGAGCGAACTGGTATCGGCGACCGTTCCTGGGTGGCAATTGCTGCTTATTGCCCGTTCTCCGCTTGCGGAAGCGAATTTCTTCCAGACCCGTGCAGCCCTGTCCATCCTGCTGAAGCGAGCCGGTCTTATTAACCAAGCCTATGAGTTTCGAACACCTGCCTCATGATTATTCGAACGAACCGCGTGCCCGCGATTTACCCCGCACCATTTGGAATTGGCCGCGCCTGGCCGTGCTGGGACTTATCCGTTTGTACCAGGCCAGTTTTGCTAAAACCTTGCCGCCTGATACCTGCCGCTTCTACCCGTCCTGCTCGCATTACGGTTACCAGGCGGTTTACAAGTACGGGGTCCTGAAAGGCGGGGCGCTGGCAGTCTGGCGTGTGCTGCGCTGTAACCCGTTTAATCCCGGGGGCTACGACCCCGTTCATTAGGAGTAACACCACTTCATGAAGACAAAATATCTGCTGTTGATTGGTTTGGCGCTCGTCCTGGGGGGTTTGCTAGGTGGGTGCGCCACCGGTCTGACGGCCTCTTCCTGGCCCGGCGTAACGGCCGATAAGAACAATGCCTATATTGCCGGTAACCAGTTCGTTTATGCTGTCAATTTGCAGACAGGCGTCGAAGTCTGGCGTTTTCCTGCTAAGGCGTCCTCATCACCATTCTATGCCACTCCTAACCTGACTCCTGATGGACAGCTGATAGTGGGCGGTTTCGACCATAAGCTCTACAGCCTGAATACGCAGAGCGGGGCTCAGAATTGGGTCTTTGACCAGGCCAAGGATCGCTGGATCGGGGGGGTGCTTGTCACCGCCGACACGATCTATGCGCCCAACGCCGATTACAATATTTACGCCGTCAGCTTCACCGGCACGCTTAAATGGGTCACTCCTTTCCAGGCGGACCAGGCCATCTGGGGTGCACCGGTTTCGGACGGTACCAATGTTTATTTTGGAACGTTGGGACGGCATGTGTACGCAGTCAATGCCCAAACCGGCCGGGAAGTATGGGAGCAGACTGTGAACGGCGCCATCCTTGGCTCGCCGGTCCTGGGGCTGAATAATACTCTCTATGTTGGTACATATGGTGGAGAGCTGGCTTCATTGAACACAGGGAACGGTCAGATCCTCCAGCAGCAAATCACCTCTTCCTGGATCTGGACTGGTCCCGCGCAGGATGGGACAGATGTTTACGCGGGGGACGCCAATGGAATGTTTTACGCTTTTCCAATGACCGGTGCCGGACAGCCCTGGACCCAGCAGTTGAATGGTGCCATCATCGGCTCTCCCCTGGTCATGGGCACTACCATTATTGTTGCAACTGAGTCGGGGAATGTCTATTTCATGGACAATACCGGTCAGAACGTCCGGTCTGTTGCGCTTACCGGTAAGATCTACGCCACCCCTGCTGCTGCCGGGACACTCGTCCTGGTAGCACCAACTGGCGGAGGTAACACTCTCGTGGCCCTCGATTTAACCGGGGCCATCAAGTGGTCATACACAGCTAAATAAGGAATTTGCCTATGTGGGAAACCATTATTGTCAACCCCTTTACAAATGTATTGCTACTGATCTATAAACTGATCGGCGGAAACTTTGGGATTGCGATCATCCTGTTCACCATCCTGATCCGTGTGATCACCCATCCCCTGATGGCATCGCAGATTAAATCCAGCACCAAGATGACTCAATTCCAGCAATCGAAGCAGTGGCAGGATATTCAGAAAAAGTACAAAGGCGATAAGGAAAAACTGGCCCAGGAGCAAATGAATCTTTACAAGGAACTTGGGATCAGTCCATTTGCCTCTTGCCTGCCATCTCTGATACAGATTCCGCTTATTTTTGGTTTGTATCAAAGCATCATGCGTGCGCTGGCTGCCTCACCCGCTCAATTGCTTATTTTGACCCGCGTGGTCTATTCTTTTTTACCCATCTCCAACCTAGTGCCGCTCAACAGCCAATTCTTGTGGATGAACCTGGGCCAACCGGAAAGAGTCTACTTATTTGGCTTTGGTGTCCCGCTGCTGGCGGTCATCGTGGCTCTTACCACCTACGTCCAATCCAAGGTGACCATGCCGGCCTCCACCAACCCGGGTGACCAGGGCGCCATGATGAATAAAATGATGGCGCTCTACATGCCGCTCTTGCTGGGTTATTTTGCATTGACCTTTGCCTCCGGCCTTTCTATTTATTTCATCACCGGCAACCTGATCGGAATAGCGCAATATGCCCTGTTGGGTAAGGTCAACTGGCGGGCAGTCATCCCGGGGTATAAGCCTGAAACCACCGTCCTGGCGAGGAACAAATGAACGAACGGACCACCCTCGAAAAAATTGCACCGACGGTCGACGAAGCCGTTGCAGAAGGATTGACCGAACTCGGCTTGGGTGCGGAGTCTGTGGATGTGGAAATCCTCGATAATGGCAGCCGCGGCCTTTTTGGGGTAGGCAGCCGTCAGGCGCGTGTTCGACTGACAGTTAAATTGTCCACATCCGGATCTAAAGATAGCTCCGAAAAACCCATAGCACCGCAGATGCAAGCAGCGCCTGGTTCTCTTAAGGCCGGTCCTGAAGAAATCTCGGAAGAGGCTTTCGACGTACTGGACGATAACCTTCTTTTCGTTTCGCGACAGACAGTCGCTGAGTTGCTGGAAAAAATGAAAATTCCAGCACACGTCGAAGTCCGCTATGGCGACCTCGACGAGGAGGGGCAGCGCCCGGTGCTCGTGGACGTTCAAGGCGATGACTTGGGTGTTCTAATCGGACGCCGGGCAGAGATCCTGAATGCCTTGCAATATATTACCAATTTGATCGTCAGCAAACAGGTGGAACGCTGGGTGCAGGTGGTTATTGATGTCCAGGGTTACCGGGCGCGCCACGAGCGTCAGTTGCGCCAGATGGCCCAGCGTATGGCCGACCAGGCCATGAAAGCCGGCCGCCGCCAGGTGCTGGAACCGATGTCTGCCAGTGACCGCCGCATCATCCATTTGGAATTACGCGACCACCCCAGTGTGACCACCCAGTCAGTGGGCGAAGAACCCACCCGCAAAGTGACAATCGTGCCAAAAGAGTGATTACGTTGGGTTTCATAAGAATATAATCTCAAACAATGGTGAGCCTGAATTTATTTCATCCAACATTCGCTTTCTAACTACATAAATAATTATAAAATGCCCCTTTCCTATAGAGAGGGGCATTTATTTTTGATATTAAATTGTTAATGTTGGATCGACGGAGGTAAAAAGCGGCCAGAAAGCGCACTCATTATTCAGACATTATCTCCAATAATGAAAAATACCCTGAAATGCCCCCCGGGAGGAGCATGATATAATCTTTAGCATACCATCCCGAAAAAACCGATTTAATCGATATAAAAATGACTGAGGTCAACGGAAAGGAACCGTTTGAGGAGCGTCTCGATATTATTCTCGACGAGTTATCTCTGGGAATCCGTTGGGAACGTCCCAGTCTCATTTTGGTGGTCTATCGCTCCGAACAAATAAAAAAAGTGGTTCAAACCAAACTCGCGAAATCCCTCGACGATTCAGGTCAAGCGATTTTCAAATATTTTGTGGACAAATCCCATTACGATATCCCGGTCGATTTACAGAATCATCCGGACCATGGAAGAGCTGTTTATTTCGTCAGCGGGTTGAGCTGGGGAGGCGGGATTGGTTATTCGAACGCTTATCGAGCATTGAACATGCATCGTGAATACCTCGTAGAAGGTAATGTCAGGGCAATATTCTGGCTAACAAAAAATGAGGCTAAACAATGTTCCCATTTCGCCCCGGATTTTTGGGCTTTTCGACATAAGGTCGTGGAATTTCTCGAGGTCCCTTCCAAAACCAAAAGTCGTACGCAAAAATCGTTGAATCGTTCGATCCATGACCTGTATACCCGCAAGGGAACAGATTTCCTAACTGGGATAACGATTGCAGAGCGATTTTTAGCACTGGGTTGCATCGATGATGCCATTCAGAATTATCGCAAGTCACTGCGCAGTTATCCAGACCAGGTAGCCATCAACTTGCAGATTGCGGAAATCTATCTTTCCATGGGGCGGGTCTCCGCTGCCAAACGCGTCCTTGTGAAAGCGAAAGAGGAGGTGGGAAAGAAAGGAAAGTTCTTGCTTGAGTTAACCCGCCTCAACCAGGCTGCCAACTCTACCCTACCCCCCCTCGGTGGGTTTTCAGAGCGAATAGTTTGAGATCAACATGACTTCAGCCTTTGTGATAGAAGCCGTTATTTCCCTTTGTGCGGTCGTTGTGGGGGTTTTGTTGATCACACTTCACCCGCAAAAGGGAATTGGATATGCTAGCACTCTTGCATATTCGATATGTCTCAGCCTTGGTGCAATTTCTATGTTGGTGGTCACCCCAATACACAATTTACAGGTCGTCATAGCTTTGAAGACCATCTCGAACTTGCTGATCGGGTATTTACCAGCTTTTGCGCTTACTTACATCCTTGGTTACATCATCCAAAGCCAGCGCTTATCTTACCGGATTTTTATTGTGCTGGCGCTTGTCCCTGCATTATTGTTGTTATTTGTTGTTATGCGATTAATCCCGGGTGTCCCTTTTTACACCATCAACTCACAAAATTCCGCAGGTATTTCACCGCTGGATGTTTGGGGGCTACTGCTAATAGTTTATTCCTTAGGTCTCCTTGTGGCCTCAATTATTTTGACAATTTCCGCTTCTGGAAATTCTCTGAAGCCCCTGAAAATTGGGTCGTTGATTGCCCTGGACGGTGCAATATTTGCCAGCATAGTCTTGGATGGGGTCAGTTTTACCAACTTTCTGCCGATGGTGACTGATTACGATTTGATGTTGGTTGGCTTCATATTAGTGGGGGTCGCGCTATTATTTTCCAACCGCAAAATCCTCGAGCCCAACTTGTTAACCAGGGATGAATTATTTGATAGCATAAACGACGGCATCATTATTATAAATAATCAGGACAAGATTTTGGATCTTAATCCTGCCGCAGAACAATTACTTGGCACACCAACACAAAAGGTCTACGGAAACCCTGTCGAAACAATCCTGACCAACTGGAACAGTATCTCCAATTCCAGCGATGCCAAGGAAAAGGAGTTTCGAGGCAGTATTAATCTCAACCAACAATGGCATCACATCAGTGTCCGGATTAATAAATTTGATGACGATAGGGGTAAGGTCATTTTCTTGCGGGATATTACAGATCGAAAAGATACAAATGAAGTGCGCCAGCAAGCGCGAGAAGAAATGTTTAATCTTCTACGATCATTTTTCAAATCTGCCAGTACGTCGCAATCCACCAATGATTTTTTCAGGGATGTACTTTTTCAAATTGCTTATACCTTCCATGCAGAAAGTGGCGCCATTTGCCTTGTAGATCCCCTTCCAAAATCCAAGAAATTCAAATTCTCGTTAATGGCAAAGTACGGTGAACTAATGGAAGAAAAGGAGACGTTGACAAACCTCCAGGAGACCTTGGTTTCGTCCAAATGGATCCTTGGAAACCGAGAACCGCTGATTATTTCAGATTCAAGCCAAAATCCGCAATTCACAAAAGTGGCGGATAGATTTGAAGGTTTTACTGTTGCAGTGTTTCCGCTTCTGTATAACGAACAAATGATGGGGGTGCTGATACTTGCGCGGACAGAGTCAGCTGGTTTTATCCCTGATGAAATCGTCCGTCTGAGCGTAGTAACCGAAGAGTTGGCATCGTTCATCTACTCTGACCGTAAAAGGAAATCCGATATTGCCTTGGCTGAGCGCCACCGCCTAGCCCAGGACTTGCATGATTCAATAACCCAAAAATTGTACGGTCTGGTAACATTAACGGAAGCTGTCAAATTGGGGCTGGAATCGGGGGCGCCGGTTGACGAAAACAAAATGGTGGATAAAATTAGCGAAAATGCCCGCCAGGCTTTAAGAGAAATGCGGTTATTTCTTTTTGAGCTTGAACCTGTGGATATTGAGAGGGATGGGCTGGTTTCCACCATACAACAACGTTTGGCTTCGGTCGAAGGTCGCTCCGGCATTCAAGCCCGCATGATTTCGGATACTGAGATATTATTGTCAGTGGAAAAAGAAACGGAAATCTACTATATTGTAGAAGAGGCATTAAATAATATCCTCAAACATGCCAATGCCAAATCGGTTCTAGTGAAATTGAAACAGCGCAAAGAATCGATTTATCTTGAGATTGTGGATAATGGTTGTGGTTTTGATTTTGATAAGGTCAAGTTCGGAGGAAAAGGGCTGGGAAACATTAAAGAGCGGGCAAAACGAATTAAAGGCAAGCTAAACATTGATTCTTCTCCTGAACATGGAACGAAAATTACTTTGACCGTTCCAACATAAATTAATTTAGGAAGGAACTCTCATGAAAAACCCCAAAAAAATCCGTGTCCTTATTGTCGAAGATCAGGCGGTCGTAAGAGAAGGTCTTGCCGCGATATTATCGTACCAGGCAGACATTGAAGTAGTTGGACAAGCTAAGGACGGAATTGAAGCCGTAGAAATGTTGGAAGATGCCAAACCCGATGTTATCCTGCTTGACCTGGTTATGCCTCGCCAGGATGGGCTTACAACCATCCCGATCCTTAAAGAGAAAAAGCCAGATGTGCATATCCTGGTTCTGACAAGTTTCGCAGATAACGATCGTGTTTACCAGGCAATTAAATTTGGGGCGCAGGGGTACATGCTAAAGGATGCGACCCATACCCAATTATTACAGGGGATACGCGATGTAGCCCAGGGGTTGTCCACGTTGTATCCGTCCATCGCGATGCGGGTAATTCGCGAGTTAAATAACCCAACGGACCTAATGTACACCACAGAACCTCTCACTCCTCGCGAACTCGAAACCCTGCGTTTGATATCAAGCGGTTTGAGCAACCAGGAAATTGGCCAAAAATTATTCGTCCAGGAATCCACAGTGGCTAAATACGTGAGCAATATTTTGGATAAACTTCACCTGGCAAATCGGACACAAGCTGCCTTATACGCCATTCGTAAAGGTTTAACCGAATAGATAATTTTTCCTCCATTTATTCCTTTAATAATAAGAGCCCCAAATTCTTTTTGGGGCTCTTATTATTATTTATTCTGAAATACCACCATTTTCATCCACAAATGCCTTAATTTAGAATTAGATAGGAAAATTAATATCAAACCAGAAGCGCTGTCTTTCAATTTTCTGTCCTTCGAATGGATCGCCACATTATTTTTATTCGCTGAATGATAGCAATACAGGTTTATATGATTCATAATGTATCTTACGGCTCCCAGGCATCGTTTTAGCGGGACACCTTTTTTCCCAAGCTCACTTGTCAGATAGATACCACAAAAACATGATGATTCCTCCCCCATATTACTTCCCAAGTCATATTCTTATATCGTCTAAAGAAATAAACGGGTTTCTGCGGTTTCACATTCAACTGAAAAGCGAGAAAATATGATTGTTCCAGTGAAAACACGGCGCTTTAGCTGGCAACAAAGTTACATCCAAAGAAATCCCGGCGAAGTGGATGTTTTCACCCGGAATTCGGTTTATGACTTTAAGGAAAAAGATGTTTTTCGGAAAATGCAACCTCCCGCTTAGTGATAATAGCCTGCTCATCTTGCCATCCAATTATCGTGATGCAGGAAACAATGTTGTTTATATAACCCAAGGTTTTGACCGGAACCTTATTATATTATCTCCCCAAGTGTTTAATGCGATTTATTCACGCGTAAAAGAAACCAGCATCTCAGATCCCCTGGCTCGTCTCTTGAACAGGTTGTTCCTGGGTTCCGCTACCGTGGCCGTGCTCGATGATTCCGGTCAGATCGAACTCCCGGTTAACTTACGGGAATATGCTGAATTAGGCAGTGAAATTGTAATTGTCGGACAGGGTGAGTATTTGGAAATATGGTCACCTGATCTTTGGCAAAAACAAATGGACAGTATGAAAGATTTCGAAGCGAATACACATCGATTTGAGAAATTCAATATTTCCCTTTCTTGAAACTGTTTCGGGATTACAGATAAAGATCTTCAGTTAAGAATTCTTGGAGAGCTACCATGACTGTTCTAGGGATTGATATTTCCAAATGGGATGGCAATTGGGATGCCGACAAGGCTAAACAGGCAGGGGCAACTTTTGTATTTATTAAGGCATCGGAAGCTACATTTACTGACCCTCAGTTCCTGGTGAATTGGCAAAAAGCTAAAGATGCCGGATTATTGCGCGGAGCATTCCATTACCTGGATTACACCAAATCTGGAGTTGAACAGGCCAATTACTTTGCCGACCTATTGAAAAACGATCCAGGCGAGTTGCCTCCTGTTATTGATTATGAGCTTCGCCGGACGGACAATGATCCCTCTGCAGCGATCGGGTTTCTTCGGGATTGCCTGGATCATTTAGTTTCCCGGTCGGAATTGTTTGAGAATGCCAGCATAAAATTCCCAATGATTTATACTGGTCCCGGTTTTTGGATGGAGTATGGTGACCAGACAAAACGCGATTATTGGATCCAATTTCCTCTTTGGAATGCTCACTGGACGTCATCCACCACCCCAAAAATTCCACCTCCCTGGACAATGTGGCAATTCTGGCAATTTACCTCCAAAGGCCCCGGTGAAGCATTCGGTTCCGAATGCCTTTCCATGGACATGAACAGGTATAACGGGACTCTGAATGAGTTGATGGAATTTGCCGGGATGAATGTCCCGGTTGTAAATTTGAATGAGAAATTTGAATCGTTGGATAGCAAAGTCAAAAAATTGGAAGGGGCGATTTCGTCCATTAATCAAAACGGAAATGCTGCTGCATCTGGTACCTTGGATCGGGTTGCTGCACTGGAAGGGCAGATTTCGAATCTTAGCGGATCAATCACGACTTTATCGACCACGCTAACCCAGCGAATTACCGCGATTGAGAAAACAATCATAGATCTCGGGACAACATCGTCTACCCCACCCGCTCCGACTGTTCAAGTTGCAACCGTACTAAATCAAACCGTCCCTCCTGTAGGCGCTGCAAATCAAACCGATCTTCCCCAGGAGCAGCCAGCTCAAGGTGATCCCCCCAAAGATATGACTGATGCCACAGATTTACCACTGGACCAGGCAATTCCGTCCGATCTACCTACCGACACGCCTAATACAGCCATTCCCACAACGAATGTTTCACTTAATGCGATTTGTATTACCTCCGCTCTAAATGTACGCAGTGGTCCAGGCTCAACCAATCAAATTGTGGGTGGGTTACGATATGGACAACGTGTAAAGATCATAAGCCGTCAGGGTGGCTGGGCACAAATCCAGGATCCTGCCGGCTGGTGCAGTGAAGCTTATCTATCGTTTGAGCAGAACGATACACCTGCCCAGGAAACAGCCCCTCAACCGACGACCACCTCCAACAGTTACGGAATATGCAACACAAGTGGCTTGAATGTTCGGAGTGGACCTGGGTTGACCTATTCGATTGTTGGAGGATTGATTTATGGTCAACGAATTAAAATCCTTAGCCATAAAACCGGGTGGGCACAAATAGAGACTCCTGCAGGATGGTGTAATGAGAGTTACTTGAGCTTCGCATAAATCGATCTTGCGGAAATATTTTCCTGAGTGCATTTTCCATAATATCCAAATTTATTAAAAAATAGTGAGCCAGGAAACACAATGACAACCTACGAATATATAAAAGCAATGGATTTTGACCGGGCCTGGTTGAATTTTGAATTGGACCTTCCCCTGGCTCCCGGAAAAAATGGCCAACCCAATCCATTTTATATTACCAGGCCGGGTAACCCTATAAATGAATTGGCAGATGCCATCCTTGCGCCATTTTTTCGCCCCCCGAAGTTCTTTTTTTCCGGGCATCGCGGATGTGGAAAGAGCACCGAACTATTGCACATCCTGTCGCACGTGGAAATTCATAAAAAATTTTGGCCGATCAATTTCAGTATTCGAGAAGAAACCGATATTGTCGACTTGGATTTTCACGATGTGTTATTGGCCATCGGCAGCCAGATGTACCGGAAATACCGGAAAAATGGTGGCGAGATTCCCGAACGATTGTTGAAACAATTGAATAGTTGGAAGGGAAAAGTTGAACAGGAAGTGAAAACTGTATTATCAGGCCAGTCTTCTTATGAATTCGGAGGGTCCCTTGATGCGTTTTTCTTAAATGCAGGCATGAAAATGAAATTGGAACCAAAAACGCGCATCGAATTACGGCAAGTGTTTGAAAAAGATATTACTGGTTTGATCGATGTCATAAATATGATTGCAGCTGCAATATATGCAAAAGAGAAGAGGATTCCGCTTATCTTGATCGATGACATGGACAAACCCGATCTTAATAAAGCCACCGCCATATTTCATGACCGCCGTGAAATTATGATGCAGCCAAATTGCGCCATTATATACACAGTGTCAAGCGCATTGTTTTACAGCAAAGAATTTGATGCCATCCGGGACCAGGCGATATTTTTACCGAATATTAACTTGCATCCTTGTCAAGAACCTGAGAGACATATCATCGAAGGTTATGATGCCATGCGTCAATTTGCTCACGTAAGAATGGATCAATCCCTTATAGATGGACAAGCGCTGGAAGACGCAATTACCTATAGCGGGGGTGTATTCAGGGAAATGGCAAGAATAATGCGGTCTGCTATTGGTTGCGCCAGGAGGCGAAAAGCGACGAGGATAAATCAAGAAGACATTGAATGGGCGGCAACCGAAATTCGAAACGAATACAGGCGCATTCTGGATAAAAACGATTTGGCTTACTTAAAAAAGATCTGTGAGCACAACCGCCTAGAATATAACGACCGGTTGAGGCCGTTACTCCAGTTACTCGCCATCCTTGAATATCGCGATAGTGAAAATTGGTGCGATGTTCATCCCGTTCTAAAGAGATTAGTAAATGAACAATGAATCTCATCACCCTGAACTTGATATCAGCCTCCCATTTCAAGACCGGATAGATATTCTATTCCGCGAAATCGAACTGGCTGTTAGGTGGGATCGGCCATCCATTTTGTTTGCAATCTACAAATCCGATATTACCAGGGATGAGGTAAATACCGTTTTACAGGAGAAACTTGAAAAAATCTCGCAGAAAACGCATTTCATACAAACGAGCTTCAACAACCAATTTGATTTTCTTGATCAAATCTCTCAATTGCCAGATCTCTCACAAACAGTTTTGATCATTGATGGATTTAACTGGGATTGTGGACCCGAAGGTGTGCACGTCTTTAAAGAATTTAATAAAAATCGGGAATATTTTATAGACAACAATATCCGCGCAATTTTTTGGCTGTTTGAAAATGAAGTCTCTGATTTTGCTGCAAATGCAACAGAGTGCTGGATCCTAAGGCATCGTGTCGTTGAGTTTGTAGATCTTCCCCAGTTGGAGCAGGAGTCAATTCAATCCCTGGAATCCCTTTTGCAAGGTCCGGAAAATTCTTCTTCTGAGGAACAGGTTCCTGACAATTCTTCCAAAGAAGGATTGAAGTTGCAAGATAATGAAAACGCAAATGCAACCCGAGCGAATGCATTCCTTAATCTGGGAATACTCTTCTGGAGGAAAGGAAACTTAAAGCGAGCATTAAAGTATGTGAACGCTTCCGAGAAAATTTCTACATTACTAGCCAACCAATCCCTTCAGGCACAGTGTCAAAATGCGCTTGCCCTGGTACAAACAGAACTTGGTAATGTTGATGAAGCTGTTTCGGCGTACGAGCAAGCCATATCGCTTTCTCCAGAATCCGAATACCTTTGGAACAATTTGGGACAATTATTGGCGAAAAACGAGAGAAACGGTGAAGCAATCAACGCATTTAATAAAGCGCTCGCTTGCTATCCCCGAGACTTTCTTAGTTGGAATGGCGTCGGACACATATATAACAAATTGGGTGTGTATCAAAATGCTATTTCCGCATTTGATAAAGCCCTTGAAATTGCCCCATATTATGAACCTTCATGGGAAGGAATCGGTAAAGCGTATCTTGAATCCGGTCAATTGGAGAGAGCGGAAGTTTCACTCCGGAAAGCTGTTGAATTAAATCCCCAATTAACGGATGCCTGGAAAAATCTAGGTAAGTGCTTTACTCAGCATAAGCGGGATGTCGATGCGATCGCTGTTTATCGCAAGGCAATAGAGTATAACACCCAGGATGCTGATTTATGGAACGAGCTGGGAAGACTTCTCCTGCAAAAACGAATTTATGTTGAATGTATTTCGGCATTTCAAAAAGTAATTTCCATAAATCCCCACTGCCAGGAAGCATCAATCAACCTGGCACATGCGCTTTTTCAAATTGGTGATTATGAAACCTCCGCTTCAATCTATGAAGAAAGCATTCCGTTATTTGAAGATGGTGTCACCCGCTCTGCTCTTTTTAATCGTCTGGGAGACGCTTACCTTTATATGAAAGATTATGAAAAAGCTATTGGGGCTTACAAGCAATCGGAACAACTGGTTAAGGAACACACCAATTTGAATAGTGAAAACACCGAATTGACCAATGAAATTCCAGAAATGAATCCGGACAACGGTTTAACCATGGAAGAAGATAATTCCGGACAAGAAAGAGGTGAAGAAATGAGAGAGGCTAACCAGGTATTTGACTTGAAAACTGCGGCAGAGTGGAATGAGCGCGGAAATGCTCACTTGAAAGCGGGCGCATATAATGACGCAATCGTCGCATATACCAAGGCGATTGAATTGGCTCCTGATGCATGTTGGCCCTACATCCAGAATCTGGCACAAGTACACTACCAAAAAGGGAAGGCGAGGGGAAAACTTTCTGTAGGGAAGATCGAAGACCCAGATGTTTGGGAAGGAGAAGAAGAGGCAGAACCCGACACCCTAGTCAGCTATGATTCTCTTATTGGCCCAGAAAACAACGATGATAGCGAAGAACCGAGGTTGGAAAAATCAAGCAAGCATAATGTAGGTGACCAACCACTAGCTGCCCCCGAAAATGAAAAACCGCAAAACGATATTCCTAGTCCTGTTCAAGAGTGTACGCTTAATTCAAATGAACCTGATCAGGTGCCAGAACAAGAACCAGCCAGTGGAGCGGCAAATACATGCAGCGCTACTTCAGAACCTCCACAAACCATTAATTCAGGATTGAACACCCCAGCTGATCAATCTTCTTCAACTCAAAGCGTTGCAAATCAGCCGCAAACTTCCAGTGATTGGAACGAACTGGGGAATTCGTTTATCAGCTCCAAGAAATATAACAATGCGATTGAGGCGTATAAAAAAGCCATCGAGATGGATCCTAAAAATGGACAACCATACAGCAACCTTGGTTTCACTTTCTATCGCATGGGAAAATATGATTTTGCGGTCCTGCTTTATAAGAAAAGTATTGACCTTTTGGCTTCACCCGAGGATAAGGCTATTTCCTGGAACATGTTGGGTGATGCTTACAGGCGCCTGGGAGACTATGGCAATGCACTGGAGGCATATAAAAAATCCGGTGAGAATAAACCCGCGGTAAGCCCAGTGATGGCTCGCGCCAGGGCAACATTACTGGAGAATATTGTTGCGGGTTAGTTTAGAGGCCGAAATGAGCGATGAAATCCTTTGGAACGAGATTGGGAATATTTATCTGAAATTTGGGTCCCCTAAGGATGCAATTGCTGCATTTACAAAAGCAATTGAATTAAACCCTGAATCCGGATGGGGTTATTGCAGCCTTGGGAACGCTTATCTTCTGACTGAAGAATTTGGTCAAGCCCTTTTCCAATTTCGGAAAAGTCTTCAATTAATGGATACACCTGAAAACCAAGCAGCGGTCTGGAATAAAATCGGTGATGCTTACCGGGCTTTAAAAGATATTGACAACGCAATCCAGGCATATAAAAAGGCCGATGCTCTGGATATGGGAGCATCTCCAGCTGATCGAAAAGAAGACAAAAAACCGGGTGACCTTTCAAGTTTTCGTGAAATAATCAAATGTGAAAAAATGGAGGCGGAACCTAATATTTTGTCATCCACGCTCGAGAAAACCGCAACACTCAGCGAGAAGTCCCTTGATTTTCAGGCAAAAGATAACATGTTTGAGCCTGTAAAAGATAAAAAAGAATCAATGGAGATAATTCCTCCCACTGATCCAACAGATACGAAACCTATTTATGTACAAAAGACGAGTATTAACGATGACCAATTTATTGCTCCTTCGCCGGATGATAAACAGCAGAACGTGCCGCAAAACGCCCGAGAAGGGGAAAATGAAGTTATTCCCAGGGAAAGACCTTTAATTGTGATCCCTGAACCAACAGGAATGGTTGAAATTCCTCCCAACGAAAGCGCACCCAAACTTGCTCCACATCAAATTAAAAATTCCCAACCCGTCAGAGTGGAAGCCAAAAGCAAAGACGGAAAATCAAAGGGAGTGCGTTCCAATATTGGACCCGGCACTGATGATTTGGAAGAAATTCTGGCAAAGGTAAACATTTATGAAAATATTACCAGAGTCAACCCCACAAGTGATCGGGGCTGGGATACGTTGGGTAAGTTGTATAAAGCTCTTGGCAGATATAAGGACGCCATCGGAGCATACCAGAAGGCGATAGAAGTGGCCCCCGATAAAGAAGTCTACTATTATTACCTGGGCTTACTTTTCTCAGTCGAACAACAAAACGAAGAAGCTATACAAGCTTTTCAGTTTGTCCTTCGAAAAAATCCGGATTATGTTCTAGCCCATAGCGCTCTCGCGGGCGTATACCACAGAATGGGGCTCGAAAATAAAGCCAACCACCATATTTCCATCGCTTTACCCAAGATGAATAATGAAAGCACGTATAATCGCGCCTGTTTTTATGTTATTTGCGGGGACCATGACCTTGCATTTGAATTTCTCAGACTTGCGCTTACCAACAGGGAAACAACAATTGACTGGATAAAGTCTGACCCTGACCTGGATCCAATCCGGGCCGACCAACGCTACGTGGAACTAATTTCAGAGGAAGACCAACCTGCTCCAGAACATGGAAACGAAAATTATTTTTCATCTGAATTGGAGGGCAAGCATAACAAGCTGCTGCCGATACTGAACCATTCTTTGACGAGGTGAAAAACATGTCTATAACAATATTGCTAAATGTTTTACTTGGACTTATTCTTACCTGGTCTTTGCTAAGCCTCGCATCGATGCAAATACAAGAATGGATGGCTTCCAAGCTAAAGTGGAGGTCTAAAATGCTGGAGGAATCACTCGAGAAAATGTTGACAGACCCCACACTTGTTGACCAGTTTTATAACCATCCTTTGATTAGAAGTCTGTATACCGGGAAGAATAATGACAACAAACCTTCTTATATACCTGCCAGCCAATTTTCGCAAGCAATGATCGATATCCTCTCAACCACGGGAACTGAGGCTTCTTTACTGCAGCAACAACTTTATAAACTTTACAGCGAAACCCAGAGATTGCCAAATAAGAAACGTAGCGACGCACGCTCTCGAATTGGCTTGATGCTGGGCATGATCCGAAAAGCATTGGTGTCTGAAACGGGAGAAGAGGCTTGCGCAGAAATTCTGGATACAGTTAAAAATGATCTGCTTGTGTTAGGACAAGATATTCCCCGTATGCAGGTTTCTGTAGATTCCTTGTTTGATGCGGTAAGAGTACAAAAACAGCAGATTAACGACGCGCTTATTAAACTATCCTTTAAGGAAAATACCTCCGATGACGAAACCATGACCAGAATCCAGGCTGGCGTCACTGCACTTAGCATTACTCATCCACAGTTAAAGCAGACCATGTACGCTATTATGAATAGCACACCCCAAACCAGCATACAAAGCCAAAGCGAACTGGACTTGGTCAGCGGGAACATCGAAGAATGGTTCAATAATGCGATGGATCGGTTAACTGGGTGGTATAAACGCCGGTGCCTCATAACCACTCTTCTTTTAGGGACCATTTTAGCGGTAGTTATTAACGTTGACTCAATTAACCTAGTTAGTCGTTTGTGGAGCGAACCAGATTTGCGTATCGCGATCCTGAATAACATTGAAAGCATCCTTACGCAAGATAACACAACAACGTTAAATGTTGGTCAACTTTCTGTCATACAGCAGCAATTTTCACAAATAAATCTACCGGTTGGCTGGGTTGGATCGCCGGTTTCGATGACGAGTGATCAGGAAACTAACGTACCGAATCAATGCACTTTATTCCCTAGTCAGGAAAATGAAATTTATGGTATTTTGGTTTCCGGTCAATGCTACCCAATCATCAATTCGCCCATGTCAACAAACTTGACCGGCTGGCTGATTAAACTTGCCGGGATCCTCATTTCGGGGGTCGCCGCCAGCCCAGGCGCTTCCTTCTGGTTTGATATATTGAAAAAAATTATAAATGTTCGCCTGACCGGAGTGAACCCATCGGAAGTGCAACCAGGGACGGCAACCAATTAGAGGAGATACAAGTATCCCGGAGGAATAAAGCCGACCCCACTCTACCACTAATCCAAATATTAGAGAACTGTCCAAGCCACCATTCTTGGACAGTTTGATTTCGCGGAGGAAGCAAATTTATACAGGCTTTGCAAGTGAGATAATCAATGCTCAAGCCTCTTGGTAAAGAATGGGTTCCCTTTATCCCTCCTCAGGTATAATGTGTTTATGCCTTCGCTCGTACCACTCGAGCCGGTGGATTATCTCGTCATCGGTAATCTTTCTTGTGATATCACTCCCGATGGTCTGCGCTTGGGCGGGACGGCCGCATATGCTGCATTAACGAGTCACGCCTTGGGTCTGCGGGTAGGCATAGTGACAGCATGGGGTGGGGAAGTGTCATTGGACGCGCTTGATGGAATCAAAGTTCAAAGTATTCCGGCTCAACGCAGTACAACTTTCGAAAACCACTATACCCCCGAAGGACGCATACAATATATCCATCACAGTGCGCCGGACATTTTACCCCCCAATGTTCCTGAGGCCTGGCAGGTCTCGCCGATTGTTCACATTGGACCAATAGCAGGAGAAGGTAAAACTCTTGTGAATGGGAAATTTCGATCATCCTTGGTAGGTCTCACTCCCCAAGGTTGGCTGCGGAAGTGGGATAGCGCTGGGCGGGTTGGACCTGGTGATTGGCCGGAAGCTCGCGAAATGTTAGCCGAGGCTGGGGCAGCCGTGCTTAGCATAGAAGATGTTGGAGGAGATGAGGACTGCATCGAAGCAATGGCCATCGAGTCCCGGGTTCTCGCGATAACCGAAGGACCTGCTGGGGCGCGCCTATATTGGAACGGAGACTTACGTCGCTTTCGTGCTCCCGTATTGGAGGAGGTGGACGCAACTGGCGCAGGAGACATATTTGCGGCAGCCTTTTTTTGGCGGCTGTATGTGACCCGCGACCCTTGGGAAGCTGCCCGATTTGCCACCCACCTGGCTTCATTCTCAGTCAGGCGGAAGGGATTGGATGGCATCCCAACCCAGGAAGAAATCCAAGCCTGCCTGATGGAGGTATTATAGTGGGACGCGTTTACACCCTGGTCAATCAAAAAGGGGGAGTGGGGAAGACAACGACTGCCATCAATCTGGGAGCCTATCTTGTGCAATTTGGCCAGCGCGTTTTAATCGTGGATATAGACCCGCAAGCCAACGCCACTTCTTCGCTTGGGGTGGATAAACACACCGTCAAAGGAGGAACTTATGAGGCATTGATGGGTGGGGCACCCGCACCTGCGCTGGTACTGCAAAACTCACGCCTGAAACTAGCGATATTACCTTCCTCTCCATCCTTAGCAGGGGCGGAGGTGGAGCTTGTTAACGAACTAGGCCGAGAAGGAAAATTGCGACAGGTAATTGTCCCGTTGATAGATCGGTACGATTACGTATTAATAGACTGTCCCCCCTCATTGGGAATGTTGACTATCAATGGAATAGTAGCCGCCCAGGATGGGATCCTCATTCCGGTGCAATGCGAATACCTGGCGCTAGAAGGATTGGGCGAATTAACTCATACAATCCAACGAGTCCGGTCGGCATTATTCCCCACACTCAAAGTGCGGGGTGTTATCCTGACGATGTTTGATGGCCGCACCAACCTGTCAGGGGATGTTGTGGCCGAGGTAAAAAGATATTTCAGCGAGCAGGTTTTTGAAACCATCATCCCACGCAGTGTCCGGCTTGCAGAAGCTCCCTCATACGGATTACCAATATCTGCATATGCGCCGGAATCGAATGCTGCCAAATCTTATGAGTCCCTGGCACGCGAACTGCTTTTAGGTGATGGCATACCCGTTTTGGAAAGTGCCTAGCAGGAGATGCCTATGCCACAAAAAACCGGACTCGGTCGTGGATTGGGAGCCTTGATACCCGGAGGGGACAGTGTTCAAGTGGGGAACGGTGTTATTCTGGTTCCAGTGGAGAATGTATTACCAAACCCGCGTCAGCCGCGAAATATGATGCATCCTGAAAGCCTGGAAGAACTTACCCTTTCGGTGCGTGAGCACGGGGTGCTCCAGCCTTTGATCGTCACCCTGGGGGAGTCGGATGGTCTCTATGTTCTAATTGCCGGTGAGCGCCGGCTAGAGGCTGCCCGCCTAGCAGGCTTGGCATCAGTACCCGTGCTGGTTCGGGAAGCCACTGACCAGCAACGATTGGAACTAGCAATCATTGAAAACGTTCAGCGTTCTGACCTTTCAGCGCTTGAAGAGGCAGAGGCATACCGTCAATTGGCTGAAGATTTTAACCTTTCTCACGAAGGGATAGCCGCCCGCGTGGGAAAAAGCCGGGTGGCAGTGACAAACACCCTGCGCCTGCTCCGTCTACCTGACTCGGTTAAAAATGCTTTGATCGAAAAACGCATATCGGAGGGGCATGCGCGGGCTCTTCTGGCATTATCGACTCCGGAGGCGCAGACGGCTGCCCTGCATACCGTCCTGGTGCAGGAACTCAACGTTCGTCAAACTGAGGAACTGGTACGGAAATTATCTGGAGAAACCCCACGCCCTAAGCCAAAACCTGTCATTCCACCGGACATCCTGGTGCTCGAAGATCGTTTACGTTCCAGCCTGGGGACGAAGGTCACGCTTCGTTCAGGGAGGAAAGGCGGAACTCTCACCATTCATTATTATTCAAACGAAGAATTGGATACCTTGACGGCACGTCTTTTAAAAGAATAATCCCAAATCCCGCCACCGATCTACAGTGGTGAAATTGATATGAAACTCCTGCACAACGCCCGCATACATACATTCGATAGTTCTCTTCCGCTTGCCTCGGCTATGGCTATCGACAATGAAAGAATTTTAGCCGTAGGTGGTGATGAACTTATGGGACATTATGAACTTGCCAAGCGTGAAGACATGCATGGGCTGGTTATCCTGCCCGGACTAGTCGATGCCCACATCCACCTTCAGGAATATGCGCAAAGCCTGCAGAGTGTTGATTGCGAAGTGAAGGTTAAGGAAGAAATTCTACTTAAAGTGAAGGAGCGGGTGAGGCATACTCCGCACGGTGAATGGGTGCGGGGTCATGGTTGGAACCAGAATTCATGGGGTGGTGAATATCCAAATTCTAAAGACTTGGATGGTGTTGCACCGGAAAACCCTGCATTCCTGACGGCCAAATCTCTGCACGCCGCGTGGGTCAACAGCGCCGCATTGAAACTGGCGGGTATTAATCCATCCACCCCCGATCCAGTCAATGGGTGCATCCAGCGGGATGCCCACGGAGGACCTACCGGGATCCTTTTTGAGGAGGCAGTGAACCTAGTTGAGACAGTCATCCCGGAACCTACACCTGAATCCCTGGCGAGAAATTTCCGTACAATTATTGTCAGCCTTTGGCGCATGGGATTGACTGGTGTCCACGACTTCGATAAACGCACCTGTTTCCAGGCTTTACAACTCTTGCATGAAAGAGGCGATTTGCATTTCCGGGTTGTCAAGTCCATCCCATTTGAATTTCTTACGCAAGCTGCAACAATAGGTTTGCGAAGCGGATTTGGGGATGATTATTTGCGCATTGGTGCGGTCAAATTCTTTTCGGATGGCGCACTGGGTCCGCACACAGGGGCGATGTTTGAGCCATATATTGACGAACCCCAAAATCGTGGTATTCTAATCTTGGACCAAGAACAATTATTCGAGCAAGGTGTTATTGCAGTCGAATGTGGGCTCGGGTTGGCAGTTCATGCCATTGGTGACCGGGCTATCCATGAAGTATTGGATGGATTTGCACGCTTGCGAACCTTTGAGCGTGAGCATGGATTACCGGCATTGCGGCATCGCATTGAACATGTTCAAACAATTCACCCCGATGATGCCGGCAGGCTGGCGGAATTGAATATTATTGCCTCAATGCAACCAATCCATGCTCCATCAGATATGCTTATGGCGGAGCGGTTGCTCGGCGAAAGATCTAAATATTCCTATGCTTGGAAGACTCAGGCATTGCATGGGGCTCGGTTGGCTTTTGGGTCAGATGCACCGGTTGAAAGCCCGAACCCATTTTGGGGATTGCATGCGGCAGTAACCAGACGACACGCCGACGGAACTCCGGGACCCGAGGGCTGGATTCCCGAGCAGAGGTTGACAGTTGGCGAGGCAATTGAAGGATTTACACTTGGACCGGCGTTTTGTGCTGGAATTGAAAACCACGTGGGAAAGTTATCTGCTGGATTCCTGGCTGATTTAATTGTTATTGAGACCGACCCGTTTACCTGCGATCCAACAGATCTTTTCGATATAGAACCGACTGCAACGATGATTGGCGGACAATGGGTCTGGCAGTTGTGAGGAGTAGCAGATGACAATCCCTCTGACCCCCGAAGTTCTTGTCCCCCGTTTGGGTGAAACACTCGTCCAAACCGGTTTGATTACTGAAGCGGAATTACAGAAAGCTCTGGCTTACCAAAAAGAAAAACAAAAATCCGGAGTACGCTTCCTTTTGGGGGAAGCACTGATGGAGCTTAACCTCCTTACCCGGTCGCAGATTGACCATGCAGTCACCGAACAGATTATCCAATTGCGAAACGCTCTCGAAGATGCGAACCGTTTCCTGGAGCGTCGAGTGGCAGAACGGACCGCCGAATTGCAGGAAGCATTGCGTAAACTCTCTGAATTGAGTCAGATGAAAGCGAATTTTGTGGCGAATGTTTCACACGAGTTGCGAACACCGCTGACGCATGTAAAAGGCTACCTGGAATTACTGGCAACCGAATCCCTTGGTTCTCTGAGCGCCGAACAAAAAAACGCCCTGCAGGTGAGTCAGCGTGCAGCGGGGCGGTTGGAAAGCCTGATTGACAATCTCATCCTATTCTCGCTTGCAGCACGTGGTGAAATGACATTGTCGCTAGCACCAGTTAATCTAAATAAAGTTGGGGGAGAGATTATCAGTTACTCCCGTACAAAAGCAGATGATCGTAATGTAACTTTGCAATTCGATATAAAACCCAATATTCCATTAGTTCAGGCAGATGAAGAAAAAATCTCCTGGGCAATTCTTCAATTGATTGATAATGCCATCAAATTCACCCCCTCAGGCGGTAAGGTTACGCTATCTATACAACCGGAAATGGATACACTAATCATGGTCTCGGTCACGGATACTGGGATAGGCATTCCTTCAAACCGGATCAGCGAAATTTACGAACCTTTCCACCAATTGGATTCATCATCCACACGCCGTTACGGGGGTACCGGTTTGGGGCTTGCCCTTGTTCGAGAAATTATTACTGCACATGGTTCGGTGATTGAAGTTCAATCAGAAGATGGAAAAGGGACCAGGTTCCGTTTCCCGTTGATAACGGTAAATAAAAGTTCCTGATTTAGAGAGCGGAAAATGGACTACGAAACGCTTGACTTTTTTACCCGATTGAGCAGTCCCATCGTCAGCGATGATTGGAAGAAATCCCTGAATGCAATGTTTATTTTACTTCGCAGGAAATTTGTTTTTGATAATTTGGCAATCTATCTGGTTGAGGGAGCCGGGAGCACACCAGAAGTCGTGTATGCCCGAGCTGCCGGTCGGGGACGTAATAAAGAAGCGGAAGCTTCCTGGGGAGAGGAGATCGCCAATCAGGTTATAAGCACTGGTAAAGTCACCGAATCAACGCCGGTTAAAAAACGTTCTATAGATCGCACAACCATGCCATACTTGCTTGGTCTACCGCTTATCCTACACGAACGGCGGGGTGCGCTGGTCTTCGTTCGCTTCGGCGGGCCTAAATTTACATCTGTCCAAATGCCATTAGCGACCCTGGCTGCTACCCATACTGCAAACGCTCTCGAACAGAACATTCTTCGGGAAAACCTGACACAACTGGAGCATGCCCGGCATCGCGCCCAGCTACAGGACGATTTTATTGCCACCATTTCTCATGAGTTGCATACCCCCCTTGGTTTCATCAAAGGATATACCACCTCCCTTTTACGCTCTGACACCACCTGGGATTCCGCGACTCAACAAGAATTTTTAGCGATCATCGACGAAGAATCCGACCATCTGTTAACTTTAATTGACCACATGCTTGATTCTGCACGTTTGCAGAGTGGAAATATGAGCATGGATTTCCAGCCAGTTCGACTGGACTCGCTTTTACGAGACATGGCTCAACGGATTCACGGAAGACATGAAGGTCTTGAAGTTATTCTTGATTTGCCCCCTTCTCCTCCGATTCAGGCTGACACAGTACGCCTGTCCCAGGTATTTGACAATTTGTTTGATAATGCCATTAAATATGCTCCAGGCTCAAAAATAACCATCTCGCTTCAAGTAAAAGATAATTGGCGGATAATAACCTTCACAGACCTCGGACCCGGGATTCCGTCCGAGCACATCCCATTCCTTTTCGAACGCTTCTACCGCGTGCCTGGACAATACAGTAAGAGCGGGACGGGTCTGGGACTATTCATTTGTAAACAGATTGTGCATGCTCACCATGGGCGAATTTCGGTCAAAACTGCACCCGGAAAAGGGACTGCATTTTGCATCGAATTACCCGTTCGTCCCGAAAATGTGGAATAGGAGGTGCTACCCGTGTCTACCCGCATACTAGTTGTTGACGACGAACCGCGCTATCTACGGTTACTGGAAGCCAATCTGCTCACCGAGAAGTTCGAGGTTTTTACAGCCACGGATGGGGAAAAAGCTCTGGAATCTTTTGCCGCCAACCCGGTGGATTTGGTTTTACTGGATGTCATGCTCCCCCGCATGGATGGGTTCGCAGTATGCCAGCGTATCCGCCAATTCTCAAATGTGCCAATAATCATGCTGACAGCAAAAGGCGAAGAGCAGGATAGGGTTAAAGGGCTGGATGTTGGCGCAGATGACTACCTGGTCAAACCATTTTCTGTAATGGAATTACTTGCAAGAGTAAGGGCAGTGCTTCGGCGCGCCCAGGTTACAGAAACCGAACAAGACCGATTCTTCACTCATGGCAACTTGCGAATCGATTTCGCACGTGCTGAAGTCTGGTTGGGTGAACAACCTGTTTATCTATCTGCGACCGAATATCGCCTACTGCTGCAATTTACACACAACATTGGTAAAGTCTTATCTGCCGAGGAACTTTTGACCGGTGTATGGGGGCCGGAATATCGTGACGATAAGGAAATCTTATGGGTCACCATTGCACGACTGCGCCAAAAAGTGGAAGATGATCCTCACGTCCCAGTTCATATCGCCACCCGTTCCGGGCTCGGATATTTAATGACTCCGATTGAGGAGTGATTTTCAACAGGTGATGATGAATACTAACCCGATTTCAATCCTGGTTATTGATGCAGATGCTGCCAGTCGCAATTATTTGACCGTCATGTTGCATAAAAGTGGCTATGCCGTCCTTTTGGCATCTCTGGGTCGTGAGGGCTTAATCTCAGCCTGGAAAGACCGACCCGATATCATCGTTTTCGATCCTGAAATGCCCGATATAACCGGTTCGGAATTATTGACACGACTTCGTCAGGACCGCCGCACATCCATTGTCCCTGTGGTGGCGCTTAGCAGCCGGCAAGATCCAAATGATAAGAGTGAAATTCTTACAGCCGGATGCAATAATTACCTGACAAAATCCAGCCTGGCATTGTCGCAACTTTTGGAACTAATCCCGCGATTATTACGAGAAGAATCGTTTGTCCCGGGAAAACGGGGAATCCTTGAGGTTTTCCTTAGTGCCAAAGGAGGAACCGGTACATCTTCCTTATGCGCCAACATTGCCATGTGCCTGGGCAGCGAAAAAATTGAAACCAAGGTAGCTGTGATGGATCTGGTCCTTCCGATCGGTTCAATTGCAGATATTGTGGGTTATACCGAAAAACTAAACCTGGTCACCGTAGCAAAGGAAAGCCCCACGGTGACTTCTGCAGCATACTTTAGAGATTTTCTCCCGCGCGTTCCAAATTGGTATTTCCATCTGCTAGCTGGTTCCCCAGACCCAGAATCTGCAAACCAGTTGGAAGTGAACCGCCTGGATGGGATCATCAATGCGATCATAGATTCCTACGATTACATCCTTGTGGATTTAGGTCGGGCCCTTTCGCGAATCAGTCTACCGATCATCCAAATGGCAGATGCCGTGGTCCTGGTCGAAGGAACGGACTTGTCCACAGCCATCCTGACCCGGACAGTGTGGGATTATTTGAAAACGCAAGGGATCGACCCAAAACGGCTGTACCCTCTTCAGAACCGGTCGGTAGGTTTGGAAGGTTTGACAAAGATCGAACTCGAGCAAATGACAGGAACCCAAATCCGTTTAACGCTGCCATACATGAGCAGTAATTTTACCGTTGCTAACAACCGACACGAACCCTTAATAACGAAGTTTCCAAATGACTCGTCAACATTTACCTTAAAAGAAGCCGCAATTCAAATTGCCGAACTGGGACAACATTCGCATAGCTGGCAATGAATTTAAAGGGCTTTCTACGAAATCGTTGTCAATTTTCCGGAGATTCTCTTGACAATTGAATTTGATGATAATGGCAAATTCTTTACGGATATAATTTCAAAAACCCCTGTCCCTGTCATGATTAAAACTGTTGTCCACCGAATCCACGGAAATATCCATATCGGTCAAGATCGACCTCTCAAGAATGAATTAGACCTTCCTGAAAAATTAATTGCCATAACAGATGCCGTCATCTCACTGCCTGACGGTAAAGTGCTCTATCGGACCAACTTCCTGGCTGAGTAGCGCGACGAAATCATTTGGGTCATGCCTGATAAAGAGGTTGCGGATTCGTCGAATAGAATCACAAAATGATTGAATCGTCCGATAACGCATCTGCCGGAATATCTACAAATGATTTTTCGAAGTTGCGTGGGTATCTTATCGCATTTGTTACGCAAGATGCTGGGGCAAATCTATTTACGCTGGAACAACATAAACAGGTTATCCATGATCGTCTTGAAGAAGAGATAACCAGGAGGGGGCTGATTTTTTCTGATTTGATCCGTAATCGATTAATCCAGGATATCCTTGCAGAAATAACCGGCTATGGACCGCTGCAACCATTGCTCGATGACCCGGAAATTACTGAAATCATGGTCAATGGACCCCGGAAAGTATATGTTGAGAAGCAAGGACATCTGGAGCGGACGACTGTCTTTATTAAAGACAATCTCCATATCCTTAAAATAATTGACCGTATAGTTACACCATTGGGACGCCATATTGACTCCGACAGGTTCATGGTGGATGCTCGCCTCACAGACGGTTCGCGAGTCAACGCTATTGTTCCTCCTTGCGCCGTGGATGGAGCTTCTATTACCATTCGGAAACTTCGAAAAGAAAAACTGTCCATCTTACATTTGAACGGATTTAATACCTTGACTTAAGGGATGGCTGATTTCCTGCGAGCATGCGTCTTGGGTCGCTTGAACATTATTATTTCCGGAGGCACAGGATTGGGTAAAACCACTTTCCTGAATGTCATTCCAGGATTTATTCCGTATGATGAAAGAATTGTTACTATTGAAGTTGCGTCAGAATTACAGCTGCAGCAGGACCATGTAGTCCGCTTGGAAACCAAGGTAGCAAATGTGGAGGGGTCATGGCGTGGTAAATGTGCGGGAATTAGTGCGTAATTCTATTCGCATGCGACCCGATCGAATTATCATTGGCGAATGCCGCGGAGGCGAAGCCTTGGATATGGTTCCGGCAATGAATACCGGGCATGATGGTTCATTGACTACCATCCATGCCAATTCACCCCGAGACGCAATATCAAGACTTGAAACACTTGTGTTGATGGCTGGGATGGATCTACCGATTAAAATAGTCCGGCAACAAATATCTTCAGCGGAAGATGCCATAGTGCAGATGTCTCGGGTGCGAGACGGCACGCGTAAAGTAACTGCTTTTACTCAAGTAGCTGGTATGGAAGGGGATGAAGTTGGTTTAAGCGACATTTTCAAATTCAAACAAAGCCGAGTGGACGAGGAAGGTAAAATTCTCGGACAGGTGAAGCCGACGGGAATCCGTCCGCTATTTAGTCCACGGCTTGAAGCGGCCGGTTTCAAACTTAGCGCCAAGATTTTCGGTTCAACTGCGGCTGATATCCTGGCAGCCCGTCAACGACGATAATATTAGGTGTCTATCTGCTATAATGCCAGTGTATTTTCCGAATATCTGTGAGGCATTCCATGAGCATTCAGGCCCAGGTTAACCTTCGTTCAAGAAAATTAGGTGTCTTGATTCGTGATGCGCGCTTATCTGAGCGTAAGACAATTCAGGAATGTGCGCGTGCGGTGGGAGTGACACCAGGGATATTCCGCGCCTGGGAGGAAGGGCGCAGATCACCCTCACTGCCGGAACTTGAAGTGTTAGCTTATTCCATGCATCTTCCGCTTAATCGCTTTTGGAGCAAGGATGCCAAATCAGAAGACACCCAGAAAAATGAAGCCTTAAACCTACCCGCGTTTGTGAGTATCCGTCAGAGATTGATAGGGGCATTACTTCGCCAGGCGCGCGAGAAGGCTAACATATCTCCTCACGCTCTTTCGGAGATGTCTGGAATATCAGCCCCCCGAATCAAAGCCTACGAATTGGGGGAACGTTCGATACCGTTGCCCGAATTGGAAGGATTGACTTCATTGCTCGGTACCCAGATAGAAATGCTTTTCGATCAAACCGGCCATATAGGATTATGGATGGTCCAGCAAAAAGCCATTCAAGAATTTTTGACACTTCCCAATGATTTACAAAACTTTGTAAGCAAACCAGTTAACCGACCTTACTTAGAATTGGCGAAAAAACTTAGCGGAATGTCCACCGATAAGCTACGGTCATTGGCTGAGGATATATTGGAAATTACATTCTGATATGGTGAACAAAACATCCCCACAAGAAATTGCAGACCAGGCAAAACAATCGTACCAGTCTGGCGATTATCCGGGCGCAATAGAGGGCTATGCAAATGCTGCGGATTCTTATGCAGAGGCAGGCGATGCGCTCATGTCAGCTGAGATGAAAAACAACCAGTCCGTGGTTTTGCTGCGAGATAAGCAGCCACAGGTCGCATTGAAAGTCTCGCAAGGGACGGATAAAATATTTGCTGAAACCGGCGATGACCGCCGGCAGGGAATGGCATTGGCTAATCAGGCTTCAGCTCTGGAAGCTCTTAAGCGAAATAAGGAAGCAATAGATTTTTACAAACGAGCAGGAGAGGCTCTCGACAAAGCTGGGGAAATTGAGTTACGTCTTGAAGTGATGCAATTGCTCGCCGCACTTTATTTACGCCGCTTTAAGTTATACGATGCCATCATCACCTTGCAATCCGGGTTGATAGCAATCAAGAACCCGACCCCAAAACAGCGCTTCATGAAGAAGCTCCTGTTCTTCCGTTTATGATTTTCAGCGGGGATTTCCAGGTACGCCCAGCCGTCATGACGGATCAACGTCAGATTGCCAATTTGATCCATTTCAGTTCGACTGTTCACCGGCACTTGGATTGGCGCGGTCCACTAGAATGGATCGGTTCGACTCCATTTTATGTGCTCGAGAACCAAGGGGAAGTTATCGCTGCATTGGGTTGCCCGCCGGAACCGCCTATGGTCGCGTGGATTCGGCTGTTCGTAAACTCAGGACGGATCCCTGTTCAGGAAGCCTGGCAAACGCTGTGGAGTAAAGCATTTACAGAGCTATCACAAAAAGGTAAATTCATCATTGCTGCCATCGTTTTGCAGGAATGGCTGCGCGAATTACTTATCTCAAGCGGGTTTTCCAGCCATCAGTCTATAGTAATGCTCGAAAGAGATGGTGAGATTGCAACCGGGAAACCTTTACCTTCGGAAATCAGTCTTCGTGGAATGATGTCTTATGACCTACCTGCAGTTGCAGAAATTGATGCATCAGCGTTTGATCTTCTTTGGCAGAACACCTTCCCGGTTTTAGAAAGGGCTTATCCACAGGCAGTATGGCCAACCGTAGCAGAGACGGCAGGTCAGTTGGTCGGATACCAGCTTAGTACCCGCAACCCGCTCGGGGTGCATCTTGCCAGACTTGCCGTCCGACCGGCGATGCAAGGGAAAGGCTTGGGATACGCGCTCGTAGCAGACCTCGTTAAGCAAGCAGGGCGCCATGGTATAAACCATCTAACGGTAAACACACAAAGTGACAACATTATTTCACTAACTCTTTACCAGCGCTTAGGGTTCCATGAAACCGGGGAACATTACCAGGTGTATGAATACCATCCTTAAGTATGAGGAGCATGCAAACGAATAGAAAAGTTTCTATCTTTTTCTAGGTTGTGAATGAGATTTGGATTAGAACAACCCCGTTATCTTTTGAGAAAACGGGGATTTAGCTGGACAAACCTCCTTGAATATGGGAAAATTCCAATGTTGAAATCAGGCACAAAATATATTCATGCACAACTATATTCCGAAGGGCTAGAAATTAACGGATCTTATGTTTGAATTTTTTTTTGCAGGCCCCGGTAAAGGAGAATTGAAATGAGTAAACGTGACGAAATCCGCCAGCGCCGACAACGGGAGAAAATTCGTAATCGGATCCTGGTTATTGTTCTTGTCGCTGCGGGCGCAATATTGGTCGCCTTTGCTTTTATCAGGCCTTTAATATTAACAAATCAAGCAACGGCTAATGCCACTCAAATGCCGGTGATATCCATCACTCCTAGAGCATTCACCACACAGGTGAATGGAGTTCACCTCGGCGATCCGAATGCACAGGTTAAAGTAGATGTTTTTGAAGACTTCCGGTGCTCAGTTTGCCTTTATTACACGCAGAATTTTGAACCACAAATCATTCAAACATACGTGGAGACGGGAAAGGTATATTACACCTTTCATTCATTCATTGTTATCGACGGGAATGATGGCACGGATGCCTCTTACCGGTCTGCGAACGCGGCGATGTGTGCCGGAGAACAAGGACGATTCTGGGATTTTCATGACACACTTTTTGCCAACCAGGTTAGCGAAGATGCATCCCTATTTACGGACGTACGATTAGTCGCTATGGCTCAGAATCTAAACCTGGATATGACAGCGTTCAACCAATGTTACCAGGCAAAAAAATATGCCAGCGATATCCAGGCAGATATATCCCAAGCCCATACGTTAAATCTTACCGGTACGCCAAGCATCTTAGTTGATGGGAAATTTTTACAGATTCAAACATTTAATGACGTTTCAACGGCCATCGACGCCGCGTTGGCTGGTAAATAGACTTTCGCGATTACACCAGGGACGGAGGCCCGTCCCTGGTGTTATTTAATTCCCAGAATTGCCAGGATTGCCACAATTAGCGGGGCTATGACGAGAGAAGGTAAAAAATTACCCACCCGAATAGGCTTGATTTCCAGGAGGCTGCTTATTGCGATACCAAGGAGGAGGACCCCGCCAACGGCAGTCATCTCGGTCATCATTGCCGGAGAGATAATGGAACTCAATTGAGCAGCCAACAATGTAAGACCACCCTGAAAAAACAGGATGACAATCACTGAAAACAAAACCCCCACTCCCAACGTGGAAGCAAAAGCTAGAGCTGCGAATCCATCCAAAACCGACTTTATTGCCAGAAGGCTATAATCTCCATTCAAGCCATTCTGGATCGACCCGAGGATTGTCATAGGTCCTATGCAAAAAACGAGAGATGCAGTGAGGAATCCCCGAACGAAGTCCTTGGAGGAACTTACCAGATTATCTTGTGTAACTGCTACAGAAATGCCGGAATTTTCCTTATGAACTTTAGCCCGTTGTCCACCAAAATGATACTCTAACCACCTTCCGGCGTTTTGTAACCCTTCCTCGATCTTCCACCATTCACCGAGAAGTGCGCCGATTAAGAGGCTCCCCAGAACGACCAGTGGATTTTGGGTTTTCAGGAAATTGTAAAGGCCATAAGCCAAGGTAAACAGCCCCAACCCAGCGATGACTGTCTTTCGCACGCGGTCAGGAAGCCGCGCGCCAAATAGCAAGCCGAGTGTTCCTCCAACCAAAACTGTAATTATGTTGAGAAAAGTTCCTGTCATTTTTTTGCCAGGGTCGTTTCGTGTCCGGTGGATTGGTTTTCAAGGAGTTCCAGTACAAAGCAAAGGGATGAAAGCCGGTTCAAGTATTGCAGAATGAGCGGATTCCGAATATAGCCGGCATTTAGTAACTCCACCACCCGGCGTTCAGACCGGCGAACGATCGTCCTTGAGAGAGCCAGGACAGCACCGGAAAGAGAGTCGCCGGGTAAAATAAACTCTGCTGGGAGGGGAATCAGTGCAGAAAGCATGTCTATCTGGGATTCCAACCATTGGATGCGCGGCATATCCAACTTATTAAAATGAGCGGCATTTTCAGGCGTGGCGGAAATTTCTGCCATCAAAGTGTACAGGTCGCGTTGTATATCTATAAGGATTGAATTGGTCTGTGGAGCTTGGCAAAGGGCGCGAGATAGACCCAGCGCAGCAGATGCTTCGTCTAGTGTTCCAAGTGCTTCGATGCGTGGATGATTCTTTGGCAGGCGACCTTCTCCAAGTTGGCCTGTACTGCCATCATCGCCTGTGCGCGTATAAAATGGGGACATATTAAGATTATAACCAGAATGGGAAAAAATGAAGACATTTTGCAGCATTTGTTTTAGAGTTCATGAATATCCTATAACACTACTTTATTAATTGCCACAGCAACAAACGCTAAACTCATGTGTCAAGAACAATAATCAAACAAAAGCGGTTTATCCCTGAATCGGCCATTTCTTCGTTGTTTCATGAACATTTCTTTCCACGCGGTATAATGAAACCATGGAAATAAAGGTTCAACTCGAAACAGCCCTAAAAGAAGCAATGAAGGCTGGCGACGATGTGCGAAAACGCACCATTCGAATGGTTCTGGCTGCGATCCGCCAGGTGGAAATTGATCGGCAGGTGAAGTTAGATGAGACAGGCGTGTTGGCGATCATCCAAAAGGAAATCAAGACCCGCAAGGATGCCGTTGTTGAGGCACGCGGGGCCAACCGTCTTGATATCGTATCTGCTACCGAAGCGGAAATCATAGTCCTTCAAGGTTACCTACCCGATGCAGTTAGTGAAGAAGAACTTGGTGCACTCGCAAAAGCGGCTATTGTCGAGGCAGGAGCTGCTTCCCCTGCAGACATAGGGAAGGTGATGAAATTGCTTATGCCACGAGTAGCAGGTCGCGCGACCGGCGACCAGGTTAGTTCTACAGTTTGTCAATTGTTGCAGAATTAAGGCATGTTGGGACGACTTTCAATCGTCCCTTACCGGAAAATTGGATGGCCCCCCCTCGTACGACAAAAAGTTTCTTACCCCGAACCATTCTACCCATCCTTGTGCTGGTATGCATAAGCGTCCTGGTTTATGGTGCAATAGTCCAACCCTGGTCACTACGCCAAATCAGCTTGCAGCTTTCTGTGGGAGATGTGGCTCCACAAGATTTACGGGCCCCGCGTAATATACAATATGCAAGCGAGATTTTAACAGAAGAAGCTCGCACAGCTGCTGAGCGTGCGGTTGCCCCCATATATAATCCCCCTGATACAGCGATTGCGCGTATGCAAAATGAGGTTCTTAATTCCATTCTGGGATCCATTAATTCTATCCGGATAAACCAGGTGACCACGCTTGACCAGAAAAAAACTGAAATCGCAGCACTAAAGGGTCTCATCCTTCAACCCACCTCATTGGATGTCCTGCTGGCATTAGCTGATACACGCTGGGAGTTGGTGCAAACCGAAGCATTCAAGTTATTGGAGCAGGCAATGCAGAACCCTGTTAGGACTGAAGACCTGACCACTGTACGGCAAAATCTCTCGTCACAGGTCAGTCTAACCTTAACAGAAAAGGAAGCAGCACTGGCTGTAGAAATTGTTTCTCCTCTGGTGGTGGCGAACAGTTTTTATAGCCCTGAACTGACCGATTCAGCCCGCCAGGCAGCGCGTGAAGCAATCGAGCCGGTAACGCAATCCTACATAGCTGGGCAAACAGTAGTATCTCGTGGGCAGGTGATTACCGCGGCTGATCTAGAAGCCCTGACAGCTCTCGGCTTGATTACGCCCAATAACCCGGCTTATTACTATTTGGGTGCAGCAGCGCTGGTAACTCTGTCGGCAATATTCACTGTCCTGTATTTCTTTCGTATAAAGACTTCGGCGATTTCTGATCTTCGCAGCCAAATATTACTGGCCCTTCTATTTGCCATTTTTCTTGTTGGCGCACGTGTTATCAATCCCAACCGGACCATTATTCCTTATCTCTTTCCAGTTCCTGCGTTCGCTCTGCT
>Ga0187878_1000748_pt1 | contig 34740 bp, 39 predicted proteins | sample June2016WEW_17_1_FD_132979 | JGI IMG/M metagenome (GOLD analysis project Ga0187878, IMG submission 132979) | Peatland microbial communities from SPRUCE experiment site at the Marcell Experimental Forest, Minnesota, USA - June2016WEW_17_150 | ecosystem: Environmental > Terrestrial > Soil >... | reverse complement strand
TTCCAGGAAGAAGTTCATGCTCAGGTTCTTCAAAACACATTGAAACGATTGGATACAAGTTTCAAGAACTTCTATAATGGGTTTGGGTATCCACGATTTCGGGGAAGAAATAGATATAACACTTTCACATATCCACAGTCAGGTTTTAAGGTAATTGGTATGCATGTATACCTATCTAAGATAGGGAATATCCGAATGTTTCAACATAGACCGATAGAAGGTAAGATCAAGACATGCACTGTTAAGAAAGATGTTGATCAGTGGTATGTAATATTTACCTGCGACATGGGAGAAAAGAAGGAAAAGATACCCGTTCAATCAAAGACTGGTATTGATGTCGGTTTGGAATCTTTGATGATGTTCAGTAGTGGTGAACGTATAGAACCACCAAAGTTCTACCGAAAGTCTGAGAAGAAGCTTGCTAAGGAACAGAGAAAACTATCCCACAAGAAGAAAGGATCTCGGAATAGAAAGAAACAAATCATCAAAGTCACTAAAGTTCATCAGCATATCAGGAACCAGAGAAAGAATTTCAATCATAAAGCAAGTCATGATATAATAAAAACATACGATCATATTGTATTTGAGGACTTGCAGATAAAAAACATGGTGCAAAACCACCATCTTGCTAAATCTATACTGGATGCTGGGTGGGGTCAGATCATCAGGTTCACAGCTTACAAAGCAGCATACGCTGGTAAGACAGTTGAACTTGTAGACCCATACTATACTTCACAAACATGTCTCTGTGGTGCTAAAGTACCTAAAACCTTAAAGGTCAGAGTACATGTATGCCCTGAATGTGGTCTAATTCTTAATAGAGACCATGTTTCCGCAATACTAATAGAAAGAAAAGGAAGTTTAGATGTACCCACGGACTGTGGGGAACTAAAGCCTACCAAGAGGAGCCATGAGGCACTCCATGACGTAGGAAGCCCCTGGCTTTAGCCCTGGGGAGGATGTCACATCGAGGTGTAAAAAATGCAATACCAAATAACGGCTCAACCACGGATTGTAACAACCGAACCCCTTCTCGACCGTGGCATGAACCTTGATGAATGTAAAGTCATGTGCACTTCGCCTCTGATACCTTTAAGAGAAAAACTATTTTTCCGCATTATTTATGAAACCCAATTCAGGCCATTCGAAGTCTTAAACCTTCAGATAGAAAACTGGGATAGGAACCAACGTCTCATTACTGCTGTTAGGGTAAAGCAGAGAACAAAGCCACTGAAAGGCAATATAAACGCAAAGGTCTGGTTGCCATCAAGACCAAGAACCATGGTTTTGACAGAGAATACTAACGAGATGATTCGAACTATTGTTAGTAACAGGAAAAAAGGGACTATTTTTATCAATGAAAAGGGTACAATGCTAAGTTTAGAATGGTTCAATGAGCGAATAAATCACTACGCAAAGCTGTTAGGTATTCAGAAAATCAAAAAATATTATACGGATGGAAAAGTTCTAAAGCTTGTTACATGCATGGCTCTCAGGGAAGGGGGGGAGAGGCACCACGACAATGCTGGTGGAAGCAGGAAACTTAGCGCGGTAGCAGCAGGGCACACGATGGAGGTCAAGCAAAAACATTATGAGAAGGTCGGGGAGGATTTTGAGCAGGTGCATGAGAGCTACCGCAAGTTCCATCCTGCATTTGTAGAGGGATGGTAGAATTGATTGATGTAAGAATAGGCGATGCACGAAAATTGATTCATGAATTGAAAGACAAATCTATAGATTGTGTCGTAACATCACCACCGTATTGGAGCCTACGTGATTACAAGACAGAACCTATAATTTTTGATGAGAATCCCGATTGCGAACATGCGTGGGGTAATGAAATTGTTATTAACAAAGGTAATCCTGGAAATATGACAACTCTCGTAGGAACTCAGACAGCTAATTTGTCAAAATCTGCTTATAATTATGGTTCGTTCTGCTCCAAATGTGGCGCGTGGAAGGGACAACTCGGTTTGGAACCGACACCTGTGCTTTTTATAATCCATCTTATTGATTTCTTCGATAATGTTAAGCTGAAATTAAAGGACGAGGGAAACGTTTTCGTAAATTTGGGAGACACTTATAGTGGTTCTGGCGGAGCTGGTGGAGATTATAATAAAGGAGGATTGAGAGAAGGGCAATCAAAATATAAACAAGGAAAAAATAATTATTCTGCTAAATGTCTTTGTTTAATCCCCGAACGATTTGCTATCGGAATGGTTGAACGAGGATGGATATTGCGCAATTCTATTATTTGGCAAAAGCCAAATCACATGCCGGAGAGTGTAACTGACAGGCTCACGAAAGCGCACGAAGTTATTTATCATTTTGTAAAGCAGCAAAAGTATTACTATAATCTGGATGCTATAAGAGAACCATTGGCCGAATCGAGTTTTAAAAGAATAACTCAAAAGAATGTATTAAATCAATCTGGTGGATTCAAACAAGAAGAATTGAGAGGAATACCTAATAACGGCAATGGTTCAAGATGCAATAAAATGGTCCAATCGTTGGCAAAAAAATACCAATGTAAGTTTGAAAATACTAAAAATCCAGAAGCCTTTTCATCTCCTAGAGCAAGAACTCTGAGAGATAAACATATAGATAACCAAAGTAGAACTACATTAGGATTGCATAATGGAAGAGATCCGTTAAATATAGTTAATCCAAATGGTAAGAACCCTGGTGATGTCTGGAACATTACACTACAGCCATATCCAGAAAGCCATTTCGCAGTATTTCCCTTAGAGCTTGTGCGTCGCCCTATACTTGCTGGCTGTCCCGTTGGAGGCACGGTTCTTGATCCGTTCGCTGGCTCTGGTACTGTCGGAGAATTTTGCCGTAATAATGAGAGAAATGCAATACTTTATGAACTTAATCCAGATTATAAAAAGCTAATTGAAGATAGAACTATGGTAAAAGTACCAGAATTGTATAAATGGTGCAATTTATGATAACTACAAACTACTGCGAGTAAGTGAAACTGCATGTAACTGGTGGGGTTGGTGTAACGGTAACGCTTGATAGTACAATCTCCTGCGTTAGTTCGTTATTTGGCATTCCCAAATCACCAGTAATCCATAAATTAAGTCCTAGCGATCCTCCCAATTTTGGAATGTAAGAGTCATTGTATAACCACGATAATATTCCATAGCTCTCAAAGAATATACTTGTTGGACTCCAAATGAAACTATGTGTAGTATTAGTTGTGTCGGTTTCCCCACTGGGCGATACATAATTTGGAGGGGTTAATGTTGTCCATACAGTATACTGAGTATTCGGAGTACCCGGAACATCCCAGCGTGAAAACTCAATGTCGATTTCATCAGTATCCGATAAATAATAGAACATCCCCACCACAATATTATCTGAAAGATTTGCTGGGTTACTCACCACATTAAATATATAAGTTCCATATCTCATCATCATTACGCTGTCTAGCTCTGCACAATACCATTTACCATCAGTTATGTTTTTAACAATCCGTAGATGTAGGTTTCCATCAGTATCCACAAAAACATTGTCTGGACTATCCGACCAGTTGTTTTGTCCAGGTAGTCCGCTACCTGTTCTCACATCCCATAATAATCCAGACCAACTTATTTCGGTCATTGCACAGTTACATTGTTTTAAAAACATATATTTCTTTATGTTGTTTTTAACTCGTAGGGTTGAGGGATAGAGAAGTCCCCTTCCGCAAGGTAGGGGATGAATCGTACCCCCACTTATAGCGACAAGAGAAATATGACAATCATAATCAAGCCTGTCCCAGAAAAACAGTATGCTAAGACTGATTATGGGACAGGCATAAGCTATATATGGTATTGAAACAATATAGATATTGCTAAGACTGACATGAACAAAGCATATACATTTAGAATATATCCGAAAAGGAATGAGGAAATCAAACTCAACAGAACACTTTCCATATGTAGAAACCTTTATAACGAGTCTCTTGAGGAAAGAAGAGAACAGGCTGAACTGAACAGGATAAGAAGAGAGTTTCAAGTATTCCCGTGGAGCTTACCTGAATGGATAACCTACGAAGATCAGCAAAATGCTCTTCCAGACTCAAAAACACCTCTTCAGAAACAAGTACATTCTCAGGTTCTTCAAAACGTTTTGAAAAGACTGGATAGAAGTTTCCAGAATTTTTTCAGAGGTTTCGGATATCCGAGGTTCAAGTCAAGGAGCAGATACAACACATTCACGTTTCCACAAAAAGGGTTTGAACTCGATGGTATGAGCTTATGGTTATCAAAAATAGGAACAATGCGAATATTCCAGCACAGGAAGATGGCAGGCAAGGTCAAGACGTGTACGATCAAGAAAGACGTTGACCAGTGGTATGCGATATTTGTAGTTGAGATTGATACCAAGATAGAGAAAGTCCCGATAGAAACTAAGACTGGTATAGATGTCGGTCTTGAAGCTCTTATAACCCTAAGTAATGGAAAACAGGTTGAACCACCACAATTCTATAGAAAATCAGAAGATACGCTTGCCTGGGAACAGAGAAAACTGGATAGAAAGAGAGCGGGTTCAAAGAATAGAAATAAACAGAAGATCAAAGTAGCAAAAGTTCACAGGAGAATAAGAAACCAGAGAAAGAATTTCAATCATAAAACGAGTCACGAAATTATTGATAATTACGATCATATTGTATATGAAGATTTACAGATACAGAACATGGTAAAGAATCACTGTCTGGCAAAAAGTATATTGGATGCTGGTTGGGGTCAGTTGATCAGGTTCACAGCTTACAAAGCAGCGTACGCTGGTAAGACGATAGAACTGGTTGACCCGCACGATACATCACAAACATGTCTGTGTGGTGCGAAAGTATTCAAAGACCTGTCAGTACGTATACATGTATGTCCTGAATGCGGTCTGATACTGACGCGAGACCATGTATCTGCAATTCTTATAGGCAATAAAGGAACAACAACAGTACCTACGGACTGTGGGGAATTTACGCCTGTGGAGACGGAGCCGCTACTATGCAAAACATAGCAAACACCGTCATGGAGCCAGGAAGCCCCTCCCGAAAGGGAGGGGAGGATGTCACTATTGCTCAAACTACTGCCTCAGATATTGTAAATAATAAGTCCCGAAAAAGAATCACTGGGTATTATTCCAGTGCATCCAAATATTAGTCATCATAATAACATAGGAAAGAGCAGGAAACTTAGCGCAGTTGCAGCAGGGCATACCATGCAAGTCAAGGAAAAGCATTACGAGAAGGTTGGAGAGGATTTTGAGCAGGTGCATGATAGCTACCGTAAGTTCCATCCTGCATTTGTAGAGGAGTGGTAAAGCCATGACACTTAAATATTAATAGCATAAGTTCTTATATTAATATCAATGTCTGGTAGCTTATCATGTACAACGAATCCATCAGGTGCGGAAATATTCATCGATGATGTTGATCAAAGTCAGGTAACGAATTCAGTTATTCCAAATATTCTAGCGGGCAACCACACACTTAAATTAACTTTTCCCGGATATTCGGACTATACAACAACATTTACCATTAATGATGGTCAGACAACGACTCTTGATATAACCCTTACCCCAATACCAACAACAGGCACTCTTGATATTTCATCGGAACCAGAAGGAGCAGAAATAAACATCGACGGAGCAGACCAGGGCAAGGTCACGATTGTTCCGTATCAACCGATAATAAATATCCCTGCGGGTAACCATACCTTAACTCTAACTCTTACCGGATATCAGCCATATACTACGACCTTTACGATAACTGCCGGTCAGACAACAACCCTTAACCCAATACTGACACCTGTAGCATTACAAAACTGTCCTTGCAGTATTTGGAGTCCGTCTACTGTACCCGGAACTATAACCGTTACTACAGACCCTAATGCAGTTGAGCTTGGAGTAAAGTTCCGTTCAGATATTGATGGCTACATCACAGGGATAAGATTCTATAAAGGCCCCAGCAACACAGGAACACATATTGGCTCTCTCTGGTCAGCAACCGGAACACTGCTTGGGCAAGTAACATTCTCAGGAGAAAGTGCAAGTGGATGGCAGCAGGCAAACTTCAGCACTCCTATTGCAGTGACGGCAAATACCACATACATTGCATCATATAATACGAGTGTTGGATTATACTCTGACGATAACAATTACTTTACAAATACCGGTGTGGATAATCCACCACTCCACGCACTACAGTCCGGGGTTGATGGGGGTAATGGCTTATTCGAATACGGGGCAACTCCGACTTTCCCGATCAACACACATTTAGACAGTAACTACTGGGTAGATGTAGTTTTTGTAACTACTTTACCACCACCAACAGGCACTCTTGATATTTCATCTGTTCCTGGTAGTGCTGAAATATTTATTGATGATGTTGATCAAAACAAATTAACCGAATCAGTTATTCAAAATATTCCAGCGGGCGACCACACGCTTAAATTAACTTTGGCCGGGTATCAGGACTATAGTACCACATTCACCATAACCAGTGGACAAACAACAATTCTTACTATCACGCTTATACAAACAATAAACTGCTCGTTTATATATAATCAGTGATTATTCAATAGCTATTGGGAGTATTTGAAGCTACATTTTAATGGAACTGTCGTACATGTCGGATAAGTGTATAGTAGGCTGAAATCAACAATGTATGCCGAATAAATATTTGCCACTGGAACTCCCGCATATACCGCATTGATCAATTGTACTTCTGGGTTAGTCAGGATACCCCACCAAAGACGATCATTAGGAGCGCAGTCGCATGCTTGTCCACTATTGCATTCTCTTCCATTGCTGTTTATTCCTACGTATAACATCTGGTATCCAATATCCGTACTTGGTCCTGAGAACTTTTTTGCCCAGGAAACATATTCCGATACAGCATCATTGAAGTTAGAAAATCCACAACTGTCTGTTAGATATGTTACTCCTGAAATTCCAGCCGGTAAAACAGATGAATCATAATGCTTAATTACAACTTTATACGCAGGATTTACGGCATGAATAGCCGCAACCAGAGAATTTACAACAGAAGCAGGTATTGGACTATCATTAGAGTTGCCTGTTGAGTTCCACCATTCAACATCAACACCAAATCCCTTTACACACGGATGAGACTTAAAGTTGTTGAGTATCATGGTTGCGAGCTTGCTTATATCAGCTAACCCAGGTTCTACCTGTAATATTACGTCCATTCCAGCAGCATCATAAGCATTTAAAAATGGTGTTGGATCAGGCCCCCAGTCGCCTGAAGTATCGAAAACGCAATTCGCTATATTAGCAGATCCCGGAGGTTTTGCAAAAGGCATGTTGGTTTCACTGGTGCCAATACCACCTAAAACATAGATTCCACCGGGTTTACTACCAGGGTATTTGGCGGCCTCCGACTGCGCCACGCACACGAAATATGACGGGTCGGTCTGTCCATGCCCATGACCCTGAGTCCCGTAATAGGATGATCGCCATCCGCCTACTTTTGGTGCTGCCATCTATTTTACCTTTGAAATAAAATATGTACCTAATAGAGTTAAACCAGCCGCTATAGAAAAACCCAACACTGCTACAGGGGATGTTGGTGGGGGATTTGATACTACGATATCCTGAAAACAAGTTTTTATGTCTCCAGTTGACGACGTAATTGTATCAGTTGCTCTAAAAGTTCCTATTTTTTTATACGTATGGCTTACATTCTTACCGTTAACGGATGGCGTACCATCTCCAAAATTCCATGATGTCGATACAGTACCTATTGAAGTATCTGTAAATTTGATGGGCTTATTTATCAGTACCATTAATGTTATAAAATGCTATAATAGATAATAATACTTTTTGTATGGTTTAAATAAATATTTCAAACCATTTATCCAACGTTACTGATCCGGTTCCAATTATAACAGCGTTTACCCTATAATTTAATCCAGGTGCAATATCTGCTACGATCTGAAAAACATTACTTTCATTTGCGAGACCCAGATTTAATCCGACATGGCCAGAAACTTGTGTAACTGGTGGTGTTGCATTATCTGCCAATACAATCATAAGTGCAACTCCCGCCCCACCCGGTGTAGCACAAGTAGCACAAACCTTTATCTGTAAGGTTCTTGTGTTATTATTATTTGTATATGTAGTATTTAAAAGCCTTGATGATGTTACATCAACAGGTATACTTGGTGCAACAAGGCTTAAATCTATTAAGTTGGTTCCCACAGATAAATTTGCGAGATTAAATAGAGCTTGTATTGCAGTATTTAGAGCGTTTTGAAGAAGTAGATTTTGATCTTTGATAGTTATGGCATTTGAATTATCTAATTTTTTATTCCTTATCAATGCAGGGGTAACTTCTCCAACTAAACCGTCGTCTTCAGAGGGAAATCTATTGCAAGGCATGTTTCCTCGCGCAAAAATAATTAGCTATAACTATTTCAATGATAAACACAATTTATTTATGGCTTCTAAGCATATTAATATTTATGGTAATAGTTAACATACCCGTTACATTCACTGACACGTCTACAGGCAACGTATCTTCGTTTTCGTGGGATTTTGGAGATGGTACACCTACTGTATCTGGTAAATCCGTAACCCACACGTATACTGCTGCTGGAACCTATACAGTAACCGATACATTGTTTTCATCAACGGGACAACAGATAGGCCAGTGTACTCAAAGTATTGTGGTCACACTTCCAACAACAGGAACTCTTAGTATTTCATCAACGCCTCCTGGGGCTGAAATATCAATTGATGGCCAGGATCAGGGTAAGACAACTGCATCAGTTATTTCGGGAATACCCTCTGGTAGTCACACACTTACTCTAACTTTAACCGGATACCAGACATATAGCACAACATTTTCAATAATCGGAGGACAGACGACGACGCTTGCTCCGACACTTTCACCAACAACAGCGTGTTCGTTCACATATAGCCAATAGCAAGGATCATTGTCTGGCTTTCCATTCCACCATCCCTTCGAATAGAATTTGTGCAATTTCTCTTGCAATGTCCAATTGATTCTCTACGACATCCGCATCAATATCTGTGTCCTTGCTATCTACAAGAACCACAACCATTTTCTTAATGTTCCTTAGATACTGTACCAGTTTCTTATTTATAGTCTCCAAATCCCATGTCGTGCCCATTGATTTTAAAAATCCTGTTGTTGATGCAATACTGCCGCTAATTCTTTCTTCTACTATCTGCTGCCCTTTAATATCATTTTCTTTAATAAATTTGAAATAATCCTTTAAGAGCAGTATATTTTCTTTTAGGATAAGCGTGAACATGCTTACGGACATATAATTTCTTATCCATTCATCTTCTTCTGGATTAAGTGGAGATCCCTTTGTTGGATGAGATTTATCACCGAGTTCATAATAATATTCCTCATGCTCCTTGTTTTTGGATATACTGTCCTGCTTAAAAACCGTGAATATGGTTTTAGCGATATCCTCGGAGTTTTCTTTCAAATCTATAATTGTGTCATCTGTTGCTGAACCTGTTTTTATTAATTTAATCAGGTCTATTATTAGGGATGTTCTTTCTTCCCATAGGCTCTTAAAATCTGACATTTCTTTATATATGGTGTTCTGAATAGCTTCTTGTTCCAATGTTGTGACCTCCTTGAATATTATATTTAAATGTTCTTCTTCCATGTGTTTCTTCAGATCGGTTTCATTCAGCGCATCAAAACCGCATCCCTCTACCTTGCATTTTAATAAAGATGACATATAGTATCACCCGCATGGATAGCATTCGCAATTCGTCAGTCTGCACACACGGACGTTAAAGCCATGGCGTTTACAAAAAAATGATGTTTGTGGTGCTTTTATTAGGGATTTTAATCTATCCAGCTCTTCTTCTTGATTATCTTTGAATTTATCTTCCATTTTAAGTCTATCGTGCGGCATGTTTAGATCACTTTTCGTTACCCCGCTCCATATTTTCAATTAACCTATCTAGTGGAAATTCAAGCTCACCAAATACTTTTTTAGCTTTATATTGATAATCAGTACTGTTCTTTCCTGAGATATAATTATTAAATATATAAATAATATCGTCAGATGTGTATGCCTTATGTGCCAATCCCTGTGTTTCAAGCCAGTCAGTGATTGGCGACATTATTGGTCTACTTGTGATTGTCGGGATGCCTAAATACGCTGACTCCAGGCACATCGTTGCACCTCCGCCTATATGTGCTATTGATTTTGCAAGCAGGCTACGCATATCAACTGGTTCCGGTAAAATTATTACGTTGGGGTAATATTCTGTTGGAAATTGTAGCTGCAATTCCTCTATAGAATACCGTGGCCTAGTGACAAATTGTATGTCGGGTCTTTGCTGCGCTAGCATCTTTACAGCCTCAATCGTAATGTCGTGTTTTCCAAACAGATATGCCGCCTTCATTTCACTGTGCCTGAAGACTATTATCGGTCTGTCTTCATCAAGTTTTAAGTCTATAACGATTTTTGAATCGAGAGTCTCATAAGGCATCCATGCCGTTGATAAAAAGCCTTTATAACTTACGATCTGCCAGTCTTCCAGCCCGAACTGCGTATAATTATTTTTAGGAATTACCCATGGCGCATAAACATAGGTGCTTATCGGTATTGTAAGTTTCATCTGAGCCATCGCTTCTTTGTTCGGATGATCGTGGAACGTGTGCACCTGCGTATTCAGTCCGAATCCGAGCCGGCATGCTTCAATCCCTGTATTTGATACTACACCATCAAGTTTCCCATTAGTTTTCTGCACCAGCTTCGCCATTTCATATATGCGCTGCGATGATGCTATCAGTTTACCCTCAAGAGTACCAGAATATTCCCCGAAGACATGCGGTTTTAGGCCGATATACTCCTGTAATTTGTTAGCTTCGACGATGCTGCGCGCTGTCAGGATAACTTCATGGCCTCGCTCCTTTAGTTTACTGATCAAACGCTTGAACATTAATGCATCGGCTTCAACTGAAAGGTCTACAAGAAATTTCATTACTTTTGCTCCTTCTCGAATACTATAAATGCGTTTGGAGAGTAAGTCACTTCTGTATAATATTTAGTCATAGAATACCCAAGAGGTGCTAATAGCTGTTTAAGCGCATCCTCTAAATGAAAATGTACCTCTATCACGATTCTCGGATTATTATTTATAAGTATATGTTTTCCGCCTTCTATAACTTTGAGTTCCGCCCCTTCGACATCCATCATTATAAGATCTATTTTGTGGAGTTTATCTACTATCTTATCCAGTGTAGTAACTTTTACCTCAGTATCCCATTGTGGCTTCGGCGCGGGCTGCCCTAAAGTATATCCATACTCGTATGCCTGCTCTTTAAAGGCCCCCCTTAAGAAATTTTTCCCAGAATCTCCAGCTTCCTGACCATAAGTGAAGAGCTTTCCAACCCCCTCATAATCCGATACCGCACAATCGTAAATTGTTGCAGATAGCTGGTTTCTTGCCAAGTTATTTTCCAAGATACGGCGGTTTGTGGGATTCGGTTCGAACGCTATAACTTTACCATATGGGCCAGCTTCTCGTGCCATCTTGGTTGCATAGAAACCATAATGTCCTCCTATGTTGATTGCGGTACCCCCTTCTTGAACCGTTACGTCATCCCATATTTCTTTTTCATAATCTTCACGCCATTCATCCGGCCATTCTAGTGTTGCCCATGGTGTTGTTATGTCGCGCATTTCTATTTCCTAAATTTCAATCCGAGTTCTTCACGTCTTTCCATCGCATGCCTGAAAAGTTCTTCGATTTGTTCATGTTTTAGATTAGGATAATCCACTACACTAAATCTCGCTCCATCATACCTCGTAAAATCATCTGTGATAAGCCAGCCATTATCTTTGCACATATTATAGAATGGTGTGCCTGGATACGGCGTTGCTATCGAGAACTGTAGTGAATCACTCCTAGCATTGATAGCAAAATCTATTGTTTTCATTATTGATTCGTAGGTCTCTCCGGGTAACCCGATGGAATATGTTGCATGAGACCAGATATCATTGTCTTTAAGCAGTTTAATGAATGATTTGACCTTTTCCTCATTGATGAACTTTTTAGATATATTGTTCAAAGCATCGCCTGTCAGCGTCTCCACTCCAAACGCCAGCCCCTTGCATCCAGCCTGCGCCATTGATTTAACGGTTATTTCTCGGACAAGCAAATCTCCCATGCACGTCCACGGAATGTCTAGACGACGTGTTAATATCTCTTCGCATATACCCTCGATATGTTCTCTGCTACTTGTTATACTCATATCGTCAAAATAAATATGTTTTACACCGTCCTGCTGAAGCTGCACCATTTCATCAACGACATTTTCAGGCTTCCTAAACACTACAACCGGAGATCCGTAAGTAACGTGTCTCTCAAGACAGAATATACAGTTATGTGGGCATCCTCTGCTTGTAAGCATTTGTGCGCTCGGTCTTTCTGTTTCGAAATTGCTGTATTGCTCGTTAGGAAATGAAGTTCTGTCAGGAAAAGGAAAAACACTGAAATCATCATATCTCAATGCTATAGATGCATCCCACTGCCCATTCATAACTCTGTATTTATACCTTTGTGCGGTATTTAGTATGCTTATTGGACCAGTAAGAACGGTTTTGATTTTGCAATTCAGATTTTCAAGCATTTTTAAGACCAGTGTTGAGCTTATAACTGGTACTTCAAGTACAAGATATTCAGGTTCCCATTTGTTCACAGTGTCTATGAATTCATGCTCGTCCATATCTAGCGCACAGGCATCGAATGCCAGTACATCATTCTTACATGCTTTCCAAATAGCTGATGCGTATGCAAGCGAGAACGGAAACGGCTGGTAATGCGGGAATTTATGGTTACCTTTCGGTGCATCCATTGAAAAAGACCAACGGCTGCCGGACTGGATAAAATGCCGAGTATCATTATACAAGTATGCTGGCGGATTAGCTACGCAAATACGCAAGTTCAGTCTCCTTTATAGTATTCTGGTATCTCGAATATTCCTTTTCTTAAATTCTCCTGTACCAGCTCTCTCAGTTCTACGAGATCAAATATAGGCTGGTGTTTCCTCCACCACTTAAAATGTGGATTCTCCCTTTGATCATAAGTCTTTGCCCATGATTCGTTATCGACAGAATATTGCACTATCCAATCGATTTCCTCATCGGTAAGTATATAACTATTTGCCCTGAATCTTTTTATAAAATAATTATGCATCATCAGAGCATAATTGCTTTTGGGCGTTGGGCCTTTGTATGGTACTATTGAATCGGGAATACTCTCGTGGGAATTCTCAAATATCACTATATTCCTATCTAAAAGCACCTTTTCCTCATATCCTGCGTTTAACGCCCTTACCCCACAATCACAGTCGCCTAATGACTTATCATTGTCGAAATTCTCATCAAAACCATTTAATTTCAGCAATGCGTCCAATGGTATTGATGCATAGCCATGAAAAGATTGGCCTGCATGGAATCCTCGTGGTATATATATTCCATTTTCGGATTGTTCAACAAACACCCATCTGCTGTCCCGTACAACGGCATTTAAATCCCAGTTTTTCTTTATAAATTGTAGTTGTTCGTTCCTATCATTTATATATGGGTCATTGGTTTTTTTAGATAAATCCTCTTTTAATAAGAGTTTATTATCTTTTTTATAAACAACAAGACCCATTGCCCAATAGCCTTTTTTATACCAGTCCCAAATGCGCTTTAAGTATTCCGGTATCGGTTCGCAGCAGTCGCCAAATGTGCATATTAGTTCTGCATCTGAAAGCATGATGCCGCCATTCCACGGTGCGTTGCCTGTCCAGAGGCCGCGCTTCAACCATGGACTTTTTACCTGCCAATGATATATTGTGAATGGATATTTTACTCCCCTGTACGTATTAGTTCCGTGCTTTATGTGGTCGGATCTCAGGCCATAATAGCAGTCTGCTATCATTACTTCAAATTCATTCGGAGCCATTGTTTGTTTTTCAAGACTGTCTAGAAACAGGCTAATGTGATCTACGTCTTTGCGCCCGATCATAGAATCTCCGGGCCGCGCCGTCGCGTATATGCAAGATATTTTCTTCAAGTTATCTACACCTCTTCCAAAATCTTTTTTCTTTCATCTTTCAAATTAAAAATCGGCTGCCTGAACATCCAGGTCTCGAATAAATCTCCCGTTAAGTCGAATGAGTGCTTTTCGCCTTCGGGGGCACATGGTAGTTTACTGCTTGTCTCTCTAATGAAATCGATATCCTTCCCTATGAGCTTATCCGAATTTACCCTGTATCTTTTTTTAAGTCTGTTCAATTGCAAAAGAGCATAGTTACATTTTATGGATGTTGAGCCTTTTAGACCGCTTACCGGATTATGGCCGTGCTCAATTACTTGATGATCTACGTCCATTATGAATTTGTCTTTATATCCAGCCATCTCAATTCGTGATCCGCAGTCTATGTCTTCTAAGCTTTTATCTCCATCAAAATTTTCATCAAGTCCGTTGATCTTTAAAGCTGCTTCAAGTGACATGGAACTATACCCACAATGCCAGTTATAGGGTCCAACGATTCTGCCTCCATTATTCTTTACAATTTCATATCTTGCGTCTCTGGCTAAACAATCCTGTCCATAAATTACCTTTAATACATCGTCCCTTTTTGCGTCTTCAATTACAACTGGCGGTTCATTTGAACACAGATGCATTGCGCCCGGAAAATAGCCACTCTGGTATCCATCCCAAAATTTCTGTATAAACTGAGAATCGAACTCGCAGCAGTCGTCTATTCTTACGATAAGATCGCCCTGTGAGTGAATAATCCCTGTGTTTAACTGACCACAAACACTCCAGCGACACCGATCAAGCCAGAATGTATGGTTTTTATGAACTGGAACATGCTTTACTCTGAAAAGTAGTTTGCTACTGTTGAATGGATCTCCGTTAAATAAATTGGGTCTTTTGTTGTATAGCGAGTCTATAATAATAACTTCAAAATCTTTGAAACTTTGGGTTTTTAAACTATCTATTGTTGGTTTAAGCATGTGGATTTTGGGATGCCCTATGAGTGCATAGTTGTCCCGCGCCGTTGCCATTATAATGCTTATTGAGGTCACGTTTTCCATCCCTGCTTAAGTCTGTGCATATAATATGGAGTATATATTCTCTGCACTTTGCCAGATGCATGTAAATGCGCCTCGCAGAATCGATAAGGAAACTTAGCTTTATTCGGGCATCCTGGCACCAAGCAGAACTCTAATTGCTGTCCATCTGGTTCATCGATCATTTCCGGTTTAGATTTATTTGATTTTTTTGGTCTGTCTCCCATGCACGCACCTCCTGTACACTATTTTATAGGTTTTTTATTGTCCTTCTCCAGTATGATAACCATCTTCCATGTTGCCAAGACATCTTCTGGTACCATTCTTCTGAATTTTTCCTCCAAATCACGTCTAATGTGCCAGTAAATATTATCCTTAAAATTCAGTAACTTATCTTCCCACCATTCTCTGCTACAAACTGTAACATGCCCAGATGCCGCGTTCGCTAATAACTCTGTTGGAACCTCTTCTCCTTTTTTAATGACATATCCTCGATCATGTTTCTCTTGATTTACGCCCGAACTTGCGCCTATCGTTGCAATCAAAAGGAAAACGTATCTTCCTGCTACCCTATAAACCTCTTTTAATACTTTATTTATATCATCAAGATAAACGTGTTCCAGAAAATCTAAAACAGTAACGAAATCAAAACTATTGTCTGGGTATGGATATGTCTGGGTTGCATCGTGATGAGAAATCCAGTCTTTATTACACCTGAAATATGGGTTGTTTACCGTATAATCACTGAAATCGAACCCTACTGCATCTATTCCACAGTCTCTTGCATAGGTTATGAATGTCCCCCTACCGCACGCTATATCTAACATCTTTTTAGGATGAAAAATAGTATTCCATGCATTCACTATTGGACCGCACCCCAACCATTCTGCCTGTGGATTACGATATCCAAACGTATCGATGCTGCCGTCAGGTCTTCTAAACTTCTTTCCTTTTTGGTCTGCAAAATACTGTTCGTCGTAATAATTTTTATCAAAACATAATTTTGGTATTTCAGTTGTATCGGCTTTAGTTTTTGATCTGATTTTGTCTAGCGTTGCTTGTTCAGGAAAAAACATATCGCTTATAGCTTTTGCCATTCTCTCGTCTTCGTCAACTTCATCAACTTTTTCAGTTATCAGTACGCATCGCCAGTTTTCGAGTGCTTCTTCTGGCACCAGTTCTCTAAACTTTGAGACAAGATCATCCCTTAATATCCAGTGTTCGTTCGAAATCTTTTCTCTCCACCAGCTTTCTGGTTTTACTGTTACATGCCCAGCTACTGCCGTGACCTGCCTGTTTTTTGGTGGTAGTCTGTTTTTCCTGAGTACCATTTCCTCTTTTGAATCGTCTGGCATTGATGCGCCGATATTATAGAAAATCCATTTCTTCGCAACTCTCTGTATTTCTGATATCGCTTTGGGGAGGTCTTCGATATACACGTGTTCACATACGTCACTTACGAATAAAATATCAAATGATGAATCTGGGAATTTTATATCTCTCACATCTCCGAGCTGTACAAGCCCCTTTGCTCTTGGGTATGGATGATCTACTGCCCACTTCGAGAAATCTATTCCCTTAACATCAATTCCCTGGTCTTTAGCATAAGCCGAAAAGGTTCCGCGCCCATCGCCTGGTAATAGCATGTTTGTTGGATTAAATATTTCTTTTATTGCTTTCATTATTGGCTCTGCGCCAAGCCATTCGCCTTCTGGATTATAGTAGCTCCATTTACTTTCGTTGCCGCCATGATCGACGAACTTCTTACCCCCTTTCTTTCCTACGAAATATTCTTCATCGTAGTATTCTGGTCCGAATTCCCCTGTATGGCTGCCTACAATGTCAATTAATTTCTCTGCTGTTTTTTGCCATGATGTTTGTTCTGCCAGTATCCTGCAATTATTCCCAAGCCTGTTGGCCATGTCGGGATCTGAAAGTACTATGTCTATAGCCCTTGCTAACCCGTTTATATCACCAATTTCGTATTTTATACAGTGCTGTCCTTCAACTAACTCTTCGAGCCTGTTGTCGCTGACACATACAATGGGTTTACCGCTGGCCAGTACTCGCTTCATGGCTCCTGATGCACTGGCTACGATTGGTGGTGTCTTGTAATTGAATATTAACATATCCGATGCGGATACCCAAGTATCTATTTCATCATCGGACAGGTACTTTCCCAATACTGTCACGTTGCTGTCTTCTGCTTGCTTCTGAAGTTTGTTTTTTATCTCTAACGTGTATTCTGCTGCTATTCCATGCACTCCAGCCGACATTACGAGCTTGAAATTTGGAGTTTTTACCTTCTTTGCGGCTTCAATAAGTTCTTGAAGCCCTTTATTTTCTGCCGCAAATCCGAATACAAATGCTATCTTATCGTCTTTTGATAGCCCCAACTTTTCTTTTGCCTCTTCCTTTGATAGTGGTTCCCATAGAAGTGTACCGTGTGGAATAAGATATATTGGCTTTGTGACGTACCTTGATAGCCATGCCTTCTGTATTGCTGTATGGACAATATGTGCATCGTACTCGATATCAATATCCTGTATGTATGTCTGGAAATCCGCTGGCAAATCTTTTATAACAGTGTGCCAGAGAGCAAATTTCCAATTATCTTTAAACTTATTATTTAGCAGGGTTTCTTTATATTCTGTTATCGGGAATATCCCGAATTCTATGCTGGCGATAATCATCGCATTTTCAGGAATATTAGGATCTGTAATATCCCTGAATATCTTAACCGGGTAGTATTTGCCTACCTGCTCCGACAGCCACCCTGTATATGTGGCTATTCCGCACTTCTCTCCGGGTAATGTGCTCAGGAACGCTATTGACGTTGGGTAGATGTGATATTTCTTTTCTACAGCCTCCGGTTTTATTATTGTAGGAGTTACTTTTTGCCATATTACTCCATCGTCTCCCTCTATTAGTTTAAGGCCGCACTCATCTAACAAGTTGTTCCATTTTTCTTTCTGTTCTTTGGTGTCGAGTATCAAGCTCACGTTAGATGGATCTGGCTCTAGGTGATCTGATGCAAAAATAGATGAAATGTAGATGTGCCCCATATCCTCAAGGTGCCCGCACAGGTATTTTAGCATTTTAGAGGGTTCCAGCACATGTTCCAGTACGCCATCGCATATTATGATGTCGTATTTTCTGTGTGGCTGTATTGGGCGGTCGTTGTTTTTATCTATCTCAATGAATCTAATTTTATTAAATGGTACGTATTTATCAGAAAGATATCTAAGAAACTGGAAGTACGTGCCTGGTACATCCGCAAGAGTAATATTCCACTTATCCATACCGATAAGTTCAAACATCATCTTTGCGTTACCGCATCCCCAGTAGAGTATTCTGGGGTCGGTTATGACACCATTTTTCAGCTCTACTACCTGGTACTTAGCGACTATGTTTGCAAGAGATTGGGGCATGCTCGTTTTACATGCTTCCACAGTTTCCACAATATCCTTGAATAAGGTAGCTGCGTACTGGTCGCTGCGGTAATAATCGAGAATTGTGTCCTTTTTCACTCCCCACAGGAACATGTTTGTCCACAGATTTATTCTATAGTCGTTTATGCTGCCGGTGATGGGGCTTACGACTTCATCATACGGTATTTTCATGAATTCTTCGATGTCTTCTTTTAATGATGGCATGTTTTACTGTCCTATTACTATCGTCTTATAAGATTCAGTGATTTAACTATCCTGTAACACCACAATCTATAATTTTCGTTTCTTTTATCTTCGAGATTGTTTTCTTTTATCCATTCTTCATAACTTTTATCTAAAAATTTATCTGTGACTTGTTTAAACATTAGATTGGTTGGAAAATTGTCATAGTGATTATACGTACTTTTTATTAGTGCGATATGGTCACTTAGGTTATTATCGAGTATTATGGCCATATAATCATTATTAAAAAATAAATACTGCAACGTATTACTGGCACTTTTTGCGTAATTCAAACTAATGTCCTGGAGCTTCATTTTTATTTACCTACTCGTTCTGGTGCTTCTTCTGGCGATGGTTTTTCGAATGGATAAAGAGCCTCCATGACTTTACTTACAATTGTGCTATATAGTCTGTCGCTCTCATATCCCCCAGACTTCAGTATTATGTGGTCTTCTTTTGAAATTACGAGCTTGATTACAATTTCTCCTTTATCGGTTTCCTGTGCCTCTATTATTTTCATGATTGGTCATCTCTATTTCTATCATCCAATATCTCATAATACAAATACCCCACGAAACTAATCACTGCCATCCATATCGCCAGCCCTATACAGAATGGGAACAGATAATTAATAATAAAAAAGTATATATAAATAATATATTTACTTCTAAGTATATAATCTCCTGTCAACGTAATTAAAGCAATTAGGAAACTGCCTACAATAACTAACAAAATTAGTGCAAGCGTATCCCGAATAGCTTTTTTAACGTTCATGCAGCAACCTCTTTTTCAGGCTCTTGCTTCTGTTCGGTCTCTTATTTTTTGCTCTGCTACGACTGGTTCTGTCTTACTTTCCCCTGTTCCTTTTTCTGGCACTGCCTTGGGTGGCTGCCCCCAAATTATGTGTTTAATTTTCTCAATTTCTGACGTATATTTTTCTATTAAATCTGCGAATGATAATGTCATTCGTCCAGAAGTGCCGTATCCCAAAAGATGTACTCCGCCCTTCCAGAATCGTTCTGTTGTCTCTTCATCTTCTTTTGTTTCAGGAATTAAATCAATTCCAATGTCCCTTATTTTTACTTTCATTCTGGTCTCATTTATAGTTTAAGCGATGATTTCTTTTTTTTGTTCTGTTGCTACTGGTTCTGCTACTGGTGCCCCTGTTCCTTTTTCTGGTGTAACCTCTTGTTTTAGCTCTGCTGATACTGCCCCTGCTGGTTCTATTTTGGGTTCCTGCACCAGCCCCTGGTCTTTCTTGATCTGTAGAATTATCTTATCTGCCCCTGCCCGCGCCTCTGCGATCTCCGCCTGCATGTTCTTGTTCAGTTCAGTATGTGCTGCCTGATAATCTGTGTTCAACTTCGTCAATTCGTCGTTCAATTTCTGAATATCCTGATTTAATTTGGTGCTTGCTTGCGAGTATGGGATGTTCAGCTCCTGGAACTTTGATTGATATTTTTTCTGGATCTCTTCGTTCTTGGCCTGTGCACGTCTTACTTCGTCAAGGTCGTGCTGCGAAATTTTCGTGGTGTCAATGCCGCCCTGATCCCTGAGATTCTTTTTAAGCCACAGGGTTCTCATTATCTTTGACTGATCTTCAAATTCTTTATCTTCCTGTTGTGTCATTTTGTTTTATGCTCCTGATTTTACTGAATCTGCTTCATCATTAGATATTGGGATTGCGTAGTATATTTGACTCAGTATCTTGAACCTTTTAAGTTTTCCCCCGATTACGCAATAGCATTCGGTATACGTGTCGTCTATCCATTCGAGATGGTTTTCTGGGTCATCTGATTTATATATTCTTGTGAAAAATTCCCATTCTGGATAGGTTCGTCCGGGATCTATCACATCTTCCCAACGAATTTCAAACCCCATGGGTATTGAGCCGTCGGGTAGTTCTAACTCATTTACTCTGCCTTTGACTGAACCTGTTATATCAAGTCTCTTGATTTGATATTTTGTCATTTTGTTCTCCTGATTTTATTTTTTTAATGATTTGTGTTCTTTACTATTACTATTGTCGCCGCTCCAAAAATCGGCCATGCCGTATATCAGGGCAACAGCATGCATTATCCCCGTGATTATTTTTATTCCATAATCTAGTATTTTAGGATGCTTAAAGGATAGGTACATCACTGCACCTAAGATGTATTTTTGTAGTTTTTGGTTTTTCTTGCGGTTGGACATTATTACTTACTCTTATGCGTCTTGTTTTGCTTCTTATTCCTTTGTTTAGTGGCCTGCTCTTCTATATGATCTCTTGCGCGTATGCATGCAATGATCAAACCCGACCTCTGACTAGTCCCCAAACCAGAAAACACGGTTGCGGCACTAAACATGCCTGCCATATCTTCTGGCAATTTTTTGAGATTTTCTGGATTCTGCATTTGTGCAGCCGTGAAATCGAGCAACCCAATGCATCCCCGATAGTCCTGACATTTACTGCAATACTTATCCTCATAGATTTTAAATGGACTTGCCTCATTGTCGCTATCTATATATGACTCTTTATCGGGTCTATTTTCTGGTAATTTTGATTTCTGCTCCGTTATATTGTTCATGTTATTGAATTCCTCATTTAAATTTTACACACATATCTGTCTTTAGTTATGGTCACAATAAAATTATTCCGTAGCCACATTCCCATAAAACTCCAGCGGCTGTATGATCAGCTTTTTTTCTTTTTCATCCACCAATACCACCAGTTCCGCCTTATTCTCAAGCCCAAGCGCATCTGAAATTTCTTTCCCAATGTTGATAGAATCTCTTGAAACTCCCTTATAAAATTTAGCAGTCCTCTTCATCAATTTAAATTACACCTTTATATTTAGTAGATATTGAGTGATATATAGTTATTGCCTTTTAAGTCTAAAATATATAAAGTATCCGGTTTTTTAAAAGTGTGGATACTATTTACCCCCTTATGCAAGGATCGCATAGACTATACTCATAATTATTACAATATTTAGTACAATAAAATCCCAGGTGTTAATAATAATTTTTATACTGTTTTTGCTTAGTTCTCACGCGTTGTCAATATGCAATACACAATATGTATTGCATATGGGTTTTGAGTCCAAGTTATATCCGTGCTTCTTTTCGGTTAAAAACACATGGAAAACAGTTGGAAATCTGTTTTTGTGGTTTTATATTCCTTAGATTCATAGAGTCTCACATGGTCTACACATTGCGTTTTCTATTTCTGCGGCTTCTTGAAGTAGTAAAGTACATGAATATTTTCTATGAAAACACAATGCGCAACTGTTTTTATAACAACAACCCATCGAGATACTCCCCCAACTTAATGCCACGAGTGATAGCGTTCTCGTACCCAACAGCATCTCGAATACGTTTAATGTTGTAAGTTGTACCGATGAAAACACATTGCGCAACTGTTTTTTCTGCTCTTTTTTTCTTCTCCAGAAGGTCAGATATACTATTCGTCGAATATATCTCGAACTCGAAGGCGCGTTTCTTATCTGGGAAATCTGCGTATAAATCGCTGTTGTTGTGATCTATTTTTGCAGGAATATTATTCATGGTTAAAAATCCTGCGACCTGTGCAACATTCGCATAATGTTCTGGGGATTCTACACCGATTCTATCTTCGCCCATGTTATCTTTTTTAATCAATCCTTTCTTGATCCATGCCCTGATTGTCCCGCGATCCATTGCGTTCTGTACTTGAATCTGTTCAAACCCAAACTCCGGCCTGTCCAGGACTTCGGGATCACCGTCGACCCATGACTCAAAGCAAATCCCTTCTTCTTCGATTAAAGTATGTAATCCAGGATTATTTATCTTGTATCCCGTGTTTGCGCTACCGGGCTTAAAATCTCTAAGGTTTCCTTTGATCATATCGTTTTCTTGCTTCGTTGATTTGAAATGCGTCCATATCACTTCTTTTCCGACCATAACAAGACCCTCGCCTATACCACACGCCATAAGATGATTACATGCTTGCTGGTCGAGTTTAAAAAAGTCTTTGGTATCTTCGATGTTATTCTTATCCATAAGATGTCCCAGAACAATTTTAATAGGAATATCCGTCTTGAACGCAACCTCGACATTGGCCTGTTTATCTATATTCGCCTGTTTAAGATCGGATGTGTGCTGAGTGATGAACCATAGACCAATATTGAAAGACCGTCCCTGTGCCAACGTCTTCAATACAAATACAGCCAACTTTTCATTACGAAGTATTTCCGCGCCTTCATCAACTGCAATGATAGTTTCATGTTTGGAATCAGTTCTAAACTGCATTGCCATAATACCAGTAGTAAATAGATGCATGGCATTCTTCATAGAGTCGTATATGTGAGAAATATCAATGACAATGAAATCAGCAGAAAGGTCAATATCCGACTGGTTGTTGAGATATGCCCAGCGGTCCTTCATCTTTGCGGATTTGTTATAAAGAGCCTGTGCAGTGACCGCGATGCTTTTATCAGATTCCGCGTCAACTTCCCAAACTGTACGCAAATCTAACAGCGTGGGAAAACTCTTGTTTTTCTTGGCTTTAAGCCATGTATCGGGATTCTCACGGACAATACCTTTCTTGAGGTAAACTTCTCGCAGGCTGTCGGATAGATATGAAGTCTGATTGTCTGTTAGGTCGTCCTCGAACAATGTCTTAAAGAACATTTCAAGAAGATCAGCATGCTGATCATAAATATGGACTGGAACTCCACTTTCTTTATAACTCTGTTCATCGAACATTATTTCAAGAGGATTGATATTCTTTCCACCTACGCCTATATCAATGATCGATGCGGTCTTTCCATAATACTCGGCGACTGCGCGGTAGTTCGTCCCCACGTCATCTTTGGGTTCGATGAATATTATTCTCTTATGCAGCATATCGTGGGCACGTGTCAGTAACATCAACGAAAGATAGGTCTTCCCACTCCCCGAAGCTCCTATGATAAGCATATGATTAGGGACTATGGCTTTTGGATCAATAATTACATCAGTCCTTGTGACCTTATTTTTTCCGAAATAAAGACCGGTTTCATATACGCGTGAATTAGGGTTCCTTGTCGGGACTAAAAGGGAAACTTCATTCGTAAATAATTCTGTTGTTGTAAAATCGGTTTTCATGGGATACGGTAATCCTGCGATGAACGTGTCTTTCATTCGAAAATAAGGAATATCGTATCCTATTCTATTTGAATTCAGGATTGAAACAATATGGCTCTGTACATTGTCAAGAGTTTGTTCATCATATGCCCACCATGTAATTATTAAAGAAGTGTCAAAGAATCGTTGATCATTGTTGAATATTTGTTTTGCGTTCCCTTTTAAAGCTTCTTCTTCGAACTGTGATAGAAATGATGGCATCCCAAACTGATTTGGATTTGCAGCAGATTTGAATGCGTGTTGATTAACTGCATTGTAATATACCGCATCGTCCATTTGTTTAAGAGCATCTACAGTCTTTATTGGGATTACTTTGAAATTATAAGCAATATTGAATCCTTTAGCAGTAATATTAAGAAGTTCAGTGATGAACCTGGGGCTTAGATCGGGAGGATAGCCACCAAGCTCTGAAACTTCCGGGACACCTGCTATAATACACCTGGCCATTTTCTTACCATTGATCAAAATGTAGCGTGGACATTCCTCAATCACGGGGGGTATGATATTCCGCGCAAGACTATCATGGAACCTCTTTTGTTCAATATCACGAGTGATACGGTGCATCTTACGAAATACCATATCTGGTATATTACGAAGCATCGATGCTACTTTACGGGGGGTTTCTAATTCTCCTATTAATATTTTAGTAAGTTGTTTAGGACTGCTCATTTCTTAGTACTCCTCTTGAATAATACACCCGTGATAAAGTTTCATGAGTTCGAATCTGTCCGATACTGGTACTATATGCATATCGGTTTGGATGAGCCTCTGTTCAATCCCAGGAAAATAATGTTGCATTGATATTTCCGCATCATTTACACTTTTATGAACTCCTATATCTACTAAAATATAAAAATTCCATCGAATTTGTGGAGTTTTATCTTTTCGAATTTCATCATACAACCCGTACAAGTGATCGCGTTCTTTTTGGGACTTCGCATCACTGAGGGATTGGACTATCGTGTTTTCAAGGGGCCTATCCGAAATAACCGATACAGAAGATACATAAAAACTTATCATTTTTCCAAGCCCGATTGAGTCTACGAGTTGTTTTACTTTCTCAATATACGAATTGATTTCATCATCACTTATTTTATCAGGATCGGATTTCAGGAGAATAGCATACTTATCCCCAAAGAACTCAATGAGACTGGAATTACCATTCGTATGAAATTCTTTTATCCACACAATATCGAATAACTTCGCTTCAGTGTCTTTGTATTTCCGCACCGTACACTTATCGGTAAGATACGCTGCGGAATAGGATAATATCGTCACTGAGCGATTCCACAGTGTAGGAGTCCTGAAAAAACAAATAATAAATACCCATACTATTATGATTATTATTAGAGTTATATATAACCTAAACACTGATGAAACCGCTTTAGCTATCAGAATAAGAGATAAGAATCCCATGAATATACTTAAAAATACGAATTTTTTAGATAATCCGAATTGGGATTCTTCATTGACCCTCTTGATTGATTTTGGGATATAACTATATTCAGTCATAGTGCCATCACCGCCAATGATGCTGCTTGTTTTGTTTTATTCACTACCAGTCTAGTTATAAAATCACCAAATATTACTTTAAACGCAATCCATGCCATTACGACAATAAGAGTCATATAATACGCAGCCGTAGTACCTAATGTAGTATACTTCCCAATTTCTAACCCAACCATTGCCACAAAAATAAGAATGGGCTGCAAGAATACGATGCTTACCATGCGATATATAATCAACTCTGCGATCCCCTCAGTCGCGGGTATTAAATACAAGATTGCGATTCCAAGACCACCAGCTACGAATAAATCAATGAATAGTGTCCTAATCATCATGAATATCCCTATAAATGCATAGCCCATCGCCATTATAAAATAAACCATCACGTTTTCAGGAGAGAATACTATAACAGTAGATGCTTCACTGGCTAAAATCTGAGAAAATATATAACTAATATATAAAATTAACCATATTCCTGCGGTAGCGAATAATCCAAACGCTACGAACATGATTAATTTATGTGTCCATGCTTTAAAACTAAGATCGCTTACCGTATCAGCAAAGAGATAGTTCATGGTACGATGCGCTTGGCCGCCCATCTTACGAGTAAGAACCATGATACCTCCACCAAATACCACAAAACACAACCCCGCAGTCACATAGATCACCGCAAACATATTTTGCCAATCATGTACCCATGGATATGAAAACGGATCATCGTTAGCAACCACTGCATTAGCAACAATATTCGGGATGCCTTGATGTACTTCAGTAATGTTTGCGCCCATTGCATTTAAAATATAATCGCTGAAGACATATACCGTTAGTTCAGTACCGTGTTCAAATACTAATGCGGCCATATCAGTGGTTAGATTGGTTATATCACTCATATCCGCACTCGCACAGGGTATTCGCAGTAATAGCAAGAATAAAAAAATTATAAACAAAACACGCGTGACATCCTCCCCGCGCTGAAGCAGCGGGGCTTCCATCTTACAGGCTCGCATGGGGTTTTACTCCATCCATGTTCATCCCTGCTTTCAGCCAGTCATCTCGGCATCGAAGAGCGTTCCAGTCAACAAAACTGCTGTTATATACCCAAACTGATTGGGGATATATTTTATCTGAAATATTGTATGCAGCATTGAAATCAGCATCGATTTTAGCTCCACATGAATGACATTCTATCCAGGAATACCCATCAAGCCATTTCCTTGTTGTCAGCATTGAGCCGCAGATATGACACTTCCTTGACGTATTATACTCGTCATCAAACAGTGTTGAATATCCTTTTTCCGCTCTTTTAAGAGCAATGTACTTTCTCTGCCTGCTGTATGACCATTTCCCAACACGTTTTCGCAGCTTAGGCATGCCATTTCCACGGAACTGTGTTTGTCTGAAATGCGTATTACCTATCATTATCAGCGACCCATCCGTGAACTCGGCGACATCGTTCGCAAGTATCCAATCGCCATATTCTGATACGTTTTCACGCTTGTTTCGTATTTCCCTGAGCTTATCCCATTTCTCGGCTTCCTGTAAGGACGATACTATTTCATCGTACTTATCCAGAAGATCACGTTTTGCTGCATCCAATATATGCTCTTCACGGGGTAGAGGGTGCTCTAACAGTACGACTGCTATGGTTCTGTTTAGACCCTGATCCCCACCCCCGATGGAACTTATTGGTTTATCATCCACTACTTTCGTGATAGTGATATGAATGTAATATTTATTACCTTTCTTAATTATCTGGAAATCGTTTATTTTGGCATTTTTTAGCTCACTAAGATGATATTGAGACGGATTCAAAGGAATATCTATTGTGTTATTCTTTTCAAGGGTTGATATGTGTATCCAGAGAGCGGAGAATTTACCAATCCCTTTCTGAACTTTTCCTGTTCTTGAGTCTATACGGCATGGTGTTTTATCTTCAAACGTTGGTCTTGACGGTTCTCTTTTGAGCATTTTCTTTAACGACTTCTCTATTTTTTGTTTTTCCTTGTCATCCCTGGCACATTCAAGGCGTTCCTGTGCACGCTTGATCTTCTTTTCCCATTCTTTATGCAAGTCCTGATATGATTTCCATGTCCATAGTACTGTATCTATACACTGCTGTATGAATCCTGCGGATAGACCGGTCTTTTCGACAATATCGCTTTCCTTGACAAGCCTGTTCAAAGTTGTCCTGTCAAGTTTAGTGCCCCCGTCTATCAATTCTGAAATCAGCATAATACAGTATGTTATTCTTGAAGTGAGACTATCGAGTATCCCTATCTTGGTATTTGTTGTGTCATGGTGTACCGGAACTCGTATTGTTTTTGTGAATTGCATTTTAGCACTATCCAAGCAAGAATTTATATTACCGTGTAACCTAATATAGTTATCGGCGGCTGAGATTTAGCCACTTTCCAAGCAATTGTAGCTATTTTTTATCAGCCGCCATAATTGTGATGCATTCTATGATTCCTTTTAAGTGGGGGTATGATTCATCCCCGCCCTGAAGGGACTTGGGTTTTCTCTACCCCTCAACCCCATTTCTATAATCACACCTTTGTCCAGATTGACCCGTCTTGATCGGTTAAATGTGATGTGCCATAGCCATGAAACATATATGGTACATCATAAGGTTTTACAATAATAACGATATCAGTACCATGTACTGTATAAGTCCCACTCCAATCATTTATCGGGTGATCGTGATCGGAAGTAATGAAGGTACCATCAGCATAAAAGCTGATAGTACTATTTTTATCAGACCCGCAATAATATACCTGAGTGCCTGAAGAAACACAACCCGACTCCAGTACTCCTACCAGCACTAAACCCAGGACTAATATATACTTCAACTTCATATTTATTTACCTCCACTTAAATGCGCGCTTCACTAAGAATATCGAACCTGCGCTGAATACAGTTAATGCTCCTATCACTACGAATAATACTGGATCAAAGACCACATGTTCTGGATTTTCTTGAACCACCGAAATATTATAATTCGTTAGAGGTACACTTTCATAAATATTTGAAATATATACCTTGAGTTTTTTAATGTCGAACTCCGATACATTTACGTTCAGTATTACCACGTCTTGAAATCGGCTAAGATTTTCATTTAAAGGTGTCCAGTATCCTGTTTTTATTTCATTTACATAATATATCCCTCTTTGATTTTGATCAACGCGATACGAATCAAGATAATAAGATATAGAATCGTTATTATATTCAACTGTAAGTTGAGATGCATGAGTACTATTTTCAGTTACATTTGCCACGATCGCAACTTTATTAAAATCAGGATACTCGATAATATTCACCGGAACTTGGGCGATATCCGGGTATGTCTCAGGTGTATTGGTTTTATCCTCAAAACTTGCCGTATCTGAATGATATATTGTCGTGGATCGCCCAGATCCTTCGACAGTTTCATGCCATACAAGAGTAACATTAAGCCGGGCTATTGTTTGATTACCAGATTGAAATACATCGAGATGTTTGGATAAATAATCAAATGAACACCAATAACAATGTACTCTAAAATCTTTAACAATCCTGCTTCGTAACGTTCCATGCCCCGCATCATCCTGGATGATAGGATCTGGTTTTCCATGAATATAAGTCGTATTCCCTATAACCAGTTCATCTCGGAATCCAGAAATATTCACATATCCCTGAATATCGCCTGACGATTGCCATGTTTCGGGAGTATTTGTTACTGTAGATGCTGGCAAATCTGAAAAGCTATCTATGTACGTTTCATTGATCATAGGCCACAGAACAAAAAAATAAAATGGAATCATGTTTATCGCTACGTGAATAGGTATATGATTGCTCCGTATACTATCAAAGCTATGAATATTACAACAATTCCATTCGTAATTTCACTGAGTCCGTTATTACGCTGTTCTGGATTATGGTTGCGGCCACCAGAGACATAATTATACGCACCAACAAAAGTATACGCTAATGCGCCCAATACTAATAACGAGAATGCGATATTTATCAAATGTACTATCTGACCCTCTACATTGGGTCCCAGTGCTGCCCACCCATCCTTAAAATTCGGGATGGTTGGAAGTGTTACGTTCGTAGAGTCTGCCATTACAGGAATCGTACTTAAAACGAACAGTAGTGCACCCATAACCAAATTGCTTAATTTAAATTTCATAATTGTCACCGAAATAGTTATTAGTACATACAAATATTTATATGTTTGTATGTACAAAAGTATAGATATTTTATAAATAGGTGATTAAATGTATTATGTCATGAAAAAGAAAACTAAACTTATAAAACAGGGTGGAAGTCTTGCTTGTGTGCTTAGTAAAAAGGCATTGGAAGTTTATGGCCTTGGGGAAGGCTCGGAAGTGGAAATAGAATATGAATATCCAAAAATTGTTATTAGGGCTATTGCGCCTACGGTGCGTGGATAGCATGATGTGCATGGGGATTTTAGACATGGGATTTAGGTGAAAAAATGAAGTTCTGGTGTTGGGTTTGTAAAAAAGACATTCAAACAGATATAAACGACCACGGAGAAAGATGGGAAATTCAAGAGGGACATTTGAAAGAGCATCAACACAGAGGAGATGTTGTGTGCTGGCTTTGTGGTGGTGAGGGTGGGCCTAAACACACTGGATTTTGTTCAGGATGCGGAACCAGTTTTGGGACACATCCTTGCTATGCATGTGGAAGGTGATATACGATGGATGAAAAAATTAAAAACTTCATAGCGTGGGGCAACGGAGAACCTTGCCCAATTTGTAAACAACCGTTTCAGAAGCCAGATATGAACCATCTTCTAACACATCCAGAAGCTGTTGAAATCTTGTTTGGAAAACATAAAGAGGTAATTAAGAAATTTGAAGAACCTGAATTTGTAGAAAATTTGGTTTTGGGGGAAAAAAAATTTTGCAGAGAAGATAATGGAAGTGTTAAGATATTAGAGGGCCATGAGCTGATAGGTGATACAATATATATTGAAAAAGAAGAAATTGAATATGTTATAAAATTTCTTTCAGACGTTAAAAAATTAAACTCCAAATTATACCCAAAATAATTGATTCGTCGGTTGGTACGCAATGACCATAAATATAGGAAAGCTAAAAATTAAAACCATTAAAGAATGTGTGGACGACCCGGAACTTAAACCCGTGAATATTATTGGCTTTATTCTGTGGTGTTTTTTTTATGCTTTTGTTATTATGACCATATTAACTATAGTTATTATGCTACTGAAAGTACCGGGGGTGTTTTTTAAATGAAATCCGTTTCGTTAACTCCAACTTCCACCGCTTCATTTTTCCAGCTTGATGCTGAGAGAAAGAAGGCTATACAAAAAGGCGATTATGTGCGTGCGAAGGAGTTGCTGAAACAAATAAACCGTCTTTGAGAAAATATGAGATTTATAATATATAAAATATTTTGTCTATTATGTGTTGTAGTTGAGTTATTGGCGTTGATACATGCGTGGCATGTTCTACCAAAATGGTTTTCTGAATCGAATTTAATTATGATTATAATAATTATATTGTGTGTATTTGTGTGGACGGATAAACCGGAGACTAAATCATGAGACGCAGAACTACAATCGACCAACTATGTGATAAATGCGGCTTTACCGCCCCTCACAGAGTACTTGAGAGGGACACAAATACGGGGGCACCGAAAATCATGAGGTGTACAAAATGCAGCAATGTAGTCGAACTGACGAAGAAATAAAATAGGGGGACTCAGATACTTTGATTTATCCCTCCAGTCACGGCCTTCGTGCTGGTAGCTCTGGTTGATTATTATCTGAAAAGTAGGCTATCGCAACTGCCGATGATATAAGCAATAAAAATAAGCCCAAACCTACCAGCCCCGTGTTATTAGGTGGTGGTGGGGGTGGTGGTATCTTACATGCCGATTGGCATGCTGTATATTTGGTAAAAGTTCCCCCTGTTGCAGGATAACAGATATAATCGGGTGCGCCTGTGCAGTCATATAATGTAGGTGGGGGAATAATAGATGGGTCTATGAAAATTCTTATTCCAATTGAAAAGGTACTTACGACTATTTCCCCACCAAAATAATCTATGAATACTAAATCTGCGCCTGGGATGGTTACACTTTCAATGACGGTAGGAGCAATAGGATTTGTAATATCTATTTTAGCTAAAACACTTCCGCACCCCATTATTAATGTTGTCGAATTAAGTTGAGCGAGGCCGCCCGGACCATACCCATGAAACGGATCAAATGGTGTTGGGTTAAGTATGGGACTGGCGGGATTCGAGATATCGAGAGAATATAAACCATATGTATATACAGTTGCCCAAATCCTGTTTCCGAATACTCTTAACTGATTGATTGTGTTCGGAACAGCTATCGTTCCGATCACTTTCATCGATGAAATAGTCGATATGTCAACTACGATAATATTAGAACCTGCTGCCAGATACGCATATTTTCCATCAGGACTTAACCCGATATCCGAAAAATCCGATCCTGTATTTACTTGAGAAACAAGAGTTGGACTTGATGCGTTTGTGTAATCGATTAAAGCCAGGTATCCGCCCGAATGGATGAATACTCTATTTATTCCTATTACATCGCTAACTGCATCTACATACAACGATGAGGTTACTGTCCTGAACCCGGAGCCACAACATGATTGTAATAAGTATTTTGGATTATTCGGATCTTTAACATCATTTATACGAAGACCGCACCACGTATCAGGAACGATACTTAATGCTCTTCTGCGATCTATTGTTTGAGATGCCCAGCTCCGGCATGGATGGATGGACCCGTCTGGATAATGATCTGCTGTGAACCCTGCCACCTGCTGAGTGGCTATGTTAAATACTGAGAAAATTGCATCTCCGCCGATATAAGCATAGTTCAGGTCAGTGGATAGTTTAACGCTCCATACTCTATCGTATCCTTCCCATCTATTACCTATTCTCATCCTCGAACTTATATTCACGAGAACTAATCCCATATATCCTAAACTGATAGATGCGATGCTGCCGCCCGGCGCAATGAATATTGATCTTGCATACCCTCCAACATCTGTAGTGTATGGATACGTTCCCAGGTCGATGATTGATGTTCCGTTCAGGCTCACAAATTCTACCCATGCATCCTGAAATGCAATGCCTAATATGGTCTGCCCGTCCGTAGCTAATTGCGTAGATGCTTCATTGGCTCCATTAGAGGTATATGGTGCATTTGAGGAACAGCCGGATCCTATTTTCTGACTGAGCGATGGGAAATTTCCTATGACCTGCCCGGAATAACTGAAAAAAGTAACGGTTCCCCGTCTCTGCCCGACAGCAATTCCGTCTCTAAGAAATACTACGCTCTGAACTAAACCAAGATAGTTATTTCTGGTATCATCCTCACAAAATGCATCGGTGGGTTGATACACCTTATTATAGGGATCGTAAGCCGGGAGGTCCATTCGTGGATCTCCTGGCCATTCATAATTCCATAGCTTGTTGCCCGTAGAATCATATAGGGCTACCCACCTGTCTGTAACATTATAATTTACATTTGCGAAGAAAGTCGAGGTGTCATAATTTACCGCAATGTATTGCCCGGCGGAATCCGTAAATACTCCGTATATACCCTGGCCTGTATTGATAACTTTTGTGCGAACTGCATTTAATGGCGTACTTACATCCCATATTTCGATATTTGACCCACTGGCAACTAAAACATTATTTGCAGAGATGGCCAATCCCTGTACATCAGAACTTATAGTAGTGGATACGCCTGATGCAGTTGCTATGTCTATTGTGTTATTAACTGCTGCTGCTTTTGCTTTTGCTACATCTATTATTAATGCTGGTATGCCCCATTGAAATAAAACACATACCATATTGTTATTGGCTACTAACATTCTGGCACTCTGCCCGCTGTCTGCGATGACAATACCTGCATGTAGATACGTCATAGTTAGAACGGGAGCGGATGGATTTGAGATATCCCATTGCTGCAATACGTGGCCGGCATTGCGATATAGAGTAGTACCTACGATATATGAATTTTCAGTAGGGCCGTACAGAAACTCTGAAACAAGTTGCAATGCCATTTTTGAAATTCTCCACGATATACCAATATTAATAATCTTAGTGCCTATTTAATACTTTACCGATATTATTTATATCAGTTCCAACCATATTTATTTTAATTGATGATATAAGACAGGATTGGTGCTTGTGTCTTCTAGCGATGCAAACGAAGTTATAGAAGTGGGGTCAAGGGGTAGAGAAAACCCCCGGTTTCAACCGTGGGGATGAATCGTACCCATTGAAAGATCACAAACTCGCCCCAAAAAAGTACTAGCGATAGAAACTTTGCGGGGCGAGCATAAGGTATATAAGACTTCAAATCGTATTAAGGTTTGCGATAGAAACATGATGAAAGCTTACACATTTAGAATATACCCAAAAAAGAAACAAGAGATCACTATGATCAGGACTCTTGATACGTGCAGGCATCTATACAATTCATCCCTTGTAGACCGAATAGAACAATCCAGGATTAATACGTTAGAACGAGAAATGCAAGTTTTTCCGTGGGGTCTTCCAGAATGGATAACTTATGAAGATCAAGCCAAAAATCTAACCGATACAAAAACTCATTTCCAGGAAGAAGTTCATGCTCAGGTTCTTCAAAACACATTGAAACGATTGGATACAAGCTTCAAGAACTTCTATAATGGGTTTGGGTATCCACGATTTCGGGGAAGGAATAGATACGATACTTTCACATATCCACAGTCGGGTTTTAAGATAAACGGTATGCATGTATACCTATCTAAGATAGGGAATATCCGAATGTTTCAGCATAGACCAATAGAAGGCAAGATCAAGACATGCACTGTTAAGAAAGATGTTGATCAGTGGTATGTAATATTTACTTGTGACCTGGGAGAAAAGAAAGATAAGATACCCGTTAAATCAAAGACTGGTATCGATGTTGGTCTGGAATCTTTGATGATGTTCAGTAACGGCGAACGTGTAGAACCACCCAAGTTCTACAGGAAATCTGAGAAGAAGCTTGCTAAAGAACAGAGAAAACTATCCCACAAGAAGAAAGGTTCACAGAATAGAAAGAAGCAAATCATCAAAGTAGATAAAGTACATCAGCATATCAGAAACCAGAGAAAAGATTTCAATCATAAGGCAAGTCATGATATAATAGAAACATATGACCATATTGTATTTGAGGACTTGCAGATACAGAACATGGTAAAGAATCACTGTCTGGCAAAGAGTATAATGGATGCTGGGTGGGGTCAGATCATCAGGTTCACAGCTTACAAAGCAGCATAC